>ENA-OXEG01000232-OXEG01000232.1-human-gut-metagenome-genome-assembly--contig:-NODE-232-length-37909-cov-34.183653_pt1 | contig 37909 bp, 25 predicted proteins | sample MGYA00249355_ERZ652243 | MGnify/ENA primary metagenome ERZ652243 (study PRJEB26925, sample SAMN05826944) | human gut metagenome | biome: ENVO:2100002; feature: ENVO:00000062; material: ENVO:00002003... | reverse complement strand
ATCTACACCTATTAAGTCGTCGGCAGCGTCAGATGTGTATAAGAGACAGCTCCCGCGCAGCCCTGCTCCGCAAACCTCCCTTTGCCCCGCCGTCCCCTCTCCCGCGCAGCCCTGCTCCGCAAACCTCCCCTTGCCCTCCCCGGATAGATTTTAGTTTATATTCTTCACTTTGTCCTTTACTTTTGGCTGAGCGGCATTAATATCTATACAACTTGGTTTATATCAGCATAAAGGACAGGCGATGAAGAAAATATTATCCTTTTGGATGGCACTTATCTGGCTGGCACTGGCCGCTCCGGCGCAGGCGCAGCTCAATGTCAGCATCAGCGGCGCGCAGCAGGAGCCGATTCCTGTGGCTTTTCCCGAAATCCTGTCGGACAATCAGGGCATCGGCGCGTTTCTCGGCTTTTCGTACGCAAGCAAAGTACGCGACGTCGTTTTGGCGGATTTGGAACGCAGCGGCCTGTTCCGCATCATCAACGAGCGCAGTTACATTCAGAAGTTCACAAGCTTTGACCAGCAGCCGATATTCGGCGACTGGAAAGTGCTGAACGCGCAGGTTCTCGTGCAGTCGTATATTCTGGAAGAAAACGGCTCCGACCTCAAACTTCGTTTCAAACTCTGGGACATCGTCAGCCAGAAAGAGCTGCTGTATGAAGTTTACAGTTCCTCAAAGGATAACTGGCGGCGCATGGCGCATTCGATGGCCGATGCGATTTACGAACGCCTGACCGGCGACAAAGGCTATTTCAACACCGTCATTGCCTATATTTCCGAAAGCGGCCCCTCGGGCAAGCGCGTCAAACGGCTGGCGCTGATGGACCAGGACGGCGACGGCCACCAGTTCCTGACCAGCGGGGCCAATCTGGTGCTGACGCCGCGATTCTCGCCCGATATGCAGTATATCGCCTACCTCTCGTACGTCAACAACAAGCCGCGCGTGTACCTGTATAACCTGCGCACGCAGCGCACCGAACTGCTGGGCAACTTCCCCGGCATGACGTTCGCGCCGGCGTTCTCGCCCGACAGCAAATATCTGCTGATGAGTTATGCCAAAAACGGCGTTACCGATATTTACGAAATGGATTTGGCCACGCGCGAAACCAAAAAGCTGACCTCCGGACCGTCGATAGATACCAGCCCGAACTATTCGCCCGACGGTTCCAAAATCGTGTTTAATTCCGACCGCGGCGGCAATCAGCAATTGTATGTGATGAACCGCGACGGCTCCGACGTCCAGCGCATCAGCTTCCGCCAGGGGAGCCGCTACGCGTCGCCGGTATGGTCGCCGCGCGGAGATTACATCGCGTTTATCCGTATGGAAGGCAACCAGTTTAACCTCGGCGTCATGTATCCCGACGGCACCGGCGAACGCACCCTCGCCACCGGGTTTTATATCGAGCGCCCCACCTGGTCGCCCAACGGCCGCGTGCTGATGTTTTATCGCCAGAACCGCGGCACCGCGACTTCTGACGGCGCAACGCAGCTGTATTCCGTAGACATCACCGGCACCAACGAACGCCTGGTGCTGACCCCCGGAGACGGCAGCGACCCCGCTTGGTCTCCGCTGTTGTAAAAAGAAGCTCCGCCCGCTTTAAATAAGCTGCCTGTATGGGCAGCTTTTTTTTATTTGACTTTTGAGCGGGGACGTATAAGATAGCTAATCGCCGGATGGCGGTGAATAAGCTTTACAAATAAGCCGCGCTATTTCTCGAGCAGATTTCAACATCCGGTCTTACTACGGATTGGAAGGCAGTAAAATAAGCATATGCATATATGTGAATATACCGCACTGTTCTTTGGCAGGTTTCAACTTCCAGTCACCTTATGGGTGGATGGCGCGAATAAGCCTATGGCAAATAAGCGCAGCTGACGTTGTACAGTTTTCCAACCTCCACTCGCTTTAAATAAGCTGCCTGTATGGGCGGCTTTTTTTATTTGACTTTTATAAACGAGGATTGTATATATTGCGGTATGAAATACCGATAGGTATTTCTGAGGAGTGGAAGCCTCTTTATTTATTAACGACGTAGCATAAAACGATATTTGTGCCCAACAGTCTTGTGACTGGGGTTTTTTTGTGTAAGCAAAAAACTGCTATTCTCGTTAATAGCCTTCCAACCCCAGTCATCTTTATTTTTCCATTGTTTTTTACTTGTTTTTAATACTTAGGTATTATATACTATAAACAGGGAAATTTTGGAATATTCCGATTTTGGTTAGCACCAGAGGTGGTGCGGGTTTCAACAGCCTTTTATACTGGAAAACTCCCGGAAACAGCTTGTTAGTCTGCGTCGGGAAACCGATTTTTACCTCGGGATCGGGGAGCTTCCGGCGTATGTCCAGAACTCCGGTTTAAAGGCCGGAAGAGTCATTTATCCAGTATGATGATTGTTGAACTCCCCGATCACCTTTTAGGTGGCTTTTTTTATTTGACTTTTATAAATGGGTATTGTATATACTTACTAAGGTTATAGAACACCTCCATAGAACGCAGGTAAAAGCGAAATTTTACACCTTTTGGTTATAGACTGGAAGGCGGTAAAATATGTTGAATATACCCACTGTTTCTATGCAGGTTCTAACTTCCAGTCGCCTTAATTTATAAAGGCGATATTTTTTTACTATATATTAAGTTTTCCATTATAATATAATTGCGGAATGTCGAGTTGACATTTTGAGGTATAGAACCCTCTCATAGAACGTTTACCTGTAAAGACGAAACTTTACAAGCCTTTTAGTCTTTGGCTGGAAGGCGGTAAAATAGCCGATACGGTAAATATATCGCACTGTTTCTATGCAGGTTCTAACTTCCAGTCACTTTTTCTTTTATTAAGGGAAAAGGAACTGAACTATGAAATCTAGGATTTTTGCAATTTTATTTACCGCAATCACATGTCAACCCGCACACGCTCAACTGTATGATTATGCTTCAGAACAAGCATACGGCAGGCGTGTGGAACATGGCGCCGCATACAGACAAGACGGGGGCGCCGTGCGTTACCGTTCTGCCGGCGAGGGGCGCTATGTTCGCATTCCGCCTGCGCAGAGAGAAGACCGAAGATACAGCCGTGTCGCGCAGCCGGTCAACACGCTCCGTCCGTATTTGGGCGTAGACGCGGGAACAACAGATATCGGCTACAGCGGTTCAGAGGAAAAATATTTCTTAAAAGACCGGGCAATGTTTGTCGGCGGTGCGGCAGGGCTGCGCATCGGCAGAAACTGGGGCGTAGAGGTGTTTTACCAAACCTCAAATACGGCGAAAAAAACGGCTGACGACGAATGGCGCACCGAAGGCGATTATACCGCGTACGGTGTGGACGCGTTGGGCTTTCTGCCGTTGAATGACCAGCTGGAACTGGTAGCGGCAGCGGGTGTCGGCAAATATGAATTTGACGTTAAGCTGAAATACAGCGACGGCATCCACGAGTTCAGCGGTTCGGACGACAACGTCGGCTACCGCTTCGGCGCCGGCGCACAGTATAACATCACCGGCCATTGGGCGCTGCGGGGCATGGTGCGCTATGTCGTGCTGGACAGCGAATATATTGACGATATGCTGGAGTTTTCCCTCGGTATGCGCTATACGTTTTAACCTCGCCGCCTCATGCCACAACCTCGCCGCCTCATCGCACTGCCTCGCCGCAACATCCGCGCCGCACCTGTCGAAAACAAAACTTTCGTCCGTTAAACGTTGGTCTGCCACCCCTTGACGCTCGTATCCTCGCTGCCCTGGTGCACCACAATCTGCGGATAAGCGATGTTGATATTCGCCTCGCGGAACCGCCGCAGGATTTCGTACCGCACGTCGCTGCCCGCCGACCAGCCGCTCCAAATGTCGGAAACATAAATCCGCAGCTCAAAATCCAGCGAAGATTCGCCGAAATTCTTAAACAGCACATACGGCGCCGGCACTTTCATCACCTTTTTGCAGCTCCGCGCGCATTCCAGCAGCAGTTTCGTTACCTGCTCGGCGTCCGAATCATACGAAACCCCGACCGCTATCGTCTGCCGCTGCCAGTTGTTGCCGTGCGTCAGGTTGGTCAGCGACGACGAAATCAGCGTCGCGTTCGGAATAATCACGCTCGCCTTGTTAAAGGTTTCCACCTCCGTCGAGCGGATGTTAATTTGTTTGATTTTTCCTTCTTCGCCGCCGATAAGCACCCAATCCCCGACCTTAAACGGCCGCTCAAACAAGAGAATAATACCGCTGACCAGGTTTTTGATGACGTCCTGCAGCCCGAAACCGATACCGACCGACAGCGCACCGGCGATAACCGCAAGGTTGGACAAATCCACGCCCATCGCCACAATCGCCAGAATGGCGGAAATGATAAAGCCCGTAAAGCTGAACCCGGAAATCAGCGAATGCTTAATTCCCTCGTCCATGTTGATGCGGTTCAGCAGATTGTTCGAAAGCCGGTTTTTCATCATCTTGACCAGCGTCAGCGAAATCAGGAAAACCAGCAGCCCGGTAACGATTGAAATCAGCGAAATGTTGATGCCCCCGACCTTAAAGCCGAACACTAGTTTCTTTACCGCCTGCAACATAAACGCCCCCGGCATTCCCCACAGCGTCAGCAGCGAATAGATAAGAAACAGCACCAGCAGCGGCGTTACCAGCAGCGTCATCAGAAAATCCGCCTTCGACAACAGCTGTTTGCGCAGTTTGAACGTCTTAATCCAAAAGACGATGCTCCGCCTGAGCAAATCGGAAATAAACCGCCGCACGATGACAAACGCGCCGATAAACAGCACTGAGGCGATAAAACGGTTGAAAATAAAGGTCGCCAGTTCCGGATACCCGAACAGCGAAATGCCAAACGTCAACACCGCAAAAATTGTCGTAAACACGATGATTTTGGAAGAAAGGCTCATATTCTCCGGTTCGTCGTCCGCCAGCAAAGCCGCCGCGCTTCCCGCCGTCGGTGCCGAAGTGACGATTTTCTCGCTCGCAACAGCCGTACCGTTCACAGCTGCCGCCGCCATACCCGTGATGCTGCTACCACTGCCTGTGGCGCTGCCACTGTTGCCCGTGGCGCTGCTACTACTGCCCGTGGCGCTGCCACCCGCCGCGCTCCCCACGGCTCCTTTTATTGTCCCGGTTCCGACGGTACCCTCCCCCGCCGTACCTGTGGCGCTGCCACCGTTGCCTGTGGCACTGCCACTGTTGCCCGTGGTGGTGCTACTACTGCCTGTGGCGCTGCCACTGTTGCCTGTGGCGCTGCCACCATTGCCGCCCGCACCGTCCCCCCGGCTCTCCTCCTCATTTTCTTCGTCGCCGGCTCCCCGGTTTCTAATCCGCCCCAAAATCCGCGACGTCATCAAAATAATGACAAACGCCTTAATTGCGTCGCCCGCCACTTCCAACAACAGCGTCAGCGCCTCGCTCGCTTCAAAATAAGCCGCAATCTGCCGGATACACCCGACCGCCCCGAGCAAAATAAGCGACAGCGTCGTCGCCGCAAACACGCGCTCAGCCCGCTCGTCGGAAATATTAAACAGCCGCCAGCGCCCGTTCCACGGTGCCAGCGTAACCCGCGCCAGCGCCCGGATAAGCGTAACATACAGCGAATAGTACAGCACATTGGCCAAGACCACGCCGAACTTGCTCTGCGTCAGCGTTTCGTTGGTCAATTGCCACAACAGGCACCCGCCGATAAGCAGCGACGGAATCACCCCGTACGCAATCGCCGTAATCACCGCCACCACGATTTTCTGTCCGTAACGGGGATAGTCTTCGGTATGCCCGTACCCCCATTTGTTAATGATATACCGCCGCAGGAACAGCCCGAACGACAATGCCAGCCCCAAAATCAGCAGCACGTACCATCCGCCGTGGTAAACGTTCTCGCGTTCTTCCGCCGAAAGCCCCCGGTACCACTCGACCGGCGAGATTGCAATTTCCCAGAAAAACACCGCTGCGTCGCCGATGGCCGTAAAAAAGTTGTGCGGCGCAATCAAGACATTCTGCTCCGCCACCAGATTGCCGATGATAATCCGGCTCCGCGCCTCGGAAATAATCGAATTCAACCGCGCCATTTCGGTTTTGAGCAAATTCGCCTCAATCAAACGGTTTTTATAGTTGTTCATCACCGCCGTATACTTGCTGCGCATTTCCGCAATCGCCGGGTCTTCGTTTTCCCCTTCCGCCGGCTCCGGCCCCAATGCGTTTAACGCGTCCTGCACGTATTTGGAGTTCTTTTCAATCCCTTTGGCCGCAAACTCAATTACGATTTCCTGCTGGGTCAGAAATGCCGCGGCATCGTCCAGGCTCTGACGCGTAAACTGCTTTTTCCGAATGGATTTTTCAATTTCCTCCAGCTGCCCCGAAACGGTCTTGTAGTCAAACGCCGCCTCGTTCTCGGAACCGGAAACCTCGCCTTCGTCAACGCCGAGGGCCTCCGTTTCCGCACCGCCGGACTTGCCACTCGTTTCCGCACCGCCGGACTTGCCGCTCGTTTCCGCACCGCCGGACTTGCCGCTCGCTTCAGCGCTGCCGGACTTGCCGCTCGTTTTCGCCGCCGTTATATCGGCACTGTTCGTCCCGACGGCATGCGCCGTTTTTTTCCCCGCCGCCGCAACATCGCCTGAAATAACCGCCAGCCCGGTCAGAACCGCAGCCGCCAGCATAACGCCCGAAACCCAAAGTCTTAATATTTTGCCCATTTGCTTTTCCGTCCTTTTCTTCTGCCTTTTTTCGTTACGTTATGCCGACAGCCCTAAACTGCCGCCGTTTCTCTCGGTGCCCTGCCGTTTCGCCAACCCGCCGGAACATCGGCAGCACAGCCCTTGTTGCCTGTGCTGTTGGCACCGTTTCCCGTGCCGCCGACACCGTTTCCTGTACCGCTGACACCATTTCCTGTACCGCTGGCACCGTTTCCTGTGCCGCCGGCACCAAAGTCCCCGTCTAAGCTTTCGCCAGCACCGCAGTCATCACCGAAAACGCCAGTTTTGCCCCGCCGGCACGCAGGTTGTCTGCCACCGTCCAGAAACTGATGCCGTTCTCGACCGAAACATCCTGCCGCACGCGCGACACATAAACGCTGTCCTCACCCTGGACATCATCAACGCTGACATAGCCCGCATCTACCGTCTTGTCAAAAACGACAACGTTTTTCTGCGCCTTCATCGCCTCGCGCACCGCCGTCGCGTCAACTTCGTCGTCAAACTCCGCATTGACAAACGCCGCATCGCCGATAAACGTCGGCACGAACGCACAGTTCGCGTGCACTTTGATGTCGCTGTCAAGAACCTTTTTAATCTCGGCGTTAATCGCCCACTCCAGCGATGTTTCCTCGCCGATAAACTCGCCGACCTGCGGCAGAACGTTAAACGCGATTTGCTTTTTGAAAATCTGCTCGTCATCAACCAGCGTTTCATTCAAAAAGATTTTGCGCGACTGCGTAAACAGTTCGTCCATCGCCTCATGCCCATGATAAGAAGTGGAGTTAAACGTCGTTACCACCAGCCGCTTAAGCTTGTGTTCTTTGATGGTTCCCGCCAGCGGCAGCAAAATCTGATACACCGCCGACGACGGCACGCCGATAACCTGCGGCAGCCCGTCCGTTGCCTGCCCGTTCCCCCGTTTCAACAGTTCGCCGTTCAATTCGGGAATAACCAGCGGAACCGAACTGTCGCCGAACGTTGCCCCCGAAAGGTCAATCACACGGCATCCGGCACCTGTCGCTTTCTTGATAAAACGCTTGCCCTGTTCCTTCGTTGTTGCAAATATCGCAATATCGGCTTTCTTAAAATCAAATGTATCCAGTGCAGACACGTCCAATTCGTCATCTTCGCCGTATGACACCAGCGTCCCGAGCGGCGCTTTCGCCTCCAGCGCAAATACGTCGTCGGCCGGAATGCCGCTTTCGTTCAAAAGGTTGAGAAACTCCCGGCCGGTACTTCCTTTAACCCCGGCAACTGCAATCTTTGGCATCTTAACTTCCCTTTCATCAAACTTAAAACTTGCTGAACCTGACGTCCGGCCCGGCATCTTATCCGGCACCTGACCAACGCTGTACCCGTTGTGTAACGCGGCTCTGTACTTGATACCGTTTAGACACCCGCCCAACGCTGTACCCGCTGTTTAACGCGGTTCTGTGCCTGATACCGTCAGCCCCCCGCCCAACGCTGTACCCGTTGTGTAACGCGGCTCTGTACCTGCTGTCCAACTTGGCACTGTTGCATAATTTTTTCAAGTATTTTATCCGACTTTTCCGCTTTTTTGCATCTTCCTGCCAAACTGCCCATGCCGCCCCGTCTCACTCTCTCCGCAGCGCCCCGTCCTGCGTCATTGCCGGCAGCGCAGCCATTGCCGCTCCTTGCAGCGCCGCGAGCCATTTCTCGCGCCTGACCGCCAGCGGGATAGACGCGTTCGCCGGGCTCGTAGACGGCAGCACTTCCCACGTCCGCCCCTCCAGCAGCCCCTTGTTGAAACGGCAGAACAGCTTAAACGCCGCCTGCCCGTTAAACAGCAGCCGCTCAATCTCCGGATACAGCGCAAACAGCGCCGCAAAATCGTTCGGCATCGCATCTCTGATGTCGGAATCAAGGCTTCCCTCTCGCGCGCAGCTCTCCGCCGCATCCCACAGCCCGACCCCGTGCGCCAGCAGCAGCCCGGTTTTGATGCCGTAAGCCGGCGGCGCTTTCGGGTCAAAAGGCTCGCCGTAAGCCTCAAAGACAAAACGCCAGAACAGGTTGTGCCGGTGCGCATAATACTCGCCCGCCGCCAGCGACGCCTCTCCCGGCATGGAGCCGATAACCAGCGCCCGCGTCCGCTCATCGGCGATATAGGAAAAGCTGTGCGGCATAAAACCTCCCTGAAATGCTGTTTCGTTGTTTTCTTCCACGCATAAACTCCCGCAATGATACGGCATAATTTCCGCCCCCGCAATCCCCCGCCGCAAGTTATGCACGCCGTTTCGTTCTCCGCCCCATCGCCGCCCCGCCGCACGCTCTCCGCCCGCGATTATTCCCCTCGTCTCACGGCTACCTTGAAAACATCTCCGCCCGCCATATATAAGCCGCAGCACCACCCGCCCAATCCCTCCGGATAGTGCCCGCCTTAACCGACACACTAGCCCAATCCCTCCGGATAGTGCCCGCCTCAACCGACACACCCGCCCAGTCTCCCGGACGGCATCCGCCCCGTCGGCCGGCGCATCTGCACCCCTCAACCGACTGCCCCGCGGTCATATCTGCCCGCATACCCGTTATCATATCCACTGTTATATCAAGGAGAAAGAAATGTTTGCGATTCGCGCTTCCGGCGACCGCGGCCACACCCAAACCCCGTGGCTCAACAGCCGCCACACCTTTTCGTTCGGATCCTATTACGACCCGCGTTACCTCGGTTTCAGCGACCTGCGCGTCATTAACGACGACGTCGTCGCCCCGGCCGAAGGCTTCGGTACCCATCCGCACAAAAATATGGAAATCGTTACCGTTGTGCTCGACGGCGAGCTGGAACACCGCGACAGCATGGGCAGCCGCGGCGTCATCAAAGCCGGCGAAATCCAGAAGATGAGCGCCGGCTCCGGCATTACCCACAGCGAGATGAATCCGTCGCTCAGCAAACCCGTCCATTTTCTGCAAATCTGGATAGAGCCGAACATCGACGACGTCAAACCCGAGTATATGCAGGCCGCCCCCTCGCCGCAGGAGCTGAAAAGCCGGCTCGTCCGCATTGCCTCGCCCAAAAGTACGGACAGCCCGATAACCCTGCACCAGAATGCCGAAATTTACCAGACCCTGCTCGAGCAGGACAAAACCGTCAGCTTTGATATTACCCCCGCACACAAAGTCTGGATACACGTCGCAACCGGTGCCGTCAGCCTCGACGGACACCCGCTTATTGCCGGAGACGGGGTCGCCGTCGCCGACGAAACCGCCGAAATCAGATTGCGCGGCATAGACCCGCTGTCTAACGTGCTGATATTCAAGCTCCGCACCTGAAAAAGGGGCGCAGTTTCCCGCACCCCTTCTTCTTATCGGCCTTCATCGCAGCACCAGAGCGTCCGAACCGGCACCTTGGCTTTTCAACCGGCATTCCGACCGCTCCCTAAAGCTCCGGTACTCACAGCGGCTTCTCCGGCACTCACGCCGGTTCCCCGTCTCGCTCCGGCCTAGAACTTCTCCTGCAATTCGAAGAAATAAGCTTTCGGATGGTTGCATACCGGGCAGACTTCCGGCGCCTTAAGGCTTTCAATCCGGTGTCCGCAGTTTGCGCATTCCCAGATAACCTTGGTCGGGCGTTCAAAGACTTTTCCCGCTTCCAGAGCTTCCAACAACGCATTGTAGCGTTCTTCATGCCCTTTTTCGATTTTGCCGACCATGCGGAACAGGGTCGCGATTTTCTTAAAGCCCTCTTCGTCGGCTTCCTTGGCCATCGTGTCGTACATGTCGGTCCACTCGTAGCGTTCGCCGGCCGCCGCGTCTTTCAGGTTTTCGATTGTCGAGGGAATTTCCTCGTTGTGCAGCAGTTTGAACCAGATTTTGGCGTGTTCCTTTTCGTTGTTCGCGGTCTGTTCAAACTTGTCGGCAATGATGTTATAGCCTTCTTTCTTGGCTTTGGACGCATAGTAGGTATATTTGTTGCGCGCCATCGATTCGCCGGCAAAAGCGGCCTGCAGGTTCGCTTCGGTCTTAGATCCTTTAAGTTCCATAGAGTTTTCTCCTAAAAAAATGTTGCGGAGAAATGATAGCCGCCTCCGCAAACATAGTCAAGAAAAATCATCTGATGCGGCCGTCATTTCATCAAACCGTCCGCAATGTCCGATAACCGGTTAACTCTGCGCGCTGACCTCTGACGCCGTCCTCCGCCTTTCTTCCAGCTACGTTACGGCTTTCGGCACACAATCGTTTAATTCTATGCACTGACCTCTGACGCCGTCCTCCGCCCTTCTTCCCGCAGCATTACGGCTCTCGGCACACAATCGTTTAATTCTGCGCGCTCGCCGCAGCTCCCGGATTGCCCGCGCCGCCGGTTCCCGCGCCCAGGCTCTCGGCCGCCGCGGTATCTGCCGCCGCGTAAGCCGTCTGTCCCTCGGCCAGCGCCGCAATCTTCGCCACCTCGGCCTTAAAACGCTGCAAATCCTTGCCTGCCAGATTGGTCCCGGTCGCTGCCTTGACTTTCAGCGGGTCTACCTTTTTGCCGTTTTTAATTACCTCAAAGTGCAGGTGCGGCCCGGTCGAACGTCCGGTCGAGCCGACATAGCCGATAACCTGCCCCTGCTTGACTCTGACGCCCGGACGGATGCCTTTGGCAAAACCGTTCATATGCGCGTATCCGGTCGAAAACTCCGAATTGTGGCGGATAACCACATAGCGTCCGTAACCGCCGGCCCATTGCGCGCGTTTGACCACGCCGTCCGCGCTCGCATAAATCCTCGTGCCTTTCGGCGCCGCATAGTCCACGCCGCTGTGCAGGATGCGCCGCTTCAAAATCGGGTGCCGCCGCCAGCCGAACCGCGACGAAATCCGCGCCGACCGGAATTCCATCGGCTTGCGGTCAAGAGCCCTTTTCAGCACAATCCCCTTGGAATTGTAGTAGTCCACGCCGCCATTCAGATCTTCGTAGCGGTACAGCGCAATCTTGTCCCTCCCCAGATTCAGCTCCGCATACAGAATGTCGCCGTTTTTGACGACCTTGCCGTCCGGCGCCACCTTGCGGTCAAACAGAACCTTGAACGTATCGCCGCTCTTGATGTCCGAACGGAAATCGACCGTATAGGCGAAAATATTGATAAAGTTGCCGATAATGCTGGACGGCACGCCCGCATTCTGCATCGCCGCCGCCAAAGACGAGGTAATGCTGCCCTGCGCCGTCAGGTTCTCGGTCTTTAATTCCAGCTGTTCCATCTCCGCAACGTACTTTTCGTCTTCGTTGCGCGTAACCACATATTTGGTTCCCGCCGTCGGCTCAATCACAATCTTGTCCACGCTCAACAGCTCGCCGAACGGCACGTCCACCGTCTTGACGATGTCGATTTTCTGCCCCGCACGCAGGTTGCGCACGTCATACCCGGCTTCCTTAAGGCTCTCCGCCGCCTGATTCGCTTCCTGATACTCCATGCCGAGCTTTTGCAGAAGCCCGATGAAGTGGTCGCCCTTTTCCACGGTCAAAACGTCCTGCTTGACTTCGGGCTGGGTTTCTTCGCCCTCGACCGTCCATTCCACCGCCGGATTGTCAAAAGACTCGCCCTCGCCGGCATCAATGCCTGCCATATCGGCGCCGGCCGCCGTCCCGGACGCTCCCGGCACCGCCAAACCATCGCTTTCTCCTTCATAAACCTCCGGCACTGCCATTTTTGCGACAGCCTGCTGCTCGGCGTTTTCGCGTTTTCCTTCCGCCGCCAGCCGCTCCTCGGCGACAATCTGCTCCGGCGTTTCAAAATTCCGGCTGACCACCAGCACCAGCGCAAAGGTTACCACCGCGCTGTAAATAAACAAAAGCCAGCTCTGCGTACTCCATCCGCGTCTGCCCGAACTCATAATATTGTAAGAAGCCATCATGTCCCCCGTAATTAAATACTGTATGCGACCTTAAAAGATGAGGGCGAAACTGAAAAGCCCTTTTTATTTTTTATACACACCAAATAAAACCGTCTGCGAATGTCAGCCGGCCTTTAACCTCCGACCTGCGGCATTTACCCCGGTCCGTTAACCAGACCTTAAATTTTGCCCTGCTAACATTCATTTAGGTATTGATTATAAGGTAAAATTATTTACAAAAGGTTAACCGATGACAAAACGCCCAGCCTCCCCGCAATCTTCCCCTGTTGCCGCCCGCAGCCGCCTGCGCTCCGCCTCCCCGCAATCTGCCCCCGTTCCCCCCGCGGCGCCGTCCGCCGCCGACCCGACGTTCAAAATGCTCTACGTCCTCGCCATCATCATGATTGTCGACGGGCATGTCGGCTCGTCCGATTACCTCGACTTCAACGGGCTGCTCCGTTACCAGAACTACCATATCGCGCTGTTTATGTTCGTCTCGGGCTATTTCCTCAACCTTACGCGCGGCTATAAGGAATTTTTCGCCCGCAAAACCCTGCGCCTGCTCGTGCCGCTTTACCTTTGGAACGCGGCTTACGGCGCCCTGTGCTGGTATCTGAACCGGCATCAGGGCTTTGCGCTCGGCGGGGAATTTAACCTGTATAACCTGCTCTATGCCCCGCTTGTCGACGGGCACCAGTTCATTTACAACATGGCGTCATGGTTTCTGGTGCCGCTGTTTCTGGTACAGGCCGTCGGCTTTTTGCTGCTGCGCCCGTTCGCTCCGTCTGCCGCCCGCCGCACCGCCTTAACCCCGTCTGCCCGGCCGCAGCCCGGCAGTTTTTTCCTGCCCGCCGTTATATTTTTCGTCCTGTCGCTGGCGCTCGGCTGCTTTGCCCTGGCGTACGCCCCCGAAAACCACGGCGCCCGCACCCTGGCACTGACCGCTCTGCGCACGCTCTACTTCATGCCCGCTTTTGCATTCGGCTTTCTTTACCGGCACGTCCTCGCCAAATACGATACTGTCGCCACGCCGCTTTACCTGTTTATCGTTCTCGCCGCCCTGACCTGCCTGACCCAAAAATTCCCCGGCTATAACCATATCCCTTCGTGGCTGGACACCGTCGACGCCCCGGCGCCCGCCATATATGCCATAAGCCTCCTCGCCGTTCTGTTCTGGCTGCGCGTTGCCCGGGTTCTGTCGCCGTTGCTCGTCCGAAGCCGCCCGTTGCAATATATTGCGAACCATACCTTTGACATCATGATGCACCACTTTGCCGGCTTTATGCTTGCCAAAGCCCTGTTTCTGCCGTTCATTTCCGCCCCCGCTGCACAATTCCCTTCCGCCGCCGCAACGCCTCTCGCTTCCCGTGCCGACACCGCCGCCGCCCTCGCCCGCATCAAAAGCGACATATGGTACTATCCTTTCCCGGAAAGCGGAGAAGCCTCGGCCTGGCTCTATATTGCTATATCTATAGTCATAACACTAACGGCAGGCTTTACAACCCGCAAAATTTATGCTATAATAAGCCGAAAGTTAAGCCATTTTTAAGGGTCGCATTTGTATAATCGGCGCGTTAAAATTCAGGCTGACAGGGAGGTACTATGACAAACAGCTGCGAAAAAGGCCGTTCAATGATAGAGATGCTGGGTGTACTGGCAATCGTCGGCGTCCTTTCCGTCGGCGGCATAGCCGGCTATTCCAAGGCAATGGGCAAATACAAAACCAACCATTTGATTGAGCAGCTGACCATGCTGATTACCAATATCCGCAATTCATTTATCGGCCAGCATGACTTCAGCGACATAAACAACAATTTGCTTATAAATATCGGCGCCGTGCCCGCTGATATGTACGACCACTCCCGCGCCAGCAATGACATCCTGCACGCCTGGAACGGAAAAGTAACCATCTTCCCCAGCGAGGCCTCCAATAACAAACAAATGGCCTTTGAACTCTATGTCAACAACATCTCCAAAAACGTCTGCATCGAAATGGTAACGATGGATTGGGGCAAAGACCCGTCATCGGGCTTTACAAGCCTCTACATCGGCACGCTGGAAGAAGACATTGCCGAACCGCAGATGAAAGACGTCCATTCGTCCGCCGACCGCAATGAGGCCAACGGCATATATACTATCGGCACCCACGACATGGCAATCCCGCTGACGCTGGAACAGGCATACGCCGCCTGCACCTGCAGCCCGGTCGGTTGCACCATAGGGCTGAAATATCTGTAACAGCCCCGCCGCCCGGCAGATTACAAAAAAAAACGACAGGCCTGAAGTTCACATACCTCCCTCCCGAATATTCAGGCCTTCCTTTTTGCCTGCAGCTTACGCCTACAACCTACAACAACTTACAGCCCGCAGCACGCCGTCCATGCGCCGTTGTTTCTCACGCCAGCCCCGTTTCATGCGGCACGCCGTCCATGCGCCGTTGTTTCTCACGCCAGCCCCGTTCCATGCGGCACGCCGTCCCGCTCCGTCTCTACGCTTCTGCCTCCACTCCGCCACACTCTTCTCTCTATATGCAACACGGCGTCCCGCTCCGTCTCTCCCCCGACAGAAAAGCTCTTTTCCATGCGCCGTCCCGCCCCATCTCTCCCCCATACGCATAACAAAAAAAGGGGCGCAGTTTTCCGCACCCCTGTCAGCAACCCGCCGGTTCTCCCGGCATTTTCCGCATCGGTTCTGCACAGCATGCCTCAGCTTCAACCCCGCCGCAGCATCAGGCGAAATCCGACACCCGGAAACCTGCTCGCGGCAGGCTTCCGAGTTCTCCCGGCCGCTTACGCTTATTTGCGCTTGGCTTCCGGCATCGCTTCCGGCGCCTTGGTTTCCTGTTTTACCTTCTCGGTAACCGGCTTGTAAACGGTCTTCTCCCACGGACTCTTCTTGTCGTAGAGCTTTTCGCAGATAGACAGCCCGACGCTTCTCAGCGCTGTTTCGGTCGGAATGAACAGATCCATGCCCTCTTCGGTCTGTTTTGCCGAATTGGAAATGCCGTTGACGGTGCCAAGCTTGTCAATCAGGACGCTGCCGACCGCCACTTTCTGCACCAGCGTATCAACGATAATTTCGGTGCCGAGCGTATCGGAATAGCGGTAGCCGTAAATTTTGCCGCTGTCGTCCATATAGTTCTTCGCCGCTTCACCGTCCTTGTCCAGCAGCCCCAGCGAGATGTAGCCTTCCTGGTCAATCGGCGGCAAATCAAGGTTAAGGGCAATCGGCGTATAGGTAACCGGCTTTTCAAGGTGCATCAGCGCCGTGTTCTTGCTCGGGTTAACGCGTACCGCCTTGGCCTTGAGCACATCGCCGTTGATGGTCTTGACGTCATAGGTATTCTGCAGCTTGTTGACCAGCCCCGCCGACGTCAGCACGAACGAGTCGGAAATGACCAGCCCCATGCCTTTCTTGCCTTTGGCATTGGTAATCTCAACCACCGACCCGCGGATTTTGAGCATATTCTCCGGGCTCAGTTCTGTATACGGCGGCCTGTCGACAATGCAGAGCTTGGCATCAACAGCATAGCCGTCAAGGTCGACCCAGTTGTCATCAACAATCGTGCAGCTGCCGTCGGAAATGACGTTGCCGTCTTCGTCAATGCAGTTTTCGTATTTGCGGAAACTGTCCTTAACGCCTCCGGTTTCTTCAATCTGCGGCGCAATTGCCTTGTTTTCGACTTCCACACCGCCTTTTTCCTCAACCGCCGGGATATAGTCTATTTCCTCGACTTTCGGTTCAATCACGGGTTCGGGCGCCGGAGCCGGTTTCGGCTCCCCGCAGTCCTCGACACATTCGGTCTTGCACTCGCGCCCTCCCCTGACGTCCGGTTTGCCGACAACGCAGGTTTCGGTACAGACTTTGCGGCACTTCGGCTGCTCGCACTGCTGTGAGCACTTCATTGGACAGCTTTCAACTGTTTCAACCGTCGTAACCGTTGTCGTTACCTTTTTCTGCGGGCATACCGGGCGACAAACCTGGCGGCACACCGGCTGCGGCGTTTCTACCCGCGTCGTGGTGATGATTTTTTCCTCTACGGTCTTGGTTTTTGTCTTAACGTCGACAAATTCCTCCACTTTCGGTTTACCCATCGTCACCGCGCACGGACACGCCGGCTGCGGACAGCTGCATACCGGCTGGTTGCAGGTGCAGGTCTGAATCGCAGCGCACGGGCACGCCGGACGTGCTATCGCCGGGCATTGCGGCTGCGGCGCATAGGCGCAGCTTCTCGTATAGGCGACTTCCTTGGCAAAGCCGCATTTTCCCGGATTGAACTTGGCGTCAAAAGCGACCAGAGCCGCACGTTCCGCAGCCTGCTCTTCGGGGCTGACGCGCTGTGCCAGCTGGTACTCAAACCCCGGCAGCGAAGACAGCCGCGCCGCCGCGTCGGCAAACGCCAGTTCCGCCAGCTTGACTTCGGCCTCGTAAACGCCGTTTTCAACTTCAGCATAACCGGAAGTAACGCCTTTCCATAAAACTTTCGTCTGGCTCAAATTCATCAGCCGCCATGTAACCGTCATCTCGGCCGTGCCGTTGCGGCGGTTGTCCTTGCGCGCCTTGTCCCAGTCATACTGGTCGCAGACGTTCATAAAGAAGTTGGTGATTTCCGCCGTCAGCGCATATTCCGGCAGCTTGACCGACGGGTCGGCAAGGCAGACGTCCGGAATATCCATAATTTTATAACATTTGTCAGCAGATTTTTTAAAGACGTCGTTAAACGCCATGTCTTTCTGAATTACCCGCCCGTGGTTCAGCATCGCCTTTTTCGTAAAACGGCGGCATCCGAAAATCCGGAAACGGTAGTTGCCGACATGGTTGGCATACGGGCTGAACCCTTCCTGGTTTTGCAGCCGGAAATCGACGTGCGTCAGCGCAAACGGCGCCAAATCGCAGCAGTTGCGGTTGACGGCGTTGCTCTTGTAGCGCGGCTGCGCCAGAGGATAGTTCCGGGTTTTGAACGCCGGCATCGGGCAATTGGGGCAGTTTTTAACCTGCGTCCCGTCCACGATTCGCACAGCTTTGTTGGATTTCGGCCGGTCGCAGTTCGGGCACGACCCGCCCGGAAAAATGCTGCCGTCCACTTCCGGCGGACAGTCCGGACAATAAGAATCCGGCCCCGCGGCCGCCGCAGCCGTGGCTCCGAACGCGAGCCCCAGCGCCAGCACCCCGCAGAATAACTTGTTTAAAACATTTGTTGCTGACATTTTATTTTATCTCCTGTTAAGGTTTTATTGCCTCCCCGCACGGCATACCCGCCGCCTCGGTTCAGTTCTTGCCTCCCCGCGCGGCATACCCGCCGCATCGGTTCGGTTCTTGCCTCCCCGTACGGCATACCCGCCGCCTCGGTTCGTGCGCTTTCGCCCTTCTTTACTTCTTCCCCGCAGGCCGCCGCGTCAACGGCCCCCTGCGATAAGACAAGGCTTCAATCAGGTGCATTTTAGACACCTTTTTTTCATTTTGCAAGTCTGCAATCGTTCTTGCTAACCGCAAAATACGGTTCAGGCTTCGCGCCGTCAACCCGCACTTTTCCGCCGATTCCGCCGCAAACCGCCGCAGTTCCGGCCCCATGTCCAGCGCTTTTTCCAGCATATCGCCTTTAAGCTCGGCATTGCAGGTCAGGCCCGCCGCCCCGAATGCCGCAAACCGCGCCGCCGCAATCTCCCTTGCCGCCAGAACCTGCGCCCGCATTTCCGCCGACCCGGTTCCGGTCTTGCCCGAGGTCAGGTCATACGGGCTGACCGCCGGCACTTCAATCTGCAAATCAAACCGGTCCAGAAACGGCCCCGACAGCTTCGCCAGATAATCCTCCGCGCATTGCGGCGCCTTCGCGCACATCCTCCCTTCCACGCCGAAAAAGCCGCAGCGGCACGGGTTCATCGCCGCCACCAGCTGAAAATCCGCCGGATACACCGTATGCGCCATCACGCGCGAAATCACAGCCCGCTTGTTTTCCAGCGGCTGCCGCAGCGCATCAAGCGCGGACCGCGAAAACTCCGGCAGCTCGTCCAAAAACAGCACGCCGTTGTGCGCCAGCGTAATCTCGCCCGGAATTCCCTTTCTCCCGCCGCCGACAAGAGACGCCATGGAAGCGCTGTGGTGCGGCGCACGGAACGGCCGTCTCAAATCCAGTTCGCCCCGCGCCGCCAGTTCTTCGTCCAACACGCCCGCGACCGACTGAATCATCGCATTTTCCAGCGCCTGACGCAGCGTCAGCGGCGGCAGGATGGTAACCAGCCGTTCCGCCAGCATTGTCTTTCCCGAACCCGGCGGCCCCGACATCAGAAGGTTGTGTCCGCCCGCCGCAGCGATAAGCATCGCCCGTTTCGCGCTCTCCTGCCCCTTGACGTCGGCATAGTCAATATTGTAAACCGCCGCGCCCGTACCAGTCTCCCGGCCGGCCGCCGTCCGGTTCCGTGCGCCGTTCTTCGCCTGCTCCAGCCGTGCACCGTTCTCCGCCTGCTCCGGCCCCCGTGCGCCGTTCTCCGACACTCTCGCGCGGCCGTCATTCTCCGCCGCTCCCTCACGTCCGGTTTTTCTCTCCTCTGTCCCGCCGCGCCGCCGCTGCAACACGCCGCCATCCGCCTTGCCGTTAAAATAATTCATCAGTTCCAGAATATGTCCTGCCGCCAGCACCGGCGTACACCGGCTCCACGCCGCTTCCGACGCGTTGGCCGCCGGGCAGACCAGCCCGCATTTGTCGGCAATCGCCCGCACCGCCGCCGGCAAAACCCCGTTGACACGCTCAATGCTGCCGTCCAGCGACAGCGCCCCCATAAAGATATAGCCCTTGAGCCGCGCCGGGTCAACCAGCCCCATCGCGCCCATCAGCCCCATCGCTATCGGCAAATCGAAATGTGCGCCTTCTTTCAATAAATCCACCGGCTTGAGGTTCACCGTAATATGCTCGCGCGGAAACTCCACCCCCAGCACCGCCAGAACCGCACGCACGCGCTCTTTGCTTTCGTTGATGGCCTTGTCCGGCAGCCCGACGATGACAAACCCGGGCATCCCCGCGCCGAGGCTGACCTGCACCTCCACGCGCTTCGCCTCAATCCCGTCAAACGCCGCTGTCTTCAGGCTGCAAATCATCTCCCGTTCCTCGCTGCCATCCCGCTTTTACTCCGGCTCATCATCGCCCGTTCTCCGTCTCACCGCCGCAACACAACTTCGTTTTATCACCAGCGCCATAACACACCTGCCGTCGTTAAACCTTACCGCCACGGCGCCGCCTTACCACCGCGGCACCACCTCGCCGCCGCCGCGCCACCGCCGCGTCGGGTAGGTATTTTTGCGCAGAAAATCATAATTCGCCGAAACCTGCGGGATGTCCGTTACCAGCACATACCCCGCCGCCCGGAAATTCTCCGCGCACTGCACGGCGCTTTCGCCCGGCAGGTCATAACACAAAATCTGCGTCCGTGTTACCGGATGAATCAGCAGAATTCCCTCTGCGCTCTGCGTGGCGGAAATGTCGCCGTAATAGGTCGGCATCGGCTGCGCGCAGGGCTGGTACGGCAGCATTGCTTCATCCGAACACTTGCGGTTGTTGGGACAGACTTTCACCCCGTTCAGCCCGACTTCCGGCTGTTCGCGCAGGGTACAAATTTCGGTTGCTTCTTTGTCCGACCACAGCCGCGTACCGAGAAAACCGCCGCTGTCCGCCCGCTGGCACGGCAGCGCCGAAAGTTCTTCTTCTTCCGTCAGCACCGGATAAGTCCGCTCGTACGGATAGGTACACCCCGCCGCCGACAACACAGCCGCAAACAGCACAATCATCCCCGTTTTCCGCGTTGCGCCGGCCGCCTGTACCATACTTGTTATCGTGTTTCGTACCATACCGGCCGCCTGCACCGTACTTGCCATCATTTTTCGTACCGTACCGGCCGCCTGCTCTGTACCTGTTATCGTGTTTCGTACCGTACCGGCCGTCCGCTCTGTACCTGTCATCGTGTTTCGTACCGTACCGGCCGCCTGCTCTGTACCTGTCATCATTTTCCGCACCTTCCGTGTGCCCCTGTTCTCTTCGCCTGTAAGCATCGTCAAAGCTTTCAAAATAAACTCATTTAAGGCGATTTTACCGGCCGTCCCGCCAAAATGCACGCAAAATATCAGGTTATAAACAAAAAATGCGCCCTCGCCGCACCGCCAGCCCCGGCACACCCGCCGATAACCGTACCGGCAGCGCCGCCTTTCATCTACCGGTGGAACAGCCGCTCCAGATCCACAACCTCCAGCCGCACATACGTCGGCCGCCCGTGGTTGCACTGCGCCGAATGCGGCGTCCGCTCCATCTCGCGCAGCAGGTGGTTCATCTCGGCGATATTCAGCCGTCGCCCCGCACGCACCGACCCGTGGCACGCCATCGTCGCCGCGATATGGTTGATTTTGTCTTCCACCACCGTCGTTGCGCCCCATTCCGCCATCTCATCGGCCAAATCCGCAACCATTTTTTTGATTGCCGCGTCCTTCAGCAGCGCCGGTACTTCCCGCACCATTACCCCGGCGCCGAAATCCTCAAGCACCAGCCCGAGTTTCGCCAAACTCTCAAATTCGCCCGCGAGCGCCGCTTTCTGCGTCAGCGACAAATCCACCACCTCCGGCAGCAGCAGCAATTGCGACGGCAGCCTCTCCCCGGCCGCCATCGCCGCCTTGAGCCGCTCCAGCACAATCCGCTCGTGTGCCGCATGCTGGTCAACCAGAATCAGCGCATCTTCCGCCTGCGCCAAAATATAGGTATCATGAAACTGCGCCTTGGCCACGCCCAGCGGTCCCGCCTCATCTTCCGCGCCTGCTGCCGGCTCTTCCACCCGCACCGAAAACTTGCGCTCCAACTCCGGCAAAACCCCGCTGCCGCGTCCGCCACCCGCGCTCCCCGGCCGCCCCTGAAAAGCCGTAAACCGCCGGTCAGCCCCGTACGCCGTCCCTGCGTCAATCCCGGTGCCCATACCTGCGCCATAATACCCGCCGTTCACACCGCCGCGGCCTGTACCAAAGCCTGCGTCCGTGCCAAAGCCTGCGTCCCTGCCATAATCGCGGCCGCTGCCCGCATCCGTATGTTCCGGCTCCCGCAACACGCCGCCCGCCGCAACATCTGCCGCAAAACTCTCCGTTCCTCCGCAGGCACCGTTCAGCCCGCCGCCCGGAACCGCCGCCGCCCCTGCCGCCAGCCCTTCCTGCCCCGGTACAAAATCATCGGTCAGCGCCGCCAAATCAACCTTATCCGCGCTCCTCTTGTCCCCCGCCAGCAGCGCGCTCCGCACCGCCCCCACCAGCAGCGACCGCACACCCTGCTGGTCAAAAAAGCGCACCTCCGCTTTCGCCGGATGCACATTGACGTCCACATACATCGGCTCCACTTCCAGAAACAGCGCACACGCCGGATAGCGCGAATTCTCCAGCACGCCCGCATACGCCCCCTTCAGCGCGCCCAAAAGCAGCTTGTCCCTGACCGGTCGGTTGTTGACAAACAGATATTGCGACAGCGTGTTGGCTTTGTTATACGTCGGCAGGCTGACGAGCCCCGACAGTTTCATCCCGTCGCGCTCGCCTTTGACCTCCAGCGCATTCTCCGAAAACTCGCGCCCCATGACTTCCGCCGCCCGCCGGAGCCTTGCGTCAAAAAAATCCCCGTTCGCCGCCGGCAGCGCAATCTTCTTCTTTTCGTCAACGTAAAGGTAAAACGCCACTTCGGGGTTCGCCAACGCAATGCGGCTGATAATGTCCGCGCACGCCCCCGCCTCGGCGCTGTCCGCTTTCAGGAACTTCAGCCGCGCCGGCGTCGCAAAAAACAAATCCCGCACCTCAATCCGCGTCCCCCTGGCGCGCGAACACGGCCGCACCTCGCCCTTCGCCCCGCCTTTGATTTCCAGCTCCCAACCGTTTTCCGCGCTTTCCTGCCGCGTCGTGATTTTCATCTTCGCCACCGAGGCAATCGACGGCAGCGCCTCGCCGCGAAACCCCAGAAACTGTACATTGAACAAATCGTCCGACGGCAGCTTGGACGTTGCGTGCCGTTCCACCGCCAGCGCCAGGTCTTCCGCATCCATGCCTTTGCCGTTGTCCTCAACCGCAATCAGCGTCTTGCCCCCGGCCTTGAGCGTTACCTCAATCCGCGTCGCCCCCGCGTCCAGCGCGTTCTCCACCAGCTCCTTGACCGCCGACGCCGGGCGTTCGATAACCTCGCCCGCCGCAATCTGGTTGACTAAATTGGATGGCAAAACCCGGATAGACATAGTACGCGTTCCTTTCTTCAACAACTTCGGCAGCTCCGGTCGTACCGCACCTATACCCGGCCGTACTCAGCCCGTACCCCGGCCGTACCCAGCCCGTGCCCGGCGCTTCCATCGGCTGCCTGCTTAACTTAAGGGCAGTATAGCGTGCCCCACCCCAACGCCGCAATATGTTTTTGAGATGTCCACAACCCGCCGCGCCTCATCACCTCCCGCGCCCCTCCGCCTGCTCCCCAGACCCCGTAAAAAGTAGTGACAAACAGACAAAAACACGCTGCACGCCGCATCAGCAAATTAAAAATTCTGAATAATGCAGACCATGACATTTGGCAAGAAATTACGCCCCGGCTGTAAAACACAAAAAAACAGAAGCGCCCGCAAGACGCTCCTGTTTTTTTTATAGCCTGCTCCCGTCATCCGGTACGCTGTTTCTATGCCGCTTTTTCGGCACCGGCTCCGGCTTCTGCCCGCAAGGCCCGTACCTTTTCAATCAGGGCGCTCGTTGACCCGTCATGTCTCGCCGCCGCGCACTGAGACGCTGCCCCGCATTGGCCGGCTGCCGCAGTCCCGTTCCGAGCCGCTCCCGCACCGTCGTTTTGCGCCGCGCTGCCCTCAAGCTCCGGCAAAATCTTCAGCGCCAGCTGCTTGCCAAGTTCGACGCCCCACTGGTCAAACGAATCAATCTCCCAAATCAAGCCCTGCGTATAAACCTTATGCTCATACATCGCAATCAGCATGCCGAGCGCATACGGCGTAATCTTCTTCAGCAGGAACATATTGGACGGGCGGTTGCCGTCAAAGCTCTTGTTGAGCTTGAGTTTCTCAATCGCCGCTTCGTCCTTGCCCGCAGCGCGCAGTTCCGCCGCCGCCTCGTCGGGCGTCTTGCCTTTCATCAGTGCCTCCGCCTGCGCCAAAACGTTGGCGAGCAGAATTTCGTGATGCTTGCCGATTTCGTTGTGCGACACCGCCGGAATGATAAAGTCTACCGGCACCGGCTCGGTTCCCTGATGCAGAAGCTGGAAGAACGAATGCTGCACGTCGGTTCCCGCCCCGCCGAACAACGCCGGCCCCGTCGCATAGTCGGTAATTTTGCGGTTGTCGAGCCGCACCGACTTGCCGTTGCTCTCCATGTCGAGCTGTTGCAGATACGCCGGCAGGAACTTCAAATACTGGTCATACGGAATCACCGCATACCGGTGGATATTGTAATAGTCATTGTACCAAATCCCCAGCAGCGCCATAATCACCGGAATGTTCTGCTCCAGCGGCGCGGTACGGAAATGGTTGTCCATCGCCTCGGCGCCGCGCAAAAGCTCATGAAAATTCTCGTACCCGACCGCAATCGCAATGGAAAGCCCGATAGCCGACCACAGGGAGTAACGCCCGCCGACGAAATCCCAGAACTCAAACATATTGTTGACGTCAATGCCGAATTCCGCCACCGCCTTGGCGTTCGTCGAAAGCGCGACAAAGTGGTTGGCAACCGCCGCCTCGCCCAGCGCTTTGACCAGCCAGTCGCGACAGGTGCGCGCGTTGGTCAGCGTTTCAATCGTCGTAAAGGTCTTGGACGCGACGATAAACAACGTTTCCTCCGGGTTAATCTGCCCCAAAACTTCCGCACACGCCGTGCCGTCAATGTTGGAGATAAAATAGCAGTTGATGTCTTTCGCCCAGTATTTCTTGAGCGCCGCCGTTACCATATACGGCCCCAGATCCGACCCGCCGATGCCGATGTTGACGATGTTGGTGAGCTTTTTGCCCGTTGCGCCCTTAAACGCCCCGCTGCGCACCGCGTCCGAAAATTCTTTCATCTTCGCCTGCACGCGCAGGATTTCCGGCATAACGTCAACGCCGTCGACCGTTACCGGCCTGCCCGAAAAATTGCGCAGCGCCGTATGCAGCACCGCGCGGTTTTCGGTAACGTTGATTTTCTTGCCCGTAAACATATCCTCAATCCGGTCCTTTAAATTATGCTCGCGCGCCAAATTAAACAGCGCCTCCAGCACGCCGGCGTCAAAACGGTTTTTGGAATAGTCGTAGGTCAGATCCCCGAGCGTCAGGGTATATTTTTGCGCCCGCTCGCCGTCCGCGGCAAACAGGTCATTCATTTCGGTTCCGGCAAAACGCTTGTACTCGGTGAGCAGCGCCGCCACGGCATCAGATACTGCCATAATGTAGCCTCCTAAAAATCAAGTATGTCATCGCTCCGGCTCCCGCGCCCGTGAACGTTTCGCCCACTGCAGCGCCGCCGCCCGTGCCCCGTTGCCCTCGCTCCGTATGCACCGCCGCAGCCGCCCGCGCCGCCGGCCATCGCGTTAATGCCCGGAATATACGCCCCCGCCCGCCGCCTGTCAAGCTTTTCGCCGCATTTTTCCCACATTTCCGCTGCCGCCCGCCCGCAACGGGCCGCCCCGACCGCCAACGAGCCGCACCGCCCGCCAACGAGCCACACCGCCGCCCGCACCATATCCACCGCCCGCACCATATCCGCCGCCCGCACCATATCGCCCGCCAGTGCCACATCAAAAGTGCCCGCCAACCCGGCCGGCAGTTTCCCGACCGCAAAAACGCCGTGCCCGCCCCCTCCCGAAACACGGCGTTAAACACAATCCTGCACAACGTCAGAAATTGATTTTCAGCCCGGCAAGCCCGTTCCAGCCTGTACGCCCGCCGTCCCGGCGCATCACCTCGGCAAAGAGCGAAGCGTCGCCGTTGCTGCTCTCAAAACCCAGGCCGTATTCGGCATAAGGCTCAATTTCCATATCCGGAAGGTGAACGCCGTTCGCGGTAACGTGCTGAAGTCCGGTTCCGGTATAGACATACCGCCCTTTGGCATAAACCTGCAGCTCGTCATTAAACGCCTTTTCAATCTTCAGCCCCGGCGCCAGCTCGTACATTGACAGTCCGTCAAACGCGACTTCCGCATTTTTGCCGGTCGTATAATCTTCGGCATCGGCATAAGTGTATGTGGCATAGAAGTTCGGCTGCACCGTCCACCCATTGCCCAAGACGCAATTATATCCGAATTTGGCGCCGATACCGCCGAGCCAGGCGTCAAACTTGCCGTTCTTGTCAAAATCATTGGCTTTTTTGCGGGCATATCCGGCATTCGCGGTAATTCCCCAAAAGGCGCTGCCTTTATAGAAATTCGCCCCGGCTCCCAGATACCAGACATTCTGTTCAATCTTTCCGGCGGCAAACTCGGCCTCGCCGTCTGCATATGCCCCGTATGCCGAATAAACCGCCGCCACGCCGTTGCCGTATGTTTTGACGCGGCTGTCCGCACCGGCTATCACGCCGTTAAACCGCGCGTCCGCGCCGTGATAATTCTTAAACTCCAAATCATCAGACGAGGCAAACGGCTTGACCCACGCGCCGCCTCCGGCCTCTGCCGCGCCCTTGCGAAACGCCGTCCGGTCTGCGTCTGCAAGCACCCGGCTGTAAATTTCATCGTTCAGCACGCCGATAGACGCAACAACCGCCATGCCGGATTCCAAAACTTCCGGATTGAATTTGTCTTTCCGTTCCCGCCGCGTAAACGTAAATTCTCCGTTCTCGGGCAGATATTCGACGTCATAATTGTAAACCGGACCGGCGCTCTCGGCAATTTGCGAAGCCACCTGTCCCGCCAAAATATTGTTATCGGCAAACATAACGTGCGTCGTTTCCGCCTCGCCGTCCGACAAAACGTCCAGCGACTTGACCTCCACCAGCGCCAAATCGCACGAAACCTCTTCGGCGCTCATCTCGCCCATTTTCACGTTTTCCAAATCCGCATTCACATTGTAAATATCCAGCTTGCCTCCGTTCAGAGCCAGATTTTTCAACTGCAGCCGCTCAAACCCCAGCGACTGAATATTCACCAAACCGCCATTCATGGCAAGCGAGTTCGTTCCGTTGCCGATAAGGTTTCCGCCGGCAATATTGGTAACAGCTGCATCGGCAATACCTGTCAAACCGTTTCCTTTGGCAATTCCGCTGACAATCTCTGCGTTTTTAATCTCCCCGTTTAAGGTAATTTCCCCGCTGTCATCACCGGACAAAACCAGCGTCCAGCCGTCTTCGCTGCCCGTAAAACCGTCGTCAGACACGATATTGCCGCCGTTAAGGGTTTCCAGCGTCAGCGTCTGCCCGGCCATGACATACGCCGCGTTGCTTTCGCCGTTAGCCGTATTGCCCGAAAACGCCGCCGTATCGCCGTCCGCCCGGATAGTCATTCCTGCGCGCACATACAAGGCTCCGCCGTAACCGACCGCCGTATTGTCTGTAAACGACGAGTTGGTTACCACCAGCCCCTCCGTCCGGTTATATATCGCGCCGCCGGAATTGGCTTCGTTGCCCTCAAAAACGCTGTTTGCGATATTGCCGCCGCCGTTGCTGTATATGGCGCCGCCCTGCGCGGCCCGGTTAGCCCTGAAAACGCTGTCCGCAATTTCTCCGGTGCCATAGCTGGCGACCGCCCCGCCGTAGCTGCTCGCATTGCCGGCAAACTCGCTTGAGCGGATATCCATCGTTCCGCTGTTATAAATGGCGCCGCCCATATAGCCGCTCTCCAGCCCGTTATAATAGAACCCGGCGCCCGCAACCGCTCCGACCTCGCCGTCATTAAAAATCGCGCTGCCGTATTTGGCGTTGTTGCCGCTGAAAATGCCGGTAATTTTTTCTATCGTGCCGATGTTTCCGATTGCGTCTTTCCCGTTAAACAATGCGCCGCCGTATGGTGTCGCCGTATTGCCGGCATAAAAGCCGCCCATCGTCCCGATTTCGCCCATATTAAACACCGCGCCGCCATAATATTCTGCCGTGTTGCCGATAAAATCCCCCTCAAACGCGGTGATGACGCCGGCATTATACAGCGCCGCACCCCAAGACCCTTCATTTTTAAGAAAGTCGGCATTGAGCTTTGTTACCAGCCCCACATTATGCACGCCTGCACCGCCGTATCCGACCTGGTTGCCGACAAAAGCGCTGTCCGCAACCTCAAGCATTCCCTTGTTTGACAACACGCCCGTGGAGGCAACACCGCTCCCAAGCAGCCGTTCAAATCCGCCTGCGGAAACCGCATATTTCTTTTGGCCGTCCGTATCCGTAAATTCGGCATAAATGCTGCCGTCTGCCGGTGCGGTATCGCTGACCGTATATTTTCCGCCGACATTTGCCGCGCTGAGCGTTTTGCCTTTGGCAACAGAAAAGCCGTTCAAATCATTATTGCCTGTAAGCGAATGCCCGTTGCCGTCAAGCGCCATATTCTCCGCCGTTTGTGTTCCGATGCCGGAGGCCAGCATAATATCCCGCGTCAGCGCAATCTCGCTTTCTCCGCCCGCCAGCACCGCGGCAAACTCCGCACCGCTGCTAACCTCTGCCGCCCGCGCCGCACATACCGGCAAACCGGCCGCGACCATTAATGCCAAACCAATCTTTCTGCTCATGCGATTTTCCTTCCTTAAGTTCCTGTTGCGTATAGTAAAACGACGTTTAATTTCAGCGGTTTCATCATCTGCTTCTTTGAGGAAAATCAAGAGTTTTAATCCCAAAAAAGATAGACGGTGGTTGAGGATTTTAAACGGTCGTTTTAATTCAGCAGTTTTCTTCCCCGGTTAATTTTTTTAACTGTTTATATTTTAAAGAAAAAATTGACAAATAACATATCCTAAAGTATATGAAAAAAAACGACCAAATAAATTCCGCAACCGCATTTTCCCCGCCTGCGCCATTCCCCCCGCCCCTCCGTCTGAACCGCGCGTTAACCCGGCATTAACCCTCTCCGTGCTATCATAACGGCAAATCTGTTTTTTGAAAGGATGACAAAAATGGCAAAACCCGTTAAAAAGAAACCCGCTGCCCCCAAGGCACCCAAAGCAGCGTTGAAAAAAGCGCCGAAAAAAGCCCCCGCGCGCCCTGCCCCAATTCCGGCGGCAGCCCACTCACACGCCGCAACCTCGATTTCGGTAGCGGAAAACGCTGCCGAAATCGAAACTTTAGCAGCAGCCCAGCTGCCCCCCGAGAGCTCGTCCGACGCGCTTTCCCCGGCTGCCGGCAATGCCGCGCCCGTCCCGGCGTCCAGAGCCCCGGTTCGCGAAAAAATCAAAAAGCTTCCCGCCGCAGCCAAAGCCGCGCCGAAAAAAATCGTCGAACGCACGTTGGAAGCAACGCTGAAAACCGTGGAAAAAGCCGCCGAGACCGAAGCGCAGAAAGCTGCCAGAAAAGCCCTCAAAGCAACGGCAAAAGCACGTAAGGCGCTAAAAGCGATGACCAAGGCCAAAAAGGCTGCCCGCCGGGCGGAAGCGGAAGCCGCCGCGCTTAACGGCGCATTCCCGAAAACTGCAAATGCAGCCCCCGCTGCGGATGCCGCCACAGCTCCCGCCGATACAATGTCTGCCCGTGTCAAAAAGCTGCCCGTCGGCGCCAAAGCCGCCGCAGCCGGCATCAGGCAGGCCACCACTGCCGCCGCTAAAAAGGCCGCCCGCGAAATCAAACAGAAACTGAAACAGATTCTCCACTCCGCGGAAGAAGAAGTCTTCTATTACGAACGCCGCCAGATAATCCTGCTTACGGTGGTTTACGCCGCCATTGCCTGCCTGGTTTGGGTTCTGACCCGCTGTATGCTTTGTGCCGGACTGTTCACAAGCTGGGCGCTGGTCGTCTTTATGACTGTGGTCATGGCGCTGTCGCTCGCGGCTCTCGCCTCGGTCGTCTTCGTGCTGATATTCCCGCAGAAGCTGGCCGTCGTAACCAACGAAGGGATAAAAATCGACCACAACGCTTTCCTGAAATGGAGCGACGTCGCACTGGCCGAAGAAAAATATACCGGCTGGCTGACCCGCCGCCCGATAATCGCCCTGCATCTCGTTCCCGGCGCCGAATACCGTCTGACGTTTATGCAGCACCTGTGCCGGCATAACGTGTTCACGCCGTTTTCCATCCCGCTTTACGCGATGGTTCCGGAAGACGCCGCCAAAATCCGTACGCTCGTTAAACGCTACGCGGAATATAAGGACAGCCGGGACTAGCCTTGACCGGGCTTAATCCCCGCCTTTCCGCCGCCGATGCGGCAATGCCGGAACGCCCTCGCGCCCCGGCATTTTTTATGCGCGGCAAATACCGCTTCCCGCCGCACACCGCCATACCCGTACCGCTGGCACCGCTCACAACCTCTCCGCCACAAAAAAGACAAAAAGGACAAAAAAAGCTTGCATTTAGCAAAACTTTGCGATATACCTTTTCCATAAAGAAAACAATTATGTCGAACAATTAATCTAAAATTTTTATGAAAAGAATAGCATTAGGCGTCTTCTCTCAAGAAAACGCAACAGAAAACATGTTGGAATATGTCAGACGCAATCATGAGCTTGAAGCTATGGAGCAATGGCGGATACTCAAGCGCCCCGGCGCAAAGAAAATCCTCCTCGAATATGTCAGGCACGGCGGCTTGCTCTGCTACGGCGTCGAGTACATCATCTTTCGCCTCTGGCCCAAATCCGACACGGCGGAAATTATGCTGGAATACGCCAAAAACGGCATACTGCCCGACGTAAAGTTTCTCCCCCGGCTGTTTAAGCTGCCTGACGCAAAAGAGATTTTTCTTGAATTCGTCAAACACAACCCGGACGGCCTCCGGGAAAAAGTCCAGCTCCAAATCCTCAACCGGCCTTACGCTGACGAGATAATGCTGGAATCCGTCAAACGCGGCGGATGGCTCTGCTATGATGCCCAAGTCAGAATATTCGACCAGCCCGATGCAGGGAAAATCTTCCTTGAATATGTCAGACACAGGCATGAACTCTGCTACGGCGCTCAAGTCAGAATCTTTGACTTGCCCGACGCGGGAAAAATTTTTCTGGAATATGTCAAGCTTGGAAAGCCTCTCTGCTTTGATATCCAGCTTCAGATTTTCCAGCTGCCCAATGCAGGGGACATCTTTCTTGAACACGCCAGACACGGATGGTCGTTTTATGACGAACCCCTGAACCGGCTCTTTAGGCTGCCCGGCACAGGAAAGATTATATTTATGTACGTCAGACAAAGAAAGATAGACGGCGTAAAAGAGATAGTCAGAGCTTTCAGACGACGTGCGTAAGAAACGTCTTTAAACCGAAAAGCGGCTGTTCCTTTATGGAGCAACCGCTTTTTTTATGCCAGCAACACAGCACGGCCATGCTTCCTCCAGCCGCCGCCCCCCGCCGCAGCCGTCGTCGCCCACACGCCCGTAGTACAGCACTGCCCATGGCGCCGCCATACCCGTGCGCTGCTCTAGTCGCCCTCTTCGCCCGTATCGCTGATACTGCCCGTATCGCTGATACTGCCCGTATCGCTGATACTGCCCGTGTCGCTGACACTACCCGTGGCGCCGGCATCGGCAATCCCTTTAACCACGCGTTCCAGCACGCCCTGCATTTTGGAAATCACGATGCCGTAGTTGGTAACCTTAACGCCCTGCCGTGCACATTCGTTAATCCGCCGCCGCACTTCCGCGCGGTTCAGCATACAGCCGCCGCAGTGCACCACCAGCGCGTAATCTTCCAGATTATCGGGAAAATCCGCACCCTGCGTCCACTCGAACTTCAGTTCCCTGCCGGTATATTTCTTCATCCAGTTCGGAATTTTGACCCGCCCGATATCGTCGCAGGTAACATGGTGCGAACACCCTTCCGCAATCAGCACCCTGTCGCCGTCTTTGAGCGTGTCAATCGCTGCCGCGCCTGCCAGCTGCGCCGCGAAATCGCCTTTATAGCGCGCAAACAGGGTCGAAAACGTCGTCAGCCTGATGTCTTCCGGCACCGCCGCCGCCACTTCCCTGACCGCCTGGCTGTCGGTAATGACCAGCGCCGGTTTTGCCGCCAGCCCCCGCAGCATATCCGCAACTTCGCTTTCCTTAACCGTCAGCGCCATCGCTCCGGCATCCAGCACTTCGCGCAAAACCTGCACCTGCGGCAGTATCAGCCGCCCTTTCGGCGCCGCCAGGTCAATCGGCACCACCAGCATCACCATGTCTTTCGGCTTAATCAGGTCCGCTGCCAGCGGCGGCTCGTGCGCCAGCGGTTCCAGCACCTCGGCCATGCGCCGTTTCAACGCGTCGATGCCCTCGCCGGTCTTTGCCGAAACTGCCACCCCGTCATAAAGCTGCATCACCGCCCGGTCAAATTTGCCAAGTTGCCGCTCGTCGCAGAAATTAAAAACCGGAATAAACGGAATGCGCTTCTCCGCCAGTTTGGAAAGCTGTGTTTCGTTTTCTTTCGTAAGGCCGTCCCTGCCGATAACCAACAGTACCATATCCGCGCGGCGCAGGATTTTCTTTGCCGCCTGCACGCGCTGCCGCCCGAGCTCGCCTTCGTCGTCCAGCCCCGCCGTATCATAAAAGCTGACCGGCCCGACCGGTATCAGCTCATACGCTTTCGCCACCGCGTCGGTCGTCGTCCCCGGTTCGTCGGAAACAATCGACACCTCCTGCCCGACGATGCGGTTCAAAAGCGTCGACTTTCCCGCGTTGCGGTTGCCGATAATCGCCACCGTCAGCCGCATCCCCGCCGGTACGTTTGTATTCAGTTCTGTTCCCATAGTCGTCGTCCTTTCGTTAAAATTGTTTTCTCGCCGCCAGTTGCCTGTGCACCGTCATCTCCATCTCCGGCCCCGGGTGCCTGTGCACCGTCATCTCCATCTCCAGCCCCGGGAGCCTTCCGGGCCGTCCCAACTTCCGCATTTTTCATTCCCGCCAGCCGGCCAGCGCCTTGTCAAAATCCACCCGGTCCAGCCGCTCCGGCAGCACCATGCCGTTCTTATGCCGGTCTGTAAACAGGACTGTGAGCGGAGCATAAAACTTCCCGTATGCGGCAAACCACGGCCAGGCCGCCCCCGGAACATTCATTTCCCCGGCATTAATCCGCACCACGCGCAGCCCCGCCTTCTGCAGCTCCCGTAACGCCAGACGGTTATATACCGACAACGGCGAATACGGCGCTTCAATGCTCACCAGTACCGGCACCGCCGCGTTGCCTTTTTCAGCCATACCGACGCCCGTCTCGCTGTTCTCAGCCATGCCGACGTCCGTCCCGCTGTTCTCAGCCACACCGATGCCTTTCTCGCCCTTCTCAGCCATGCCAACGTCCGTCTCGCTGTTCTCAGCCACGCCGATGCCCGTTCCGGTACCCGCCCCCGCTCCGGCCAGCGCCAATCCGCCTGCCGCCAGCAGATACCACACGGCCGCCGCAAACAGCCAATGCCGCTGCACCCGGTTAAACAGCTCCAAGCTTCTCTTTTCCGAACGCGTATGCTTAATTGTTTCTGCCACTGCCTGCGGAAAAGCATACCACAACACAAACAGCAGTACCAGCCCGGCCGCCAGCCCCAGCGCCGCCGCGCCGCCGAAACAACCGGCCGTCAGCCAAAGCAGCCCCGCCGCGTATACGCCGGTATAAAAAGCGTTAAACCGCCGCAGCACCGGCACCCGCAGCCATGCCGCAGCTCTCTGCCCCCGCAGCTCCGCCGCTGTCAGCACTGCCAGCGGCAGCACCGTAATTCCAAGCCAGATGCACCCCAGCCCCGCCGTCAGCTCCGCCCATGCCGGCGCCAGCCAGACGCCGCCCGCCGCCTGTACCAAACTTCCCGCCGTGCCTCTCAAAAATTCCGCACCCGCGGCAAAACTCCCCTCCGCCGCGCTGCTCCATATTTCCGCGCCGTCCGCAAACAGCCCGCTCAGCGCCTCCGCTTTCAGCACCGTCGGAAACGCCGCCGCCAGCAGAACCGTAAACAGCCCGGCCAGCCAGCCGCGCCTGAATATTTTTTTCAACGGACGGAACAAAGCAAAATTCATATATCCGAGCGCTTCCGCCCACAGCGGCAAAATCACCGCCGCCGCTCCCGCCGCCAGCCACGGGTTATAATACAGCGCGCCGAAATATGCCCCCCGGTATCCGATGCCCAGCAGTGCCAGTCCCAGCGCTGCCCCCGCCGCATACCGGCAGAAAATACGCCGCCGTTCCGCCCTCTCCCGCAGCTGCCTTGCCAACCGCAGGAACAAGCCGAAAATTCCCGGCATCAGGTTCAGCAGCAGCCCGTAGGCAAACAAAGTGCCCCCTGTTGCCCGTGCCGCTGGCACTGCCCGGGGTACGACCGTCATTTCAGTAACCGTCCCCGGCGCCTTACGCCCCCGGATACCGTCTCCCGCCGCTGCCTCCGTTGCCCGTGGTGCGACCACTGCCCCTGTTGCCTGTGCCGCTGGCACCGCTGCCACTGTCATAACCGTCCGCAGCACCTCGCTGTCATCAAACGACGCGCTGAGCGCAACCTCCTGCAACGGCAGCTCCGTATCCCTCCCGGTGCCGTCCGCAACAGCAGCCTCTGCCGCACCGTATTCCGCATTTTCTCCGCTGCCCGACCGTGCGTCAAATGCGCTGCGCCCCTGTTCTCCCGCCTGTTTTCCTGCCCGTTTTCCCGCCTTTTCTCCCGCCCGTTTTCCTGCCCGCACGTCAAATGTAACGCGGGCATAGCCGTCGCCAAGCTCGTAACGGGGATTGACAAAATTCGTCCCGGCCGCATCTTCCGCCATTGCCGCCATATTGCTCACCCTGCGCGACAGGGCAAACGTCGCCGTCAGCGTTCCCTTTTCCCGGTCATAAACCAGCTTCTCCGCCCGCGCGTGCCGGCTCTCCGCCGGCGGCAGATGCGCAAACCCCTGCGTAACGTAGTTGTAATGTATGGAATCTTCCGCTTTGTCCGAAGCCCGGAGCGTCAGCCCGTGATGCGTCGCCGCCACCTGACAGGTTCCGTCCGCCGTGCAGAGTTTGAAATGCAAATCCCCGGCAATATGCATCGCCTTCCCCGTATCCGCCCGCGTAAACTCCAGCGGAAAACGGATATGCCCGGTAAGCACGCGCCTGGCCTCCCCGCTCTTTTCCACGCCGTTCGCCAGCGGCGCATACATGCGGAAAGATTTGATGTTGCGGCTGCCCATGTTGCCCGTGCCGCCGGTACTGCCCATATTGCCCGTGCCGCTGGTACTGCCGATGTTGCCCGTGGCGCTGCCACCGCTGCCGCCGTCCTCACGCAGCACAAAAGCCGCCCGGTTTTCCGGATTAAGCAAATCGCCGCTGACATACATCCCGTCCGGCACATAAATTTCCGCCACGCCGCGGATGGTTTCCTTATCGCCCGGACGCACCGTATCCAGCAGCAGCCTCGCCTTAACGCCGCCGCCGGCTTCCACCGGCTTTTCGCCCGCACCGTCGCTGTATGAAGGCATCTTCCGCAGCGCGCGCCAGAACCCGCCGAAATCCAGCTCCAGCAGTGCCAGCACCATTTCGTCGGTATTCAGGTCTTCCGGCGAGATATAGTTCTTGTCGCGCCGCCGCACCGGCTCGCCCAATGCGCCGGGATCATATTCCAGATACTTGTACGGACGGTACCGCACCTGATATTCCCCCGCCGCCGACTGCTTGCGCAGGTCTGTCTCTTCCGGCGCAAATTCTCCGTCCTCTGCCACAATCGGCGCGTCTTTCGGCAAAATGCCCGCCGCCTTGATATTATGTTTCAGCCGTGCCACCGCATAGTCGTATTTGCGCTTCCAGCTGACGAAAAAGCGGATTCCGCTTTCCAGCGTTTTCAGCGTTCCTTCGCCCGCCGTCGGATATACCCGGCTCAAAAACCCGGTTAAATCGCCGTCAAGCGCCTCCCCTGCAAAAACCTTGTCGACAATAAACGGCAGCAGCGCCAGTTTGGCCAGTTCGTTGTCGCTCCGGATAATCGGCTCCGGCGTTTCGCCCTCACTGCCCGTATCGCCGCCGCCCGCATCGCCGCTGCCAATATCGCCCCCGCTTGCCGCCGCGGTCAGGTCGCGCACCCGGTAGACAATGCTCTCGCCGCCTGCCGCAGCAGCCGTCCCCGGAAGCGTATCCCGAACCGCCGACACCGCAGCAGCAGCCGTCTCCGCCGACACCGCCGCACCGCCGTTTTCCGGCGCTGCCGTATCTCCCGCCGTCGCCCCGGCAGCCCAGGCTGCCCCGTACATCAGCTTGAAAACCAGCGCCGCGCACCCTATATAACAAACAAACCTTTTCATAAAATTTTACTGTTGATTTAAAAACAATATTAAGCTATGAAAAGATATTATATCAGACCAGCCAAAAAGCAACAAACTTTTTTACGAAAGACACATATTACGATGAAGGACAGAAAGAGACGGTTTGAAATACTGGAAGAATTGGACGATTTTGATGAATCTTTTATGTTTGAGGAATGGGGGCAGCGGCCGGCGCCGAAATCCAAATCCCGCCGCAAAGCACCCGCAGCCGAAAACCGCCGCCGCGGAAGTTTTGGCGGGCAACGCACTGCCGACGGCTCCCGCCTGAGCGCCAGGAGCAACAACGCCGGTACCAACAGCCCCCGTCTGAACGCCAGGAGCAACAACGCCGGCACCCAAAACCGTTTTGCCGCCAAATCCGGCGGACAACGCGTCGCCGACGACAGCACCCTGACCGGCAAATGCCTCGTTTACATCGGCTCCGGCAAGAACGACCTGTATAAAGAGTCGGTTATCTATATTACTGACAGTTCGCCCGAAAGCGTCAAAGGAATAATGATAAACAAGCTCCTCTTCGGCTCGGCTGTTGTTGAATGCCGCAACCATGAAGACGGCGGCGAAAAAGACGTGCGCGGCGTTTACGAAGACCTCTATCAGGGCGGCCCGGTCAACCCCGCCAACGGCTTTGTGCTGTTTCCGAGCGACGGGTATTTTTACAGCGACCCGCACGCCCGCGTTCAGGGCGAAATCGCGATTTCCAGTTCGTTCGGCGTCCTTCAGGATATCCTCGACGGCGAAGGCCCCGACAAAAAGATTATCGCCATGGGGCATTGCGTCTGGAAACGCGGCGAGTTGGAATGGGAGATTTTCAACAACGAATGGCTGATTGTCCCCGGCGACCCCAAGCTGATTTTCGACACCCGCTTTGAAGACCGCTGGGAACAGGCGAAAAAGGCCAGCGGCATCAACCTCGGCGGCTATATCCCGCATATCGGGCTGGCGTAACGGCTCAAGCTCCGCGAATTAGTTGCTGCGGATTAGTTTTTCTTATCGGGCTGGCGTAATAAAACGCCGGCTTTTTTTATTCCCGCCGGCGCGTCCTCGTCAGCCCGTAGCCGGGCATGCTTTAATATCCGTATGTCTGGTAATTGTTGTAATACCCGCGCGGCGCCTGATGATACCGGTTGCGGTACGGAACCTGTCGCGGCGCCGTCTCCTGCGTACGGTACGGGACCTGCCGCGGCGCCACCCTCTGCTGCGGCATGGTTCTCCGCCCCGCTGCCTCAAGCCCCGGAAAATCCGGAATGCCGCCGTTGCCGTATTTATAAAAGTTCAGCATCTCGCGTTTGTTGATATTGCCGGCGTCAATCGTCGCTTCCGGCACGCCCCACAAAATGGAAATCGGCCAAAACAACAGATTAACCATACCATAAACCCAATGCGAAGAGTCGGCAGCATTTCCGCTCGCCAGATAAAAATTGCCGCCGCCCGGGAGCACGTTAAGCAACCCCGCCGCCAGCGGACTTGCCGGCTGCTGCCAGCCGCCGGGCGCGCGGTCAACCGTTATCCCGCGGTATTCCAAAGCCGAAAGTTCCTGTTTTTCCTGAAAAGTGAGAGAAGTGCAGCTGCCCAAACATATCCCCGCAGCCGCCAAAGCAAAAATAATTCTGTTCATATCCAGCGTCCATATTCATTTAGCCCATAATAAAAACGGCCGCTTCACAAAGAAGTGGCCGGGGTATTAGCAAGCATACCAGTAGAAATGCTGTCCCTTATTCGGCTGACCATAACTGGCCGGCCTTATTCGAAACTACCCCGGCCATAACAAATATGACATATACAGGAATCTAACTTGCCAAAAGAACCTGTATTGGGGATTTATAACTACGGTGCACAGAAAATTCAACCGTTCCGCCGAATCTTTCGCACCAAGACCTTGCCGTGCCATAGCGCGCGCAGGGTTATGTGTTATATCTCGGTGCTATCCATGCACCGCTACTGGTAGAGGGCTGCTAAACCCCCGCCGGCGGTATCCCGCCTGCTAGATGTCGCCAAAGCGGCACCTGTATCTTTTTTACTATATTGTTTTTTAGATTGCAAGCTTTTTTTATTCCCGCCCGCCACACCTCTCTTATCTGCCTGTCTCTTATACACATCTCCGAGCCCACGA
>ENA-OXEG01000202-OXEG01000202.1-human-gut-metagenome-genome-assembly--contig:-NODE-202-length-40151-cov-39.254389_pt1 | contig 40151 bp, 47 predicted proteins | sample MGYA00249355_ERZ652243 | MGnify/ENA primary metagenome ERZ652243 (study PRJEB26925, sample SAMN05826944) | human gut metagenome | biome: ENVO:2100002; feature: ENVO:00000062; material: ENVO:00002003... | reverse complement strand
GGCCGGTGATCGAGAATACGTCCTCGACAGGCATCAGGAACGGCTTCTCGTTCTCGCGCTGCGGAATCGGAATATAGTTATCAACCGCATCCATCAGCTCCATGATCTTGTCTTCCCACTTAGCCTCGCCGTTCAGACCACCCAGTGCGGAACCACGGATGATAGGAGCGTTGTCGCCATCGTAGTCGTATTTGCTCAGCAGATCACGAACCTCCATCTCGACCAGGTCGAGCATCTCGGGATCGTCCACCATATCGCATTTGTTCAGGAACACAACGATCTTCGGTACGTTCACCTGGCGAGCCAGCAGCACGTGCTCGTTGGTCTGAGGCATCGGACCGTCGGTTGCGGCAACAACCAGAATCGCACCGTCCATCTGTGCGGCACCGGTAACCATGTTCTTCACATAGTCGGCGTGACCCGGGCAGTCAACGTGTGCATAGTGACGATTTGCAGTCTGGTACTCAACGTGCGAAGTGTTGATCGTAATACCACGCTCTTTCTCCTCGGGAGCGTTGTCGATAGAATCGAACGAACGAAGCTCAGAAAGGCCTTTTTTAGCCAGAACGGTGGTGATCGCTGCAGTAAGAGTCGTCTTACCGTGATCAACGTGACCGATAGTACCGATGTTCACATGCGGTTTGGAACGGTCGAATTTTTCTTTTGCCATAGTATAAAAGTATTAAGATTTTATAAAAATTCTGCTCTTCAAAACGTCTGTCGTTTCGCAAGAGTGACGAGCGACGCAATACCTCTCCTCAAAGAGGTTTGCATCACGCGTCAACTGCATTTCTGGAGCGGAAGACGAGGCTCAAACTCGCGACCCTTAGCTTGGAAGGCTAATGCTCTATCAACTGAGCTACTTCCGCAAAAACGCACCGCAAGGAGTTTCCCCTTCCCGATCGACTCGGAAATACAGGCAACCCGTTCGGCGCTCTTTTTGAGTGGGAAGTGATGGATTCGAACCACCGAAGGCGTAAGCCAGCAGATTTACAGTCTGCCCCATTTGGCCACTCTGGTAACTTCCCTTATGTTTCTAAACCGCTTTCGCTCAACTCCACCGTGTCGGCTCCGCAAGGTTTTTTGGAGCCGATGGAGGGATTCGAACCCCCGACCAGCTGATTACAAATCAGCTGCTCTGGCCAACTGAGCTACATCGGCATATAGACCAATTTGGATTGCAAAAGTAGGGAAAATAAAATTAACAACCAAAAATTTGATCATTTTATTTTATCACTCCTCTCAAAGAACGTTCTCGGCGATCGAAATCGAACGCGAAATCGGGTGCAAATATAGCACTCTTTCGGGAATTAAAAAATAGTTGCACGGACTTTTTTATCCGGAACGCAGAAAAAGTCGCAAATAAGTCCATACCACAACCAAACCGAAAGCGCAAATCGACGTCCCTCTGCAGAAAATTTATATGAAAACGGTACAAAGCAGTATTTCACGGCACGTCCTATTCAAATATCGTCTTGGGAGAATCTCCAAAAGACGGTGAAATTCATCATTTTATCATGACAATCATTATCACACACTCCGATTTATCCCTAAAAGATACACGAAATCTCCTCCGATCGACTAATTTTGCCGTATGGAACGTACGAAGGCTGTTTTTAACTGGAGCGGCGGCAAGGATTCCGCCCATGCACTGTGGCATGCCATCGAATCGCAGCACTACGAAATCGTCGCCCTGCTGACGACCGTCAATCACGACACCCGACGCTCGACCATGCACGGGATCCCTTTTCCCCTTTTACAGGCACAGGCCGCAAGCATCGGCATTCCCCTCCATGCGGTTGATCTCACGCCCAAAGGCGATATGGAGGATTATCAGACAGCTATGTCGCAAGCCGTCGCGCATTTCAAAGCACAAGGTGTAACGCACTTCATCTTCGGCGACATCTTCCTGCACGACGTTCGCAAATACCGGGAACAGCAACTCGCTCCGCACGGCATCGAAGTCGTCGAACCCCTTTGGGGCCGCAGCTCCGAAACCGTGATGCACGATTTCCTGGCCTCGGGCCTGCAAACCGTCGTAGTAACGACCATGGCCGACGGACTGGGAGCCGCAGCCATCGGGCGGACCATCGACTCCGATTTCATCGCCTCCCTGCCTGCGGGGACGGATCCCAACGGCGAAAACGGAGAATACCACACCTTCTGTTACGACGGCCCGATTTTCCGCACGCCCGTCCGGTTCCGGCTGGGGAGTCCTTTCTCCCGAAGTTACGACATACGTCTCGACGACGGCACGGAGAAAACCTACACCTACTGGTTCGCCGATCTGCAAGAGCCATAAGCCATCTATATCGCCGACACTTCCGATGGTATGCCTTATGGTTACTCCCGGAATCGGCACCGCACAGAACCCGGCTGACCGAAATCCGCACGAACCGCCGCTTCAGACAACCAAGAAAGACCTACACCTATGATAACCAGAATCATCCCGCACCGAAAAATAAGCCTCTGCTCCCTATTACTCGCACTGCTGGCCCCGGTACTCCTGACAGCCGGATGCAACGACACCCAGGAAAATGAAGGGGCACGGGATCCCACGACCCCGTTGCCCGAACCGAAACCGAAGCCGAAAACTTATCCGCTGGTAATTACCGACATCCGAAATCTTCCCCCGAAGACGACTTTCGACCGGATCGCGGTCCAAATCACGGGTGTAGATTGGAGTATCATCGCCACGGTCGAGGCTCCGTATATGGAAAGGGCAAAATATCAAACAGTAAAAAACAAATAAATACACCATAATACAAATAATTATGAAATCCAACAGCAAAATACACATGTACTACACGGAGGGGTCCCAAAGAGCGCGAGACTATGTCGGTTTCAATAAACAGCTCGTGGCTCTTCCCGGATGTGACAAAGGTGTGGAGAGGGGCAGCGCTTCTGTTGAATAAGAGACAAATGCCTGTAATATGCCAAAAACACTATCGAAATACGATTTTACGGGCCAAAATCATCCAGAAAATGGCGTAAAAGCGATATTGATTACAGATACTTTTATACCTTTGTTTTCAACAGTGATTTATATTCTGTTCGAGACAAAGAGATTATCAAGTATGAAACTATCGGCAACAATGAGTTGAAAGAAAGGGAAATTTGTACAATACCGAATGATAATACTTATTGGGAATTTCTACATCATTATGCACGCAATACAATGGTGACAAATGGAAATTTAGAATTTGACGGAGAAAAGTGCATCGTATTGGAAAGACAAATATCTATTGACAATCTACGTACAAGCAAAGCATGGTATTCTTACAAAACACAACTTTCTCTAAAATAGCAATGAAAGATTATCAAGAGTCTCAATTTCAAGTTTTAGAATATAAGATACAAGACATTTCGGCAAATTCAGAAAGCCCTAATATCATATTCGCCGGTTTCAGATATTCGGACAGCGCCAATGTTGTTGGGACTATCACAGAAAAGATGAAGTTGTTATCGATAATGTTGCAAAAAACGAAAATAAAAACATCAATCTTATTTCGTTGAACTAAATAATTATGTAATCCCCTTGCTGTAAATAAGTCACAACAAGGGGATTTTTCTATCTCTAAATTCTTGGTATAAAGTTATATGTAGATGCCTAAATTAAAAAATCTATCTCCCTCGACCTTCCTGTTATTCATAGGTCACTTCGATTCGGGCAATCGTAGATGCTGCTGATGTCTCAAACTCAACATATCTGGCAGGCCCCTCCCCTTGTTTCCAAGTATAACTGCTTTCATCGTAAATGCCCTCGTACAGATCTGTGCTCCAAGAGCCTATCTTGATATCCTTGCCTGTACCGGGCGTCATAACAATTTGGGTGATCTGCTTTCCATTCTGCCCTTCGATGCTTATTGTTTTGCCAGAGCCGAGGAATACTCCCAAACCTTCCGATTGCCAAGATCCTCTGGTCAGTATCATAAGACAGCCGTCTTCCGTCATGACTCCATCCGGAGAGTCCGGTTTCTCCGGGCTTGCTGCCATCGTTGCGAAGTCAAACAGGGCCGTATTTGCCACTTGTCCCGCATTGGGATCAGCCTCGGTGCTTACGGTCGTCGTCGCGGCCAAAGAACTCGTATTCGTTTCGGGATCGGCAGGATTGGCAATTACCGAAACATTGTATTGCACTGCGTATTCCGCCATTTCAAATTCAACAGTCGCCTCCAATACACCTTGTTTCACCTCCGTCCCGCAAGTTACGTCGTACGAAGCCGCTCCGTCGACCGGATTCCAAGCGACCGTCACGGTTTTACCAGATGCCGTTGCCGAAAGCCCGGTCGGCGTGGGTAGTGCGGTCAAGGGAGCTGAAGAGCCTCCCATCGAACAATAATAGATATAGACATTACCAGGCGAGGTGGTCAAGTTGAAATAACTCGTACTGCTACTACCACTGAGTGCACGCGTAGTCTTGTCTGCCGAATAAATACGCGCAATCCCTCCATCACATGAGATTGTCCAAGAAGCAGCCTTAGTTACATCGGACTGCACATCCATCATCAATTCATCTTCAGTATTCACCCCAGCATTCAGATACCCCTCCGCCGTTTCCATAGAAAATGTCGTCCGGTCATACCCTTCTTTAAGTGTAATAATTTGTGTATCGGAAGATAAATCCATGATTTGCAAACTCTCATCTACAACGACCAGTTCATCCGTAGACGCATACCAGCGAGGCTCCAAAGATGTTGAAAATTTATTCTTACTCATCAATCTGGTTTCTCCAGAGAAATTATTCCTACCAATAACGATCTTATCGCCAAATTTCAACTCTGAAGTCCGTGTCATCAACTTGTAAACGTCGCGTTTAACAGGTGTCAAACCGGAAATGATGAATTCAGACACACGAGCTGCCTCGAATTTCAAGGTTTTATTGGTAAAATCTATTTCTTTCCGATAGATATTGGTCTCGGTTACAACCTCTACCGTCAACTTTTTACCACTAAGATCGGCCGGCATAACAGAAAACCACACCAAATCTTCACCTGAAGCCTCACGACCGTTCATAGCCAAAGTAAGCGTCTCCGCAGCGGAATCATCCGCCGGAGCGTAGTTCACCGAACCGTTGAGCAGATTAGCCGTGCAGCTGCCGGCCAATTTCGTGCCCGGAGCGACAAGAGTGATCGAGGAGATCTTTTCGCCGGGAGCGACCCCTTGCAGCCTCATTTTTGCGAAGGCAACGACACGATGGAACGAAAAATTGACCGTATTATCAACGGCTGTTACGACATATTTGCTAATCAACAGATCAGCCTGCGGGTCGAAACTCGTTTCGGTCGGCGTCTGCTGTGCCGGAATGACAAGTGGGACCTCCGTGAGCGTTATTCCCGCCGAAGTTTCCATTCCCGGATAGAACGCCCAGAAATAACCCGCATACTCGCTGTCAGCCATCAGAGAGAATACAGCTGCCCCGTTATCTTTCACCGTATAGTCGTCGGCAGTGGTTGCATAACGGAGAACACCCGCATCAGACTCTTTAGCATAGAAGACGCCTATCCGTTCGCCCGTTTCGCTCCAATGAATTTTGTTATTCTCATCAACATAAGTCCGGGTAGTCTCTTTTTCCGCTGTTACGGTGAGTGTCACGGTTTTCCCTGAGAAGGGGGGTTCCGTCGAAGAATCTTTCGTACAAGAACTTGACAGAGAGCACAACCCCCAAACTACAAGGCCACATATAATAAAACGATATTTTTTCATATTAGTGCATTTAATTAAAATTCTCCGTAGTCATCGGTTTCCAAATTTTCACCTGGCCAGGTTTCTGTGGCGGAATAACTGCTTTCGGCAAATCCGCGTTCGATTCGCAATTCAATGAACTGCACCTCGGGCGGGCAGTAGAAATTCTTGCATTTCGACAGGTCAGTAATCTTCATCATACATTGTTGCTTTTAGAATTAAACGATTAATTGTTATTCCGGTTCGGATTGCGATTTGCGCCGAATCGTTTTTATTTCCTGCAATTTTAAGATTTTTTTTGAAAAAATTAATATTTTTTCAAAAAAGTCTATATTTGTAATGAAATCTCTAACACTTATTACTTTTTCTAACTTAAAAATGTTAAGTATGAAATTTAATTTCACTTATTTATGGAGTTTGGCGGCACTCCTGATGTGCTGCACTTCCTGCTCCGATTCGGATCCTGCTCCAACTCCCGAGGAGGACGAAACGGTATCTCTGATCGCAACATTGGAAAACGAGAGGCTTTGGGAATCCGGAGATGAGGTTCTGATCAACGGAATGAAATATACCGTTGAAGAAGGAGTCGGCAGTGCAGCAGCCACCATCAAGGTACCCAGGGCCGAACACTACTACGCCGCTTACGACACAGGTACCGGCACAGTGAGGAAAACATACTCTCGTCGGAATTTACCTCGACACAGAATGTTTCGGCGGATATGGCCCGCCCCATGGTTGCATCAAGCGTCACCCCCGCCCTTTCATTCAAAAATCTGCTGGGATCTCTCCGCCTAAATATTTCGGGTGACAACGGTACAAAAATCACAAAAATAGTACTGACCGCAACTTCAGGCAGCAATCTCACTGGAAAGTTTTCCGTTGATCTGGCTTATGAGGATACCCCTATGATCGAATGGACCAGTGAAGCATCTTCAACGCTGACCGTCGATTTGGGTAGTCAGGGTATTGAATTGAAAGAAGCTGGAACCCCTGTAGATGTATTATTGCCCGCAGCTTCCTACGGAGGATTCGCGGTAACAATATACGATACGAAAAATGGCGTGATGCTCAATGAGAAACTCCCTGCAATCGACATACCTTCGGGAGAAACCGTTTCGACAGATGTTACCTATGAACCGGGAACGGAGCAGGTAGTTTATCTGAAAGCCAAAGTCGAGAAAGCGGCTGACGGTTCCGACTTCATCTGGAACTCCGGCTCCTCCATATACGTTAATGGAGAACCCATTATATTGTACCGTGGCGAAGGAACGGCCGACGGAGAATTCGGCCCCTGCCTCCAAGCCGATTCATACTATGCATCGACATCCAATGCTTCGATCGACGGCATAAGCGGAACGCAGATGCGCGTGAACATTCCGGCAAAACAGGAATACGGCGCATCCCTGACAACCCTCAACCCGGCCGCAGCAACTTCCACGTCCACAGACCTAAACTTCCGCTATGTCGCAGGTGTTGTCAAGCTGACCGTTTCGGGTCCACATGCAGTGCGCACGATTGAATTGCAAGGCAAGAACAACCGACGTCTGGCCGGCGACGGCATGATCAACATGACGGCATCGGATTTCGCACTCTCTCTCAATGCCGACGCCTCGAAATCGATCACCGTCAATTGCGGAAAATCGGGCGTTTCCATCGAGTCGGGACACGACTTCAGTTTCGTACTGCCTGCAGGCGACTACAGCGAAGGCTTCGACCTTATACTAACAGACAATATCGGCCTTGTATCCACCTTTGAACTGCCAGGAACGACGGTCAATCGCAACGAAATCGCCTCTTTGGGTGAAATCGAATGGCCCGGAGGACAGGGTGGAGAGAACGATTTGAGCGCTTACGGCGTAGCAAACTGCTACATGGTGCACACAGCGGGAACCTACTCTTTTCGGACACGCAGAATAGACAACACTCCGATTCAGAATATCGCGAAAGCCGATTGGCTTTGGGTGTCGCGCGTGGGTGCTTCCGAAAACAACGAACTCATTTCAGACATCTCCTACGCCGACGGTATGATCTCATTCACAGCAACTGCAAACAGAGGCAACGCCCTGATCGCAGCATTCGACGATAAGGGAGAAATCGTATGGTCCTGGCACATCTGGATGACGGATCTGCCGGAGACGTTCGACTACGAGAACAACCCCATCTACCAGAGCGGCGGAAAAACCGACGGATTCTACGTTATGGACCGCAACTTAGGTGCAACGGACACCAAAGGTCAGGAATCCTATGGTCTTCTCTACCAGTGGGGCCGTAAAGACCCATTTATCGGCGGCAAAGCAAACGAGACGGTCGCTTTCGAAAACAGCAGTGAACTGACCGTATGCAACCCTACCTACAGTCAGGCAAAATGGGTAGCAGCGGAATGCACAACAGAGATCGGCTCCGTTAAGCATGCGATTTGCCAGCCGATGCTTTTCATATACGGCGATCAGGTTAACAGCCAGGCGAACTGGCTGGATCCGGCAAACACCGAAGAAGACTGGAAATACGTAACGGACAAGTCATTATGGCGTCCTTTCTCGAAAAGCAATTACGATCCCTGTCCTCCCGGCTACCAGACTCCTCGCAAGGGTGTGTTCAGCAAGGTTCAGAATCGTGCGGATCGATTCCCCAATGAGGGAGTGAGATATACAACCGATGCAGGAGAAGAAACCTGGTTTCCGTTCCAAGGGCACCGAAGTGCACATCCTTCGGATAAAGGCGCATTGCGCTATGTGGCCGAAGAGGATGGTCTGGTCAATATCTGGAGCAGTGAATTATCTGTCAATCAACGTGCTTGGGTTTTCTTTGTTTCGTGGCCTCTGTTGGATAACGAGTCGACGGACGACTCTTGGGGCTACGGCAATCCCGTTCGTTGCGTAAAAACCTACAATTAACAATTATAAATTCCGAAGCAATAATATATAGTATTTTATCGATTTTGCCCTATTTTTATATTTCATATAAAAATGCTGGTTATCAGTGAATAATTCCCTAAAAATCGAATTGTTGTTTTTTGATTTTCGGATTGTTTTTGTAATTTTGTATGTAAATTGTATGTACAATGTATGCAAATTTTGACCTATGTTCAAATACACAAAAGATTCGGTTTCGGTGTTCACTGTATTAGACACCAGACGCCCCAAAGCAGACGGGAAATATCCCGTAAAAGTACAGGTCGGATTCGCCCGCAAACAGAAGTATTACACTACCAGCAAGACGCTATCCGTCGATGAGTGGCGCAAGATGCCTACAACTAAGCTGCGATCGCTGGTTCAAGTTCGGGAGGAAATAGAAGCCCGATTCAATATCGTGCGCGACTTCGTGCGGGATTTGACCGATGCGGGAAACTTTTCGTTTTATACACTCAATATGCGGTTGAATGGGGCAACAGCCGGAACGATAAACACGGCTTTCGAAGCCAAAATCGAACGGCTGAAGCAAGCGGAACGGGTCGGTACGATGTGGGTATATAAGACGACATTAAACTCCATAGAACGGTTTGCCGGGAAATCGATCCCGTTTTCCGATATAACGCCTAAATGGTTACAGGAATATGAGAACCACCAGCGAGAGATCGGGCGTAACACGACAAGTATTTCCATTACGATGCGAACCCTTAGAGCTATAATAAGCGAAGCGAAACACTGTGGGATCATTCGTCCAGTGGATGATCCGTTCAATAAGGGGAAATATGAAATAAAAAACGGTCACGGTCGAAAATTGGCCCTCACTTTGGAGCAAATAGGGCAAATATCCCGTTATGATGATGGCACCGAAACAACGGCCAAATACCGGGATTATTGGCTGTTCCTCTACTTGTGTAATGGAATCAACGTCGCCGACTTTATTAGGCTGAAGTTCAAAAATATTGAAAACGGCGAAATTTGCTTCACCCGTCAAAAGACTGAGCGTACAAGCCGGGAGGAAAAAACGATACGGGCCATTGTCACCCCTCCGATGCAGGCCGTTATTGACCGCTGGGGCAATCCGCCAAAGGCAGACAACTATATTTTCCCGATTTTGACAGGTAAGGAGGATGCGTTTCGCGCAAAGCTCGTTTCGCGGGAATTTATAACCAAAATAAACCTTCGAATGAAACGAATCGGGGAGGCTATCGGGGTTGGGAAGATTACTACCTATGCCGCCCGGCATTCGTTCGCTACGGTATTGAAGCGTTCAGGGGCGAATATCGCCTACATATCGGAAAGCCTCGGCCACCAAGACCTGAAGACGACGGAAAATTACCTTGCCAGCTTCGAACGAGAGGAACGAGAGAAAAATGCTGCATTACTGACGAATTTTTAATACGATTATTTGCATAATGCGCCGCAGTGCAGCATTTTTGTCATATCGTGTTATTTTAGTTGGAATGATCGGCGGGGCGTATCTTATTTCCGTCGATCATTCCGTTTTTATTGCATTTCGCCTCTTGGGTGGGGTGTCCTATTTTGGTTCCGGTCGCTTGAACCCTATCGGCTGGCCAACCTTGCGGGCCTGCGGAATCTTGACCGACAGCGCCGAAATCAGAGAGGATGCCGGGGATTATTGGACGGCTCCGAGCTGGACAATAGAGAAAGAGCGCACGACGGTAGCGGCCGTATGGGATGAACAAGGGAACGAATACCCGGAAATCGCAGAGGCTTTGCAAGTGCTGTTAAACTAACGAGGGGAACCGGGGCAGACTCAACCACCGCCCCGCAAACTCGAAAAACAAGTTAAATAAACAATTTAATACAAACAATGAAAAGAAACGATTTACAAATGATTATACGCCGGGCGTGGACAATTGCCCGGACAACGGGCAAGACCTTCAATATCTGCCTTGTCAAGGCTTGGAGCCTTTACCGCCTGACGCAGCGTATGCGGGCGGGTGTCGTTCGGTTCGCCTATGAGAAAGCCGACGGGACATTACGCAGGGCGGCGGGTACGCTGCACGAAGTGTCGGCCACGATCAAGGGTACCGGCCGACCAAATGACGCTCTAACGATTCGTTATTACGACGTTGAGGCCGACGGCTGGCGCTCGTTCAAGGTAGAGAATTTCGTAACGGTATATTAAAACCCGCCCCAGCCCTTGCGGTTTCAAAAATAAGGACTATATTTGCAACATCCTAAAAATTCATAGTATGATTATTTTCGACGTACAATCTGCCGTCTATGGTGCGGGTAGCGGAAACGCCCCGGAGCTTTCTATGAATAGCTTAGGACACCTTACGACGGCTTTTTTTATCCTTAAAATTCATAATGTTACACTCTCAAAAACCGGGCACGCTCGCGCCCGCCTCCGTCGCATCTGACGGGGCAAAACAATCCAACCAAAACAAGACAACAGCAACAATCACGATTCCCGTATCCAACCGGGAGGGGATCGTAACCGTTGAGGACTTATTATCTGAAATAGGCCGTCAATACAAAGAAGAAATGCGGCTAAAAAATGCGGCTTTCTCCTTTTTGGTCGATCGGGGGCTGTATCTGGAGTTCCATAACTGTTTGCACGATCCAACGATCAACAAAGGGACGACAATAGACGAACGTGTTGAAATGGGAGAAAAACTTTATAAGCAATGACAGTAGAGGATTTGAAAGGGGTGAAGCTATCCCCAGCGACACGCGGGTATTTAAGTATCTATGTCAAACTGACGGACCTATACGAGGACGCATACGATGTATCCAGGTTGATATATGGCGACGACAAAGCCGACGATATAAACGATGTTTTCTATCGATCCCTGATGAGAGCGCAGGAGGAAATAATGAAATTATGCAGCCAGTCGATAACTATGAAATTGCACCATTTAATAAACCATACGGAAATATGATGCTTTACGAGCTTTCGGCGGACGGCCAGACGGTGGGAGTGTTTCCCACCGAGGCCGCAGCCCGGCACAATGCCGCGTATATGCCGGACGGGTGCTATACGATCCGCGAATGGACCAAAGACGGCGAATTTTTGATATTCGATCCGTTAGTTAATTTAGAACGTGAAATAAACAAATAAAATACAAAGATTATGAGCAAGATATGTGTAAGTAAAAGATCAGATATAACGCTGATCGGATCGGCTTTCGAGGCCGCAGGTTTCCGTTGTGTCCGGATCCGCACCGAATGCGAGGCCGAGCACCGCACCAAAGGCGGTGATCCCCGTCGGCACGGGATGCTGATTCTTGATGGCGACCGCGTGATTCTCGAAATCATCCGAAGTAAGAAAGTGCAAAAAATACGTCAAGGATAGGGCAAGGAGGCGATAATCCGATTTTATTGAGAATATCGATAAAATGTTGAAAAAATAACATAAAAAAACAATAAAAACGCTTGCAAAATGTGCCGAACCCCGCGACGTTTGCAGTGTGATGTAATATTGCATCGATAACTAAAAGAACACGATATGACAGAAATTATCGTAACAACGCCCGAACAGTTGCAGACAACTATCGAGGCGGCCGTGTCAAAAGCTTTTGAAGCCTACACCAAGAAACCCACGACACCGGAAAACATCGAAAACGACAATCTTACCATTGAAGAGGCGGCCGCGTTCCTGAACGACAACGGCTGTAAAATCACAGTTCAAACCATATACACAAAAAAACTGCAAGGAAAAATCCCGTGCAGTAAAATAGGGTCCCGGCTTGTTTTCTCGAAAAAGGCCCTTTTAGCGTGGATAGAGCGTCATACGGTATCCAACATCAAGACACAATCCGAAAGTGCGTCAGACCTTGCGAAAAGCGCCAAAAATCAAGGGTTATGACGAGTGCAAGAAAAGCTCCCAGCGCTCGAAGCGAGCACGCGGGGGCAAAGGGGCTGAATGATACGGCCAATGTAGGGTTTGCCATTGTATTTTCCTATCACCAGCAAAGAATTTACAATTTGCTTTCGGACGGTATTCCCCGTTCGGCGGCCGATATTACTATTTCGTTGAGGATGTCCGATCCCCGCAGCGTAATACGCGATTTGCGGCATAAGGGCGTACCGATTGCCGATGAATGGTGCGAGGGCGTACACGGGGGCCGGTTCAAACGGTATTTTATTCGGAAAGGAGGGGTGCAATGAAAAAGCGCATAAACAAGTTTGTGACCATTTCAGACGACGGCACAACGGTATATGAAAAATTCCGCTGGCTTGTTGAATGGGTGGCGTATTGTGAAATTCTGCACGATGATGCGGAAAGGCTTGCATTTAATGATGCTATTGCAGAATACGGTATTATGAGTAAGGAGCCGACCGAAATAACGGGTGCAACCCTTGAATATTTCAACACGGAAATACGGCCGGAACTCGACCGCCAACACGAACGAATGATGGAAGGGCGTGACGTATGAAACAAGCAAAACAAGCAAAACAAACAAAACAAACAAACGAAGATACGTTTGTTTTTTGCCCGTCATTTTATCAGCAATTATGCGCGATAAAAGACAACGAGGTACGACTACGGCTCTATGAAGCGGTCGCTGAATATGGGGTGTTAGGTACTGTTCCAGACTTTACAGAAATTGACCCTATGGGGCTGATAAATGGGGTTTTTGCTGCTATTAAATACGTGATTGACAGTGCAAAAGCTAATCGAGGCACTATATCGAACGTACGGAGCAAAGCCGGTAAAAACGGCGGTGCGCCGAAAGGTAATCAGAATGCACGCAAACATCCAAAAACAAGCAAAAACAAGCAAAACAAGCAAAACAAGCAAGATGTAGATGTAGATGTAGATGTAAATATAGATAAGAAACTCTCTAACGAGAGTAAAGAAAGTGCGGACAAGCCGCACAAGGCCGCAAGCAAACGCACGGCGTTTGTTGCTCCCCCGCTCGAAGAAGTTACAAACTATTTTTTGACGATCGAAGGGACAAAGAACGATGCGGAATATTTTTACGATCATTTCACGGCTAACGGCTGGAAAGTGTCCGGTAAATCCCCGATGAAAGATTGGCAAGCTGCCGCCCGAATTTGGATGCGCCGCAACTCCGAATTTAATAACCCTAAACCCACACAGCAAAATGAAAACAAATTACAGCTCGAACTGCTGCGATAACGTCTCACCTGGGGCTGACTTGAAGCTTCCGGAATCGCCCGAACTTGAACGGGCCGTATTGGGTGCGCTAATGGTTTTCCCGGAATCCGTCGCCGATGTGCGGGGTATTCTTACTTCAACGGCATTTTATGATCCCCAAAATGCGAGGATTTACGATGCTATTTGCAAACTCGATGACCGGGGAATATTTCCAGACCTTTACCAGGTTTTCGAGGAGTTGAAAGGGACGGATATTTCCCGTCAGTATCTTGCCGTCCTTACGCAGGCCGTCGGATCGGGTGTCGGGATACTGAACCACGCCCGGATATTGGTGGATAAGGATATCCAGCGCCGAGGAATTTTTACGCTAATGGAGGGAATAGCCACAATACAGGAAGGCCCGGAGGGTGTAATGCGGGTAATATCAAGCCTTGAACGGATTACCGGCGATGTCGCCCGGATCGCTTCGGCCCGAAGTATCGGCGATGTGATGCAGGATACGCTGACCGCCCTGGAACGCCGCCAGCAGGCCCACCAGCGGGGCGAATGCGTAGGAATATCTACCGGTTTGCCCTGTATGGATCGTATTACGGGCGGTTGGCGGGGCGGTCAGCTGGTTATCCTTGCCGCACGTCCGGCGATGGGTAAAACGGCCGTTGCGCTTCATTTCGCACAAGCTGCAGCCGGGGCCGGTGTTCCGGTATGTATCTTTTCGCTGGAGATGCCCGCGACGCAGCTCGGCGGCCGTATGCTGGTTGGTGCTTCGGGGGTAGATGCGAGGGCGTTTCGGTCGGGTGCGGTAAGTACCGAGGATTGGCAGCGCATAGAACCGGGGGCGGCCCGGTTGAGTGGATTGCCCGTGACGATAATCGATACCCCCTCTATTTCGATGCCCGCTATCCGGGCGCAGTGCCGGGTGTTGCAACGGCAGGGGCGGTGCGGTATGGTCGTTATCGACTATTTGCAGCTGACGGCCCCCGATTCCGACAAACGCAACAACCGCGAGCGGGAGGTGGCCGAGATGAGCCGGGCGGCCAAAGTGCTGGCAAAGGAACTCGACGTGCCGGTCATTTTGTTGTCCCAGCTTTCCCGCGAGGCTGAAAAAGACACCAAGCCACAACTGTCACACCTTCGGGAATCGGGAGCGATCGAACAGGATGCCGATATGGTGATTTTTATCGACCGTCCGGCCTTACGGAAAGAGGAAACGATAAAAGATCCCGAACTCGGAGATATTTCGACCAAAGGAATAGGCGTGTTTTATGTCCTCAAAAACAGGGAAGGCGCTACGGGAAGTATTCTGTTTCGCCACAATGAAAGCCTGACCCGGATAACGGACTACGATACGACACCCTTAACCCCGACCGACGAACAAAACGGCCCGTTCTGAAAACAGCCGATTTGACGGCTTTTTCTTGTCGGGTGGATCAGTTATACCAAAACGCAAAGAAAATCGACGTATGCAAGAATAAACCAATAAAAAACGGGTATCACACAGCCCACTTACGGATGAGTTTACCAAGTATGGAGATAAATTCGTAAAAATCGCCCATAACGAGGCAAACGGATTCGATGTGGGCAGATACCGTGATTGATCGAAAAACAACCGAAAAACAACCGAAAAACTATGCAAAAGAACAAATCATTTTTGTCGCACCAAACTTTCAAGCAGGACGGCACGACCCTAACCGTCGGAATTACCGAAGTCACCTTAAACGACAAACCCGCGCCGTCGGAGATTTATTTCATCCTCAATGGTTACGGTAACGGGGAAGATGATCCCGAAGTCTTTGCCACCTTCACGCCCGATCGAGCGGTGCAAATTGCCGAATCGCTGTTGAGGTTCGCACGGCGGGCAAAGCAACGTAAATCTAAAATAGATTAAAATAGAAACTATGTCACGACCGAAAGGAATCCCCAAAACCGGCGGACGGAAAGCCGGAACCCCGAATAAGGTAACGCAGGATGTTCGGGAATGGCTTACCCAGCTTGTAGAAGGAAGCCGGGAACAGATCGAACGGGATCTACAATCACTCGATCCGAAAGATCGTTTGCAGGCGCTTGAAAAATTCATGCAGTACACGATCCCGAAATTACAGGCCGTCGAAGCAACCGTGCATGACGACGGACCGGTTTACGATTATAGCAAACTGACCGACGAAGAGCTTTTGACACTTTACAGGCTGTTGCCCAAAGTACAGAGCAACGACACCCCTCTAGAACCATATTCTAACAGTAACTTGATATAAAAATGAAACAGGAACGATTAAAAGAATTGCTGCAAGTGGCTGAAACCGAAGGAAGCGCCGCTGCACTGAAAATCGCCCAAGAAACCGGCGATGTAGAGATTGACCAGGTAGAAGTATCTGAAGCGATGCAGGCACGGATCGCATATCGTCAAAGTCAGCAAAATAACACCAGAAACGCAATTAAAGGATTAAAGCAGTCAAGATGATGAAAGCAAGAGAAACGATTTATATCGGCAACCGAATTTTGGCACACGATAAAAGTGATTTTTTGCGTGCGCTTGATGATCTTGCCCGGCAGGTGACGATCGACAGGTTGGCCGAGCTGGGCGAGAATTTGACGACAGAGACATTCCGGGACGTCATACGTGGAGGGCAAGCGATCCGTGCCCGGATGGAGGACCACATGAAAAACTCTATCAAAGCCCTGTTTTTCCCGGCGGAAAAGCGGAAAAAACAGGAGTTGTTCGACATTCTGTCCGAGCAATTAGCCGTGTTATGCCGGGAGGCCGAATACACGTTGCGGTTCTATCGTAATATTCCTATGGATGCTTATATCGTTCGGGAAGATGGCACGGTCGGGTACGATGAAACCATCATCGACCGATATTTCGAGGAGCAGAAAAAAATCTACATTTCGGATCCGCAGCAGATCGAGGTTTACGGTTTGGCGACACAAGTACGGGATGCAGTCGAAAAATTGTCGGAATTGCTTCCTAAATACGGATTGCACGTGTCGAATGTTATTCAATACGATCGGTTTTCGGAAAAGGTAAAAATATTACCGGAAAGGATTTGCGAAGCCTGGGATGGAGGGCGGTTTGTCCCTGATGCCAAGTAACGAAAAGAGCAAGGCAGATGTATAGTCCGCTTTGCTTTGAAAATAGCGGGGAAGCCTCCCGCAAGCTACTCCCCCGATTCTTTGATTCTCGACAAGTCAAAGATACAAAAACGGGGGGATATGGACAAAGACTGGCCAAAACAAAAACGGAGAGGCGGACGACGTGATGATATTACAACCGAAGGCGTACAGACGTTCGACATGACAGCGGCGGAATTATGTGAACATTTCCGCCGAATGACGCTGAAAAGTGCCGCATATCGCAAACGGTATGAGCGTCGTCGGTGGGGGTGGGGATATGAATGAAAGGAGGCGGGAAAAACCGCCTTTTTTCAGGTCCCTTTACAAACGCCATATCACTCTAAAAAAGTCATTATATTTGGATTTGTATGCAAATTAAATGTGCAATAATAAATAATATTCGAAAAATATTTATGTAATTAAATGTAATTCAGGTATTTATATTGTATATGCCGAATTGTATATTATTGCTTCTGAATTTATCTTATTTGCTTTCGGAATTCCTGCAAGTTTGCAGGAATTCCGAAGACAAAAAACAAATAAAAATATTATTATACACGAACATGAAGAAACTTTTTTTTCATTTACTTACATTTGTTTGCGCCGGATTTACTCTGCTGTTGGCTCCGGGTTGTAACGACGACGAAGGAGAGAAGACGGGACCAACCGGAGACGAAGGAAAAGAGATTTACTCTTTGAGCGTAACACCTGACAAACTGGAATTCCAGAGTACAAAACAAACAGTGGAGGTAACCGTCACAACGAACGGTCCCTATTGGGAGTATACGGATAATATCTCGTGGCTGGAAATCGAACGCACGGAGACGGGATTTTCCGCAACAGCAAAAGCTTATTCCGGCAATGAGACGCGTACGGGTACGCTGACGGTCTATGTCATCTCCGAATCGGGCGATATCGCCGCAAGACAGGATATCCCCGTTTCACAGGCTTCGCCCAGCGAGACTCCCGAGGGCATGGTAGTCTTCGACGACAGCACTTTCAAGAATTTTATGCTCTCTTACTATGACCAAGACTATGATGGTGCAATTTCTCCTGAAGAAGCATTGCGTGTGACGGAACTCTATCTCGGATTTGACGAGGAGGACGAAGAAGCAGTGCCGATCACGTCGTTGAAAGGAATCGAATACTGCAAAAACCTAATCAATCTGGAATGCGACTTCAATGCCATCACCTCCCTCGATTTAAGTGGGTTGGACAAACTCGAATACGTAGATTGTTCTTATAACCTCATCAAGACAGCAAACCTTTCGGGATGCATCTCGCTCAAACAGCTTTACGCTAATGTGAACGAAATCGGAGCACTCAACCTGAAGGAATGTGCCAACTTGCAGCTGGTACAGGCCTACAAGAACAAACTGACGGCTTGCGATGTGAGCGGAATGTCGAAGCTCGTTTATCTTGACGTAAGTCAAAATTAACTTACGACTTTAAATATATCCAACTGTTCTGAAATGCTAATTGTGAACTGCGGTTCAAACAAATTGGCGGCATTGGACCTCTCCGGATTAGAAAAATTGACTTCACTGGGATGTTACAACAACAATCTTACAACACTTGATACATCGAAGTTGCCGGAAATGAGTTTCTTAGAATGTTATGCCAATAGTCTTACGACACTCGATCTGACAACCAATTCGAAAATTGCGACACTGCACTGCCAGAACAATCTGCTTAAAACCCTAAAAATAGAGACCTGCCAGAATCTTACATCGATCAATTGCAGCCAAAATAGCTTGGAAGGAGAACTCGACCTCTCGAGCCGGACAGAACTCCGAAAGATTGATTGTGGCAATACTTTTCTGACGAAATTGAACCTGACCGATTGTACAAAAATTGAGACATTAAACTGCAACAATGCGAATTTTTCCGAGCTGGACGTCACAGGACAGCCCGCAATGACCGAGTTAAATTGCAGAGACAACACGTTGACAACTCTGGATGTCAGCAACAATTTGAATCTGGAGACCCTTTACTGTCAAGGCAATCCACTGACCAAACTGTGGCTGGCTGAAGGACAATCGATTTCCACACTGGTAATCGACAATCCGGATGCAATCGACTATAAATAAAACGCATCTGTCTTTATAATACGTCCATTTCCTTTAGAGGAAACGTACGTATTATTCATGCAACTAAAGAAATCTAGAACTTGGATAATATTTAAAGAGAAAAAGCTGGTACTTACAAAAGGGTACTAGCTTTTTTCTCTTTTTGTGTTATAGCTTCCAATATTTTTCGTACATTTGTATTCAAACGAGTTACTTGAAAGCAATTCAAGGTAGAACGCAGTATATAGCACTGTTGCCAAGTCATTACCTAAAAAATGGGTAATTCTCCCAAAGCCCTTTGTATAAGGCTCTAACAAGAACTTTCCAGAATTATAAAAAAACTATTCAATCCACAAAACGTAGTCTGGTCTGTGTTTTTTATACGATACCTGCCAAGGAATAATGCAGAACCGAGACATAGACAACAGACAAAAAATATCTATGAAAGTCGTTGATCCAGCAACGGCATACCCCATTTCTCAATTGGCAATACTTCCATATCCGTTAATTCTATCCTCTGCCTCATAAATTCCAACTAGCAGGTCTCCCGCCGAATCCTTGCTCCCATCGGGAAAAAGTATTACTACGCGAACGCACTTCTCCGACCATAATTCGAACAGACATGACAGGAAACTATTTGCACCATTTAAAAGTAGATACTATTTGAATTGACGGACTTCCATAAAGGACCAATTATAAACAGAGAGTGGAACACCCTCAATTTGAAAACAATCGGGAGATTCCAACGTCCCGCTAAAATACACAACAGCAACATTTTCAGGAAAATTATTATCTCCAAACTCTCTTTTCGTAAAACAGAAAGAAAATAGCAACCCAACATTGGAGACAGCTATTTTATCATTATCGCATCGCGACGCTACCGCTGTGTCCAAAGTCCGTTCACCTTATGACGGATCACCAGCATATCGATCAACACTACCGCCCCGACCACGACGATCCCGGCCAGAAGCATTCCCCAGATCCCGGGCACCGCATAATCCTCACCGAGCATTCGTACCATCGGGAGGTATTTCGACCGCACCCAAACGACCACCGGCACGGCGCACGCCAGCACCGACACGTTCAGCCCCAGCGCCAGCAACTGATAGGGCCGTGCCACCTGCGCAGGCGTATAGCCGAGCATCAACAGGTCTTCGAGCTTCTTCAGGTTCTTTTGCAGCATCAGGAAAATACTCAACAACAGAATGAAGAAGGAGAGTACGGTAATCAACAGCCCCACGCCGACCACCACTCCCGTCGCCATGCGCAGAAAGTAGCTCGCCCGGCCTTCGTCGCCGGCACCTCCTTCGATCTGGTAGCGGTGGAGCGCAAGGTATTCATGGATCCGGTCGTCCGCAGCGTTCCGCACCTCCAGAATGATCCGCGAAGGATCGGCCGCAGGTTTATCGGCGAACCGACGGTTCGACCAGCGGATGAACTCCTCCGGAACGAGGATCGTATTCAGGCGGTTGGAAAAAGCCACGACACGCCCCTTGAGATTTCGGAACTGCCCCCGTCCCGAAAGATCCAGATCGAGGGTAATACCCCGCACGAGATCTTCGCTCACCTGCGGCAATCCGCGCGTCGAAGCGAATCCGAAATTATAAAGATTCAGATAATTGCGAGGCAGAATGATCGGCACGAACTCGCTCCCCTCCTCGAAACCCCACTCGTCGCTCCGGACATCGAGGAAACGGTCGGGTACGCTCTCGAAAAACAGGTAGGTCCGCATGCCGATCCCCGCCAACGAAATCCCGCCCATCACGCTGTAACGTGCCGGCGTAAACTCGCCCAGCGCCTCCGTGAAGGGCTGCTCCGCAAGTTCGGCCAGCTCCGTCTGCGTGAAGGAGGTCTTTCCGATGCCGGCCCCTTCGACCTCTTTGGTAAGAATGATGAAATCGTTGTCCAGGAACGAATCGGGCACCTGGAGCGCAGGCGTCACATCCCGGTAAAGCTGTACGGCCGTAAGCACGATCGCCACGCCGACCAGATTGGTCACCAGAAAGCCCGCCAACTGCAACACGCTGACGTGCTGACGGAGTAATTGCCAGATCAGTTTCATAGCGAAAAGACTTTATCGTACTCGATCTCGAAACGCTTGCCTACCGAGGTGACGATGACCCCCGTGCCGTTCGTCCGCACCTCTTCCAGAAGAATTCCGGCCATGACCGCAGCATTCCGCTCGTCGAGGTGGCTCATCGGCTCGTCCAGCAACATGAAATCCGCCGGCTGACAAAGCATCCGAATGAAAGCCACGCGCTGCTGCTGCCCGAAGGAGAGTTTCGACACCGAAGTTTCCCGCTTCTCGGCAATACCCAGCGCCTCGAACAACCAGGCAATCTCCGCCTCGGAGCGGCGGCCCGTCAGGTTGTTCTTCAGACGCACATTATCCACGGCGCTCAACTCCGGAAAAAGACGCAGTCCCTGGAACATCATCGCAAGCGAACGGCAGCGCAGGCCGCTCCACTCCCCGACGCTCAACCCGCGAATATCCCGGTCATCGAAAAGAATCGTTCCCGAATAATCGCGCCGGTAGCCGTACAAATAGCCACAAAACGACGACTTTCCCGATCCCGAAGCCGCTTCGACCAGATATACACGTCCCTTGTCGAACGTTACATCCCTCCGCCAAATCTCCGACCCCACGGGCGGATTATCCGCAAAAACATCCGGCAGCACCTGCCGCAATCCGATTTTATCCATCGTCCAATCTCCTTCTTCATTCACCCCGCCGGGCAGGAAGGCGAACCCGCCCACGAGCCGGGAACATTACGACGACTGCGCGGCAGGCGAAATGCCAGCCGCGCAGAGTCGAATGATCGATCCTTTTTCTCCAACATGGGCAGCACGAAACTCGACCGCACTCGCCGTCCACGTCGAACGAAATATCAAAATATCGCCTCGCACAGCCGCCGCTATTCCGGGAAAAACCCGTTAATCCGCAAAACGACTGTCCGGACTCTTCCGACTTAAAACATAGTCGCCGCGAACATCTGGGCAAAGCCCTCGATGGTCTTGTAAAGAACCTCGGCGGCATTCTTATCCTTATCCGTCATATTCAGGACAAGCTCGCCCTGACGCTCCGTACGGCCGGTGATCTCCAGCGTATCGAACAACGAAAGCGCCATGAGCGATGCGGCTGCCGACTGATCGAGCCGGTTCTGTGCGATCAGGCTCTCGATCAGGCTGCGCACGGCCGGGAAATCGACAAACATCGTACCGTAAGAGCCTCGGAACAGTTTGCCGACCTCGGCCTCGTATGCAGAGGTCTGTGCTCCGGTCAGGAATACCAGGGCGTCGGAATCGGTCGTCGCATAGAACGTATTGTCGTTCAAACCGAAATAGATCGTCGTATTGGCATCCGGGCTCAACGCATACTGGCCGGGAGCCATCTCCTGCATCGGCACGGGAATCATCCCTTTGATCGTTTCCATGATCGCCGGATCCTTCAGCTCCGCGATCAGCGAAAGCTCCGGCATCCGGCCGTTGTCCGTCATCCCGTGGAACGACAAAGCGATGTCGCCGTCGATCGCCTCCATGATCGGCTTCACCTGCGGAGCCATGGCGAAGACCATCGAATACATCGGAATTTTCTGAAGCATTTCGTAAGTTCTGGTGCCGTCCATACTGCCCGCGAGCGTCGCTACATTCTCCGCAGGCAGCATCTTCAGAAAATCGCCGTCCATCTTACGCTGAGCCGCCACCATCTCCATATACTGTTTTTCGGCCTCCTTGTCGCTGAAGAGAATCCGCGCCTCGGCCACGATCTTACCCTTCTCGAAATCGACCGGCATCGCCATCGACATCTTGTTCAGGAACTCGAAACCCGACAATCCGGCCGTGCCGATCTGCTCTCCGGCTACCGCCATAACCGAACCGTAATCCATCACGAACTTCATATCGCTGGGACGCTCGATGGCCTGTGCCAGCTGCGAATTGCCCATCAGACTCTCTGTTTTCTTCTGGGCGAAGAGCTTCTTGGCGGCAGCTTTCGCCTGATCATTGTCAACGGGAGCGGTATAGACCAAAAGGGCCGTTTCGTCATAAGCGACGACAGGCATATCCGCGCCCTGCGTATTGGCAAGGAAGGTGATTCCATCCTCTTCGAACGAGGTGAAACCGCTCTTCTGCGAAAGCCAGCCCAGGAAACTATCGAGCTTCTTGCGATCACCCACCTTGAACAAACCGCCGACCGTAGGATTGCCTGTCTGCGACGCATTCTCCATCGTCACGAACATAAACACGTCGCTGCCCACATCCAGCCCCGTTTCCGAAGGATGCGCCAACAAAGAGAGGATGCGTCCGCGCTCCTCTTCGGGCGCATCGGCCAAAGCTTGCTCGGCCATCTTATAATAAACGCTTTGGGTAAAATCGCCGACCTGCGCTTTCCGGGACAGGGATTCGGGATTGATCGAAACGATCACGAAAGAGTCGGCCGGCAGCATCTCGCGGTAATCCTTACCGCCACACGATGCGAGCATCAGCGCCACGAGCGCTATGCAGAAGAAGTAGAGTTTTTTCATATCGGTATTTTTATAATTGTGTTATCAATCCATTAACAATCCGGGATAAACCTATTCTATTACCTTCACGCCGAGACGCAACCGGACCGAATCGAAATCCGCCTGCGGCAAATAGGCTGCAAAGCAATATCCGGGTTTATTTACGCCTTACCGGGGCATACCCCGTGTTTTGATATTACAAATATAAATAAAAAATCAATTCGACAACCGGGTATTCACACAATTATCGACCCCGAACAGATATTTTTCCATTTAACGGGCGCAAGCTGCCCGAACAGCGTCGAACAAACTCGAAACCCCGGACGAACAACGGGTACGAATACAGCGAAAGGCGCCCTGCATCGGCACCTTTCGCCTTCCCGCATCGAATCAAATGGATATTGGCACTTATTGGCAATATGCAGCATCCAACGTGCATTTGCAACAACGGCAGCCTGGCCGCCCGAGATCTTATTGATTAACTAATGATAAAAATTCGGCATCATTGCACCGATTCGGCCGCTATTTCCCGCCGCCGATTTTTTTAGCGATCAAACGGTCCACCGAATAATTTCCGGGACCCGCAATATACATCAAGACGAAAATCGCCAGATAAACCAGTGCCAGCTCTTTCACCGCAAACGGATCTGCGCCGTGAATAACGAAAAATGCAATGCACATGGTAAAGATCATCGGGATCAATGCCAGCCGGTAAAACGCACCGACGATAAATCCCAGAGAACAGATCACTTCGCCGAAGATTGCCAGCGACAGCGAAGCACTGCTGCCGATCCCGAGCGGATCGGGGAACATCGTGGACATCGTATCGAAATTACTCCACTTGGCAATGCCATGCGAAAACAACAGTCCGCCGAAAATCATGCGGGATGCCAACAAAATGCCCGATGCCTTCGCAGAACAACTTTTCGCAGGAAATAAAAATCTCAATACAGTTCTCACAATCAGTCTTTTTTATAATTGAATAGATTATTACAAAGACAATGCAAAAAAATAATTCGGAATCCGCATTGTATCCGAAGATTCCCTTCGAAAAGAAAATTCAGAGAAGGTCATGACTATAATCGCCACGGCAAGCGACAGACAATCGCCTCTCCCGACAACGTTTCGACACACGAAACAGATCCGGGATAAAACCGCACCTCATACAAAGTTGCCAAGATAAAAAAGGAATCCCCGAAAACGAGGACTCCTTGTTATGGTGAATTGATTTCCTTTCCAGCTGAACGGCTATTCGAATACTCCCGTATAGCTTTGCGGAGTGATTGCCCGCAACTCCTGCTTCACACTCTCGGCCACGTCGAGCGATTCGATGAACTCGGCGATCGATTCCCGCGTAATGTGTGCGTTGGTGCGTGTAAGCGCCTTGAGCGCTTCGTAAGGCGAAGGATAACCCGCCCGGCGCAGCACGGTCTGGATACCTTCGGCCACGACCGCCCAGTTGTTTTCCAAATCGCAGTCGAGCGCCTCGCGGTTCAGGAGCAGCTTATTGAGCCCCTTGAGCAGCGACCGCAGGCCGATGAGCGAATGGGCCATCGGCACGCCGACGTTGCGCAACACGGTCGAATCGGTCAGATCGCGCTGCAAACGCGACAAGGGCAGCTTCGAGGCAAGATGTTCGTAAATCGCATTGGCGATACCGAAGTTCCCCTCGGCATTCTCGAAGTCGATCGGATTCACTTTATGAGGCATCGCGCTCGAACCCACCTCGCCGGCCTTGATCCGCTGCTTGAAATACTCCATCGAAATATACATCCACATATCGCGGCAGAGGTCGATCAGCACGGTGTCGATGCGTTTGAGGTTATCGAAAATCGCCGCCAGGTTGTCGTAATGCTCGATCTGGGTCGTATATTGCGAACGCTCCAGCCCCAGGCGGTCGTTCACAAATCCATTGGCAAAAGCCACCCAATCCACCGCAGGATAAGCTACGTGATGCGCGTTGAAATTGCCCGTCGCACCGCCGAACTTGGCAGGCACGGGCAGCGTGCGCAGTTGCGCCAACTGCTTCTCAAGCCGCTCGACGAAGACCAGCATCTCCTTACCCAAACGGGTGGGCGACGCAGGCTGGCCGTGCGTACGGGCCAACATCGGTACGTCGTGCCATTCGCGGGCCATCTCCCGAAGCCGGTCAAGCACCTCGGCCGCTGCGGGGAAGTAAACCTCCGCGAGCGCATCCTTGATAGTCAGCGGAATGGAGGTGTTGTTGATGTCCTGCGAAGTGAGGCCGAAATGCACGAACTCCTTGTAGGCCGAAAGGCCGAGCGCCTCCATCTTCTCCTTCAGAATATATTCGATCGCCTTGACGTCGTGGTTGGTCGTGGCTTCGATCTCCTTGACACGCAGTGCATCCGCCTCCGAGAAATCGAGGTAGAGCGCCCGCAGCGCTTCGAATTTCGACTTTTCGACCCCGGACAGTTCCGGTAGCGGCAACTCGCACAGGGCGATGAAATATTCGACCTCGACCCGAATGCGGTAGCGAATCAGGGCATACTCCGAAAAATAATCGGCCAGTTTCTCCGTTTGATTTCGGTAGCGACCGTCCACGGGAGAAATGGCAGTAAGTTTGTTCAACAACATAATATTCCGATGCAGATTTGATTTTAGGCTTCAAAATTAGCACTTTTAATCGAGAAATCACACCGATTCTCCGGGAATGACCGATTTTTTCTACCTTTATAGAAGGCGGATATCGGTGTTTTCACTACCTTTCGGGAAGACCGGAAGACACTCGACATAAAAAATAAACCCGTTTATTTTATTCTGTCCTCGTTTTCACTACCTTTGCAACACCTTATATCAATGACACTGAATCAATGAATCTACTGATAGCAATCATCGACGGAATCGTCGGCTTCATCCGGCGCAATCCGCTTTTCTGTCTGCTGATCTTCCTGCTGGCGCTCTTTGCCCCTTCGGTATTGGGCGGTATCGCCATGTTCGTTCTCTATGCACTCCTGGGCCTGGTCGTGCTGGCCATTATCCTCCTTCTCTCCTTCCGCTGGAGAATTTACCGCATGCGGAAAGACTTAGAAGATCAATTCGGCGGTCAGGGCTTCGGTCCCGGAGGATCCGGCGGTCCTGCCGGCAATGCCCGCGAAGGCGAAATCCATATCCGCAAAACGAAAGGTGCCGGTGAAAAACGCGTCCGCAAGGACGTGGGCGACTACATCGAATTCGAAGAAGTCCCCGCAACAGAAACCGACAAAAACGACCCGGACAAGCAGTAAAAAACGTTATGCTGAAAATCTTCGAACTGATCGGCCGTTACTTTATCCTGATGGGCAAGGTCTTCTCCCGGCCGGAGAAGCGGGCGATCTACCGTCGTCGCATCATCTATGAAATGGAGTCGCTGGGATTGAACTCGATCGGCCTGACGGCGATCATCTCCGTTTTCATCGGTGCGGTCATCACGCTCCAGATGTCGATCAACCTCGAATCGCCGTTCATCCCCAAATACATCATCGGCTACGCCACGCGCGAGACGATGATCCTCGAGTTCTCCTCGACGGTCGTAGCCCTGATCCTGGCCGGCAAGGTAGGGTCGAGCATCGCCTCCGAAATCGGCACGATGCGCATTACCGAACAGATCGACGCCCTGGAAATCATGGGTGTCAATTCGGCGTCGTACCTGATCCTGCCGAAGATCGTCGCAACCGTGCTTTTCTTCCCCTTCCTGGCGATCCTGAGTATCCTGATCGGTATTGCAGGCGGCTACCTGATTTCAGCGCTGACGGGCATCATGATTCCCGACGACTACGTGCAGGGCCTGCTATACGACTTCCGACCCTACTCGATCACCTACACACTTATCAAGATGGCCGTTTTCGCCTTCATCATCACCTCGATTTCGGCCTTCTACGGCTACTACGCCAAGGGCAACTCGCTCGAAGTGGGGGCCGCCTCGACCAAGGCGGTCGTGGCCAGCTCGATCGTCATCATGATCTTCAACTTGATTCTCACCCAAATCCTGCTTATATGATCAAGGCAGACCATATCTCGAAATCCTTCGACGGACGCGTCGTTCTCGACGACGTCAGCGTCGAATTCGACACCGGCACGACCAACCTGGTGATCGGCAAGAGCGGCTCGGGCAAGACGGTGCTGCTCAAATGTCTGGTGGGCCTGCACGAAGTCGATTCCGGCAGTATCTGGTACGACGACATCGACTTCACGGCCCTCGGATTCAAGGAGCGAAAGGCGATCCGCCGCGATATCGGCATGCTCTTCCAGGGCGGTGCGCTGCTCGACTCCTCGACCGTCGAGGAGAACGTCAAGCTTCCGCTCGACCTCTTCACCGAGCAAAGCGAAAAGGAGAAGATGGAACGGGTCAATTTCTGCCTCCAGCGCGTGCGGCTCAACGGAGCCAATCACCTCTACCCCGCAGAACTGTCGGGCGGTATGATCAAGCGTGCGGCTATCGCCCGGGCCATCGTACTGAATCCCAAATACCTCTTCTGCGACGAACCCAACTCGGGCCTCGACCCCCAGACTTCGATCGTGATCGACAACCTGATCCACGAGATCACCCAGGAATACGGCATCACCACGATCATCAACACCCACGATATGAATTCGGTCATGGAGATCGGCGAGAAGATCGTCTATATCCACGAAGGACGCAAGTGGTGGGAAGGAACCAAAGAGGAAATTCTGCACGCCCGCAACAGAGAGCTGAACGATTTCGTCTTCGCTTCGGCCATGGCCAAACGAGCCAAACAGATGACTCCCGACGGAGAATAACGAACTGATACGCCTGACGATCGGAAGGCCGGAAAGTTTTCCGGCCTTCCGCCGTATTCTGGCGAAATATTTGCGAGTATATTTGTTTATAAAGGATAAAGTGTATAATTTTGTTCTTCCGAAAGGGAAAATCGACAACGAATATTTACCTAAAATAAAATACGTCATGTCAAAGATCAAAGTTGGTATCAACGGTTTCGGTCGCATCGGCCGGTTGGTATTCCGGGCTGCCTGCACCCACGCAGACACTATCGAAGTAGTAGGCATCAACGACCTCATTCCGGTCGATTATATGGCCTACATGCTCAAATACGACTCGGTACACGGTCGTTTCGACGGTACGGTCGAGGTAAAGGGCGACAAGCTGGTGGTTAACGGACACGAGATCCGCGTAACCGCAGAGAAAGATCCCGCGAACCTCAAGTGGAACGAAGTAGGCGCAGAATACATCGTTGAATCGACCGGTCTGTTCCTGACCCGCGAAAAGTCGGAGGCCCACCTGAAGGCCGGCGCCAAATACGTCGTTATGTCGGCCCCCTCGAAAGACGATACCCCGATGTTCGTATGCGGCGTGAACGCCGATACCTACGCAGGCCAGGATATCGTATCGAACGCATCGTGCACGACCAACTGCCTGGCTCCGCTGGCCAAGGTCATCAACGACAAGTTCGGCATCATCGAAGGTCTGATGACTACCGTACATGCGACTACCGCTACGCAGAAGACCGTAGATGGTCCTTCGATGAAGGACTGGCGCGGCGGCCGTGCGTCGATCGGCAACATCATCCCCTCTTCGACGGGTGCAGCCAAGGCCGTAGGCAAGGTAATCCCCGCGCTGGCAGGCAAACTGACCGGTATGTCGTTCCGCGTTCCGACGCTCGACGTTTCGGTAGTCGATCTGACCGTGCGTTTGGAAAAGGCAGCGACTTACGACGAGGTGAAAGCCGCCGTTAAACACGCTTCGGAAAACGAACTCAAGGGTATCCTGGGTTACACCGAGGACGACGTGGTTTCGACCGATTTCACGAGCGACCCCCGTACGTCGATCTTCGATGCCAAGGCCGGTATCGCCCTGAACGATCGCTTTATGAAACTCGTTTCGTGGTACGACAACGAATGGGGCTATTCGAACAAGATCATTATGCTGATCGGTAAGATGGCCGCATACAACAACAAATAATCCCTCGTTACACGGATAAAAAGAGGTTCTCCAAAATTTTGGAGAACCTCTTTTATTACGATCGCAACAGGTTCAGAACGGAGGTCGGAAAATTGGGGCCATAGACGCATCGACCTACGGCCGCAGGCCCGCATCACGGCCGCGACACCTTGAGCTCGATCGACGCCCCTCCCCACTGGTTGATGGAATACTCCTTATCGAGCACGGTCCGGTCGCCATAGCGAATCCGCACCTGCAACGGGAACGGAGGATGTCCCCCGATTTCGTTGTCGCGGGGCAGCGTATGAGGGATCACATAAATATAGAGCACGATACGCTCGCACGGAACGGTTTCGAGCGTAAGACTGCGATGCAGGTCCAACCCCTCCGGCGGTGCCTCCAGATTGCTCCCCATCTCAGCCACCCGGCTCTCGGCCGAGGCAAAGCCGATCCGGTTACCCGAGGCATCGAACGCCCCGCACATCAGCGCGGCATTGTAACGCCACCACTGGTCGAAGCCACTCCGGATTTCGACCGTAAATTTTTCAACGGATTTCATCACAGGACAAATATAACTTTTTTATCGCTATGTCCCACACATCCGGGCAACAATCTCTCCTGGATACACCGCCGGCAGACGGCACTCGGAATCATTCCGGCACACGTCCCTGCGGGGAGAGTCGCTAAAACCGGCGAAACCTTTGGTACTTTTCCGTTTTTTTCATAACTTTGCAGACTGGAAGTATCGAAATGAACGCCGCACGAAAATATTCCATCGCCTGGAAAGGCCTCTCGGAGGGAGAACATACGTTCGACTTCGAAGCGGGCGACGACCTGTTCCGGCTTTTCGAAAACACCGAAATCAAAGGCGGGCACTGCGACGTGAAGGTGAATCTTTTACGGGCGGCACGTCAGCTTCGCCTCGAGATTTCGATCCGGGGCAGCGTAGTGGTGGAGTGCGATCGCTGTCTGGGCGATTGTTCCGTTCCGATCGATTACGAAGGAGAATTGCTGGTGAAATTCTCCGACGAAGTCCGCGAATACGACGGAGATACCTTGTGGCTCTCACCCTCGGAAGATTTCGTGGATCTGACGCAATATATTTACGAAAGCATCGTCCTTTCTCTGCCCTATCAGCGGGTGCACCCCGACGGGGAGTGCGATCCGGATATGTTGGGACGCTTCCGCATCGTTTCCGAGCAGGAGTTCGAAACGATCGAGAACGAAACGCAACAGCGGGAAAGAGAGGCCTCGGGCTCCGGACAATGGACCGAACAACTGTCCGCCATCAAACAACAGATGGAGCAGGAAGAAAAAGACAAGAAACATTAAACTAATAATTGATAATACAAAATGGCACATCCTAAACACAAAATCTCGTCAACCCGCCGCGACAAGCGTAGAACTCACTACAAAGCAGTCGTTCCCACGGTCGTAACCTGCTCGAACTGCGGCGCATCGGTACTCTACCACCGGGTATGCCCCGAATGCGGCTTCTATCGCGGCAAGCTGGCTATCGAGAAGAAAGCGGCGGAATAATCTCCGCCGCCGGGTCCCTTTCGGATTTTCAGCCGAAAGAGCGTAATCTATTTTACTAACCAAATCTCAGATTATGTTAAAGATTGGTGTAGATGCCATGGGAGGCGATTTCGCCCCGGAGGCAGCAGTCAAAGGCGCCGTAATGGCCGTCGATGCAATCGGCGACGAATGCCGGATCGTACTCTTCGGCGACGAGGATCGGATTCGGGCAGTCCTGAAAGCGGAAAACTGTGCGGCGGACCGGTTCGATATCGTACATACGACCGAAGTGATCGAAATGGGCGACCATCCGGCCAAAGCCTTCCAGCAAAAGACCAATTCAAGCATCGTCGTCGGGTTCGGTTATCTGGCCAAAGGACTCATCAACGGCTTCGCCAGCGCCGGCAGCACCGGAGCGATGATGGTGGGTTCGATGCAGGCCGTCAAGCCGATCGAAGGCGTGATACGTCCCACGATCTCCACGGTCGCTCCGACCGTCACGGGCGGGAAAGTCCTGCTGCTCGACGTAGGTCTGAACGTCGATTGCAAGCCCGAAGTATTGGCTCAATACGGCATTATCGGTTCGATTTACGCCCAGGCTATGCTCGGGATCCGGAATCCCCGGGTCGCGGTACTGAATATCGGAGAGGAGGAAACCAAAGGCAACGCCCAAAGCAAGGCGGCCTATGAACTGATGAAAGAATCCGAAGAGTTCAACTTCGTCGGCAACGTCGAAGGTTCTCACCTCTTCTCGGGGCAGGTAGCCGACGTGATCGTCTGCGACGGTTTTGTCGGCAATACGCTGCTGAAAACCGTAGAGGGGCTTTTCCGGATCAACAAAGCGCTTAAAATCCCCGAAACTCCGTTCTGGAGGGATATGAACTACGAATACGTGGGCGGCACGCCGGTACTCGGTGTCAACGCCCCGGTAGTCATCGGACACGGATGTTCTTCGGCGCTGGCAATCAAAAATATGATTCTTACGACCGAACGTTGCGCCCAAACCGGCGTGACCGCGAAGTTGCAGAATGCTTTCAAAAACTAAACCGCTCCCCGAATGAAGAAAATTACAGCGGCAATTACAGGTGTAGGGGCCTACCTGCCTGATTATCTGCTTACCAACGACGAATTAAGCCGAATGGTGGACACTTCCGACGAGTGGATCATGACACGCATCGGCATCAAAACCCGCCATATCCTCAAGGGAGAGGGGTTGGGTACATCTTATATGGGCGCACGCGCCATCAAAGACCTGCTGGAAAAAACCGGGGTTAATCCGCTGGAGATCGACATCGTGATCTGCGCCACGGTTACCCCGGATATGTTTTTCCCCTCGACGGGCAATCTGATCGCCGACCAGGCCGGTTGTAAAAACGCTTTCGCCTACGACATTTCCGCTGCATGCAGCGGCTTCCTGTTCGCCCTGACGACAGGGTCCCAGTTCATCGAAACGGGCTATGCCAAAAAAGTAATCGTCGTCGGCGCCGACAAGATGTCCTCGATCGTCGATTACAAGGACCGCAACACTTGTCCGATTTTCGGCGACGGCGCAGCGGCCGTATTGCTGGAACCCAACAAAGAGGGTTACGGCGTCATCGATGCGATCCTCCATTCGGACGGTTCGGGCGAACAACACCTCTATATGAAAGCAGGCGGCTCGCGCTATCCCGCTTCCGAAGAAACCGTGCGCAACAACTGGCACACGATCACCCAGGACGGGCCAGCCGTTTTCAAGGCAGCCGTATCGAACATGGCCAACGTATCGGAGGAGATGATGCAACGCCACCATCTGACCGCCCAGGACATCCGCTATCTGGTACCCCATCAGGCCAACTTGCGTATCATCGACGCGACGGCCAAACGTATGGGATTGGGACGCGAGAAATGTATGATCAATATCGACCGCAACGGTAACACGACCGCAGCGACGATTCCGCTTTGCCTGTATGAATACGAAGCGGCTCTCTGCAAAGGGGACAACCTGATTCTGGCGTCGTTCGGCGGCGGATATACGTGGGGTTCCATCTATGTAAAATGGGCTTACGACGGCGAAAACTGCTAATTTTTCAAACAAAATACTTTCAAACGATGCCCGACTAAAGTCGGGCATCGTTTATTGTTTTCCCCTATGTCGAGATCAAATAATCGTATAAAAAAATCTGCACGAAATAGACGTTATTTGCTTATATTTGCATAAAGTAAAAGCCTCCGGGCGATGGCCGGTTCCGCCTCGTTTTAGACTTGCACTATTTTTGCAGGGTAAAGCGATTGACGAAGCAACGACAAAACCGGAGTCCGGGACTCTCCGACCGAAAAAGAGAAATGTTTCGCTCGACATTTTCGACGAACGACAGCTGCGGAAGAGTTCGCGGAAAATAACGGAAAAACAGGAAATTTAACAATTTAACAAAATAGTTATGATCAGCAAGAAACTACAAGACGCACTCAATGCGCAAATCAATGCCGAAATGTGGTCGGCATATCTCTATCTGTCTATGTCGGTCGAGGCGGAATCGAAAGGCCTCAAAGGTTTCGGCAACTGGTTCTTTATCCAATTCCGCGAGGAACAGGATCACGCCCGCATTCTGATGAACTATCTGCTCGCACGCGGCGGACAGGTTCTGCTGGCTCCGATCGCCGAAGTGAGAACATCGTGGGGAAGCCAGCTCGAGGCTTTCGAAGATACGCTGGCTCATGAAAAGAAGGTTACGGCAATGATCAACAACCTGTACGACATGGCTGTTACAGAGAAAGACCATGCAACGGCAAGTATGCTCAAATGGTTCATCGACGAACAGGTCGAGGAAGAAGAGAGCGCCACGACAATCATCGACTCGCTCAAGCTCGTTTCAGGAGATAAGATGGGTGTATTCATGCTCGACAAGGAGCTGGCGACTCGCACTTATACGCAGGCAGCGCCCCTGGCCGGCAAGGAGTAATCGCATTCATCCCCAAGAAAAGAGGATTGCTGAAAATTCAGCGATCCTCTTTTTTATGAAACCGCCGGTCTGCATCAAAAACGAAATTTATAATTAGGCCTCAATTTTGCAAGGATAAACAATACAACTTTAATTGTAAAAAATATGAAAAAAATCGTAGTATTGTTCGTCAGTATGTTGGTACTGGCCACAACAGCCTCGGCCGGCAACGATAAACCGATCCAAGTTTCGCAACTGCCCCAGACAGCACAGCAGTTCATCAAGAAATATTTCGGGGATCGAAAAGTGGCTTTTGCCAAAGAAGAATCCGATTTTCGGAAAAGCTATGAAATCGCGTTCAAAAACGGCGACAAGATCGAGTTCGACCGCAAGGGCGAGTGGACCGACATCGATTGCAAGTACAGCGCCGTTCCGACCGGAATCATCCCTGCACCGATCGCCAAGTACGTCGCCGACAACTATCCCGACAACAAGATCGTACAGATCGAAAGAGATACACGCAGCACCGAGGTAAAACTCGACAACAGAATGGAGATCAAGTTCGACAAACAGCATCGCGTGATCGAAATGGATTTTTAACCTCCCACAGGGAAAATGCCATTTCCTAAATTTAATCCGGCACTGCTGACAGTGTCGGATTTTTTATGCAAGTGCACATAACATCACCCTCCTGCCTTAAAATCGATCCCGGCTTTCCGAGCCTGCGTATGCTGAAACTGCCGCCGAATCCGGTACAGACGTCCGTCCTTGAGCAGACGCGCCCCGGTCTGGTGAAAGCAAAAGGAAACATCGTGTTCCGCACACTGATCCCGCAGGGAGAGCACCCAGGCATAATCGCAAACACGCGCTTCGGGACCCGACTCGCCGCCGACAGATACCTGTTCGATTTCCGGTCCGAGATACGGGGCCAAATCTATGGGACCTATCAGCGGGGCGCAAACGATAATCTTGTGACGAATCGGCAACTTCTGGAAAATCGGCAGCCGATAATCGGCCATCCGCTGATTCTCCACCGTGCAACCGATCGTCACATGCTCGTACCCTGCACCCCAGTCCCCGGGCAGACACTCGGACAACCGGTCGATACGCTTGGTAAAAAACATAAAATGCAGGTCCCGCCGCAAACGGATCATCTCCCATGCCTCACGGCGCCAGACATCGGCCTCGGCAAGCAGAAAGTCCGATGTAAAACAGGTAAACACCATCTCCCCGGCCGGAATTTTCCACCGGCCGTCCCGACTTCGGCGCACGGGGAGGCTGAAGGCCGTCGTTTTCACAACGTGCCCGCCGTCCTTTTGCCAGGCAGCATCCTGGCGATAAACATAACACTCCCGGCAACCTTCGCTCACACGCTGACACCCGTGCCAAGGATTCCACGATACGGACATATGAATCACACCTCGGTTTCAAGTAAAACACGCATACCCGGCCAAATCCTCATACGGACAACCTCCGTTTGCAACTCCCCCGCTCCAAATCGGCCGGCCGCAGCCAACGACCGCTCCCGCAACAACAATAATCCGAAAAACAGAGGCTTCGTCACACGATTATTCCCTCCCCGTCCTTTAACAAGAATCGCAGCAAACCGAGTATCCTGTCATTCCCCGAAAAAGATCGGGCCGACAACCTCGGTCCCGCCTTCGCCGTAACGGGCAAACAATACGCAGGCATTTCCCCCGTCCGTAGTTCCAACCGGCAATTCGGATTCGCAAACGACTGCAACCCGCGAAACAGCCTGCGCCGGGAGCGATGCCGCTGCGATTTCTGCACATACAGCGATAGAACTGCCGGAAATTCATTCCCTGCCGGATTCCGACGAACGTTCCGCAGGCGAGGCAAGTACTTCGTTCATCGGAGCTTCATCGAGATAGCGCCGTTTGAAAAGATCCGCACAGAAAATAAAGATGGAGAGAAGCACCGGACCGAAGATTACCCCCATGAAACCGAAAAGCGACAAGCCGATAATCACGCCGAAAATCGTCACCAGAGGATGCGTGTCGGCCATCCGTTTCTGCAGGACGAAGCGGGCCAGGTTATCGACCTGCGTAATGACCACCACCCCATACGCCAAAAGCCCGACGGCTGCGCCCCAATGCCCGATCAGCCCCAGGTAAGCCGCCAAAGGCAGCCATACGAGCGCCGTTCCGAGCAGCGGAACGATCGTAGCGACACAAGTTACTACGCCCCAAAACAGCGCCCACGGCACACCGCACAACCAATAGCCGACCAGAGCGACCGCCCCCTGTATGACCGCGAGCAAGGGAATGCCGATTGCATTCGAACGGACGATCATCACCACTTCGCGCGTAAACTCCTGAGTAACCGTCCGGTTAAAAGGGATGAACTTGCGTAGATAGCTCTCCATCTCCCGACCGCCGATCAACATAAAATAGAGAACGAACAGCAGCACCACCACATTGACCGCAAAGCTGCCGATGCTCTGCAATACCCACTGCCCGGCCCGAGGCAGCAGCTCCACCAGTTTGGCGATATTATCCCCGTCCAGCAAGTTATAGCCGATCCGCTCTCGAATCAGCTCCGCCAGGTTCCGAATGGGCTGAATAACAGTCGAGGGATCGAGGGTCACATCCTGCAATTTAGCGACAAGCAACCACACGAGCAGAGACAGCGGAATCAGAAAACAGACGATGGCTTCACCGATCAGCAGCGAAGCGGCCAGGCTACGCCGCAATTTATGGCGGATCGTCAGCGCCCGCATCTGCCCGCGCAGCAGTACATAAATCGTAAGGGCTCCCAACAGGCCGCCCAGAAAGGGAATCAGTTCTACAAAAATAACCGTACCCAGCCCCAGAAGAATGACATAGAGCGAATAGCGCCAATATTTCTCCCGGATATTTTGTTTTTGGATTCTTTGATTCATAACCAAGTCTATCTATTCTCGACGCAACAAGATATATGCCGTTCGCCGTGCCGCACGCAAGTTCCGGCAGCCGACAGCCTCAAAACCACGAAAGCACTCCCTGCAAAGCAGCCACAATCGCCACGTAACGGAGCAATTTGCCGACGAACATCGCAACGGCCGTAATCCAGACATTGCTGCGCATCAGGCCGAGTACGATGGCGACGGCTTCGCCGACATAGGGCAGAAAGGTGAAAAAAGCGAACAAGGCCCCTTTCCCTTCGAGAAAACGGGAAACCCGGTCGATTTTCGCCGGCTCGACCCGCAGGTAACGGGTAATCCAGTCCCGCTTGCCCAAATGCCCGATCCAATAGCAGGTCATACCGCCGAGCGTATTCCCCGAAGCGGCAGCGAACAGACAGAGCAGAGGATCGAGCCCCATCCGCACCAGAATCACCAGCACGACCTCGGAACTGAACGGCAGGATACTCCCGGCGACGAAAGCCGAGAGAAAAAGACCGACATAACCCCAGTCGGTAAAAAATTGCGTCAGCGAAGCGATAAATTCTTCCATGCCTTCGGATTCCACCCGTTACCGAACCGATTTCGGATCGAAAAATAAAAATGTTTCGCCCGCCCCTATCGTTTTTCTCTCCGCACACGATTCCAAAATTTTTCGCTTGGTATGTTTTATGCACATACGAAAGATGGTTAATAACGAGTTAAAAATAAAAAGTGGTATTATTTCCCGTCGCGCAGGCTCGCAGTCGCTTTGTCGTTACAAGGCTGGCGAAAAGCAGGTGCGACGGTTTCTTTCACCGCAGGCTTCACGCTTCTCGCCCATGTTCCCGATCCAGGCGAATCAGCATTTTCTTATGCGGAATGCCCGCTTCCAGGTATTCGTCCGATACGACCTCGAATCCAAATGATTCGTAAAAGGGTATCAAATAGCTTTGGGCCGAAATGCGGATCGCTTCCGCCCGCCACTCCCGAACCATGTAACCGATAGCCCGGCTCACCATCTGCCGGCATATTCCCCGACGGCGGTACGTTCGGGCAACGCAAACGCGTCCGATCGACGGTTCGGCATAAGCAATCCCACGCGGAATCATCCGCAGAAATCCGACCGTCTGCCCCTCGCACTCGGCCCACAGGAAGAAAGAAAAGGGATCCTTCTCATCGGCATCGAGCGTCGTGACATGCTGCTCGAGGTAGAAGACCCGTTCGCGCAGCGAAGCTGCCGCATGCAGCTCCCCCACCGAAAGTTCCGCAAAAGGTTTTATGTGATAAACAATCTCCATATCGTGTAAAAACAGCCGCTATCGAAGACAAAAATACAAATAAGCCGAGTGCAAAAGCAAATTTATTTGCATTTTGCCGAGGCGAAGTATCTAAGACGAAGTCAAAATACGAAAAAGCCGGGGCAAACACAACCGGAATCCGATTTTATCCAGGCGAAGTCAAAGATAGTGAAAGGCGAGAGAAAACGGGAACTTGGTCCCTGTTTTCCGAGGCGCATCCTATCTAAGACTATGTCAAAGATAGGAAAAGGAGAGAGGAATCGTGCGGGCTTGCACGCAGAGATTGCCGAACCGCATCCTATCTTCTGCAAAGATACGGATAAGCGAGGGCAAAGCGGCCCCATTCGTATCTTACCGAACGAAAGTATCTTAGGCTTCGTCCAAGATGCGAACGAACCGAACGCAAAAGCAAATAAATTTGTGTTTTGCCGGAACAAAATATCCACAACAAAATTAAAGATACGAAAAGCGGCAAGCCCCTATGGAAATAAACGACGACGTCCCGCCACATAGTGACGGGACGCTGTTCCAAGAAGTCGGACCAAAGCACCTGTTCAAGTCTTGCGTGAATCCGGAGGCGCGATCTGTCCACGACAGAAAGACTTCCGCGACAAAGCGCGACGCAGAAAAATCCGCTACGGCCGGCTTCCTTCGATTTTCAGCCTCGCGGCTATCTCTTCACCGCAGCGAGCGCCTTGTCATAATCGGGCTCCTGCGTGATCTCGGGCACCAATTCGGTATAGACGACTTTGCCGTCCCCGTCGATGACCACCACCGAACGAGCCAGCAACCCTTTCAACGGGCCATCGGTCATCAGCACGCCGTAGCTCTCATCGAACGAGGTTTTCCGGAAATCCGACACGGGAACGACATTCTCGATTCCCTCGACCGTGCAAAAACGCGCATGAGCGAAAGGCAGGTCTTTCGAAACGGCCAGCACGACCGTTCCCGGCAGCTCCGCCGCGAGTTTGTTGAACTTACGCACCGACGCGGCGCAAACGCCCGTATCGAGGCTCGGAAAAATATTCAGGATCACCTGCTTTCCACGCAAATCCTTCAGAGAAAGGGTGGAAAGATCGGTCTTGACCAATTCGAAATCGGGAGCCGCAGCTCCTGCCTTGACAAATTCACCGGCAATCTGCACCGGCTGTCCTTTGAACTTCGTTATCGACATATCGTTGTTTCTTTTTAATTATTAAACCAAACCCGGCGAAATCTTCATCCGCCCGGGGATTTAGGAGAGATGCAAAAACCGGTCCGCATTTCCCTACAATCGAAACGAAGATACAAATTTTTCCCGAAAAAGGCAAAATTCTTTGCGAAAAACCACGAAACGAAGCGGAATAACGACCTGCCCGGATAATTTCAGCCGTTTCACGACCGATTCCCGAAACACCCCGAGCAGCGACCGGGACACCGTCTGCACGCAAAAATCACCCCGACGTCGCTCCTCCCCCGACAACCTGGACAGCCGGGAGGAAGCCCGCCAACAGTCAAAAGGAAAGAGGAAGGGAAGGCAAAACGACCCAATCCCCAATCGCCGAAACGACCTGCCCGGAAACTTCTGCCCGGATCAGCTACAAAATGCGATAGGCTCCAAACGTCCCCGAACAAAGGTATCCCGGCAAGAGTTCGTCGAACCTTCCGGAGCGCCCCACAGCCCCTGCCATGAACAGATAGCCCAATATCCGGCAGACCTTGTCTTCTAAAAATAACACTAACAGAAATCGTCCTGCCTGCCTTCTTCAGCAGGCACAAAAAAACGGAAAGGAGTCTTCTCGACTGCTTTCCGCCTTCGGAGGTTACCCTCCTAAACTACTAACCCAAACTTAAATAAATGAAGAAACCTCGCCGGAATCGGGCTATTGCTCCGACCCGGCTCCTTCAGAAAAACAAAACACGTGCCAAAAAACCGTACCGGTACGAACGGATTCCCGCACGCGTTCAAATGTTTTAAACGAAATTTCCTCGCATTAAACGACTTAATACTTTTGATGTATAAATAAAATACTAAAATCCTCGTTTAGAACAAACCGAAGCATCGAAAAAATCCTACTTTTTCACATCCTACGTAAAACCAATGCCATCACATTCATTCCTCCGCAGATCCTCTTCTCAAAGAACACCTTCTCGTAAAACCAGCAATAAAAAAGCCACTCAAAAAATTGAGTGGCTTTCATCCGATTTTCGATTTTGTGGGAGCTGAGGGATTCGAACCCCCGACCCTCTGCTTGTAAGGCAGACGCTC
>ENA-OXEG01000142-OXEG01000142.1-human-gut-metagenome-genome-assembly--contig:-NODE-142-length-48484-cov-6.670796_pt1 | contig 48484 bp, 72 predicted proteins | sample MGYA00249355_ERZ652243 | MGnify/ENA primary metagenome ERZ652243 (study PRJEB26925, sample SAMN05826944) | human gut metagenome | biome: ENVO:2100002; feature: ENVO:00000062; material: ENVO:00002003... | reverse complement strand
TTGCGACCGTAATATCAGGCAGTTTCACATAGTCGTCTGTGTCTGAGATTCGAGCATTGCGCTCCCCTCTGACCTCCTGCTCATACTGCTGTTTCACGAAATCATCATCCAGTTCCGGAAGCTCAGTTGAAAGGTAATAGTCCCCATCAGCACTCTGGAAATATCCCTTAGGACTGGGTTCTAATTTCCAATATTTGATAATGGTTCCGTCTTCTCGTTTAAATCTTTCTGACAAGGTGTAATGGCTTTGAGCAAAAGCTTCATCCTTAGCATCGATGAATGCATGTTGTCCGGGAGAATTGGACGAAACTGCAATCCTCCCATCAGAATCTTTTAGTGAATATTTAGACAAAGGTCGATTCATTGCCCTTGAAAGCATCTCTTGCTTAACTTCTTCAAGTGTCTTCATACTTTTTCCTTAATTAAGGATTCTCTGTTCCAGCGTCTTGTCCTGTCTGGGCATTCTTTATGTCATCGATTTCTTGCTGAGTACCTCCATTCTCGAGGATCAACTCTTCAAGAATCGGACATAAGTAATCATCGGTCCGATCGTTGAAACTATCGTCAGCCCAACTGTCGACTCCAGCACTGAAACCGATATTGCTTCTCGCCGTATTTTGTTGAGTGGCTGATAGGGTTTGGGGAGCCTCGTAAGAAACAGAAGGAGTTAGGTCTGTGTAGTCTGCCGATAAAAGAGCCGTACCTGCAGTTGTGTTTACGGAACTTATCCGGAACATTCGACCATCTGTACCGACAACCGTGTCTCCAGCTTTTATATTTCCTTGAGGTTTTAAATCAGCAATCTGGATAGTTCCGGAAGCAGTTAAAACCTGATCAATTACTCGAACTGCATAAGCATTGGAAGCGGCCTCCACAGCTTTGGACTCTGCCGTTTGTGCCGCTGTCTGAGCTGTTTGAGCTGCCGCCTGTGCCGTTTCTGCATTTCCTTGAGCTGTCTCTGCTGCTTGTTGGGCCGTCTGTGCTGTTTGGACTGCTTGGGCCGCGTTGTTTTGCGCCGTTTGGGCACTGGCAGCAGAACTTTGAGCCGCAGTTTGTGCGGCCGCAGCTGACGCTTGAGCTGTATTAGAAGTATTTACTGCAATCGTAGATGCATCAATCGCCGACTTCGACTGCGCGATCGATGTTTGGATGTCTGCGTCCCAGTCATCGACCGTTTGTTTCAGCGTCTCAACTTTTTCGTTAGCAGCGTTAGCCTGAGCCAAGGCGTTAGAAGATGTTGAATTGGCGGTTTGAGCCGTTTGACGAGCTTCCTTTGCAATCGAAAGGGCCTCCGATGAATTGTCGGAAGCTTGATCTGCATAAGCTCCGACATCGTTGATTGCATCTTCCGTCTGCTTCAGAACCTCTGGACCGCTGATTACGCCTGTTCCTGTGGGCGTGTAATGAAATTGAAATTTCGTTTTTGCCATGTTCTATTACTCCGGCAATCGCAGAAAATAGGCCAGTGTGTAAAAAGGCGGCTCATTGGTAACGCCTGAGATGCTTACATTCGCATTTAGTGGGTGAGTGTGAGTTTGTCCGCTCCCCGTATTCCCTACCGATACAGTGTGAGTGTGGTTCCCGTTCGTTGAGGTAGTCCCCGTCCAAGAATTTGCGGCATTAAAACCAACCCGGCGAAGAACATCATCTTTAAAAGAACCCCCAGCGTCCTTCCAGTTGCCATAACTTTCTACGTAAAAGGCGCCTCCACCATCGAGACCTCCTTGGCAATCCCATCCGCCGAAGGTGCCAGTTATGTTCATACTTCCTTTTGAGTGAGTATGATCACCCGCACCTCCAGTACTTGCTCCATGAGAATGTGCGGGTAACTGCGCGACAGTAAGTGCCGTTCCTCCGATGGTTCCATTCACAGACAGACTTGGAATTTCAATCGTTGCCGCCCCTCCTGTAGTACCGGCATTCTTAGGCAAGGATCCCTTAACAAACTTTCCTACTAAGTTTGGGACCGTTCCTCCGCTTCCGTCAGAGCCGCCGTCACATAAAACCCAGCCGACATCAGCTTGGGTAGATCCCCAAAAGATAGGATTCCTGTTGTCCGTTCCTCCAAGAGTTACGTTGTAAAAAGGAACAACGGCGCCGGCTGGAACTGTGATGTCAATATTTTTCCAAACTGCTCTGTTCGTTCCGGGAGCTACCGCCGTTGAATGAGGGCCGTTTGGCTGTACACAGCGGTACTTTGTTCCGTTCTGCATGACCTCATTGCCAACCTCGTAATCCAGTAGGGCTGAGTAATTCATGATTCCACCCTGCTGGAACCACACTGCAAATTGAGACAACAGGAACAAGACACCGTTGAAGTCTGCTTTGTGCGGCGGGATACCGCCCTGCTCGATCGGCACAGCATTGACAGGCCCCCAGCCCTCCTGAACAGACAAGCGTCCGGTTCCCGCTTCAGTTGGAGTCAAGGGAGGAATCGTGTATTCCCCGCTAGCGGCCACAACTCCGGGAATTTGAAATTTAGGATAGTTGCTCATATATCAATAACCTTTGAAGGATTGAATACGCCCTGATTGAAGGGAAGAAGTTTTGATCCGTAGAAACCAAAGACCAATGTGTTTGGAACAACTGCTTCGACATTCGCCAGAACGCCTGCAGGCCTATTCAACAGCCCGTAGTTTTTGAGAATCGCGATTTGAACTGAGTTCGGCTCACCCACAATACGGATGTTGATGGTCATGTCCTGATAGTCGTTTACGAATGCCGGAAGACCGATCAGCCGAGTCAACAGGGAGTTTATGGTTTCAGCTGTAGAGTTCGAAACATTTACAACAGCGCGATAAAAAATCAGGAAACGGAAAAACTCATCATCCAGCCGAGTGTCCTGACCGTCGACAACGAGGTTCCGGTTCACTCCTACGCGCTTTCCCCACCAATCCAGCCAAACCCCGGAGGCAGTATCAGGGTTCAATATGAAATTAAAAAACGCGTCCAACTGAGGGGACGCGTCTAATTCCGCATTGAAAAGTAACCCTAATTGTCTGTATCGCTCTGAGTGCGAATACTGCGACTGGAGCGCAATAGAAATAAGCGATCGGACATTTGAGAGTTTGCGAAAGTCTTCAACACTCAGAATGTTCCGCCATGTTGCAGAATCAGCCATCGTTAGCCTCCTGTTTGAAACACCAGAGACACATCCGATTCTTGAATCGTGGGCTCCACATTTGCAGGAATTTGAACACTGGATCCGAAAGCTCCAGAACCTAAAGCAACTTGAATGGATGCAACCGGAACTTCTGTCGCGGATTGAATTGCGGCATAAAACCGAGAAGCGTAGACAGTCGAAGCCAAGGAAACGCGGTCATTCGCACCCTGTCCTAGAACATCATTTATTACAGCTTGGATGACGTTGTTCTTCTCGGTCGGATTCATTGAAGTGGCAAAGAATTCGATCTTTACTTTGAGAGCTTGATTCTGCGGTCTGACAATGTTGTAGACGTAAGTTGCGTTGTAGAACCTAGAGTCTGTGAAGAAAACCTGATAGGTTCCAGTAGTCCCGCACCCCGCGTCCTTTCGTTGGTAGATTGTTTGAGCAATCTGTTCATCCTCTCCGCCAACAATAGCGACCAGAATAGAGTGAGGACTGATACTCACGCCGAACTGCGTGATAACCGCGTTCGTCGGATTCTCTAAAACTCTGACATCAAGAACGCCTTCAAGCGCTGCTAGGTTTGCCTCGATCGCTTCAACATATCCTGTCGCGTTGACGGCATAACTTTCAACCATTCGATTTCTTAGTTCTGCGTCCGTCTCTTCATCTCGACCGACCACACCGGCGGTAGGATTGGTAATAGTGTCCCATCCGGCAATAGTTGTAACGATCCTGTTCACTGCTCCCGCTGCTACTTCTAGCGGGCCATGTTCAATAGCGGTAAAGGTCGTTGCGACGCTTCCTGTGTCTCCGATGCGTGCGCCTGCTGCCGCCGAATGTCTGTATTGATTTCCGAGGGAGTCTTGTGCAATGGCGCCATAGGGTATTACTGTTCCCTTCAAGCCTGTCAGCACGCAATTGACAACTGTAGGTTCGGAGATTTTGCGATCTAAACCGTAAAGAGCCGCCAGAGCATCTAAAAACCTTCCTGTTGCGAGATCCGGGTTGACCATGTTCGACAGGAAAAGAATCTCAGAGTTTTTAGCCTCGATTTCGGCCACGATCAGATCAAGAACCTGTCCCATCGGAGAACTGGGCTCGATGTTCAAAAGTGGATCCGTCGGTGAAGTTTGAAACGCCTGCTGGATCCTGGAGCCGAGATCGGAACGAATCTCTTGCGTACTCGGCAGTTCTACGCCGACCAGTGGATTAAAAATGATTTGAGCCATAATTTTTTAGAACACAAAAGAAACTGTTTCGTCCTGTTCGGTTGTGATCGTGATTTCTCCGTGCAGAGTTCTCGTTTCCTCATCGAACTCGGTAATGTCCACAGAATCAACGGACTTCACACCATCAACCCTATTCCCAGCCTCATGGATCAATTGAGCAAGGACGGAGGAATCCAGCTTTTTCGCGAGTTGGGCTTCCTTCCATGCAATGCCGTTGGCCCGCTGAAAATAAGCATCGTTTGTCCACAAACGAACCTCATTAGCCAAGTTCTGAGCTATTGCCAAAGCTCCGGACGTTAAAAGGATGTTCCCTTCTTTCGTCAGCTGCAGATCCCATGACTGAGGATTCAGAAGAGCTGTTTTTGCTGTATGCGGCATGATCTAACTCCTCGTTTACTGCGGGGCGCCGGTGCTTGAATTTCCGCTTTGGACGCCTGTGTGCGTGTGGCTGGTAAAGCTGATGCCCTTCGCATTTACATCACCTGTGAATGTTGCATCAGCACCTCCAGAACCACCGCCGGAAATTGGTCCGTTCAAATTGATCTGAGCAGAGTTGACTGTGAAACTGGTGCTCGCATTGACCTCGCACTCCGGAGATTCAATCGTGATCTTTGTCGGAGCTTTAATCTTTATTGTTCCCTCGTCTTCCAGATGAATGAAGACCTCCGGAGCCTTTCCCCAGAAACCACCGATATAGAACGAATCGGACGGATCAAATTTTCGATAAGTTGCAGGAACCTTTGGAGTCGTGCTGCCGTTGATGTTTGAAATGTCATGCTTTGCCACAACTGCCAATCCGATGTCTCCCACCTTAGGATCACAGATAATCGCGGCTTTTCCATGCTGTAAACGAAAATACGGAAGCTTTGGAATAGTAGTCACTTCCAAGCCGTCTCCTGAATTGTTTCTGGGCTGGAGAAGTGGCTTGACCGTGACATATCCGGCGCCGGCTTCTTCTCCTTTACGTTCCACCGCCGTCACAACAACAGGCAAGGAGGTACTTACCACCTGAGAGATCAGCGAACGAACAAAAAACTCCATCGAATTCAACGGATTGCTTGAGGCGAAGTTGTCATAGTTCGCACTAAGTTCTTTGTCTGACATTTACCACCTCGGATATATTCCGGAAATTGAAGTTTTCCAAGAACCACCACCTGGATCATTAGCACTCAACTCATGTTTGAGAGAGACGATTTTCCAAGTTCCGGAAGCATGAGGAACGATTGATTCCAGTTTGAAATTCGCTCCGATCCTCAACTCCGGACGGAAAAAACATGAGACGTTGATCCCATTGTTCGAGAATGTTGGATAACCAATCATGCCGTTGGAGGAGTTAATCAATGGCAATTCGCCTTGTGTCTTCCGGCTTCCTTTCTTCGGCATGAGAACAACTTTCTCATCATCAAATAAGAGATTTGCACCAACTGCATCGGCAATTCGACGCATTTTTGTCACTGGGTCCCCGTTGATAATGCAATCTCGGATTGAAGCCGTGACTTCATTGTTTTCGAGGACGTACCCGACTTCTTTTGAAATCTGCTCAATCAAGCCTGAAACGGTTTGGTTACCTGTGACAGAAATCGGAGGTTGAGGAATTAAAGCGGGAAAAAGGCCACAATTTGCCTCGATCTTGAACACTGGACTCGGAGCTGTATTGAAGTCCGCCCAAGCATTGATGATCTCGCCTTTGAAAATAACTGATAAGGTCTTCCCTTTCTGTCCTGCAGAAATATTGATTTTGTTCCGCTTCAAAGAAAAGGACTTAAAGCCGAGATGCGTCAGACGCTCCATTGTGTTCAGAGACAATCCTTTCAGAACAACTGAAGCTTTTGGATATGCCGGACAACCTGATTTATCAATGGAGACAGACACCGCAAAATCTTTGAAAGTGATTGCTTCTTGTCCGTCCATAGCGACCGTTACAGCAATGTCTTTCTGTGTGTAAGTAGTCTCATTGAGCACCATTTAAAACCTCGCTTGCATACACAAGGATCCATCGGTCGTTTAAGCCTTCATATTGAGGATCTGAGTTGCCCAAAGTGTCGATCATTCTGAGTTTGCCTTTAAAGTTCGGAGAAGGATAAGTATTGATGTCCGTTTCCACGCAAACCTTGCGCCCTTTAAATATCTCGACTTCTTCACATGTCAAATTGCAGTACATGTGCTCGGCCACTTGCCTCAGGCTGATGACACAATTCTGACCGTCCAACACGACAGAAAACTCTTGCCACGGAAGGGCTGAAATATTGATTTGAATCATGTTCCACCACCATTGCAACCAGATGGTTAAAAAGGTTTCTACTTGCCCAGGCCTCCAGCCCATTTGATCAAGCTTTGAGCCATCGTCGGTTTTGTTTGAGCCTGCCCTGTATTAACCTTGACTGCAGAAGTCGCTCGCTTTGGTGAATAAGCGATTTTCTGCTGGTTTAGGTTGACCGTGATGATCTCAACGAAAGAGGCGTGTATCGACAACATACAAGCATTAGATGTCTGAGTTCTGGAGAAGTCATAGTGCTCCAAAGCCATATTTCGCCAGATTTTTGCCGGAGAAAAAATCGTACAAGTGTCTGTACTGTTCATCCTCCGGTCTAACATTGCGAGCGCTAAAACCTGAACGGCATAGCTTCCATTGAACAAAAATTCGACGTTTACACGCTCAGGTTCACGCACAATGTTGTAAGCGGCTAACTGGCCCTTTTCGATCGGTTCGGTCGGAATCCGAGAACTCTGGTCTGCGTCAACTGCAGCAATCGAAACGTAGGGAATAAACGGAAGCAGGTTGTTTCCAACTACTGCCCACGACAATCCCATGATTGAATTTATAGACGCCATCAGAAATCAACCCCCGAAGCAGCGTTATTCAACATGTCTGTAGATCCTTGCATGGCCTGAGAGACACCTTGATTAACTCCTTGAATAACTTGTTCCTTGTCTGGATTTCCGTTGAAATTGACTACAGTCTGGTTGGAAATCGGAGAGTTTATGTTTGTCGTTCTGCCTTTTTCTTTGACGACTCCTCCGGCATTTCCAGCAGTTGCTCCAGCCGGTGCAACCACTGCCTTCTTCTTGTCATCACTTCCGAACCAGTTCATGGGATTAACCCACGAAGGCATTTCAAAATTTGTGATGTCTGACAAGGCACTGGAGATCCAGTCAACGATCGGCTGAATGCTGCTTTTGATAGATTCAAAGGCGCCAACAAACTTATCCCTTAATCCAGATACAGAGTTGATGACCTTCGCGATAACTTCAGCAACCTTTCCTATCGTCAGAACGATTGTCTCAACTGCTACCTTGATGACCGATCCGAAAGCCTTCAGGAAAAGATCTCCGACAGGCTTTAGCGCGTCCATCAGATCTTGGATGGCTTTCCACGCATCTTGGAAGCTCTTGCGAAGCTCTTTGATTTCGTCGTCAGACGTGCCCATTGATCTGAGCAAGTCTTCAAACGCGCTTGGTCCGCCTTTTGCAAAACTGATTAGATCATCTAATGCAAGGGCTAAAGCAACTATGCCGGCAACAACCAACCCAACAGGACTGGCTAATAAACCTAAGGCCTTTCCACCCAGCATTAACGCCGACTTCGGACCCAAAGCTATTGCCGCGGCTCCCGCAACCAATTCCAGTGCTATTTTGATGAATTCACTGTGCTGAGCAACAAAGTCTGTGAAGTCACCAAATTTTTTCATCCCCTTATCGATGTACGGAAGAAACACCTTGGCAACTTGATTGCCGAGGTTCTTCATCGACATGGTTGTGATTTCCCATTGGATTTTGAACCGTCTGGCGTTTTCCGCGTCTTTAGGAGACAGGGCCATTTGCCGGTACTTCCCAACAAGCTCGTTCATTTGCTTGTTGTTCTGAAGGAACACCGCAGCACTTTCCCGGGTCAGGCCGAGATACTTCAGGGCATAGTTGGCCTGGGCATCATTCATGCCATTGAGCTGTTTTCCCATGCGCAGGAAAACAGACGCGCTGGCGCCGGTGCGGTCGGTGAACGATTTCAGAGCATTAGTGAACGCATCTGCAGAACCTCCCGCAGCCACATTCGCTTTTCTCCAAGCATCCAACTCAGAGACGTTCATCCGGACTTCTTTTGAGAGCTTGTCTAACTTATCGCCCTCATCAATGAAGTTCGTGAACATCATCTTGGCGCCGAACATGGCCGCCAAGGGACCGGCATATCCCTTTATTGCAGAGAAGACCTTTGAGGCCATTGAGTCGAGTTTTTGCAGGGCCTGAGATCCCTGTTTGGCCCCCTTCTCAATGTCTTTTCCAGCCTTTTGACCTGCTTGAGAAGCTTGCCTCATTGAAGCAGTAGCAGCATCAGAATTATTTTTGACTGATTCGACTGCCGCAGCCGTTTGATCGCCAATCGGGTTGCCCAGAAGTTCATCAAGATTGTCTCCGGCATCCGCAGACTTTTTGATCAAGAAATCGATCTTCTTTGAGAGACTATCGAAAAACTCAATGATCCCATCGGCATTTAAACCAATGTCGATTAACAGACTGTCAGTTGTTTTTGCCATTTTCTAATCCGATTTATTTGCAAGCCACGCGTTGTAGTTTTTGACTAGAAGGATCTCATCGAGCTGGTACGCTTCTTCAAGCGTGATCGTTGTCTGCAACTCCGTGAGGGTTGCCATTCCTCCGGATATAAGCCGGGAGAACAAAGGCGGGAAGTTGCTAACTTGGGCAACTCCCCGAACCTTCGCGCAATCTGCTAGGAACTCGGCTCTGCGTGGGAGAACAGTTTCCCGAAATTTTGAAAAAAACTGAAATTCACCTTCAGGGATTCCACACGAAGGCGGATCAAGGTCATCGGGTTACTAATGTAGCCGTCGGCATCGTCATACGAAAATTGACGCTCATTGTTGCCATCAACCTTATACACACCAGTCAGAAGCTCATCCAAGAGGGCCTTCGCTTCCATGTGAGGGACGGATGCTAACGCTCTGATAATCTCTTTATACGAAACAGAGGCGTCTAAATCGAGGTTTTTTCCTGTCAACAGGAGAATCCGGATTAAGAGGTCTTCTGATTTCGTTGCTGGGAACGGGTAAATTTTGAACGTCAGCTGCTTATCGCCGTCTGTCGTTTTGAAGATAACCGGATCTCTCATTTAGATGCGCTCCATAGACTCGAAGTGGAATACCCAGGTCGTGGCAGCCAAGACTTTATTAAGTCCGGGCATCGGGTTTGCTGTCTGCAATACACCGTTGGAGAACTGGTAGGTCTTGCCAATTGATGGAATCTTGATTGTCAGATTGCAAACGTAAAGCTGTTTATTTGAGCTCATAGCCTCAAACAACGTTGTAAATGCGGCCGCTGTCGGAGAGTTTGCTTCCAGCGTGATTGTGACCGGATAAATATTCGGTGTGACGCCTGCAGCCATACGACCGTCGACACCCATTCTGGTCTCGGCAACCTGCTGGGAATCGGCAACAATAGCCGCATCTGTGGAGAATCTTTCCAGTTTCAGACCGTTCGGGTAAAGCTCTTCAATCGTCATCACTGCTGACGCATTGGCGGATGTGATGTCAAAGTTTTGTACGGGCATTTTTATTCTTTCCTAAATGAAAAACCCGCCATCACGACGGGTCTTTGCGGTTGTGAAATTTTGATTACATGACGGCTGTCAAAGGCATCTCAATTCGTTGGATGCTACCGGCATAGGTGTACCAAAGTCCCAAACGAGGGCTTCCTCGCTGGGTTCTCACATTTGCCGACGGAGATTCAATAAGGTACCAATAACCTTTTGAGTAGAGATCCTGTTTGATCGTTGAGTTGTTGGTTTCCGTCAACAATTGCTGAATCTGGGAGTTGGACAGTGCTAGGCCTGTATCAATCACGCCATTGCGCTTGGCATCATTGATGGGATCGAGCAACCATGCCTCGACATAAGCAAAACCGATGGCGTTGTAGGGAGCGCGATTGATTGCCGCGAAGCCGTCCATAATCTGACGCTGGATGCGGGCCTTGAACCAAATCATGCCGTAAAGGGCATCAATCCATTGATAAATTCCGGAGAGCAGGCAGCCACGGTTAATGAAATCAAACTCAGCGTTACGTGTTGCGAATGCACCCACGTAATTGACCTTGAGATCATCCAATGCTTCAGCCACTTCGTCGCTGAGAACGGAAGCCTTAATTCCGGAAGCCGACTTCGCAAACCACGTCTTAATGCCTTGGATAGCGGACCAATCAATAGAGGCGCCAACTGCAAGGAATGCCGCGGCATCCTGAGCGGTACCGTAAACCATCGCCAAACAGTTGTAATTACTTTCAGCTAACTGGGCGGCTTTCGTCGTGGACTGGGTAGATTGATCCAGCATCTTTGTGTCTGTGGACCAATCAAAGTACACGTAGTCATCATCAATGTCTGCCCAAGCCGCTAAAGCGGAAGCCTCTGCCACCTCAGTTGCATAAAGAGTCGTGAATCCGACCCAGTTTCGAGAAACAGAGGTCACAAGATTCATGTTCTGAGCAGGTGTCAGAGCATCGGAACCTTGAGAGAGAACGGCACCGGAATCCTCTGTCAGTCCGAGCAATGCAGATACATCCGTTCCAGTGGTCGCCTTTGTAGCGAAGGAGATTGAAGCCGTATCGCCTGTCTCTGTAGTGGTCAGAATGATGGCATTTTGATCAGAATTGAAGGCGCCGGAAACCGCTCCAACTGCAGAAGCCAGCTCGGTTGCAACGTCACTGAAAGACTTAGCCGTAGAGAAATCGAGGTTCACGACTTCTTTTTCTGTGCCGTTGACCGAAATCGTCAGGGAACCGGTCTTAATGGCTGTCAGTTCAGAAAGTTGCGCTGTGATCGGAGCAGACTTAATCCAAGCGGCGGCATCTGCATTGATTCTACGGGCCACAAAAAGACGGTTAATCGCCTTCTGCTGATTGTTCACTCCTGAGAAATATTGATTGGCAAAGTCCGCCTCAGGAGATTCCGCACCAAAATAATTCCCGACAGCGGCAGCTGTCACAAATTCCAGTGCCGGAGAATCTGCAGGAATCAGAGCATTCTGGGTCAGCAGCAGACCGTTTGTTTCAAGATCGGCGCTCCCAGCTCCAATGATGCGAGGGGTGATAGAAACCAATCGATTAGCATTGATTGACATATTTTTCCTCAAAATAAAAAAGCGCCCGTTAAGGCGCTGACGATAATTGCTGAGGTGCTAGCTGAGAGCTACACCAATTTAGAGGCCGTTAATACACGGCTCCTTTAGGCAAAGGTTTAGGGTCTTCTATAGGTGTTCCGCTTAAGTAAGCCTCCACCACTCGAAGTTTTTCCTCTTCGTTCACCGGATAAAGACTCCCCCAAGCATGGAGAATTGGAATCTCTCCAAATTTCTCCTCATATTTGTCATAGAGTTCCTCGTTAGAGAGAGACATCAGCCGATCGACTTCTTTTTTGTCCATTGTTTTTCCTTGCTATGGGATACCAAATCCTTAAGCATTTCGTTGAAAACATTATAAGATTTGGAAAGGTTTTGTTTTACGGCGGGTAGCTCACATCAACGTTTTTCAGGTCCACATTAACCGCATTAAAGAAGCTCATAGAAACTTTGATCTGGCTCTGCATGCTGAGGTGGATCATCAGCGTTGATCTTCGTACATAGTTATCGGAGTCCCCGATGATGGTTGTGTCTCTCGGATCATCCGCATGAAGCAGGCTGATTCCTCTATCAACGAAAAACTGCACGCCGACCTGAGACCTGCATACTGTCTCCAAGGCCTGAGCTCTCAGCATCGCATTCATGCCATCAGAGCCGTTTAGCGTCGAAGCGTAGCAATCGACCTGAACCAAAACCTCTATAGTCGTTGAGAGGTAAACATTGTCATCGGTTTGGTCCTTCTCCCAATCCTCGGCACTCGTCCCGTGTCGCACGCTTGAGATGTAGGAATAGATGACGTAATCGTTCCCTTCAGGAGGCAATGCCAGATTGTTCTGGTTACCGTAGAAAATGTTTTCCGGCGCCACTTCCGGAACTGCAAATATCTCAAGAAATTCTTGGATCACTGTCCGGATGTTCGGGGTCAGGTTTTGTGCTTTCATCTTCATTCTCTGCGATATTCAGTTTCTGAGGCGTGGTTTGGAATGTGCAGCGGACCGCCTCCCAACCAGCGTCCGAAAAATCCTCGATCACCGCAGTGATCAGCCACTGGCCTCCCTTAGAGTCTTCGACATAATCTCCCGACCTTGCTAGTGGTCTATAGATTGCCCACGGCCGCTGCTTCTGGTCGCTCGATGCGTAGAGGTACAGGCGCCGGATGATGGTGTTCTGTCCGGCTAAGTTGGCATGATCAAGAGCGCTATCGCCTTCACTTTGTAAATTTCCTTGAATCTCCTCTGCTGGTGCGTAATACGCTTGGACGATCCCTCCTACATTCTTTTGGCCGACCGATCGATACAGCTTGAAGGTTTCGTCTGCATAGTTGGCGTTAATCGCCTGGCGGACAATTGCGTGTAGGTTGAGAGACATTAGGAAACCTTCCAAGTTATAGAGCTTTGCAAGACGCCACTCAGCGTCAAAGGCTTTGTGGTCATCACGTTGTTAGGTAGAGTGCCTTTCCCTTTAGCTTTCTTGGCCTTGTCCATTTCTCCTCTTGCCTGCATCAGTGCCATCGTTAGCTCTGATCGTTTGGGAAATGAACCTGCCGGAATACCTGCTTCTCGGATCGTTTGCTTGATATCGTCGGTGGCCATTTGCCCCATGACACCTAACGAATGCTTTATGTCGAACGTTTTTAGGAAGCGAGACCTAAATTTCACCTGCCAATCCATTCGTTTTTGAGCGTAGGTGGCTCGCATAAACGGACGCGGAGGCATGTACAGGGTCGTGAACTTGCTGTTCGGAGGAAGTCCTAGCTGGGCTGACAGATAGTGTCCTTGCTTACTCGTCACTGATTGGGTCCACCCATATTCCAAATACATCCCAATGCTGGCAATGTCCGGAATCATTATTCCGACCTCTAGCTTTTTATTGCTGTCGGCCTTAAGTTTCTCTGACAGCTTTTTGAACGCATTGTTAGATGTGATGTTGATGCCCATCATCATCCCCACGGATGGTAATTGTTTCCCGGATAAACTCTGCCGCCGATTCGGTATTTGGCAGTCAGCGTCCAGTACATGGCGCCGCATTGGGTTTGAGCCCACCAATCTCCGACAAAAGTATTCGTTTTCAGAAGGTCAAAACTGGTACTCACACTTCCCTGCGTAGCACTAGCAATCCTGCCAACCTGACCATTCGGCTGCTGGCTGAGGGTTAGCAGATGACAGGTTGCCAAATCCAGGAGCCGCTCCCTTGTATAGATCTTGTTGTCCGGATCGTAGGGAGCAAAGCTGTCGGCGTCCGTATTCCCTACAAACTCAACCGCCAAATCAAAGTAGAACTGGAGAGTTTCGTCTGGGAATTTAACTTCATCCGAAAACGCAGGATGAAGGATTCGAAATTTTTCAGGATCAAAGACGACGACAGCCATTTTGTTAACCTTCTTCGTTCTTAACTTCTTCAACGTTGACCGATTCAGGATCGATCGGATTGAGGCCGTGAGATGCTTCCTTTAGTTCGTCCTCGCGGCTTCTGAATTCTTGAACTGATTTCATCTCCATCAGGCACGGAAGACCGCCATTCACTCCTGTGAACACAGCTTCTTGACCATGCATACGAATGATGTTTTCCCAGTCTTCTTTGTCGATCTGGAACGCAACCGAGTTTCCCTTGCCCAGCAGGATCCCGTCACGTTTTCCTCTAAGCGAATCATTAACTCCGGGGAAGATGATCGTCTTTGTTCCGCCATTACCGTTCGGCACATCGTCAAATTTGAGGCCGTGTGCAAGAGTGCAAGCAATGATCACAGTGGACTGAGTTTTAGCAGCGCTCTTCTTCTGAGTGTTGCTGAAATTGTCTGCGACAACCTTTCCGGATGTTGCTTTCTGAGTTGTGTTGGTTCGAGCCATTATTTTCAATCTCCTAAGAAAGAGGCCCGATCTCTCGGGCCTCCATAGCTGGTTAGTTCAGGTTAGATGCCAAGCATTGTTGCGACGAGGCTGGGACGACGAATAACAGCGCCCCAAGTTCCGCCCACCACTTTCTGCTTGTAGCTGGACATTTCCGGAACCACACGACCCAAGAAATATTTCTCAGAGAATGCGCAGATACCGGTTTCAATGCCAAACAGATCAGGAACGGTCATGTACAGCATTTCACCTGCAGTCGTGGTCAACTCAGGAAGCTGAACAACCTCGATGTTGGGGAAGGACTGCTTGAGCATGGTCATAGCTGTAAGACCGAAACTGTTCGGTTCGGTCAAGTACGGAGCTCTGGTGTTACTGACAGCGAGAACGATGCGGGAGTTCTGATCAACCAAACCGCCGTTATTCTTGCTAATTTCAGCCCAAAGCTTGTTAATGTCGTTATAGACAATGTTGGCAGTCTTCTCAGGCTGTGCTGCGCACTTTGCCGCCCACGTAGAGTTAGCGGTAGATCCTGTAGTGATGGAGATCGGGGAAATCGAAGCATTCAAGTTCGGGTCATTTAACAGACCGTAGACCTTCTTACCTTCGACACCATAAAGCGCAAACTTGTTGTGAGCCATTGCCATCACGTAAGCAGAAGCCTGTTGTTTAGAAGAAACAACATTCAACTTGGCCTTGGCCGCAAGACCGACTTCGCGGTCGCCATACTTGATGACGGTCTGGAACAGGAAGTTTTCACGAGTCGGGTACTCCACGTTCACGTCTGTGGAGACGTTCTCTGCGAAGTCAGAGTAAGGAGTTACATTGCCGGCATACTCTTCGACCGGGAAGGTGAAGAAATTGTCAGTCCAATCGCCCTTGCGTTCTTCGCCGAAAATCTTAGTAGCGTTCTGGGCGGCAAAGAGAATGGGGACGACCTGCGGGTCAATGAATGTCGTGAAGACGGACGGAACACCGACAGACACAGGAGTCTGCAATGCGGCATCTCGAGCCATTGCCTTAACCGTTGCATCGTAGTCGACGTTGATCTTGCCCTTTGCGTCGGTGGAATAGGACATGAATCCCTTTGCTTCCACACCATGCACGCCCTTTTGTTTTGCTAATTCAAAATCGTTCATTTTTTACCTCAGATTAGGATCCGGTCGCGGCAGGCTGATAACCGAGGCCGTGATTGGAAATGATGATCGTGTCGCCCTTTGCGCCAGCCGTCTGAACTGTCCAACCGGTGTCATTTGTGGCGCCGGCGGTGCCAAAAGTGATGGCGCCGGTAGTCGGATTACAAAGAACCGCCTGACCGACCGTGGCGGCTGCGGGAGCAACGATGTAGTAATCACCTCGAACGGCAATCGTCAGCTCAGAGCCCTTCGGATAAATATCCGGAGTATCTGTGCCCAGCTCGATGGACGCGGTGAACGTGCGCTCAACAAATCCGATCGGCTTGTCTCCTGCAGAGCCCGTCAAAGAGGCGATCGGGAATTTCACTGCTGTTCCGGTTGTGGAGGCGGCCACAGCAAACGCAAAACCACCGCACTGGACAGTACCGTCAGACAAATAGTTCTGAGGCGTGTAGACGGCCTGATTGAATGCAACCTGCTGTCCCGGAATACCGATAGCAGGATAGAGACCTACAGATTTTTGAAGCATCAAAAAATCTCCTATTTATTTAACATTGTTCAAAATTGCGCTGACGGCAGTCGGCTTCTCGGTCACCTTGGCGCCGGAGTCTTTCGCACCAGCTAAGGCCTTTCGGCCTTGCATATAGGCGCGGTACGCAGAACGAGCTTCGGACGCGGAGATGTTTTTCAAACCGAGTTTCTTGAGTGCTGCCACATAGATGGAACCTGCAGAGTCATAGGATCCGGCACGGATAACACCTAACACCGGCTTGACTTCTTCGATTGCGGCCAGTTCAGAGTAGATGGCGTTTCTGAGAACCTTCATGGAGTCAGAAGCAGAGCTCTTCTCTTCCTTGCCGTCTTCAGGTTTCGGATCTTCATCCTGTGCGCCTTCATCTTTCTTCTGGGCGTAATTCAATCCGGCCGCAAAAGCCTTCTTCTCTTCTTCAGAAGCTTCGTCAAGGCCACAAGATTTCAAGGCGTCTGCTGCTTCCTTTTCGAGATAGCGTTCTTCGCCTTCACGTTCATGATCAGAATCGAGTCGTTTAGGATCGTCCTTTTCACGTTTTTCGCCGTAAAGGACGCCAGCCTCAAAACCAGCCTTGAAGTTCGGATCCTTCATCTTTTCATCGAGCTCCGGATCGTCATCCTGAGCCTCCTTTTGATCGTCGGGCTTAGGATCTTCGTCTCCTGTAGCCTGAGAGTAGGCCAAGTCAGACAGAGTTGTTTTCAGCTTTTCAGCTTCTTCGTCCGTCAGACCTTTTGCCTTCAGTCCATCGATGATTTTTTGAATCATCGCGTCTTTGTCATCATCTTGAGCGCCGTCAACGATTTTCCCGTTGGGATCAACGGAATGCAAATCGATAATCGCCTTTGCTAACGTCACTTCAGCCTGCTCAACAGCGTCATCTTTTTCCATATTGAGAAAGTCCTTATTAGAATCGCGAACTCTTACCTCAGGCCCAGCGCGCCCAGTTTCCACAAGCGCAAGATGGTTCGCTCTGATCTTGCGTTGCACATAGTCGTATTTCTCTCCATCTGGTGTCTCACCCGGCGTGAAGTCAGGTTCGAACGTGTATGCAAGACTCAGCTCCCGCATTGAACCGTCTTCGATTCGGCTCCGGGCGTCCTTGTCATAAATATGGAGAGAGTTAACTAAAAACGGAGCCTCAAAAGCTCCGTCCGTTCCGGTAGTGCCGACCCGAGTCTGTTTGTTCTCAGGGGCTCCGTGATCATCGTGATGTTCAAGATGAATCGGAATACCGTTTATCGATTGAATAGTTTCAGGGGAACTGAGTTCTTCAGGCGGTCGATAAGCGTGATAGATCCTTTCTGGATCAAGTCCGAGCTCTCGCCAGCCTGCGATCTCCTTCCCGTAATACGGAGCAACTTGAACTCTTGTTAGGGGAGATTTTTCGACATGGAGAAATCCATTGTCATCTACGGTCCTGACACTAGTAGAGTCAAGTGCAACACTTCTGCTGTCATTGTTACTCGCCACTTCTTTCACCTCTAACCCATAAAATTCAAAGTCCCCCTTACCTGTTTTTTCGTCATGGGCTAAAATATCGGTACATCGTGATACGCCCCTTCCTGTTATGGGAGTTTCTTGGGGGTTGCGATCGGCCTCTTCCGTACTCCTGGATTTTGATTTCAGATCGGTACGGTACGAGGCCTTTTTACTATCTATGGCATCGGCCTTATCAATTAAATAATGCTTAAAGAGGTCTCCACCCACTTTTTTGTTCATTTCTTTAGAACAAAGCGTTACTTCATACTTTTTCCCGTCTATGGGGACAATTTTGCGGGTGTAATGAAATTTCTCGACATCGGTGTGTTTTTCCTTTAATCGAGAAGAGCTCCCTAGGTATTCTCCAGTACGATAAATATGTGCAAGATACGGCAACGCAAGCATTTTGTTGTCCGCAATTGAATTCCCCGTTTCTTTTGCTCCGTTCGTAGTAAAAACAATACGGTTTGCAACGGGAAGCCCTCCCGGATTCTCTACTGCCTTAATACCTCTGCAGTAATACTCTTGGACGTATTTCGTTGCCGTTTTAGCCGGAGACTGCCCTTCATGATTCTTTCTAAAAACTTCAAAACTTGGAAGCTTATCCGGCCCCACGCTGGTTCCTGCTCCTCCAACAATCTCGCCATTTTTGATTGCTATAGTTTGATTATTATCGGTTTTCCGGAACTTGATGTCGTCTGGCATTGTTAAAGATTCCTATTACTCAGGAAGAATTGAACGGAACTGGCACCTACACCAATAAAGTTCACCGGGCATTACATTTCTTCCAACTTCTTTGTCGTATAGTCCTTTAGAAAGATCAAACTCTTTCCCATTCATCTCAATGTGACTCTCCCGACTGGTGTATTTCCCAGGAACGTGAATCCAAACTCCGCGAGTAATTCCTAAACCTTTGCAGTTAGCTTGCTGAATCTGTTGATTCAGTTTTAGCGTTTGGTCAATCGCTACCCGCTGAGCTCGTTGAGCCGTAAAGGAAGATGAACGGCCCAGGGCCTCGACAATCTGCGAATACGTGCCATGACCTTCGTAAGCATCCATAAAAGCAGAGCGAATATTTGTCAGCTCGGATGTTGTAATGTTGCTTATGAGGCTAGTCGTGTCAGCCACCATCCCCGGCAGTTCATTTATTGCCTGAGGAGTGATGAAGAAGTGCCTGCGCGTCTGCCTCATCTCGTAAGCAAAAACTGAATCAGGAATGCCCGCCGCTTTTAGAGATGCTCTCTGAGCTGTCGAGACATCGGCGGCAAGGTTTTTCACGTACCACTCAGCAATCTGACGTGTTTCTCGATCCGCCGTTCTCATCCAGTTGCCCATGTTGCGGGCAATGAAGTCATCAACATTGCGACGGAAACGATCTGGGTCACGAAGAACCAAGCGGTTGATTTTTTCTTTGATGTTCCGAAGTCTTGCTCGATCAAGGGGATCGTCCGGACGAAACGTTAAGGAAGCGTCCTCGGTCAATCCCCCTGCTTCAGACAGATAAAGAAGAATCTCGTTGAGAATCCTATTTCTGAAGGACTTCAAGAAGGTATCGAGCTTCTTTTTGAACTTTGCTTGTCTGCCTAGGTTCGGTTGAACGGAACGAGCAGTCTTCATTAGAAAATCTCTCCAGCTTTATCTTCATCAGTCTTCGGCGCCGGCGCCACATTCTCAGCCGATCGCTGTTTCAGGAAGTTGTTCATCAGCTCATTCTGCTGACTAGGATCGTCTGTCATGAGTTCGCCTTCCATCCCTTCCGGCAATTCTTCCGGAATAAAGTCCAAACCCATATCGGAATCGCGACGAACAAACTCACGAACCTCTTCAGCACTCAGAACATTGCGGTCCTGCAGCACAGCCAACATGTCGACCTTTGTCTTAGCTGTGATTGCTGTAGCAGCGGCATCTGCCTCTCCAAGCTCATTGAACTTGAAGGAAATGGACGGATCAACATGACCAAACTCGACCAACTGGATAGCTTTCAGGACAGTTTGAATTGCGTCTCGATTGAGCTCTTGTTTCGACTTGATATGGTCGTAATAGTTCCGGATATCGCTCTGACCTGTCGCGTTGAAACCACTCGGAGAGATTCCGAGAAGCTTGACCGCAGGCGTGCGATTGATTGCCGCAATGAATTCCAATGCCTGCCTGATGATCCCTTCAACTCCTGAAATCGTCAGAGTGATGTTCTGCAGGTCCTCGGAAGAATCACAGGCAAAAATGGCCTCATTCGAGCGATAACGCTGTAAGAGCATCATCTTCGCGTCTAACTGCTCAATTCCGCCTGCCTCAAACGCCTCAGAAAAATTGGTTTTGAATACCGTGAGATTGAGTTTCTCCAGAATACTGACGCCCGTTTCTCTGGCTTTGTTCCAGTGCAGCACATAATCCCAAAGGATCTGAGCTTGAGGAATGCCAAGAAAGTTGTATGCAGGACGAAGAAGTAACGGAGGTTCATTGTCAACCAGTCGAATAAGACGGGATGCATGCACCTCTTGGCCAAGAACGAACCAAGATCTTGGCTTCAAATAATCGTCTTTGAGCGGTTGGCTGGCATTGTAGAAACCAGGCGAAACATTCACCGGATCGATAACGATAAATTTGACTGTTTTATCCTCGCCTACCAGTTCTGCTGACTTGTCAGAGAAATTAAGGGGGAGCTTTAGAGCCTCTCCTTCGGCACCCGTGTCAACAAAGATGAAAGCCCCGCCCATAAAGCCAACGATGCTCAGAGCTTCATTAAAGAGCTTCCTCAGTCGATATTTGTTCTCCTGCAGATCTTGGAGCTTCTTAACGTTATCCGCAGATTCGTCTTCACCGCCTTCAATCTGAATCCATTCCCGGCACATATCATCCGCAACAGTCTGAATGCAGGTGCGGATCATGCCGTTCTGGGCGATATTCTGCAGTACGCCGTAGCCGACAAACGATGTCATCGGGAACTGGCCTAAATCCAACGCGTGCTGTGTCAAAGATGCATAGTACGCATTGAAACTCGAGCCAATCGCGGCATCGTTCGTGAAGCGAGAGTCCTCTTTCTCCGGCTCTTTGGTGTTCAACGTGATCGGAGGATAAAAGAGCGTTTTAGCCTCCTCCTGAGAGAACGATGTTCTAGGAGGCACGAAGCGAGAGCCTGCTGCATCGATGATCTTTTGATTGATCTTTCGGCGTTTGTTTTCGTCTAGTTGATTCATGATTTTCAAAATCTAAAACGTGCCTGCTGCATCTGTTCTCTAGTCAAAATGACGCCTGAGCCGTTGCGAAAATAGTTCAATGCCTGAGTTGTGCTATCTACCTGGTCATCGTGAGAACCCGCAGGAAACTCAAGCAATTCACTGACGTAATGCGGCACCCAAGGTGCGGCGGTGTCTTCCGGAATAAAAACATTCCCTGCCTCAAAGTACGGAGTGACGGACGATGCCCTTGCCTCCTTTGATTCGGTGGGCGTTATCGGGACAAATCCCGAAACCGTAGATTTCAACTCAGAGATCACCGCCGATCCGTTAGCCTTGTCTTCAACCAGCTTCCGGACAACACGCGGCCACTTCTGTGCAAGAACTCGGACCATCTCTTTTGTCTTCACAAAATCCCATTGGCCTCGAACTTGATCAAGCAGGTAAAAATTCGGTCCTTTTTTGCCCCAAACCTGCCCTACCACGTAGTCGGAGTTTTTGGAGTCTTTGAATGTCATATCCCACGACATGAGCGTATGGTCAAACTCTGGAGGCAGGCTTGATGCTGTCCATCTTCTAAACCATTCAAGCTTGAACAAAGCACCGCCGTCGGGAACTGGGTGCTGCTGATATAGCGCCTCCCAATCTCTACTGCCTATCGTTTTCTTGATTTGCAGCAGAGTTGAAAGCGGATACCGTTCAGGATGCAGAGCTTCCCCAGCTTTGCGGTGCAATTCGTCATGCTCGGCGATCGCCGGATAATTTACGATCCGGAACGTATCGCCCTCTCCCATTCTCTGGATCAGTCGACCAATCAGGTCATCGGTATGCCAACGAGTGGCCATTACGATGACTCCACCTCCGGGAGACAGTCGAGTGTATGCGGTCGATGTGTACCAGTCCCAAATGGAGTCTCGTATCGTTTTAGAACCTGCTTGAGCTCTATCCTTAATCGGGTCATCGATAATCAGAATGTCAGCGCCCTGGCCCGTAATACCGCCTCCGACGCCGCATGAGCGATAGGCGCCGACATGACCGACAATCTCAAATAAATCGGATGTCCGAATGTACGACCCTCGCGAGTCCGGACGGACTCGCGAGCCATTTAGCGTCGTTTCCGGGAATACCTCTTGATATTTTTCGTCATCGATAATCCGCTGAACGTCACGATTAAAACGCTGAGATAAGTCAGCGCTGTAGGATGTAGCGATAATCTTCAGATCAGGAAAACGTCCGAAGGCGTAGGCAGGGAAACGGCGCGAAACAAGCTCACTCTTACCCGAACGAGGGGGTAAAGTAATTATCAGCCTCGGAGACTTCTTCTCTTTAACAGCTTCTAGAAACTCGTCGAGCATGTCACAAATTTCCTTATGTACCCATCCCATTAGGTAATCGGGCTTAGTGTACGTAGTGAAATGTGCAAGCGATTTACGGGCCTTAGCTATCCTGATCTCCTTTATCGTTGGAAGCCGCATTCACAATACCCTCCAGCGCGTCTAACTGTTCCAAGGTGAGCTTGCTTAGATCCAGCTGGTTAACTTTATCGACCTTGACCGGTTCACCGTCTTTTCCAGTGATCTCCTTCCTGTCAGTCTCTTTCCACCCACAGCGGCTTTTCATGTAAAAAATGGTCGCTGCCGGATTTCCCTCTCGAATGAGAGCCATCAACTTTCCGCCAACAAAGGCGTTGGCCTTAGCCTTTCCCTTTTTTATAGCGGTCGCAAAATTCGCAAAATCTTTTTTTCGATTCTGTAAGGTTCGATAACTAATCCCGAGCGCGAGAGCTATCTCTTCCTCGTTGTCACAAACCTGAGCCAGTTGTTCAACCTTCTCTAGGTCGATTTGAATGCGTGGACGAGTCCGCTTCTTTTGAACTTTTTCTTCCATGCCTTCAACCTGCCTGTAGTTAACTGGTCATATCGATGATCTTCTGAATTAAATCTTCGGGTCCGAAACTTTTAACGAAATCCTGAACCTGATCTTTGTACTCGATCGGAATTGAGAGCGTCAGATTAAAGCTGTCTGCCTCGGGTTCCTCTTTTTCCGGTTTTTCCTCAGCGGGTTCGGTAGTTCCACTCAACAAAGCATTCAACTCTTCGTCGGAAAAACCAGTGACCGGTGCCAAATCTGTATCCTGCAATTCCTGCAGCTCTATTCTCAAGAGGTCAATGTCCCAACCAGAATTAAGAGCAATTCGATTGTCCGCGAGGATGAAAGCCTTCTTCTGAGCCTCAGACAACCCGGTTAATTCAATTGTCGGTATTACCTTCAGCCCAAGTTTCTTAGCCGCCTTCAAGCGTCCATGCCCGGCAATCACTCCGCTCTGCTCGTCAACCAAGACAGGATTGTTGAACCCAAATTCCTTGATCGAACTGGCGATTTGATTCACCTGCTCCTCTGAATGCGTCCGGGCATTATTTGCGTACGGAATCAGGTCATTAACCGGTCTGTAGAGAATTTTGAGTTCAGATTCTTTCATAGCGTTAAAAAGGTGCGCCCAGCATGTTTCAGCCGAGCGCACTCCAACCAACCCCAAGAAGATAGTTTGTTAAGGCGGTTTTCTCCGCCATTCTCGTCAGGAGAATTAGAAATCCAGCGGAGTGAGCATCTTCCCGTTGGGAATCTAGGCTTGCTGGATGTTGTAAATGGCTCGGTGCTTAAGCCCACCGAGAGGCTGTGCGGTTTGTCGATAAATGTTGAGGGCAACAATGGAACCGCTGAGAATGTTGGCCGTCCGCTTGTTCTTTAATAATTCGATTTTGGAGTACGGGAGGACAATCGAAGATTGAGCGAACGGCCGAAAAACAAAAAGCCCCGAAATCGGAGCTCTCGTATTCGCCTGGCTTAACGCTCTGTGTCCTCTTCTCTTCGGACACACCGGTTCCTCCGCAAGGAACCTTCTCTGATTAAGCCAAAAAATCGGGCGGCTGATACACAGCTTGAAATTGTCTTGTAATCACTATACACCAAACAGCTCTGTAATCAATCTCGCCCCGTTTTTAATCCATTTTGATCAAGGCCGGCAATGCAATTTTTGCCAGCTCAATAACGTTTTCAATCGTCAACGGAACGCCTTTTTCTTTCGCGTATTTCTTTAGTTTCCCTATGAAATTATCGGTCCGAAGAGATTCAAGGAGAGAGTACCCTTCAAACGTCAAACTCGGTTCTCCCGTGTACGCAAAGCTAAAGAAGCCATCCGCGCTCTCTTTAATTTCGATGTTTTCAACATAGTTGGCGGAGCTTAAAAGCTTGATATGTCTCAGGACGACCACTTGAGCCGGATTTTGCCTCGACTCTAAGCGTTCTGAAAGCAACTGACCCTCTTTCCACTGGGAAATACTATCCGCATCCTCTAAAAATTCTTTAATCGTCTCAGCCTCAACGTGGGCGAGGATCGTTCTTATCAAGTTCCAATCAAGACGCATTTTTCCCTCTTTTATTTCCGATTTGTTCGAAGTACCGCAGTTTCAACGCAAAGAATAACAAAGCGTCGGTTGTCCAAGCGTCTAACTCCTTAGGCCTTATCCGCCAAATTTTTCTTCTGGCCCTGTCGAGAGAATGCACTGATGCGAAGGTGTACAACAGCACAATGAACTTCGCCGTCCTTACATTGAGGCCATGGGTTCCAATGGATAACACCTCCGTTTCGGGTGTTGCCATGTTTTGCCACGTGAAGTTAAGCAAATCGGCATCCTTCATGTCGACTTCGCGGGCCTTCATGCCGCTGTTGCCATCATCCTCTGTGTAGTCCTCTGAAAAATCAGTCTTGTTTCTTGTCAATGCGAGCGCTCTCTCTACCGCGTAGGCAATTGAGACATTTTTGACAACACGGTCACGGTATGCACGGCGCCAGTTGTCCAAACGAGGTCTGAGATCATCAATGAGTTTTTGTTCTGTTTCTGTCATCCAAGAGTCCTCAAGTAACTAAACGTGCAGTAGAGATAAATAATTCCGATGGCCGATAACCCAAAGAAATCCAACTTTTTCCTGAGCTTGTCGCGGTGCTCCAAAAAATCCGCAATCTTCTTAGCGACCCAAAGAAGGGCGAAGATTGCCATCACAGAATTGAGCCACCAGAAAACAAATGCTTCAACGTTAAAATGCCTGAACATTCCAACCCCCTCCCTCTTTCTTCGGTTTCGGCGTAACGACAAACAGCGGAATCGGGCACTCATCGGCACAGACTTTGCATTTCACCTTTGCATCTTCTTGGAAGATCCTCAAAGAACCCTTAACCTCATGCAGTTCTAGCGTTTTATCCGGACGCATGACCAAAAAATCAGGCGTGTATGAGCATCGGTTTGAGGCAATCTTCCACGTGAAGCGCTCGAACCAATATTTGAGGATTAACCCGGCGTTTTTCTGTTGCTCCAAGTAGTCCCGATAAGCGGCCTCGGTTCGGTTCATTTCACCGACCTTGAGCCTGCCTTTTGCTTGTAAAAACCTTTTCATTTATCCCTCCTAATTGAGTTTGTGTTGTTTGGTTGAATTCTTTGATGCTGTTTCCAGAACATTAGAGTTCCGTTGAGCGATGATCTGAGCGTGCGAAGGCCAACGTTCAAACTGTGAAAAGAAGTCTCTCCTGCGTTGAATTTGCTCGTCTCCCGCTTGTTCAAACACTGAGCATCTAGCAAACGAGACTGGATAGCACTCGATGCCGGCGCCTTTGTCCGGATGGTGGCAGTAGATGTTCATGTCCCCAAAGGACTGCTTTGGAGGAAGATGCTTCTTTCCGTCTGGACCTATCCAGAAGGCCTGAGCATGAATGCAGTAGAGACAGCACCCGCTCATTTACGCCACCTGATGGAGCCGATAATGGCTCCGATAAAGATTCCGACAACCCAGGCCACGCAGTAATCTATGTTCGACCCGCTCCATGCAAACCAGAAAATATCTGCTAAGTAGAGGACCCCACCGATGCAACCGAGCGATAGAACAAAGCTCCTGAAATCAAAGCTCATACTTCCATTCCTCCCAGTCGGACTGTTCACCGGTTAAATCAGAGTTGCGCTTCAACAATCCCCAGGCCTTAAGAGTCGCCTTCCTGACTTCATCCGGGTCAGCACATTCGTTAACCCAATTGAACCACTTAGATATGGATTCCCCGTATAAGTCCTGGTATCCCTTAGCAGTCAAACGTAGGACATCCTCTTCCTTTATTCTGTAAATTTGCAATCTTTTTCTCCTCTCGGATTTCAACGGCGGCCTGGACAAGCAGTCCGAACAGCACCAAATTGACGAAGACCACCGGCGCCAAAATGATCATCAACAGCTGCCATGCACTCTCTGACATAAAACCTCCTAAAAATACGGTTCAGGAGCTGGCTCTGACTTCGTTAGCTCGAGCCACGGCCTCACCGGTACACGCGTCCACGACGTGCAGAAATTCAGACTGGCGTTGTCTCTCCAAAGCTTGATGAACCCTTCCCAAGCTCCATTTCTCTGCTTGCACAGGTTCAAAACAAAATCGGGCTTGGTGTCATCGACATCCTTTCCCTCTGCCTTTTTCTGAATCTTGGAGATATCACGAGCCAAGACGAAAACGTTGAATGCAATGTTGGTGATGTTGGAGCTCCCCTTGATTGATTCCTTCGTTGCGGAATCAAACACCGAATAGGTTTTTGAACCGCCGTCTCCACGCTTTCGGCAATGGGCAACTACCACGATGTGGACGTTGTTGACCTTTGCAAACTCGACCAGTTTGCCCATAACGTAGTCGGTTTCTTTCTTGTCCATATCGTCTCTAACGCACATCATCAGAGAATCGACAAAGAGGATGTTCGACTGGTAGTCATGGACGGCGGAATCCAGCAGGCGCAACAGCTCATTGGGCGCAACTTTTCGCTGCAGATCGCAAATCCGCATTTTTGAGGCAAATTGTCGAAAAAACAGATCAACATCCGGCGCTTCAATTTTTCGCTTGTTCTGACTGCAAACTGTCTGCATGAGCATGCGTTCAATCGTTCTAACCGGCGCCATCTCAAAAGAAGCGATGTACAGAGAGGCTCCGCAAGAAATTAGGTGCAGTCCGATCTGCCCCAGCAAAAGAGATTTACCGGAACCGTTTTCACCGGCCAATACCGTCAGTTCTCCTGGTCGGAATTCAAAATCTATCGGTCGGCCGATGCACCCTTCATTGGTCTGTGTGAAGGGAAGCGTGAACTTGGACACATGAGTCTTCTTCGCTTCCAAATAGTTCTGAAAATCGTTTTTGAACTCGAGAACGTCCTTGTTGATGAAAAACTCAGGAGACTTGTACGCCCTGCTCTCGTAGTCGGCGAGCGATGTTTCTATCTCGGCTCCGCCCGTCGGATCGCCCCAGTAGTCATCCAGCTCAGGCGAAACGCTTGTATTTTTTGGATTCATAGTCAAATTTCCATGCAATCAGTTGTTTGTTTTTGAACATCACCGAGACGACAACGGCGGCGGGTAGGGATTTGGGAATTTCGAGCATCCAACGACGGACGGTTTCTCTGAGTTCGGGCGTATCGTCGACATCGATAAAGTCGATCAGAACAGTCTTGCCTCGGAGAAATTCAGCCTTGATGTGATTGGGTTCGTCGCAGAACGTAAACAGTATCGTCGGAACCTGTGGTCGTCTTCTAGGCAACACCTCAATTTCATCTTCGTAGATCGCATCAGCCTGATAGAGAGCCAGCTCACTGTCAGTCAGGCGAGGGAAAAAGACCAACTGGGTAGTCGTAAATGCGTCCGGATGCTCGTAAAACGTTCTACCCTGATCGTCTCGAACAACGGCAGCAGCGGCAAACATCATTTCTGCTCCTTATGGTTCGGGAGGTCCTTAATGTCGAATGCATTCATTCCCGCATGGAGTTTTTCGATGAACATGTCTCTAGCACCGATCGAATACGTAACCGGAGGAAGTTCTTTGTTGTATTCGGCAGCCGTGACCCACACCGCATTGGGATTTTTCCATTCGTCTTTGACGTATTCCGCCTTAAAACCAGTCCATCCTTCCGCCAAAACTCGCTCGATTGCCTCGGTCATGGTCCATCCTGCTTTTTTACATTCGGTCTGCATGAGCTTGAGGGCGTACGAGTTGAACGGCTTTTTTATCGCCTTGCGATGTGCAATGAAATCATTCCAACGGTCAATGGGAACGTCATCGGGTTTTTGAAGTGCAGACGAATCATTTTTGACTTTCCCGCCTTTTTGAACCTTTTCCGTTTTGGAAACAGTTGGCTGAGTGTCTTTCTCTTCTTCTGCATTCAAAAGCGGAAGTTCTTCCTCTGTTGGATCGGTTTTTGAAAAAGAAGGTTTTTCAGATACACGCCCCGCGAAATTTTCGGAAACTTCCGGATGTTTTTCGCTCTTTTCTGTGCGTGTATATGTTTCTTGTTCTTGTTCTTGTTCTTGTTCTTGGCTTCGGAGGGCCTTGGAAGGGGCTTCTAAGGGGCTTTCAAAGATCTTATTTTCTCCCTGTGTTTTGTTACAGAACTCTTCGAAATCAGGGGCCGGAATATCCTTGAACCCAAGGTTAAAACACTCGTTATATTCTTTAATAAACAGGTACTTAAAGTTTTCCGGCATCGATTCAATAGCCGTCTTAATGCCCGTTACTCTTTTGTCTGTTGGCTTTAATTCCGAAGCAATCTGAAACAGCGCCATCTTTTTGACGAACACATACTCACTTTCATAGTCGTAAATGGCGAAATCTTCCCTTTGAAGGGTCTCCAAAGCATCTCGAATACCCTTTAAAGGGCCTTGGAAGGGGCTTGGAAGGGGCACCGAAGGGGCTTCTAACGGAAGACCAGTTTCTGCTGAGATTTGACACAGAGGACAATAAAAGACTCCGGTCATGTCATTGTTCGGACAAGAGAGCAGATAAGCCGCTACCAATTTGGCCGAAATATCTCCTCTTAGTTTCCGACCAGTCTTCCCTATCCAGAATTTAGGTGTAATGCTCGAATATTTACGCATTTTTTAGCGCTCCTATTCAAACGGAAGAAATCCGATCGGCAATAACTCTCTTTGCATCATCCCAAGGAAAATCAGGCCGGAGCTCTTCCATCTTCACTGCACCTCTCGTGAACTGCTCGATTTTTGCGCAGTGACGGGAAGGAATAGGACGTTCATTCCTAATCCAATTTGAAATATTCGAGGCTGGAACACCTAAATAATCGGCCAATGCCTTTTTAGACGGTGCTCCAGTCAATTCAAAAAATTCAGCAAGTTTCATAAAAACCACCATTACCTATTTGGTTAGATTTTATCATTATCTAATTGATAAGTGTCAATTATTAATTTGGTAATCTTGAGAAAAGGAGAGAACCATGAAAGCAGTTACTGAAATTCGTCGAGATAACTTAAATTCCCTAGTTAATAGGGCTGGATCTATTGCAGAGCTAAATGAACAGTTAGGAAGAAAGAGGAATCATCCTTCCATTGCTCAAATAAGAAATCGGTCGGATAGAGGAAATGGAACCCATTACGAGATGGGAGATAAGCTGGCTCGAGATATTGAAAAAAAATTAGGTTTGAGTTATGGCTGGATGGATACAAACCATACGGCGGATGAATGGCCTGACGACAACATTATTAATTTAAAAAGAATCAGTATCCAAGCCTGCTGCGGAGCTAATGGCATCCAGAATTATGAAGATGAAGCCTTTGTTGAACAAATACAAGTATCCCGGCCTTGGTTCCAAGAAAACATCAGTAAAGTGAGGGAACAAGGTTATGAACTTATCACTGCTTCCGGCGACTCAATGGAACCAACTTTTAGGAACGGTGACTTAATTGTGGTAGATCGTCAAGACAGTGATCTTAAGCGCGATGGTGTTTTCTGCGTTCTAATCGATGATGACTTGTATGTTAAGCGAGTTCAGCGCATCCCAGGAGCTATTCTTTTCATATCCGACAATCCTCTCTACCGACCATTTGAAATACCTCTAAAAGAGATTGATTTTAGGCTCCAAGTTCTTGGACGCGTTGTTAACTCAATGAATCTCAAAAGATACGATTAAAACACCTTGGAGGTAGTTAACATGGGTCTGTTTAGCAAAATAAAGAACATTTTTTCCAAGCCAAAAACCAATTTATCTCATAGAGAACTATCCCCTAACCCTCTAATCAATGAGCAGAATAATAACTTGGATGGCCCCGATATTTCCGATATAGGAATAATTCTTAGGAATCCTGAGACAATGGATGTCGAAGATCATATTAAGAGCGCCATTCCATCAAAACATGGATTATTGCCTAATGAACTGAAGTTGTTAGAGCAGGCTCACTATTTTAAAAATAAGGAAAATCGCTTCCAAGCATATTGGAAATATCAATATGGATTTAACGACGTACAGCAAGCGTTAAAAAAATTAGAAGATAATGGATTTATAACCGCGTCAAACTTTGAAGAAACCCTACAAAAAAGCGTGACTATTCCAGAGTTAAAAAGAATTCTTAAGGCGCATGGAGCCAAAATTAGCGGAAAAAAGGCCGAACTCATTCAACGAGTCTTAGGTCTTCAAGATGTGGAAGAAATTAAAAAACAATTTGATAATCGTCCATATAAACTCACTTCTAAAGGTGAAATTGAACTCTCAGAGAATAGTTACATTAAGAGTCCATTTTTTACGGTTTGGCAGCTTAATAGATGGGTGCATGAGCAGCCTAACGTGGAATGGAGGGACATAGTTGAACAAAAATTAATCGAAGGAGGCAATAATTATCAACTATACCTTTGGTTCCTAGATAAAAAGGATTATCTGAAATCTTTCCGGTGTTTATTAAGGACAGTGAGGAATAGGATAGAAGAATTCCCCGCTTTTAGTCCCTTTTACTACGGTCTTCCAGATAGGAACGAAAAAAAATTCTTTAATGACGTTCAACTACTATTAGAAAATCTGAATGGAGTCTACCTTCCAAAGTTGATGTACTTTCAAGACCTTTTTTCATTGAATGAGGATAAATTTAAGGAACTTGTAAGGCGCGAGTTGGAATTTGATACATCAACTCCTCGTAAGTTCTCAATTGATTTCCTTATGAGCATTATTTTTGATGAGGGAAAACAGAGAATCACCCTAACTGAAAGTCAAGAAAAAAACAGTAATCTATAAAAGTTAGAGCAAATTTCTCAGTCCGCTTCGGCGGCCTTTTTTTTGCCTTAAGCAAAAAAACATTCTCTCTTATCCAATACTTATCTTCTTAGTAACAAAAACTAACCTAATTGCTTGCAATTTGTATTACCTATATGGTAATATTTCTTCATCAATCAATCGTTCTTTAACAGTCCTTCTGAAGATTGTCAGGAAGGAAAAGCTCCTAAAGCTGAGTAAACCGAAAAGCCAGGGAGCGACCAGGCGGCAAGTGAATTGCGCCTAAGCATGGGGATCGAAAGTGAACCAGCGGCAGAGAGAATGCTGAAAGTGTCAAACGTTAAAGTCGTGTAGCACCGGTAGGGGCCGTTCAGCGAAGACAGTTCATAAACAGAAGCGCCTTCTTTTTTTTATCAACCAATTTAACCAACAGGTTCAAATGGAGGGCGCTTCTGTTTATTTGATTGGAGACATCAATGGGAAAAATAATGACCTATAAAGAGACGGCCAAGTGTCCTATCTGCGGCCTTCTCTTGGAAAAGCAGGAAAAAGTGATCCACCTGGGAATTCCGACGATCAAAGCCGAATGTCCGGATTGCGGATACGTCAGCTATTTCTACAGTGCGAAGGCGGACAAAGAACTAAAGGCTCGAATAAAGATCAATGATCTTGTCGTAAAGGAAGCCAAAAGCTCCGGCAATGATTGCTAGGAAGACCGCGAATTGTTTCCAAGTGACGTAGCTACTCAGGGAACCCTGTATCTGAAGTTGTACCCATTCTCTGGTGATGGGGTCGTTTTTATCTTTTTTACCCATCGATTTCTTCCTCAACGAATTCGCGATCAAATAGAGCTACCCAGCCGCAGTGACCGCAACGGAGAATATTGACGCTTTTCAGAAGGCTTGGACTCTCGGACCTTTGACCGTGCTGCGGATCGATTGCAGCAATTTCCTCGTGAGTTCCACCATTTTCAACAATAGCCTCTCCGATTTGATTGTAAAGGTAGTTCTCAAAAGACTGGTCGAGGATCTTGGTTTCCGCAACTGTACCGTCCGAGTTTTGCTGTGTTTGCCAGTCGGTGTGGTGGCAGATTGGACATTTGAATCCGCCAGTTTTCTTATTTAGATACTTTTGCCACTGAGCAATCGAGATTGTTTTCGACATGTGATTTCCTCCAGTCGATTAATTATCCACTCAAAAGCCCCTTCCTTGCCAATTTGCATGTTCAGTGAACGGCAGCGGAAGAGGTTTCTGAATGAATTGACCATCAAAGGAGACAACAATGGAAAGACTTGTAATTGAAAAGCGGGATTACTCAGACGTTGAGGACGCCCTGAAGTGTTCCGGGAAAGCTGAACAGATTGCCGAACTGATTAACGATTTTGAGTATGAGCTCAAAAATTGCCAGCTTGCGGACGAGTCTCTTCAAAAGAAGCTTGACGAAATAAATAGCTTTTTCTGCGAGGAGTCCGAACGTCTCATGAAACTGGCTGAAAGTAAATTCAGATAACGAACTGGGGCAGGAGAAAGCAATGACCGATAAAGAACAAGATGTGCGGTGCTTCCTTTGTTGCGGGAGCCTCACTCTTCCAATGAGTAAAGAAGAAATGGAAGGACTTATTAAAACTTTCATAGAAAACAATTTGACCATCATTGAATTTACTCAAAGGAACAATAATCTGACAGCCGTAGATAAAGTCAAAAGAATCCACGAGCTGTCCTTCCAAGCTTTAGAAGCCAACAAGCTGCTTGAGAAATTACTTCACTCTGATCAAAAGGCAGCAGGCTCACCCGGCTTCAGCTCCGATTACTATGGCGAGCACGAATAATCTGAACAGCTCGCTCCAGATCGAAATCGATTTCTTCAAATTCTTTAATCATCTTTTCTTCTAATCGTCCTATACGAGTAAGGGCTTCGAAAAGATCTTTTTCAGCTTGATTCTCTTTTGCATCCGGGCTTCCCCCGATGTTGATTTTAGGGAGAGTAAGCGTGCCGTTTTGAACAAAAGCAATGATTAACTTTTGAATGAATTCTTTATCCATTTTTCCTCCGTTGAGATATTTAGTAATTCGGCAAATTAATTATCTCGCAGAGGTGACACCCCGGAAAGACGGGGACTTCTTCAGACCATCTTCATAAGCTCCCCAGGCTTTTACCAATTTTTTAGTTCCAATTTTTTGCGTTCAGGGGAGCTTTTGAATGTGGTCTTTTTTACATATTTTTATAGGAGAGAAAAATGATCTTGTTACCGGACGAGCAAAAGCAGCTCTTTAATTTCGTCATCGACGATCTTCTGAAAGAACGCGGCTCCGCCATTTACCTCACTGACGCGTTGGCTTATGCCGAGCGTGCTGTGGTTTCTGCCCTGCTCAATGGCAAATCCGAGATCACGCTTGATCTCGGTCACGTTGTCCAAACTGCAGAGGCCCAACGGGAAACTAAGGCGCTCTTCAAGGAATATGCAGGGGATTTCATCTGTGGTCTTGGGATGGAAGCGATTGATAAGGACATCTACCCCGACATTAAAAATTAAAAGTTTCTCTCCTCTGGCCCTCGTTTGCGCGGACTCCTTGATGCGCTTTCGGGGGCTTTTCTTTTGGAGGTTGCCATGAATAAAAAATTTGATGATCTGTTAGAGGACGATCTCGCATGTTTCCTCTGCGCTCTGATCGCCTTCGCCCTGTTTTTCGGCACGTTGACCTTAGTCCTCGGCGCCGATGCCTTTCAGCGGTGGCTGCTATGCATGTAACTCCGAGAACTTGCCCGGGCCCTGGGGACCTCTGGCAAATGAGCTGGCAGGAAGAAAAACGGCAAGCTGAATATGAGCGCCTGGTTGAGAAGTTCTTTGAGAAGTACATCCCTCGCTACTGTGACGAACGGATCAACGAGCTTGCTGAAGCTGGGGAGGATGAAAGGCATCCTGAAATTGAGCCTTTGTTTGACGAATTTTTGAAGGAAAACGAATGGCAGTAATTACTGACGCAGAGCGTAAAAAACAGCGCAACCGAGAACTGAAGCGCGAGTACTACGCAAAAAACAAAGAAAAGAGGGTTGCGCAGAGCAAAGAACGGTATCGCAAAAGACGCGAAGAAGAATTAGCCCTGCGAAACGATAAAACACCAATCCTCCCGCAGACCCCTTTTTCAGCACTATTTACAGATTTTTTTATTGATAGGAATCCGAAAAAATGACTAACGAACAAAGAGCAACCTGGTTAGAGGGGCGCCGTACAGGTATCGGCGGCTCCGATGTGGCAGCCGTCCTCGGGCTGAATCCTTGGAAGACTCCGCTGGATGTTTGGAATGACAAACTCGGACTTTCTGAAGACAAGGGAATGTCCGAGCCTGCTTACTGGGGAACCGTTCTCGAAGATACGGTCGCAAAAGAATTTCAGCTGCGCACCGGCAAGAGAGTTCAAAAGGTTTCTCACCAGTTCGCTGATCCGGAAACTCCTTGGGCAATCGCAAACATCGACCGAGCAATTATCAATCCCGAGATTGCCGGAAAAGTTCGTCCGCTTGTGAAGGCTGAAGAGATCGAGCGCTATGCCGACATCACCGGCGTTGAGCGCATCATCAACACGGACGTAGCGTTTGAAGCAAAAACAGCGAACGCTTTTACCGCTGACCTGTGGGGCCCGAGCCAGGAGCTCGAGATTCAGCAGAACAACCTCAGGACCGAGCATGTGATCCCGCTTTACTACGAAACTCAGATTCAGTGGTACTGCGGCATTCTTAAGCTCAAAGGAATGTATCTCGCGGTTCTGATTGGAGGATCGGATTTCCGGATGTACTGGGTGGATGCTCGTCCGGATGTGTTTCAAGTGATCAAAGAAAAGTGCTCCCGCTTCTGGAACGAAAACGTTCTGAAGAAGATCCCGCCTGACCCTATCAACATTGATGACGTACTTCAGCTATATGGAAAAAGTAACGGAAAATCTGTGGAAGCTCAAGGTGAGCTTGCTATTGATTATGGTGAGTATGCACGTATTGCTGGTGAAATTAAGGAACTCAAAAAACAGCAGGACGCGCTCAAAACCAAGATTGCAATAAGCATGAAGGACAATGAAATCTTAACGTTAGATGGCAAAAAAGTCCTGACCTACAAAACCCAGTCAAGAAAATTCTTCGATATGGATTCATTCAAAGAAGACCACCTCGATGACTTCTTCGACTATTTGAAAGAAAGCTCCACCCGCGTCATGCGTGTGTGCGCGTAACCTTTTAGGTTGATGGCTACACAAAATGGGCAGGGTTTCTACTGATAAAAAGAGCGGTTTTGTGTAATATTCGCTTCGAGCACTACAGTACGGTGCAACAAGAAAAGGCTTTCTCGGTTGAGCCAAATCAACCGAGCCAAATTCCCTCCAAGCCTGCACAAGCGGGCTTTATTTTTGTCCTTTTTGCCAAGTCAGCTTCAGGAGAGCTCATACAAGAAGTGGTATGTGCAAATTTTGCACATATGGCCTCTGACGGAAGAGAGACATCATCCGTCTGCCACCCGCACGGTGGCTTTCTTTTTGCCCTGAGCGTACCTCTGAGTTATTTCCCGTAACTCTTAATCAACCCAGCCCCTCCAGTGCGAGGGGCTTTTTCATAGGAATTAAATTATGTCCACATCCGACCAACTCGCCGCCGCTGTCGGAGCTCCCTCTGCACCAGTCGCCAAACCAAAAACGAAAGCGCCGATCATCGTGCAGCAGGTCTTGTCCGACCAGTTCAAAAAGCAACTGGCCTTGGCTGTTCCGAAGCATCTGAGCGCTGACCGCATGGCAAGAATTGCCGCGACCGAACTGCGTAAAACTCCAGCCCTCCTCAACACGACCCCGGCCTCCTTCTTGGGTGCCGTGATGCAGTCAGCTCAACTCGGCCTTGAACCCGGTTCTGCCCTCGGTCAAGCCTACCTCGTTCCGTATGGTAATCAGTGCCAGTTAATTCTTGGTTACCGCGGCATGATTGATTTGGCTCGTCGCTCCGGACAAGTTTTGTCTCTCTCTGCGTTCGCGGTCCACGAAGGTGACGATTTTAATTATCAGCTTGGCCTACATCCGGACATTCATCACGTGCCGAGTTGTGAAGCCGATCGAGTTAAAAAACCGATCACCTTTGTCTACGCAGTCGCTAACCTCAAGGGAGGCGGATACCAGTTCGAGGTCATGTCTCGTGCCGAGGTTGAGGCTGTCAAAGCGAAGGCTAAGTCAAAGAATATCTGGAACTCGTATTTTGAACAGATGGCCCTGAAAACTGTCATCCGCCGCCTATTTAAATATCTGCCTGTTTCAATCGAAGCCCTGCAGATTACAAATGTAGACGCCAAGAGAGAAGCCGGGGAAAAGATCGACCCGAACGACGTAATCGATATCAATGCTATTTCTGTTGACGATTTCAAAGATATTCAGGACGCCGAAGTCATCGAAGAACCTCAGGCTCAGGAGGCCACTGCATGAACAAGTTCTCGAATAAAACAATCGAGCAATTAGCCGAACAGTCGACCAAAAGTGAAAACTGCATAGACCTAGACGTTATAACAACTCTCGATGTAGTAAACGACGTAAAGCCACTTGATAGTATTGGTGTTTTTGTCGACACGTACCTAAACTTTAGACCGTTCCTAAGTGATGATGTGTGTGTTTCTTTGATGTTTAGACAAGACCGAATGTTAGAGGGGTGTATTGATCTAGAGATTGATGACGCCGAAAAACTCGGAGAACTTCTTTTATTCCAGTGCAAAGTCGCACGCCGAGCGCAAGAAAAGAAGCGTCAAATGATAGGGAAAAGCGCACCTGAAATATAAAGCGAATTAACCATGAGCCCTGCGAGAGCGGGGCTTCTCTTTTGGAGAAATAAATGTGGAAGATTAAAGATCCGGAATTAAAGCGCAAGATGAATCAGTTCATCTCTGATGAAGGCATTAATCAATTGTGCAAAAAGCAGATGGAGGGGATATCTAAATGCATATTCTTTTTTGAAGATAGTGGCGTTTCTATTCGGATAGACAAAAGTTTTTTTGAAGAATTTCCTGAGTACAACCCAGACGGCTGGAACCCGTTCCCGGAGGTTAATCCTCCGGAGTGCGGAGAGTACCTGGTGACATTTAAAGACGAGGATGAAGATTACGTGCAGCAAAACTATTTCGACATGCAGGGAAGATGGGGAACCGCACATTCTGATGTGATTGCTTTTAGGGCCCTTCCCGCCCCATATCAACCGGAAGAAAATAAATGACAATCTACAAAGAAATGAAATATCAAAAGCGCTTGCCCGAAGCGGAGAAGTTGGCCGAAGGGAAAGTAGGCGTATACAAATGGAAAGTTTTATCTCACTGGACACATCCGTGCGGCTATGTTTCCGTTCCTGAAAATCATCCTTTCTATGGCAAAAATTGTTCCGAAATCGAGGGAGATATTGAAGTTCATGGCGGTCTGACCTTCAGCGGGAAAATGAAAGATTCCGACGATTATTGGTTCGGCTGGGATTATGCGCATGTTGGAGATCGTACTTATATATCAGGACTCCTGTTTGACACAGAAAAAAGCTGGACAACTCAAGAAATTGCCGATGAATGTTTCGACGTAATTAAGCAATTTTGGTACTACATGGAGCATTACATGGATAAAGAAGCATTGCAGAAGTTGGAAGCTGGCCTTGCTTTCCTAGAAAGAATCATTGGTAGAGAAGAGTATGTAAATGACCGGATGCGTTTTGATATTGACCTCCGCGAAAAAGAGTACGAGTTCTGCAAGGCCCTTGATAAAGACCTAGTCGCTGCCCGAGAAGCTCTTTCCTCCGCCGGGAGTACGATCAGAAAGTATTTGAAGGGTACGGAGGAGAAAGAACGTGAGTGATTTCCTATACAAAAAGCAGGATTTGAACAACCTAAAGGCTGCGTTCTCTGACTATATCGACAGTCCAAATATCACAGAGCCTCAATTTTTTCTTGTTGGTCAGGGAGTATTGCGTTTTCTTGAGAATTGGATGGGTAAATGTATTGACTACCACGAAAACGAAACAAAAGAGGAGTCTTTCGTTTACGTTCCAGATGAAGTCCACTTCTACATTCTGGATTTTGTTGAAGATTTAATCCTTGATTTAGAAGAGCGCATCAGGGAAAACAAAGATGACACCTATTGGCGAGAAGAATACGGCGCTTCGCTTGAATATATGCAAGATGCCTACAACCAACTTGAAGCAAAAGAGCCCATTTGATGGGCTTTTTTATTGGAGACAATATGTCCAAAAACGTTCAGACAGGTGATGTCATTTTCAGCGAAGATGGTGAAACCCTTCTTTATGGATGGCTTGACGCAGAAGAAGCGATTGAAGCTCTTGAGGATTTCTTTGATGAAACTATAGAGCTATCGGACATTGAGGACGGGTTGCACGAGTATTGGAAATTTGTCCCGTGTCGCAACAGCCCTGAAGGCTATCCTGGTATGTACTACCCGTGTAAAAAAGAAACAAGTGGTTGTTTTAAGGCCACCCGCATAATTTTTAAATAAAAGGTTATTCAATGAATAAACGACAACTGAAAGTTCTTCTCTCAGCAATACCCAAAAACGATATTCCTTACAAACTCAACTGCCTTTTCGTTGATTTTGATAAAAGTGAGATAGTGGCTTGCAATGCTTTTATGATCATAGCCGTTAAATGTGCACATGGTTTGAATGGCACAGGGAGTGTGTTAATTCCTCGCAATGTCGTTGAACAAGTCGCAAAAACTAAGACTAGAAACACAATAAGATTTTCCAACACGGAAATATCTGTGGATGATTTTTCATTTCCTTTTACACCCCTGCAAGGAACCTATCCGGACTACTCAAAAGTAATTCCACCGAATGAAAGCCTTAAAAAACCGGGACAGTTCGGGTTCTATCAATCGAAATGGATAAAAGTTATTGAAGAATTAGAAGCGGCGTTTGAGGTCAGCCCGCTTTTCCATAGACCAAATAAAATAGGCAAACCATTAAAGGCAACTTTTTATGCAGGGACGGGTGAACGAGTTATTGCATGTGTCATGCCAAAAATAGTTAGAACGATAGAAAGAGACGCATCAATAAAAGCATGCATATAAAGGGGCAAGAATGGTGAACAAATTCCCAAAAATAAACTTCTTCGCCTACGTCATAAACTATGACGTTTTCGGAAAAAGCCAAGGAAGTGCTGCCATCGCCGACCTCGGTATAGGCATTAAAAAGAATCAAGTAATTCTCAACTTTAATGGCCTACAGCGTGAAAAGATTACTGAAATCGGAATAGACATCAGCGCTTGGGAAACGATTAAAAAAGCTATCGACATAGCTATAGGTCGAGCTGAAGAAAAATCGAGTTAATTAAGTAGTTATCTTTACACCATCGACACACCCAAAAAATGTGTCGATTTTTTTTAGGTTTTCAATCATGAAAAATGAATACTGGATTATCGGGATAATTCTGGCTGCAATGTGTTTAATTTTCTACTCTCAAATTAACGATTCCATTAGCAGCCATCGAAGTTTCAAAGTCAACATGAAACAGATCGAAGTGATTAATGATTCCAATCGCAGGTTAAGTGAATTGGTCAATGAAATCTCAAAAGGATCTTTGAACTCAGCTGAGACGATTAAAGCAATCTGCCAGCAAAATGAGGAAATACGCCAGAACAATGACAAGCTGACCAAACAAAACCGATTACTAGTGTCAACGGCTAATGCTCTCACCGAAGAAAACGAGTATTTAAAGAAGGTTTTAAAACAGCACGACATAGAACTAGATCTAAAGGATAAACAGTAGCGTGCCCTCTTCGGAGGGCCTTTTTATTGGATAGCAACATGAGAGATCAACGTGTTTCCGATCTTAGGTACACAATAACCTGGAGGAATCCATATAAACCGAGACCTGCAGGCCTTCCGAAGATTTTATGCAGCAGTCCTTTCGAAGAGGAATTAACGCTTCCTTGGATTATTGCTTCCAACTGGGGCCTTAGCGCGTGGGCCATAGGCATCTACTTCGAGCATCCCAAACCGAAAAGGAAGATGGACGAAGAGAAACGAGCGGCCATGAGAAAAAAGAGGATGCACACGCGAATTGAAAAGACTGCTCCACTGTTTGCTGATGAATTTGAGAAGAAAGAACTCGAGAAGCGGGCTGATTATTTTGCTGGGAAGTCCCAGGTTGATGAAGCTGAACTCAACAAGAGAATGGATGAATTCTCTGGCCTGATGACACCAGGGGAGGCTATTAAATACATGCTGAAACTTGGCGTACCTACCGAGCTTTCTGACGAGGATAAAAAACTCGTCGAAGAGGTCAAACGTTTCCGTGCAAATGAAATGAAGTTTTCTTCGGAAGAATTCAGGCTCAGGTGCCAAAAGAGAGCTGCTGAGAAAGCAGAGAGGGAACGAAAAGCGCTTGAGGCTTTAATGGACATCCGGAACGAGCCTCTTTTTGCCGGACTTTAAAAATGACAGATATTAGTTATATTGACCGCTGGATGGATTACCCAAGAGAATCAATTCCCAAACATCGGATTGTTATGTCCATCACGCGGTCAGATAAGTTTGAAGACCTCGTAGACATAACGTATTACTCAGTGTTGGAGCCGATCCCAACATCTTCATATACAACTCATTTCTTTCGCTTCTTGCCAGTCAAATTTGGTGAATATCCTCCGGCACCGGATGAAAGGTATTGGATTGACAGAGACAACCAAACTCCTTCTTTGTTCGACGACATCGAAAACGAATACCTTCCTGAAGAGCGATGGTTCGGTTATCCGGAGTTCAAGCCGCAGCCGGATCAGATCTGCATTTTCAGATACATGGACGAGGGCTTCAATTTTTATGACGTTGATTTCTTCGAAGGAAGAACCTGGCGCCTTCGGGAGAAGACAATTTTCGCCTTTATGCCAGTAGCCTCTCCGGAGGGATTTCACCGGCGCCGGTGAGCTTTGTAAGCTCAATTTAGAAAAAATAAGCGAAGGACTTTAAAGTAGCCGTCCTCAGAAGTATTGGGGCATTTGATAGGATGCCTCGGTTGAGATTCTAAAAATTGAATCACATGTGAGTTTTATCTTCAAGGTCCCTTTCTCTTTATCTGTGGGTTTAACTGCAAAGTACAAGTTTCGTTTTTCCCCTGCCTCGTAGTCAATATTCAAACCTATCTTTTTTCTCGTGCACTTTATGCTTTCAGTTGCTTCCCCGAAGGAAAATATTGGAAGCTCTCCCAAGAGTCCGCCTTTTATTTCGATCTGTGATATTCGGCAGTTTGCATGGCCTCCGTGAATTTCAACGACTAATTGATAATAACCTTCCGCTTGAAGCCTCTCGGCATCAGAACCTCTTATTTCTGATCCAGAGAGATCAAGTACGTCAGCACGCGCAAAGGGACGCTTCTTCAAGAGTTCGACGTACATAAATACTGCAGAACAACCCGTAGCAATTGCTATGAAAATCTGGACAAATAATTCCACTTTCGCTCCTTGGTTTTAGATTTGATTTCTTGACAATCTCAATTCTAGGACCGAGGAGCTTTCTTCTCTTTAGGTACTTAAATGAACTTTTCAACCACTGAACTTGTTTTCGATATTTTGTGTCTGGTCGTCAGCATTGCCTGTTTTTCCGGACTTGTTTTTTTCTCTTCTCAACGTATTTGCGGATTATTAAGCAACGTCATCAAGCGATTGGAATCCGTTGAAACGACTCTGAAGGAAATAAAGAAATAAGCCAAGTAGCCTATTCTCTATCTGGGGCTAAAACAATGACCTTCACTTTTCAAAGCATTTTCTTACTGGGCTGTTTCTGCGTATGCGTGGCCTGCTTTTCGTACCAGCTCTACCTCTTGGGCAAGTATGTTCGGTTCGCTTTCAAGATGATTCTGGACGAACTGCGAGACCTGCAGAAACAGGTTAAAAGCATCCAGTTAAATCAGAATTCCTTTACAGATCGCCATGAAAGCCGCTAAACTTTTTTCAGGAGGATGAGCCCCTCACCAGTTCAAACACCCAGTGAAAATGAAAAAACTCCTTTTGCTGCTACCCATAAGCTTCTTAACTTTAACTAGTTGTACCGTCATCGATGGTCAGACAGTTTGGTTAGATGAAATAAAAACCTATCGAGTCTTTCAAGTTTTGCCGGATGGTAATGCCTTGGCCTTTGAATGTGATTCAGAATACGACAAATACTGTTATGGAGATGTAGCTCTACTTGCTGAAAGGGAAAAACCTTTTTATGACGGAATTAAAGTAACTATTCCTAAACCAACAATTGAAGGAACCTACCGCTACGAGACAAGGGACAACTTTATTAAGACAGTTCCGATAGTGCGGTGACAGTTCGCATCTAAAGAACTCAATTACGGTTAGAAACTAACACCGTTCCGCCCCTCAAATTGAGGGGCTTTTTTATTGGGAATACAAAATGAATGAATTAACCACTCTGCCTCCACCGACATTAGAAATTATTGATGGTGTGCCCACCGTCCTGTCAACTGTCGTGGCGGATTATTTTGGATACCGCCATGACAACTTGCTCCAGATTATTAGAGGCCTGATAGCTCGAAATTCGGAGCTTTTATGTCTCCTATATTTTCAGGAGACAACCACAAGCCGTCCACATCCTAAAAATCCGGATGTCTTTATTGAGTCTCCAGCATTCAGAATGAAGCAAACGGGATTCAATATTCTGGCGATGAAGTTGTCCGGAAAAAGAGCGGAAAGGTATCAAATCAGATTTGCTCAAGCCTTCGAAGCAGCGGTGAAGGCTTTACAGAACATCAACCTGTCGACTTATCAAAAGGCCCTGCGACTGGAGGCAAAGTTCGATGAACGAAAACGACAGATTAGTTTCTGCGCCTCTTCTCTCGCCAAATGGAAAGATGAAAAGAAGGTGATGCTTTTAAAAATGGACGAGTATCAAAAAGACGTTCAGATGTCCCTCCCTTTCGATTCAATCCTTATCGAAGTGCCGCACTAAATGAACAAATCAAAACTCAGAGCATCCGTTTCCCGGGTGCTCTTTTTTTATGGATAAAACAATGACAGAACCAATGGAATTTACAGAAGCCGTCTTCCAACAGCTGGTCGGGAAGTATCGAATCAGGGTTGAGTACAGAAACTACTGGAGCCCTCCTATGGCATGTTGGGCTCAGGCATTCAACTCCTATTTTTGCGAAGCCTCTGATGTCTACATGGATGAATGCTACGACTATCCCTGGCGTCCTCTTATTCACTCTACAGGCTACTCAGACGACGGGAAACCAATCCCCATCACAAGAGAAGCAGCCGCCAAAGCCATCACCAATGCTTACAAGGAATTGACATTAACACCGGAAGAACGACAGGCAAGGCGCGAACGATCAGAAAAGATCAAACAGGAAGTTAAAGAACGGCTTAGAAAACAAGGTCTGATTAAATGAACTTACAAGAAAAGCTACAAGCTATTGCGAACCATTACGGCATGGACCTTCAGGCCATCAAACTGGCCGAAGAAGGCGCAGAACTGGCCGCTGCTACGTTGAAGAACTTCGGTCTCATGATTCAGCAAGAGAACGGTGAAGGCGGTGAATCCATCGCTCAAAAACGGACTGAGGCCATGGAAAAAACGGACGAAGAAATGGCTGATGTTCTCTTAGTGTCTCGGCAAATGGAATATCTGTTGCTTGAGTCCCCGGAATACGACGAAAAAATCACTCGACTAATGAACGAAAAAGCCGACCGCCAGTTATTACGAATCAAGGAAGAAACAAAATGAACATTACTAGAATCAGCCTGAAGCACACAACCGAAAGCATTCAAATTCCCGCCTGGGCGAAGACGATCGTCATCCACGCAGACACCACGGCACCATACTCAGAGAAAAAACTACAGCAAATCTACTGTCTGTTTTTCAAAACCCTCGGTATCACAGACGAATCCAGAACCAAATACACGCTTCGTTTTCACGTGAGATTCGATCGTCCTGACTCTGATTACTACGTTGAGTTTGCTGACATGATCCTCAACGACCGCGTGAGGTTCTGACAATGTCCAGGAACAAGAAACCTCGAAAGAAATTCACGTGTCGAAGGATTGAGATTCCGCGCATTTCTGAAGAACGAATTGATGTGATTATCGACACGATGACGAATGTCGGATTCTCAGTTGAACTTAAATTGCCCAATGGCACGTTTTATCGAGATGATATGAGAGCTCTAGCCGATTTCTGCAACCTGACAGGCGTGACCTTTAGTGAACTGGGGGAGGATCGATTGAGCGAAGAAGATCTTATTTTTGCCAATCAGCTGCAGTGTGCTCTCTCTGACAACCTGACATCGTTATATCTCCGGACATACAAGAACAAAGCTAAGTTCTACGTTCCGACCAGAGAGGAGCTCAAAACAATTCAGGAGGCTGTCACTTTCTTCCTTCCGGTAATGGAGGAAATTGTTAAAGACAGCCCAAAACTAATCATCAAATTCTGGAACAAAACAAAGAACTTAATGACGCGCCCGGATGGTGCGTATAACGGAGTGAAAGTATCTAGCTATGAATGATATTGACTATGACAAATTGTCCAGCATGGTGGCCGACAAACTCTCAAGTCAGATCGCCGAAAAGCTGATTCAGAAAACAACCAAGCTCACACTCTCCCGTCCAGAAGTAGAAATCCGGATTGGCTTTGCTCCTGGATCGTCTGCCGCTCGTGAGGTAATGAAAGATCCCAAATTTCCGAAGCCGGACGCATTCTCCGAGAACGGGCGCGATCGTTGGTACACAAAAGACATTGACGACTATATGGAAAACAAAAGACACGCCCGAGCCAAGCTCGCTATTTCAGCCGCTTAGCAATTTCTTCTGCGCTCGCTCTGTAGTACCTCTGGAGCATTTTTAAATCTTTGTGCCCCGTTTGTCTCGCCAGCGCCAGGACATCTAAACGGGGCGCCCCTGTTTCAGGATCAGGGCTGGCGGCCCACGTCGCAAACGTTGCGCGGCCGTCATGAAAATTCAGCCCTTCTTTGATTAGTCGGTTTTGAGAATCGTACTCTGGACCAAGACCGGCCCTATCCCTCACTTTTCGGAATAACGTATCCCTGTTGTGATCGTTAAGTCCGCCAAATATGCGTGGTTCATACTCGAGCTCCATAACAAGTTTAAGAATTTCCCGAGCTCTTGCAGACAAGGCCACGTCTCTTCTTGACAATGTTTTTGTAGCCTCAGCAGGTACATGAAGCACATTGTCGTCAATCCAAGAATATTCGATTTTTAATAATTCGCCCGCTCGCATTCCCGTTTGACAACTAAACAAGAACGCCGCCACGGCCAACTGCATTTTATTTTTTGGCACTGTGTGACCGTCCCAGCCACTAGCCTGTAGGAGTTTCTGTATATCTTCGTCTGAGGCTACCCGCTCTCGGTGTTCTGGCTCCCGAGGTTTCTCCACACCTCGGCAAGGATTCACATCTGTGAGTTCGTTTTTAATAGCGAATTGGAAAACGTCAGAGAGAATTGTCAGCTCTCTGTTTACCGTGGACGGTGAAATATAGTTGTCTCTGTTTTTAGCGCGCTCACTTAGGCGCCGTTCAATGTAGTTCTCAATCGTTCTGTTTGTAAAAGAAGATAAAGTTTTAGTCGCCAGTTTGTCTCTCTGGAGGCGTCTCAGTCGGATTTCTTCCGTACGTTTGGAGCGTTTCTGTGAAGTGACTTCTGAAATATATTCGTCTATCAGTGCGGCCAGCGTGATTGAAGAGGATCGCTCCTCTGCGCTAATTTCTAACTCAGCGCTGAATCGTCTCGCCTCAGAACGTGTTTTAAATGTCTTGGAGAATCGCTGTTTGGTTCCGTCTGCCTGAAGTCTGTATCCGTACACTTCATACGTACCGCAGAGAGTTTTTCTGATTCCTGCCATATCCGCCTCGAGAATTTCCGTTAGCGTTTCCGTTAAATTTCCGTTATCTAAACCTGAATATAACGAGATATGCCAAAACGGACAACAAAAAATCCCGTAAAACCGAGGCTTGACGGGATATGACAATTAGGTCTGGTGCCCGGGACTGGACTCGAACCAGCACGCCCGTGAAGGCGCTAGCACCTGAAGCTAGTGCGTCTACCAATTTCGCCACCCGGGCAACAGAGAAATGAAATTTTACCTATAAGATTCGATTTTTGCAAACACCTATATAGACTCTATTTGTAATAAATTATTTCAAATGAGCTTCGATTTCAATTTATCGGTCCCGGAGAATGCGAAGGGCAAAAAGAAAACCTCGCGAATCTGCGAGGTCTCAGGAATAAATCTGGTGCCCGGGAATGGATTCGAACCAGCACGCCCGCGAAGAGTGCGTCTACCAATTTCGCCACCCGGGCACAGTAAGCCGCAAAATTATTTATCCTCAAGGCAAACGGTTTTCAAGGCCCTGTCACACCATCATTATTCGGGTTTTCTTTTTCCCTCTACTTTGGCTACCAGCTGTCCGAGGCGCATTGTGTCGTACTCTTCGAACGGCTGGTGAATCCAAGGATTATCTCCGAGATATTCGACATAGTAGTCAGGTTCAACCTGAGAGCAGCCTTTCCACCACAAAACAGCAGTGCGAACTTCGGTCACGCCCGGATAGTTGTTCTGAAGGTGCTCAACAACCTTCTTCAAAGTCAGTCCGGAATCGACCAAGTCGTCGACCAATAGCACTCTTCCTTTGAGAGAGTCAGGACGGCTGGAAGCAATGTACTTACCGATGTCCAAACTTCCCTGAATCGTGCCGGCAGCTTCTCTATAGGAGCTGGTCGACAAAATGTTCAGCGGCATATCGAAAATTCTAGAGAGGATGTCTCCGGGGCGAAGGCCGCCTCGAGCTAAGCAAAGCAAAGAATCAAACTTCCAGCCGCTGTCATAGACATTAAAAGCCAGAGTCTCAATAAGGCGGCGATATTCTTCCCAAGAAACGTGAAGATCTTTCATTCCTATTCCTAATTATTCAAACGGGTTATGAAGCAAAATTGTCTGAGCACGATCCGGGCCGGTAGAAACAACTGCGATCGGGCAGCCGGCAACTTCGGACAGACGAGTTAAATACTTCTGAGCGTTAACGGGCAAATCTTCCCACTTTGTAATACCAAAAGTCGGTTCTTTCCAGCCGGGGAAGTCTTCGTAAATGACTTTGCACTGAGCAACTTCTTCAGCGCCGACAGGCATGATGTCGATCCTTTCGCCCTTGTATTCGTAGCCGACGCCCAAACGAACGGTTTCAAAGCCATCCAAAACGTCGAGCTTCATCACAGCCAGACCGCTTAAGCCGTTCCATTCAACAGCGCGGCGAAGAGCAGCACCGTCGAACCAGCCGCAGCGGCGGGGACGACCGGTCACTGCACCGAATTCATTTCCTTTCTTAGCAATGGTCTTGCCGACTTCATCAAAGAGTTCGGTCGGGAAAGGACCTGAACCGACGCGTGTGCAGTAAGCCTTCGTGATACCAAGGATGTAATTGAGTTTCTGAGGGCCGACACCGGATCCGGGGCTGGCAAAGCCTGCAACGGTGTTGCTGGAAGTGACGAACGGATAAGTTCCGTGGTCGATGTCGAGCATGGTTCCCTGAGCTCCTTCGTACAGGAACTGTTCGCCTTCCTTCATCTTAGTGTTGAGAATGTGAGAAATGTCGCGAATCTTCGGAACAATTCTCGGAGCCATTGCCAGCGTATCTTCGATCATCTTTTCGACGTCGACAGGTTCGCTGTTGTAATAGTTCGCCAGCAGGAAGTTGATGAGCTTGCAGTTTTCACGAACTTTTTCTGCAAAGACTTTCGGTTCTGCCAAGTCTCTGACATGGACAGCGCGGCGAGCGATCTTGTCTTCGTAGGCCGGCCCGATGCCACGGCCGGTCGTACCGATTTTCTTATCGCCTAAGGCGTTTTCACGAGCGTGGTCGAGCGCGATGTGGTACGGGAGAACCAGCGGACACTGACCGGAGACAAAAATACGATCTTCGGCATCCATTCCGTGAGCCTTCAGGTCGTCGATTTCCTTCAGCATTGCTTCGGGGCTAACAACTGCACCGTTACCGATGTAGCACTTGACGTGAGGATGCATAACACCGGAGGGGATCAAACGAAGAACCGTTTTCTGGCCGTTGATCACGAGTGTGTGGCCTGCATTGTGGCCGCCGTTGAAACGGACAACGCCTTGTACACTTTCGGTGAGCCAGTCAACGATCTTGCCTTTGCCTTCGTCGCCCCACTGAGCGCCGACAACGACTACATTTTTACTCATTTCATCCTCTTAAAAAATTAACGGTTCGACGTACGGGCCGCTACCGTCCAAACACCATTGATACAAACTAATTCTTCATCCAAGCGGAAAGATTCTTCCAGCGAAGCAACATTGTCTTCAGGCAGTTTTTCAATCACGATGTCGCCGTTTTCGCGAAGTTCACGAATGCGGGACTGCAGGGCGGCATCGTCCAGCCTGTTGGGCGCCAAGATCGCATAAGGACGCTTTGTGTCCATCACGGCGATAATCTCGCGCAGGTATAACGTAAAACCGACCGCGGGACGTTTGCGTCCGAAACGCTCACCGATATCATCGTAACGACCGCCGCGCAGAATCGGCTGATAACGGCCGGGAATATTGACGCTGAAAGTCACGCCGGTGTGATAGTTGTAACCGGCAACGTCAGCGAAATCATAGCTGACGATATCTGCGCCGGATTCACGACCGAGTCTGCGGACGCTTTCCAGAATTTCCGGAATTTCCGGATAATCGGAAAATTCTTCGATAACTTGATTGAGAACGTCTTCCGAACCGAAGAGCATCGTCAGGCGAATTAAATCATCAACGGTTTTCTCTTTAAGAACACCTCTGAGC
>ENA-OXEG01000140-OXEG01000140.1-human-gut-metagenome-genome-assembly--contig:-NODE-140-length-48861-cov-11.081793_pt1 | contig 48861 bp, 42 predicted proteins | sample MGYA00249355_ERZ652243 | MGnify/ENA primary metagenome ERZ652243 (study PRJEB26925, sample SAMN05826944) | human gut metagenome | biome: ENVO:2100002; feature: ENVO:00000062; material: ENVO:00002003... | reverse complement strand
AAATCAGCCGAACAGCAGGACTTTGATTCCAATGCCGATCAGGACGAGTCCGCCGAGGATTTCACATTTCCCGCCGAACAGATTCCCGAAACGCCGTCCGGCGGTACAGCCTGCGGCGGAAATCAGGAATGTTACCGTGCCGATTACGGCTGCATCCGGCAGAATGCTCGTCCGTTTCAGACATGCGTAACTGACTCCGATCAGCAGAGCGTCGATACTGGTTGCGAACGACAGTACGATCAGACGCCAGAAATTGAATGCGGTGATGTCATTCTCTTCATCGGATCTGCAGGCTTCACAGATCATTTTTCCGCCGATTCCCGCCAACAGGAGCGAAGCGAGTACTCTGCCGTAAGTCTGCACGAAAGAACCGAAGAGAGAGCCTCCGAACCACCCGATCAGCGGCATTGCCGCCTGAAAGATCCCGAATGACAGCGCTGTGAGCAGAATTTTCCGCCAGTTGAATTGACGGCGTTCCACCGCTCCCAGCGTCAGGGACACCGCAAGCGCATCCATTGCAAGACTGATGCCCAGCAGAACCGGTTCGATCAGGGTCATGATTCCTCCATAAAGACCGTCGCTTTGATTGCCGGCTTGAACAGGATAACGACGGAAAGACCCTGTACGAGCGCACAATGCGTCATACATGAGTCTCATTTTAGAAAGCAAGCCAGACCGTTTTCGGGGACGGCCGGTATGTTGACTTGCTGCGCGGGGATGCCGCGAAACTACTCCCTCATGAAATCGGTATATACTATATAGCCGTTTTCCGCTTTTTCAATCATGGTTTTCAGAAAAAACGGAGTCCTTCCGGATGCTCATCCGGAAATCCCAGATTCGGCGTTCTCCGGGTGGAATATGCAGGGAGACGAACGGCTCCAGAGCAAAACAGTCTTTTCCGTTGTGCCAGACCACGCTCTGCGCGAGAGGTTGGCCGGAACCCAGCGTCACCGTGTACCCGGCATCCGTTTGGAACCGGGCGGAGATTTCGTGAATGCATGACCGGGGACTGTATTTCTCCTGCGTGTTGGGGAGTGTTCGGAAGACATCGCGGAAAATCTCTCCGGAAAGACGGAACCGGCAGGAGTGTCGCGAGCGGAACCGGAAGAATGGGTGAAGATAGGAGAGCAAGTCCAGTTCCCGCGTGCCGGTGTTGTGCAGGTCCAGCTGCCATACGATTTCCGGAACGTTGGCGGGAATGCGGACCGTAACGGTCAGTTCATACGCATAACCGTTGTGGTTTCCGGAGTTTTGCCGGGCTGTCAGGATGGTTTGCCCGCTGGATTCCGTTACCGTTGCCTGCCAGGGAAACAGCTCGACCGGTTTTGCCTGAAAACGGCTGACCGGGTGCGGTTCCACGATGCCGATTCCCGGTTTCAGCTGCCGTCCCGGTGCCAGTTTCAGCGGCGGCAGGATTTCCAGAGCACAGCCGAACGCTTTGTGGTATCGGGATACGGAATCCGGGTGAAACAGGTTTTCGCTGCTGTCTTGCGGATATAATGCGGTGATCCAGCCCGCACGCAGAAAACGACAGCCGAATATTCCGCCGGGATCAGTGGCCGCCGGATTGGCCAGACGGACGGAAAAGTGAGTGTTGCGCACGGAGATTCCCGGTTTCGCCGCCGCTCCCGCCGGGATCAGTGGCAACAGGAGCAGTGACAGCAGTATAAGATTGTTCATTTTGCCGGTTCCACCAGATAGACTCCGAGCATTCCGGCGGGGATTTCCGCCTCAAATGTCGCCGGTTTTCCGGAAAGCAGACGGCGTTCGTTCAGCAGGTCGCGGACCGTTACGGAAGATGACGTGATGCCTGCCGCTCTGCGGGGAATTGAAATACGGAATTTTTCCGCTGTCTTACCGTCGTTCGGGACGATCAGGACCGCCTGTCCGTTCCGGTAACGGGCATAGGCTTGCAGACGCCCTTTCTGATCGGTCTCCACTTTGCAGATATTGCTGTCTTTGACGCGTGCGGGGAAATATTCGAAGATTTCCGGATAAGAGCGGCGGATGCGGATCATCCGTTTGACGAGCTCAAAGAAATCCCGGTTCGGCGTCTGATCCCGTGCTTTCCAGTCAACGGGGTTGATATAACTCCAGGCTTTGGGCTTCACCGTGCGGGGATTGTTCCATTCTTCGCCGAGAAACCAGAGCGGGATAAACGGCGAGAAGAGTGCCTGATAGCCGAATACGATGGGGCTTCCGTTGCTGATGAACCGCGGGCTGTCGTGACAGGTCAGCTGGTAAGCGTAATACCGGAAACCGCCGGGTTCGACATCGGAATCCCGTGCGACCAGTTCGTCGCCGTTTTTGATCATGTCGACGATATTCCCTTCCAGAAACGCTTCGCCGACCCAGCGTCTGGCTCTGGGGGAGCGGTCATTGTTTTTCTGAAACGCCAGTTGATCGAAATCGAACACGCCTTTGCGGGAACTTGCGCGTTCGGAGATGAAAATGACTTTGCGTCCGAAGTTCAGCAGTCTCTGTCTTGCGATCCGGAACGGCTCATAACCGGCGTAAGCGGGGGCACAGTCGCAGCGGAAACCATCCGCTCCGGTCATCAGGATCATATCCACCAGTCGCGAGGCATACCATTCCCGCAGTTCCGCATTGTCCCAGTTCCACGACCATCCGTTCCATTGTTTGATTGCGGGTCCGAACCATTCCGGTTTTTGTTTGTAGAGCGGAGCTCCGCCGTTGTTCCGGTAGGTGACGCCCCACGAGATCACATCGAAGAAGACCCGGATGTTGCGGCGGTGTGCCTGTTCGACGAATTCCCGCACGCGTACCCAGCGTTTCGGTATCTCTTTTTCACCGGTCAGTCTCGGATCCACGGTGTGCAGGCCGAATCCGCCATAGGTGCGGCACTCCTGGATCGGCGTAATCCAGACACCATTTACTCCGGTTTCCGCCAGATGGTCGAGTACCGCGGTCATATCGGCGAGTTTCCGGTCCGGCGATGCGGTGGAGGGGTTCACCTCCACGATGATCAGGGATTTGACCCAGTCCGGGCTTGCGGTTGCTCCGGGGGAAAGCGACTCCAGCCGGACTTCCGGATCGGGGATGATGCGGGGGAGCAGGGCGGAATTGTCGATCCGACCCGGTTCCGCGTTTCCCGTTGCGGCAAGAGCGAGGAGCCCGGCTGTCAGAACAATGATCCGTTTCATGATCGGCTGTCTCCTTTTCAGTTTGTCGGGGTTTTGATTCCATTGATGTCAAAATAATAGCAGCATCTGTTTGGGGTGTCGTAGAGGCGGCGGACGCTCCGGGATTCGGCGTGTCCGTCAAAGAACGCCACGTTGACCTGACGGTCGGTATGCCATGCGCTGATGTATCCGCCGCTGTCGCCAGCCTTCGTGACCCACGCCCACGAGTTGACGCGTTCGCTTGCGCTGGCTTTGGTGCCGACGCCGTTGCGGTTGTCCGCCAGCAGCATGGTGGCACTCGGCGAGGTTTTCAGCCGTGACGCCAGAATCGCCGAACGCAGCCGGATCCGTTCGGGTGTCAGGATGTTTCCGAGACGGCTTTCATAATCGGATTCGCTCCATGACGGGATAAAGATGCCGTAGGTCCGGAGCACTGCGTTGCTGTTTTCCGTGTTCGGAGTGGTTTTGGGGCAAAACGTAATCTTGTTTTTGTTCAGATAATAACTGGCGCCGTTTTTTTCCGCTTTCGGCAAATATCCGCCGACCATCAGCGGATGAACCCATCCGAGCGATGCGCCATTCCAAAGAACCTGCTGAGGGATCATGTCCTCGTAATCGTTCTGATACAGCATCAGAATCTGACGCGACTGTTTCAGGTTGCCGAGGCATTGGATGGCGAGTCCTTTTTCCCGGGCTTTGTTCAGTGCCGGCATGAGCAGCCCGGCGAGGATTGCGATCACGGCGATCACCACGAGGAGTTCCACAAGACTGAAAAAACGGATTCTGTATTGCGGAACACCGGATTTCCGTGTCCGGACGGAGACAGGGTTGAATGGTTTTGTCATATATTTTTCCCTTTCTGTTTTTTATTTTATTCGTTATGGTGTGTTCTGGCAAGATCATGATGATACGGATTTCAGAGCTCCTCCTTGTTGGTTTCGCTGGTATAATAAATGATTTCCGGCGGAGAGTAAAGACCGTACGGCGTCAGGTCGCGCCGTTCCGGGTGTTCGTGTTCCCGGAATGCGGCTGCACCGAAACGCGGCGGGTGCGGGTCCGACAGGAAGAACGGCCCGAACAGATTGCGCCGGGAGCCGATGACTTCGATTTCCAGTTCGTTGTGTCCGGGGCGGAGATCCGGCAGTTCCGTTTCAAACGGTTCCCATCCCAGAATATTTTGCAGCTTTCCGTTGAGAAAGATCCTCAGTGCTGCCGCCTGAAAATTGCCGAGTCTCAAAAGGGCATTTCCGTTTCCGGCTTCGAAGCTGAAACAATAGCACACATCTCCCGCGTAATTGGGAAGTCCCTGTCCGCACCAGTCACCCGGAGAGAGCTCCGTAACGGGACGGGTCAGTCTGTTTTTGCGAATCCCGAAGTTTCCTGTCAGATAAACCGCTTCCAGACCGGAGCCGGAAGAATGATAGTTTCCGGTTAAAGTGATCCGGTTGCCTCCCGGTTTCAGCAGGGGCAGGGGTAGTTCCCGCTTCCGGATCGCGTGGTCGAGCCATTCGCCGCAGTCCGTATTTGGTATTGGGACACCGTTGAGTGTGATGTTCCACTGTTCCGGATCTTCCAGACAAAGCTGCAAAGAGTTTTCCGGCATTTCTTCAATCTCAAATTCATAATTCAAGGTCAGGGGAAGCGTTCGGTCTTCCTTCTTCCTGTCGGCCCACGGCTGGACCATGTTTCCCGCCCGGACCGGGACTCCGAGCACATGACGGAGCAGGTCATCCAGATGCAGGATAAACGTTTTGCCTTTTCTGTTGGAGAATTCCCATTCCGGGTGATCCAGCACCAGCGAGTTGGGAAGATTCAACCGGACCGGAATCCTGCTGCTGTTCAGAGATATTTTGGAACAATAGTGTTTCGTTTTTTGCGGAGTTCCTTCATCCGGTTTTCCCAGAATAAAGATCCGTGTTTGCTGCGGCAGAAAAGAGGTGGGCAGCTGATAGCCTCCGGCAGTTTTTTTTGTTTCCAGAAGATGGAGACTTCCGTTTTCCGGCTCCAGTTCGTACCATTGCCCGGCGATGTCTGTGGCAATTTCCACGGTCAGTTCGGGATATTCAAGACGCCGTTCTGAAACGCGCGTATGCTGTCCGTTCCGGATATTGAGTCCGGTGTTGCAGATCGTCAGGCTTAAACCGTCTTCCAGTTCCCGGAGCTGATAAAGCAGGGACGCTGTTTCCCGCGCCGTTGCGGAATGAAAACGGACCTTTCGGACCAACGGCTCCACAGCGGAGATTCCGGAGAGAAGCCGCTCGTATAGTCCGCCCGCATCCGGACAGAGCACGCCGTCAACCCGTTCCGGAGCGGTTCCGAGGCGTGCGACTGTGCCTCCTGCATCCAGGAAACGGGCGAGCAGGTCCAGAGTTGTCCGCCGGATCGTTTTCATTTCCGGCAGTAGGACTGCCCGGTAGGCGGCTTCGCCCAGACGCAGAACCGGCGTTCCATCCAAGGTGTCAATGGTACCGGAGACGGAGAGCATTTCTTCGTCTCCGTAATCGAAATCGAGGGCGTCTGCCAGCAGTTCGTTGCACAGAGTTTCGGCTTTCCGGTCGAATTCCTCCGCGTCCTGAAGTTGAGAGTCCAACAGGATCCATGCGGATTCCAGTGGATGAATCACCAGCAGGTCCCGGATTTCCCGGCCTTCGCTCAGGATAACGCCGAGACGGGCAAAGTAATCTTCCAGCAGCGGCATTGCGGCGGCAAAATTGGAGAGACTGGAGAACGAGGCGGGATAATCCCGTTTGGCTTCGCCTTTTATCGTGTAGTAACTCAAATGCAGACAGCGTAGATTGACTCCGAGCACATACTGCCAGTCAGCCATGGCTTTGTAAGCGGCGAGGGTGGTGTCCCATCCGGTACAGCCGTAGACTTCGCTGATCCGGAAACGTCGGCCTGTCTGCCGTGCCGCCGATGCCAGCTGTTTGCAGGTTCCGTAAAGCTGGGCATATTCGGTCAGCTGATCCATGCCCGGTATCTGCATGAGGGAGTAGTGACGCATCACGGCCGCGCCGGCTCTGCTCTGCGAGGCGGGAGTATCCTCCCAGAGAAGATGGCCGGTGAGCTGCATCCCGTGTCTGCCGCACCATTCGCTGATTTGTTTTGTATAACTGGAAACGAACAGCTCTGTCAGAACTTTGAAGTAAAAGTACCGAACCATTCCGGAATCATGAGAGTCGGAGGAAAAGAACAGTTCCGGCAGGTGGTCGGTCAGCGGGAATCCGCAGAGTTGCCGGAAGCGTTCGGGAATGCGGCTGTTCCATGCGCATACATGAACATCGGAGTACGGCATGGGAAAGAGCCGTTCCGCGGAATAGCGCAGACAATGCGGTTCGTCGGTGAAGATCATCGGTGCGGTTGTGCCGAATGCCGCGCCGAGTTCGTCAAGGTAGCGCTGATAAGTGGTGTGAAGAAAACAGCAGACGGCTTCCGGGTTCAGTACATCAAGATAGGAAGTATTGTTGTAACGCGGTTCCGGCAACTGTTTTTCGACGAATGCTTCGATCAGTGTTTCCCCGTTTTCTGCCTGTTCCGGCGAGGTCACCCGGCGCAGATTGCGGGCGCGGCTGCCGGAAAGTTCCGCTGCCCAGAGTCCAAATCCGGCGGGGTGAGGGATGTAATCCGTCCGATTGTGAAACAGCCGGATATAAAGGAATTGTCCCCGGTATTCTTCATGGCGGGTGACGAATCCGCCGGCGGTTCCGGATGCCCAGCGGTCCTCGTCATACAGACAGGCTCGCAGATTCAGTTCTGCCGCTTTGCGGACTGCGGTTCTGACGCAGTCGAACCATTCTTTGCTCAGATACGGGGTTTCCAATCCCATCCGGGAGTGCATGAAGAAGCCGCCGAACCTCATCGCATGAAATTCTTCGATCTGCTGTTCAATTCTGGCGGGGTCCATTTTCCCGTTCCAGCTCCAGAAAGGCATTCCCCGGTAACGGGAATCCGGGTTTTTAACGGTTTCTTTCCAATTCCGCGGCATGATTCATATCCTTGAATGATCCGGTTGATAATTTTTCTGTTTTTGCTTCTTATCTGAAATTATAGCTTATTTTTGAAAAATAACCTTGACAAATCCTGCAATAAACAGTATTTTTCTTTCATAAGAGAAAAGAATGGAGGTAAAATGGCGGACCCGGAGAATTTTTTTTCTGTTCCGTCTGCGGGCATTGATCCGCAGATTCCGCTGCGGTGCGGAAACCAGCTGTGGCAAGACGATTTTCCGTTGCGGGTAATGTGGCATGATCACCGGAGAAACCGCAGGATGCATTCACATGATTTCTGGGAGCTGGTGATCGTTGTTGCCGGAAGCTGCCGGCACCTGATGCCGGAGGGGGAATTCCACCTGTCGGAAGGCAATGTGTTTATTCTGCGTCCGGGAATGAGTCATGCTTACGAAGCCGTTTCAGATTTTGCGCTGGTCAATCTGCTTTACGGGAAGAATCTGATTCCGGAATTGGATATGCGGGATTCTCCCGGCTACCGTGCTCTGTTTCACTGGAATGACGGGGCGGGTAAAATTCGTTATCTGCGGTTGACCCGCAAGGTTCTGGAGGAGATTAAAAGCCGGATCGGTCTTTTGGAAATCACGTTGGAGAACCGGCCTCCCGGTTACCGTTTTCATGCAGTGGCGCAGTTCATGGAGATCATTTACCGTCTTTCGGAATATTCCATGACCGGGACCGGGGCGGATCAGCGGCATGATGCGTTTCAGCTCGGTGCTCTTCTGGATTATATGCAGCATCACTACCGGGAGGGGATTCGTATTGCGGAACTGGCGGAGTCGTTTTTTATTTCGGAAGCGACTCTTTACCGGATTTTTATGAGAGAACTCGGAGAGCCTCCGGTCCGTTACCTGAACCGCCTCCGCACTGCCCAGGCGCAGCTGATGCTTCTGAATTCCCGCGACTCCATTTCGACGATTGCCCGTAATGTCGGTTTTACCGACAGCAATTATTTTGCGAAGGTATTCCGGAAATTCACGCATACGAGTCCGCGCGACTACCGCAGGAACAGCGTTCGCAAATAACTGCCGTTGGTATTTGCCCGTTCGCGATTATTGTCCGAGCATTTTTTCAATCGGCCGGACCGCGTCTTTCATCTGCTGTTCCGGAAGTTCGACCTGATTGGAAAGATCGCGGAGCACGTCGCGGACCTGTTCCAGCGTGATTTTCTTCATGTCCTCACAGACCATCAGAGGCTGAAGCGGGAAGAATTCCTTTCCGGGATTCTCTTTTTTGAGACGGTGCAGGATACCTTCTTCCGTTCCGATGATGAACTGTTTGCCGGAAGATTCGCGGATGAACTTGAGGATTCCGCCTGTGCTGAGCGCGTGATCCGCCTCGGCGATGACATCCGGCTGACATTCCGGGTGCACGAGCACCGGAGCCCCGGGATGGGCTTTACGGGCGTCGCGGATCATATCGACCGTGACTTTGTTGTGAATCGGGCAATATCCCGGCCAGAGTTCCATGGATCGTCCGAGTTTGCGGTTCATATTGGCTCCGAGATTCCGGTCGGGCAGGAACATGACTTTCCGGTCGGCGGGAATTGCGCTGATGATCGTTTCCGAGTTTCCGGAGGTACAGCAGATATCGACTTCCGCTTTGACGTCCGCGGTGCTGTTGACATAAGCAACAAGCAATGCGTCGGGATTGTTTTTCTTATATTCGCGGACTTGTTCCGCTGTTGCCATATCTGCCATGGGACAGCCTGCATCGGGATTGGGAAGCAGAACAATGGAGTTCGGTGAGAGGAGTTTTGCCGTTTCCGCCATGAACCGGACTCCGCAGAAGACGATTACGGGAGCTTTGACGTTCTGCGCCCGGATGCTGAGTTCGAGGGAATCTCCGGTGAAATCGGCGATGTCCTGCAATTCGGGTCTTACATAATTATGAGCGAGGATAACGGCATTCCGTTGTTGTTTCAGTCTGCGGATTTCATCTGTGAGGTTCATGACCGGCTCCTTCCTGGATTCCTGATGTTGAGTGAATAATATAGTTCCGGAATGGCGGAAAATCAATGATCGGTATTCTGTTCTGCAAAAAAAACATACTTTTTTCAGATTTGAGCTTGTAAAAAACGGAATATCCGTTATATTAATGACATGTCAAACGACACAAGGGGCAGTAGCTCAGTTGGCTAGAGCGATACGTTCGCATCGTATAGGTCGAGAGTTCGAATCTCTTCTGCTCCACCATTGTAAATTCTTCGGCGTTAATAAGTTGTATTGACGCCGTTTTTTTTCGCACAATGTATTCTGTTGCCGAAAAACCGCTTTTGCATAACGATTTCCCGCTGATTTGTGTAAACTTTCTCCTGCTGTTTTTTGGAGCGTGCTTTGCCTCTTTTCTCCCATGATACCTTTTCTCTACTTTTATGTGGTAATGGTTTCGTGAAATTTTTTTATTTTCGGGGCTTGACATTTTTAATATCTTGTGTTATAATTAAAACAAAAGGTGGTAACAGGTGGTAATTCTGAAATGAAAACGATACGTCTGGAAAATCTGAATACGGAATTTATGAGAATCCGTCAGTATGTGGTGGACCTGATCATTCGCAGCGGCAACGAGCCGCAGAAGGTTCCGTCCACCCGGAAACTGGCGCAGATGTTCGGCGTATCGCATCCAACGGCTCTGAAAGTATTGCGGAATCTTGCCGGGGACGGGCATTTGATCGCGTGCGGAAACAACGGGTATCTTACAGTTCCCGGAACGTTCGGCAGTTTTGAAGAGCTGAAAATCATCGGTCTGCTGACCGGGGACGGAAGCAATGTGTTGTTCGGTCTGCTTCATTTCCGGGTTTCCACGCCGTTCCTTGAAGAGATTTTCGGTCGGTCGGGCCGCTTTTCCGCTCAGCATATCTATTTACAGGGAAATGTGGAAAACGCCGCCGCGATCATCCGTAATTACAATCTGGACGGAATCGTCTGGTTTTCGCCGGATCCCAAGTATGCGGATACGATCCGGGAACTGCGGGAGTCCGGACTGCCGATCGTCGAGGTCGGATTCGTAACCGGAAACGCGAGTGCCGCCCGCTGGAATTTTGTCAAGGACCATTACCGGATCATGAACCGCATTTTTGAGGAAGGACGCCGGAAGCCGCTTGTTCTCTGCAGCGGATGTGAAGACAATCTGTTTGCCGAGATCCAAACCGGTATCCGCCGGTCCTGTGAAGAACACGGGGTGGCATTTGACTGTTGCCGTTTTATCAATGAAAATCCCGATTCCTCCATCCGTCAGACCCGGCAGCTGTTGGAAGCGGGGGAGACTTTCGACAGTGTTCTGCTGACCGGAAAGTTCTGGTATTACTGGCCGTTTCTGCGGGATAACTTTGATGTCAAAGGCAAATGCCGCGTATTCGGCGGCGAACTGACGCTGTCGGAAGATATGGGGTTTTCCGGCTGTCTGGTGACGCGCCGGATGAAAGAGGCGGCGCGCCGGCTTGCGGATAATTTCATGCTTCAGATGGAATCCCCATCTCCAGTACCGGTGAGCATTACGGATATTGAAGTGGATTTTGAGCTTTACGAAGACGGGCGGTCCGTCCGTTGAATTTTATAAAAAACAATAAAAAGAGGAGTAAGTGTTATGAAACAAATGTGGAATCCGGCAAGAGTATGGAAACGGAGAAGGAATCGGTTCACCCTTATAGAGCTTCTCATAGTAATTGCCATCATCGCTATCCTGGCTGGTATGCTGCTGCCCGCTTTGAACAAGGCAAGGGAGAAGGCACAGGCGATCCAGTGTCTTGCCAATTTGAAGCAGATCGGGGTCGGAATGACGACGTATCTGAGCGACAATGATGATTTCCTGCCGCCGATGTTCGGGGGAACCACCAGCGGAAGAACGTCGCCTTACTGGCATCATTTTCTGCTGAAAGTGAATGAAGAGAATTTGAAGATTGAGGGCGGTGGTTATATTACGGCTGCGGTACTGCATTGCCCGTCGATGCCGCCGATCGGAGATGTCCTGTATTTCCCGGATTACGGGATCAATCAGACCTTGATCACATATAGTAAATTTCTGAAAAAACCGAACAGTTCCGACTGGAGCGAGAGCATGTACCTTTCCGGCAGGGCATCGAAAATCCCGAATCCGTCACAGAAATTTCTTGTGACCGATACCTGGAACTGCACCGGAACCGGAGTGGCGAATATTGAACGGACCCGTGGTTTCTGGCGGTTCGAGACCAATTTGGGAAACAATGTCGGAGTTCCCGCGCCCCGGCACGCTCAGCAGACGGGGATGTTGTATCTGGATCTCCATGCGGGCTGGGTGCGCCCCGACAGTCAGCTCAATCCTCTGGAGGCATACCCGTTCAAGTGGGCGGACCGGAGATCCATGGAGCATATCTGCGCCGGCGGCTATCTTTGGTGACGGAGGAGGGGGAGCAGTATGAATACCAGATTGATGAACGGACTCGCCGCGCTTGTGCTTGCCGGGGGGACGACGCTTGCGGCGGCAATCTACGAAGAACGGTTTGACGCTTATCCCGATTATTCTCCCATGTTGGAGAACTGGATGTATCGCGGAGTTGCCGGTGAGGTGATCGGCGGAGCCTATCTGTTTACCGGAGTGAATCAGAAGAGTGCTGAATACTGGGATGTCAACCCGGAGGATGCGCAAATGCTGGTCCGGGATTTTCCCGCTGGTCCGTCGGTCAAGACCGTGGCACGGTTTACGGCGATGCCGCATCCGTTCAATGTGTTTGAGCCCGGCAAAAATTCGGAACAGCGATGCGGGCTTCTGATTCAGAGCCGGAAATTTCAACGCCGGGTCCGTTTGCCTGCCGATCAGCCGAATCTGAGCCTGTTTTTGAAACAGTCCAAAGACGGAAAGCGGAGCTTTGAACTGGAATATACCGGAAAGCCTTCCATTCCGCTGAAAACGGAGCAGACTTTGAACGGAACATGGAAGCAGGGGCACGAATATGAGCTTGCTCTTTCTCTGTCCGGAGACACTGTGACCGGAACGGTCCGGGAGGGCGGACGGGAAATCTGGCGCAAGACTCTGCGCAGTCCTGAATTCCGGACGGTGTTTGCAAATGCGTATCCGGGAGTCCGCAACTACCGCATGACCGGCAAACTTTCGTATTTCAAGGCGGACAATCTGGATTCCGCTTCCGCGAAGCGGACCCTGCATCCGCTTTCCGTTCCGGAAATCTGGCGAGCCGCGGACGGGCAGACCGTACAGTTCCGTCCGGGTGAGAAAGTGAATCTCAGGACGATTTTCGGAGGAAAGAAGGAAGTGACGCTTTTTTCGGAAGTTTCCGTTCCGGAACGTGGTGATTATGTTCTGAAGGGAAACGCGGACTGGTTCTGGAAACTGGTCTGCAACGGGGAGACCGTCGGAGATTTCATGAAGACGGGAAACGGAAAAGGCGGACGCATTGTCGTCATGCCGCTGAAGAAAGGGAAGAACCGGCTTGAACTGACCGTTAAACCGGGGAGTTCCGGCTGGAGTTTTTCATTTTCCGCACCTTCCCGTGAGGAAATTCGTGCCCGGTTGATCCGCAACTATACTTACGGTTCCGATGTGCTGCTGTGGAATCTGGACCGTCTGACCGACGACCTTGCCAATCTGCGCCGCCGCAATGTCGCACTTCCGGAGGTGGAGCGCGAGGTGCAGGCGCTGCGGACTTCCCTTCCTGCGGATCTCACGGCGAAAGAGATCCGGCAGCATGATCCGCTTCTTGACCGGGCGTACGGGCGGATCTATGATGCGTACCGCTACCTGGAACTGCTGGACGCGCTTTCCGAATTGCGGGAGTCCGGTGTTTCCGCTCCGGAACTTGCGGAACTGGATCGTCTTGCCGCCGGCTTGAAAAAACAGCTTCTGGCTGGGAAGAATATTGAAAAAGACGCCCGCAAAGCGCAGAGTCTGCTGGATTCCGCATACGGCAGGATGAACGGAGTCGCGGAAGGTGTGACAAGAGGCGGATCGTTCGGACGGTTCGGCTGGGTGACGAGTGCATCGCTCGGCGATTACAGCAGCGGAGACGGTCTGCTTGCCAATCAGGTGCTTTCGGACGGGGCGATCGCGCGTCAGTATGTATTCTCGCCGGAAAATCCGAAACTCTACTGGCAGATACGGTTCCGTTTTGAGGGGGAACGCGATCCGGATACGGCAAAACGTCTGGGGGCGCTTCCTGTGACGGGTCCCAATTCGTCTGTGGAATTCGGATACGATCCGACGCAGTTCTATTCCGGTTCTACGCCTGGAAACGTGAAAGTGAATGCGATCAGCTGGACCCGCAAGCAGTTTACCTGCGGCGATTTGTTCACCGCCGATATGAATCTGCTTTCGCCCGCGCTTCTGCTGGAGAGTGCTCATCGCGTGTTTGTGCTTGCCGATTCGCCGACCGGAGCGTTTACCAATATCGGCTGGCTGAACGGGAAACGGGAAGTGCGTTCGGAAGCCATTGCCGGAAACGGGGTCGTTTATGACCGGGACCGTGACGGTGAACTTGGCTCGAACTGGATCGTTCTCTGGAACGGTGCGAATGCGGAGCAGGATCTTGCCGGACATCGCGGGAGTATCCCGCTTCAGGTGATCTTTCAGCGCAAGCCGCGGACGATCGTCCGCAAGGATGGAGAACTGAAGATACAGTTTGACCGGAACGGAGCGGTTTGGCTCAATACGCTGTATGGCGCTCCGCTTCAGGCGACGGGAAACTGGCGCGGCAAACTGCCGTTTGCGGCTGTCGAAGCGGCGGAATTTTTCGGACGTTCCGCGCTTGCCCAGCCCGAAGACTGCCGCGAGTTTTACCGCTATGACAAGGACCGGAAAACGGTTGAGATCATCAATAAATACAAATTCCGGGAATTCGCGGAAAACGACTGGGGAATCAAGCCGCTGAAACTTGCGGTTCTTCCTCCGGTTCTGTCCCTGATGGCGGACCGCGGCTTTGACGCCGTTCTGCCGGATGAGCTGCGGGATCTGAACTATCCGACGATTTACGGTCCGCTTTACGGCGTGGAGGGCGCGGAAATTACCTACACGCTTCCGGTTCCCGATATTCCGCAGTACAGTATTGCGCGCAACGCGGAAGGAGACCCGAAAGACGTGGAGCGCGTCCGGCGCCACGGAATGGATGACATCGAGGGATCGCGGTTCCGTCTGTATGACGAGCGGCTCTCCCGCGCGTGGCATTCGATCAGTTTCCCCGGCGGCGAAGCCTCCAAACTCTGGCAGTACTGGTCTCCGGTCTATCAGCAGTATTTGAACGGCATGTTCCGCTATATGATGAAGGAGTCTGCCGGATACCGCACCAACCGGGTCTGGCGCTCGCTGACGGAACCGTATTCCGGCAGAAAATATTTCTATTCGTTCTCAATCGGAGCGGATTATCCCGGTGATGTCGGCGTGTTCGGCGACCGCGGATATGGTGTCGGGCTGCATCTGAATGCACTGGAGCAGTACAGTTCCATGACCGGAGATACCGGGCGGCTGAAAGCTCTCTGGCGCGATAATTCGCCGCTTGCTTCTCCGGACGCCGTCCGCGACGGACGGTATCTGACCGTCGATAAGATGCTCGGTTATGTGAAAAACGTACATGACTGGGCATGGATGGACGACGGCAGCAACGATTCCGGCGACAACGGCCCGGTGGTCGATTGTTCGCAGGCTCCGTTTGCCGGTCATTGCGCCTATTTCCGCATCGCGCAGCGGGTCGGAAACGAGCGGGAGATCGCAAAAGGAGCGTATCATCTGGCGAAGAGCCAGCTGCCGCTGATCGCGCGTCCGGCATTTCTGGATTACGGAAGACGGAACGGACTGGTCGGGGTGGATCACATCAACGTCGGTTTCCGTGAGTTCATCACTCCGAATTCGTTCAGCAATCAGAGTATGCACGCGGCGAACGAAAGAAATATTTATGTCGCTTCCTACGCCTCTCTGCTTTCCTATGCGGGGAGGGATGAAGGCCTTGATATTTATTATCCCTATTCCAAATATATCTGGAATGACCTGAGACGTTTCCAGAAGCTCTGCGCACAGTATTTCCCGAACGGGGATACGGAATCGTTCCAGTGGAGCGCTCCGCTGGCAACGACGCTCATGTTCCGCATTCTGAACGGCGAGAAGATTTCCGCTGTCCGGCGTATCTACGAAACGATGAGTTCCAAAACGATCTTTTACATCCGGAATGGAATGGACCGTGATGTTCTGTCGCTGATTCTTGCGGGCGGCTGTCCTCTGCTGCTGACCGACTGGGCGCCTCTTCCGCTTCCGGATTTCCAGTTCGTTCCGTCCGCGAAAAAAGCCGTGGTGACGCTTGAGCGTGTTCCGGAAAAGTTCCGGCTCGGATTCCTTTCCTCACAGGAACCCGCCGCCGTGACGGTGAACGGAAAATCGGGAAGCTGGAAGTATGATTCCGCGACGCACCGGCTTTTCATTCCCGTTCCGGCAGGGAAAAAGACCAGCGTCGAAATCCGGTTTGACCGGATCGACATGGAACGGTTTGCACCGTTCCCGCTTCCGGAGCCGGCTCGGACGGTTCCGGGAATCGTGCCGGAAACCGGAAACTGGCGGCGCAGCGCTTCCATGCCGAAGAAAATGGAGAGTGCCGCCATTGCGGAGAAACAGCTGTATCATCTTCTGGTTTCCGGCAGCGACAGATTCCTGTTTCACGACTGGGGGAAGGGGAAAAACCATGCCGCCGGAGGATTTACCGGGAACTCTCCGCGTGACGGCCAGCCGCCGCGTGCTTTGGAGATCCGGGCTTCCGTGGAGAACTTCTGCGGTTATGCCCGCAACCGCCTGAGTTTTCCCGCCGGAAGCAAGGCTCTGGTGGTGACGGGACGGGTCATGCGTTCTGCGGATTATTCCGGGAATGTTCCGATGGTGTTTCTCTGGTTCCCCAAAAGCAACAAACCCGTTTTTTATCAGCTTCCGGCGGGGAAAAACGGAGAGTGGCAGGAATTCCGGTTTGAATGCACGGATCCCGCTCTGCTGAACGGCGGAAACGAGTTCATCCTGAATCTGACGACTCAGCTGGACCCGCGCAAAGGAGAACCCCGCGGAGCTGTCTTCTATCAGAACATCCGGGTGTTCAGCAAATAACCGGAATACGGTTTTGAACCACGATAAAACCATGCCTTCTGTAATGCACAGAACGCATGGTTTTATTTTTTTGTTTGAATCACATCCCTGCATCAGCGGATTGTGAACTTTTCCCGGTTGGTTTTCAGCCTTTATACCACTTCGGGGTACCGCTTGCCCGCAGACGGGCGACGTGTTCGACACGATCCTGCAGGATTTCATCGCGGGTCCAGCGCAGAAGCGGATCGCGGTAGGGGGTGCCGGCGGTGGATTTTGTCGCAATCAGAATATCTTTTTCCGGAAGCGGCGGAAGAAAGGGCGCGGTATCCAGTGCGGCGACTGTTCCGCCTCTCCGGCGTCCGAACGGCGTCGATTCGTACAGGTGAAAGCCGAGTTCCAGAAGCGCGCCTTTGAACGGGTAGGCTCCGCAGTAGGAAGCCAGAAAACCGTCCGGTTTCAGACGCTCTTTGAGCTTGGACAGGAAGTCGATGGTCCACAGCTCCGGGTTGGTATCGGGGGTGAAGCCGTCCAGAAAAATATAATCGTAACGGGCGGAAAGATAACGGACCGAATCGCGGGCGTCGCCGAGCATCAGCTCAACGCGGGCGGAAGGCGATTCGTAACAGCCGTGTTCCGCAAGCGCCTTGACGATTTCCGCCCCTTTCCGTTCCGGCAGACGCTGTGCGGCGTCCAGCGCAGCGGGGTCCGCTTCCAGTGTCGTGATGTAGAGTCTGGCATGATTTCCGGTGTTTTCCGCCAGTTCGACAGCGGAACAGACGTTGAAACCCATTCCGAAGCCGACGTCGAGGATCGAAGCGTTCCTGCCGCTTTTCAACCGGTCGGCGACTCCGCAGGGCTGGAGATATTTGCGCGCCGATTCCTCCCATGCGCCTGCTGTGCTGTGAAAGTGCTGCCGGTACCGGGGATGGTAAAAGGTGTAGGAGCCGTCTTCCGTGCGGACCGCTTTCATGCAGTCCGGCGCGATCTCCCCGGAAGCGAACATCTGCAGAAACATCTCGGTGAATGCGGATTTCGTCATCCACCATTTCGGTGCTACGATTTCCTCCTCCGGAGCATCCGCGCACAGCCGCATGACGATCCAGTTTTCCGGCAGTTCCCGGAGAAAGAGCGCCAGCGCGGAGGCGTATTCGTATTCGTTCAGCGGCGTGACGTCTCCGTTGCGGTACATGCGTTCCAGTTCCGTGTTTTTCAGAACAAGCAGATTGTGAACTTTGATTCCGGAAAACGGCAGTTTCGCCAGTTCCCGCGCGGTCCGCAGATGATCTTTTGCCGTTTCTCCCGGCAGGCCGAGAATCACATGGGCGGAAACCTTGATTCCGCGCTCATGCAGGCGAACCGCCGCATCCCGGACGGCGTCGAAATGATGTCCGCGGTTGATCCGGTCGAGCGTGGCGTCGTTGGCAGTCTGTACGCCGAGTTCCACCCAGACGTCATAGTTTTCGGTCAGTTCCGCGATAACGTCCACGGTTTCGGGCGGTAGGCAGTCGGGACGGGTGGCGATGATTACCGTGTTGAAATGCGCCAGTGCAAGAACGCGGTGAAAGATGTTCCGCAGCGTGTCCGCCGGCGCATTGGTCGAGGTGAACGCCTGAAAGTATGCGGCATACGGCGGTTCCGCGTGATAGCGGGTACGAACGTATTCCACGCCGCGCGACACCTGCTCTTCCAGTGTCATTCCTTCGTGAAGATGCCGGGCACGGCTGCCGTCGTCGGCGCAGAACGCGCACCCGCCCCGTCCGGCGGAATCCCGGTGCGGGCAGGAAAAGCCGAGGTCCAGCGGAATGCGCTGAACGGCGGTTCCGTACCGTTCGACAAAATAATCCTTCAGCGTTCTGATCGTGTTCATCGGACCGGAAGCAGCGGAGCGTAGGAATGCAACGTGCGGATCGCTTCCTCCGGTCCTTCCTTCGCCCGGAACACCGCTGTTCCGGCAACAAGGATCGAGGCCCCGGCGCGGATGATGTCCGGTGCGGTTTTTGAGTCGATTCCGCCGTCCACCTGGATCCGGCAGGTTGGATTGCCGGTCCGGAACAGTTCGTGAAGCTCCGCGACTTTCGGGATCATGTCCGCCATGAAGGACTGACCGCCGAATCCGGGTTCGACGGTCATGACGAGCACCATGTCGATTTCCTTGAGAAACGGGAGGAGTGCGCCGGCAGGCGTTTTCGGCTTGATGGAGATCCCGACCGAACAGCCGAGTTCCCGGATCGCCCGGATCACCGCGGCGGGATCGTCCTCCGATTCCAGATGAAACGTGAGCAGATCGGAACCGGCATCGGCAAACGCCTTGACGTACCGGAGCGGACGGGAGATCATCAGGTGTGTGTCAAACAGCAGGCCGGAACGGGGACGGAGCGACTTTACGAGCGGCGGACCGAATGTGATGTTCGGCACAAAATGACCGTCCATCACATCCAGGTGAATCATGTCGCATCCGGCTTCCTCCACCATGCGGACGTCGGTTGCGAGATTTGCAAAATCCGCCGACAGGATGGATGGCGATACCAGAATGCGGTCCGTCGGCATATCATTCAGCATTTGTTTCATTGTCGTTTTCCTTTATTTCCCTCCGCCGTACGGGTACGGCAGAAATTGCAGATCGCGCTTGTTGTGAAGCATACAGTTGCCGATCGTATAAATATAACGGAAGCTGTCGGTTGAAACCGCACAGGCGAAGAGCATGGAGCCGACCATCGTGAGCAGTTCCTCCGTGTTCCAGAAATGAATTCCGGGATCGGGATTCATCAGTTCGCCCCACTGGTGCGACGGCGAATAGAGCGTGCCGTTGTGATGAAGCACAAATTCGCCCTGAAACCGTGCGATGTCCATCGGAGTGTCATAATGCTCCGCAAACAATTTGGCGATGATGCAGCACATGAAGTCACTGGCGAAACCGTCTTCCAGAATCGTGCCGATGCAGATCTGGTCGGCGTTCATATCTTCCATGAACGTGGCGGAACAGGTCAGCTTTTTCTGAATATAGATCAGCTGCCGGCGCACCGTGGAGCAGTTGCGTTTTGCGGACTCCTGAATGAACTCGTCCCATTGCTCCATGACTTCCCCGCGGGTATCGTTGTCGAACCACAGCAGGTGCAGGCGCACGATCCCCTCCAGCAGGGAGAGTTCGCCGTGATCGAGAGCGTCGCCGAGAATCCGGCGGTTCCGCCGCTTGATGATCGCGGACTGCATCTGATGGATCCGGCGGCGCAGCTTGGCATCGGAAGTCTCCTGAAGGGAACGGAGAATGCGTTCCAGCCGCGGACCGGCCTGCTGAAGCAGTTCCGCCATCGCTATGCAGGCGGATTGCTCGTTGTCGTCGTCCAACAGTTTGAAAAGGTTCTTGAAATCATCGGACATAGGCTCACTGCTTTTCCGGAAAGAATCCTTTGAGCGCATCGGAGGCGATTTTTTTGACTTCCGGCGAGAAATCCGCTTTGAGGATCCAGCGGAGAAACTCCGGATTTTCCACGGCGACCGTTTTCAGCGACTGTCCGGCGTTGCGTCCGAAGCCGATCACGACCTCGCCGCCGCGCCACTTGAAACGTCCGTCCGGATCGACGGCGTCGGGTATGCGCGGGGTGCAGAGGGCATGGATGGCGTCGAGGTCCGGCGTGAACTCCACGTCTTCCGGCATCTCTTCGGAGGTCCATTGCGAATATTTTTCCAATTCCGCTTCAAACACCTCCAGCGACGCCAGCGTGTCCGCTTCGGCGGAATGGGCGTCGTCGAGACTCTTCCCGCAGAATTTTTTATAAGCCGCCTTGAGTGTACGCGGTTCCATCTTGCAATAGAGATAATACGCATCCACGATCCGGCGTTTTTTCGTGTCGAATTCGAGTCCGGCGCGCTGGAACTCTTTCACGAGCACCGGAACGTCGAACTTGACGACGTTGTAGCCGCCGAGGTCGCAGTCTTCAAGATAGATATACAGGCTCTGCGCGATCTGACGGAACGTCGGAGCGTCCCTGACGTCGTCGTCATAGATCCCGTGAATCGCGGACGCCTCTTCCGGAATATGCATTTCGGGATTGATCCGGCGGGTTTTGACTTCGCGGGTGCCGTCGGGAAACAGTTTGACAACGGAAATTTCCACGATCCGGTCGGTCAGCATATTGGTGCCGGTGGTTTCGAGATCGAAGAACACCAGCGGTTTGTCTTTGATGATGGAAAGCATTGCAGATACTCCTTGCATTGGATGTTTGAAAAACGCTTTCCCCGAAAGCGCATTTTAGTTCAATTCATACTATACACCCGCAAGGAGCAATAAGCAATCCCTGTTTCGACGTTTTTCCGGAAAAGGAGGCGCTCTTTTCAGGGCAGAAGCAGACGCCCGAACAGAAAGCGGTTGCACCAGTTTTCCGCTCCGCCTGCCCAGACCGCCTGAGAGTGACGGCGTTCCCCGTCCGAATCATCGACGGCGATATCGAACGTCAGAGAGGCGGGACCGGGCAGTCCGAGGTTTTTCCACGGAATCCGCACGACGGTGGAAAAGTCCGCTCCTTTGTCATCCAGCGTATATTGTATGCCGTTTCTGTTCAGGTTCGGGCTGACGGAAAGCGCTTCCGGAAGACCGTTCGATGACTTCGGGACGAGGTACAGACGGTAACAGGAGTCCGTATAATCCTTTCTGCCGAGCTCCCGGTCGGGTGCTGTGTCCAGGAAAAATTCAATTCCGTCGCCGCTCCAGGGAGCCCCCTTAATCCGTCCGCCGCGCTTGTCGTCGCGCACGGTCACATGGAATTCCAGAAATTCCGGAGAGGTCCGGATTTCAAATTCCGCATTGTCCCCGATCGGATACGGCGTTCCCGGACGTGCCGTTCTGCCGGAAACCGGGACGACGGAGAAACGTTCCACCGTTTCGCCGTCTGAAACAAGAACGGTGATTGTTCCGGACGGTTTTTCCGGCGCAGAAAAATAGAGGGTCCGGACTTCCTGCGGCGCGAGTGCAAGCTCCTGTTTTTCCGTTTCCGGAAGCCGAACGGCGACGTTCTGTTTCGTGCGCGTGTTGTTCCGGATTTCGATAGCGAAAACGTTTTTCCCACCGATAACGCTGTTCCGGGCGCCGGTCACGACCAGTTTCCGTTGCGGAATTACGGTGATACTCTGCCAGTCGTCAAACGGCTGTTTGCCCTTCAGGTAAACGGGATCGTTGCCGATTTCGACCGTTTTACCCGGAACCGGATTGCCGAACAGGTCGTAAGCGATCACGTTTTCCGGCAGTTCGAGTTTGAATTTTTCTCCCTGCTCCATCGCCCAGCAGGCGGCGACCGGATATCCGTTCCGGTCCTGATAGCTCCATGCGCTTACACCGCGCAGCAGATCCAGCTTCCGGATTCCTTTTCCGCCTTCCAGAAAACGGGCGAACGCATTTGTCGCGGCGGCATGCTCGTTCGGAATAAAAGTGGATGCCGCAAAGTTGGACCATTTGTAGCCGGGGCGCAGGTCGAGCCCGACGATGCGCGGCGCCCAGACCGCAATGCTCTGTGAAAGTCCTTCGCCGAGGTCGATCAGATAGCGGCGGATCAGATTGCCCGCCGGAAATTCGCCCCGTTCCTCCACCGGTTTATCCAAACCTTTCATTGTTTGGATAAAATAAAGTTCCGAATTCCAGAGCGGCATTCCCGGACGGTATCTGCCGATGATTGCAAAGGCCTGCCGTATCTGCTGCTCCGCGGGAATGGGGGAGTCGTCCAGCTGTGCGCTGTACGGATGGAACGAGATCGCATCCGCATACCGGAACGCTCCGAGTTTTCCGCATTCTTCAAGGAATTGACCGAGATTGCTGTTCAGGTCTCCGGTTGTGCAGAAACCGACGACCGTGCACTCCGGGTCCGCTTTCTTTGCCGCGCGATATGCGCGTTTGAGGTATTCCTTGTAACGGGCCGGGGACAGATACAGGTTCGGCTCATTCATGATCTCGTAACACTTGATTTCGTTCTTGTAGCGGTTTACGAATTCGTAGACGAATGCTTCCCATGCGTCAGGAGGCGGCAGAATGCGCCGGAAATTCGGCGTCGCCGCTTCATCGGTCGGAGTACTTGCCTTGCGGATCCACGAATTGGCGAATTTGTCATGTTTGATGTTGACCATGAACTCGGAACTGCCGAGCCGCGGCAGAATGTCGATTCCGTTTTTCCGGGCGCGCCGGATGATGTTGTCGGTATGGCTCCAGTCATATTTCCCCCGTTCCCGCTCGGTCCGCCACCAGTAAAAGACGCCGTCGTCATGCAGACGGATCGAACCGAATCCGCACAGACGGGTACGGGCGAAAAACTCATCCATATTCATTCCGCAGGCTCCGAAATACGGTGCCGGCGGGAGCCCGTCGGGATCTTTCGGAAGAAAACGGGTGCTTTGGATATGAAACAGATGCCCGTTGACTCCGGCGGAAAACCCGTTCCCGAACGAATAGCTGCGGACCGGCAGTTTACCGAGAACTGAGAACAGCAGGGGAATGCTTCCTGCATCGGTTCGCAGTTCGAATGTTCCGTAGCGGGAGAGATCGGCGGAGAAAGTCCTTTCCGTCACGGCTCCCGGTTCCAGTTCAAACGTGAGCGTTGTCAGCGGCATTGCCGTCTTGTAGAAAACGTCGTACAGCTGAACCGCGACTTTCCGGGACACTTTTCCGGCGGAGTGATTTACCGCTTTCAGAGTGAAATTGTTTTTGCCGGGAAAGCGGACCGGCTGATTGCGCTCAAATGCGATTTCCACCGGTTCCGCCGGAACATAGCTTTCCGGGGTCGCCGTCAGCTGTACCGCGTCCAGCCATAATTTTTCCGTTTTCCAGTTCAGAACCAGATTCCAGACGGGATTTTTGTTCGGAATTGCGGGCATGGTGAAAGAAAACCGTTTCCATTCCGGAGTGACGCGGAACACGGTCGAGCTGTTTTGCCAGTGGTACCCCTTTTTGTCGTAGGTGCAGGAACGCAGCAGGAGTTGAACTTCGGCGGGACGGTCTGATTTCAGCTGACAGGTGAACGTGTAGCGTTTGCCCGGAGTCAGAGTGACGTCGTGCGAGGAAAACTGCATGACATTGCCGTTCGGATTGGGAAAAAACAGACTGTATTTTCCGTGAATGCGCGTTGAGCCGTCGCGTTCCGCTGTTCCGGGGGTGAAGTCGGATGCGGAGTACGGGATTCCCGCCGCAATGCTGTATTCCGCGCTTCCGAGTTCAAAGCTGGAATTGCGCAGCAGATTTTCACCGGATGCGGAGAGTGCGCCGAGAATCAGGAGGGAAATGATTGCCGGTTTCATTGTTTCGCCTTTCATGGGAGTTGTTCAAACGTAAGGTCTTTGAGCAGAAATTCCGTTTGGCCTGCGGGAATGGAAAACTGGCAGCCGGCAAGACGGCGTTTCAGATAGGGATAGGCTTTTTCCGTCGGATAGGTGAACTCCAGCGTGTATCTGGTCCATTTTCCGGAAATCCGTTTTACCTGGCGGACGTTCCAGTGCTTGGCGTTTGGAACCCAGCCACCGTCAACACCGGCCTGAAACGTTCCCGGACTTCCTTTTGCCCAGAATGACAGGCGGTAAGTTTTTCCCGGCTGCGCTGGTATTTCGATCGAACGGAGAGCCTTTGCTCCGTCGCCCCGGCAGAGCCAGGCGGAACCGGCGTCAATATGGTCCCTGACTTCAATGGTCTGGAGTGCTTCTCCTTTCATTACCCGGAATGCGGCCGGGCCATCGTCCGCATTCAGCTGTACGGTTTTCAGATCGGATTCACTCATCCGGGCCGCCTGAACCGCTCCGAGTTTCAGAAGATACGGTTTTTTCCCTTCCGCCAGAAATGAAACCGGACATTCCCCGTCATTTTCCGCATGGAAATAAACCGTGGCGCGGGATGTCTTTTCTGTCGGAGGATAAGCCGCCGACACCTTGCCGCCGATCTGGAGTTTCAGCGGCGTTCCGGCTGCTCCCGGCGTCTGATAGTTGAACGTTATACGATATATTCCGCCTTTTTTTACATTCAGGACGGTGGAGGCGGATGACCAGTTTGTAAAGCGGTGTTCGAGCTGCTGATCCCGGATCGTCCAGCCTTTCGGAAGCCGCCATTCGGAGAACGGTTTTACCGGGAGCGGTTCCGAGGCGGAAAGGATGAGAACGGCGCATACCGGTGCGGATAATAAAACGGTTTTCAGGTTCATGATCATTCCCTTTCAAATTGATTTATTTTCTGGTCCAGTTTCCGTTGAAACGCTGGCTCCAGTGAATGGTTTCCACATGTCCGTCCTTGAACAGAACGTTCAGCTTCGTTCCGCCGTGATGCGTGTAACCGGGATGAGTCTTGTAATCACTGTCGGTCATTGTCATTCCGGGGGAATAGGAGCCGGGAGTGTAGGCGGCGTAACAGGAATTCCGGTGGGGACTCCAGAGCGTTCCCCATTGGAACAGTGAAACTTTTTCCAGCATCACAGCGGTCCCGGAGGCGATCTGTCCGAGCCGGAACGAGTCTCTGCCGCCGTCATCGGTTTCCCGGACGCCGCCGCCCTGCTTGCCGAGCGTCAGGATATAAGAGGAGGCGTAAGTCGCACCGGGAGTCGGAGAGCGGCTGATTTCCGGACAGTAAAAGGCCCCGACGGGGGTATGGAACAGATTCGTCTTGTAATTGTCCTGTCCCGATTTCGTCTGGCTTACATAGATGATTGTATTGTCTATCGGCGGCAGCCAGTCGTCGTTCTCCCCGATATATTCAAACAGCATGATCCCGTTCTGTTTCAAGTTGGAAAGACAGGAGACGGTCCGCGCTTTTGCCCGCGCCGAGTTCAGCGCAGGAAGCAACATTCCGGCAAGAATTGCAATAATTGAAATAACGATCAGAAGTTCTATAAGGGTGAAGTCAGTTCTTTCCCCCCGGTGTGTCCGGTTTCCTTTTGCATGAATGATTGTTTTCATGATGTTCATCCGTTTTTCTCCTTGTTTTTTGTTGATGTCCCCTGTATGATATTCCAGTGCAGGGATTCTTCATGAAGTTCGGAAGGAATTCCCTGCATCCGGTTCCACAGCTGTTCCAGCATCCGGGAGATGATCGTACCGAACGGCTTTACCGCCATGGTCGGATTCCAGTCATACTGCGTACAGCCGGTGATCAGCTGAAAATCACGCGGTATCCGCAGACCATGCCGGAGCACGACCTCCCGGATCTGATCCGCCTGATTGAAGCAGACGACGGCGCCGTCCGCCGCATCCCGTTTCAGCAGTTCCGCCAACTGTTCCCCGCAGGAATCCGGAGTGGCAAGCAGTTCCTGCTTCGCCGGAATTCCCGCCTCTTTGAGTGCGGCGAGATAACCGTCGCGGGAACGCGGCATAGGAGCATCGACGAACAGGATGTTCCGGCAGCCCCGTTCCAGCAGACAGGCGGTTTTCTGATAGCCTTCGTGGAAATGGTCCATATAAATGTAATCGCCGCATTCGGGAGGACGGAAATCGAAATAACCGACGATCGGCAGTTCGTTTCCCATCGCGACCCGTTCAAAAGTCTGCCGCCGCCGTTCCGGAATTCCGATCCAGACCAGACCGTCCACATGGGAATTGACGATGTCGTTGTAAATCTCTTCCTGATTGGAGGTCATGACAAGCTGTGCACTGGCATTGTATTTGCGGATTTCGCGGAAGAACGTTTCCATGAACCAGGTGTCTTCGTTATTGTAAAGCGCGTGCATTCCGGAACGGTGGAGGAGTCCGATGGTCTTCAGCTTCCGCTCGTCCTCGCGGAATGAGAGGGGATTGACGAAATAGCCGCGTCTCGGCTGTTTGATCAGATAGCGGTCGTGCACCATATCCTCAAGAGCTCTGCGGACAGTTTTCCGTGCGACGCCGAACGTCTCCGCCAGAGCCCGTTCCGACGGCAGCGGCCGGTCGCTGTTTTGATGCTGCGCCAGATTAATAAAATACTGCCGCAGTTTTATGTATTCACACAGATAAGATGCGCCCATCATCGCTCCTCATTCGTTTATGTGGGGTACCAAGGGGTACCACGCTGTTTTAATTATACAACATTTTCCGGATTATGCAAGAGGGAAAACGAAAAAAAAACGGATTTTTTAGCGTTTGAAATTCAAACAGGAATGACTGACGATTATTGCAGCGGTTCGAAACAGGGGGGAGGGGAGAGGAATCCAGAGGCGGTAAACGCGATCCGGAAAGAGCTTCGCCATTGCTTTAGCAGGTTATGGTGACTGAACGATGGCAGGAAAAAGCCCGGTTTCCGGCAAAAGAAACCGGGCGGGGATTTTACCTGCCGTTTGCACTCCAGTATTTGCGCAGAATGAGCTGACGGTCTGTCGGTTCGGGCGAGGGGACATGGATGCTGCCGTCGGCGGGGTGCTCGAAACTCCAGTTTTCCCATTCCCGGAAACAGTGATATGCGGTGTCCCATCCGAGTTCGTCGAATACGGATGTGAGGTCTTTCAGATATTTTGCACTGCCCGGAGAGTAGCGGACAACCGAGTATTCACCAACGTAAATGCGCGCGCCGTATTTCTTTTGGAAGTCGATGACCGGTTTCAGGTCTTTCATGAGCTGTGCCCGGGTGTAATCCCTGTCGCCGATTCTGCCGGGGTAGGTGATGTAACTTCCCGGTTTGCCGCCTGGGCGGGAACCGACTCCCTGATGGGTATAGCTGTGGGGATGGTACATGTGCACTTCGTAGATCACATCCTTCATCGGCAGGGGGACGAGATAAGCGAATGCCTCCGGACTGTCCCACTCGTTTGCAGAAAGAATGACCGGAACTTCCGGATCGACTTCCCGGATTGCCTTTGCCGCCATGTACTGGCAATAAAGGTAGTTGTACGGGACCGTTCCATACTGGGTCGGCTCGTTCATCAGGGAATAGGCATGGATGACGGAGGAACCTTTGAAACGCTTTGCGATTTTCTTCCAGATGGCGATATATTCATCCAGATATTGCTTTTCAAAGAACATGCGGAGGTTTTCCTGATTTTTACTCTTGTCCGTTGCCTTGATACCGAGCAGCAGCGGAGTGCGGAAGCGGGCTCCGGGATGTTTGTTCAGAATCGGAATCAGCTTGAATCCGAGCTTTTCATAGACGGGCAGCTGAGAGGCGAGATAGTCCAGAGTCCTGTCGATGGAGGAGGGATTCTTGAGATCCCAGTTGATCCACCAGCGGAGGAGATTTGCGCCTTCCGCGCGGAGATCAGCGGCGTCTTTGGCGGAAAGAGTGGAGATACAGCCCGCTCCGCGCAGACGCGGAGCTTTGAGTACGCGGTCGGTATATTCGCAGCGGAAATTTTCCGGGAGAGTGAACGGAGCGGGATAAAGATCCCGTTCTTCGATTTTCAGTTTGGAGAGGCGTGCCGTCCCGTGATTGTTCTGGATGCCCGCCATCAGAGTGTTCTCTCCGACTTCTTCAGGAACGATGAAAGAAAGTTCCTGCCGGACACTGTCGAATGTTCCCCAGAGCGCGGAAGAGGAGGTATGATAACTGCCGCCGTTTTTTCCCTTATGGAAAAGCATGATCTTGGCGCAGCGGTGCGCCTCTTTCTGTTCGGGGATGTCTTTTCCGCTGATCATGCCGGAAATGACGATCTGTTTTCCTTTCCATTTGGAAAGATCAAGTGGCAGGACGGCTCCGTAAGTGTTGTTGATGATTGTATCGCCCGGTTTGATTTCGACTATGAGCTGAGTTGCTCCGTCATCTGTCCTGTCCCACCGTGCGTATTTACTGAGCTCCCACGCGGAATCGTCAACATGTTTCATAAACGGTTCTCCGGCGAAGGAGGTTCCCGCAAATACGAGAGCGAGAACCGGAATGAGCAGACTTTTTCGGATCTTCATGATCGTTTCCTTTTCTTTTCTGTTCAGATTGTTTTGGTATTTGACTATTTGCAAAACTTATTTTAATTTTAAAAAATCCATGTTTTCTGCCATCCGTCTTTTAATTGAAAGAGAAGCGGATATTGCTTTGAGCCGACTCCTCCCGCCGCATACAGGAACGTGGCTCGGCCGGAATGCACAAACATTTTTTTGAACATCGTTTCGGAACCGTCTAGTTTGTCCGGCATTACGGGAAATGCTCCCGGCATGACGGCGTTTTTCCAACGTTCTTCCGGTTGCCAACTGGTTAAAATCGCAAGCCTGCCCGGCAGATTCGTGAGACGCGGACCGCGAAAGCGTTCGTAATTCGGGCCGTTTTTGGTATCCGTGATGTATGCCAGCCCATCCACCCGGGAATCCCAGACGGCTGTCGAAGTGTAGGAACTGTAAAAATTCACCCATTGGGGATCTTGAGGAGTGACCGGATTGTGCGATGGACAGAAAAATATGCCTTTCTGTGTTCTTTGTGCGGTTGGGGCGGAAAGGTAGTCGGCGAAGAAGATCGGAAGCTGATAGCGGCTGTCTTCAAGCAGAGGCGGGAGCCAGTCGCTCCAGTCGTTGGCATAACTGTGCATTGCGGTTCCGATCTGCCTCAGATTGCTGAGACAGCTTGTTTCCATTGCCTTTTCCCTTGCAGATTTCAGCGTCGGAAGAAGGAGACCGGCAAGAATGGCAATTACTGCGATCGTGATCAGGAGCTCTATAAGCGAAAATCTGCATTTGCATCGGAATGTTTTCATAACAATTCAGTCCTCTCTTTTTTTTATTGTTTCGGGATATGATTTTCCCTTTCTTTAAATTATACTGGATTTTGCGGCAAAGACAAGATATCTTTTTTAGGGAAAAGTTTATATTTCTCATGAAAAAGTTTATGTTTTTCTAGTTTCGGGAATACCGGCCTGTTTGTTGGTTGTTGGAGTCCTTTGAAGTTTGTTCATACTATTGCGCTATATAAACATTGCGAATCAATAAACCCCGTGAATATCATATCCTGTCTTGCAAACTGGCGGGAGCGGGTTCATTCGGAAAAACTGGCGGGACGGCCTGGCATGCACAAAAGGAGCCCCCGCGGAGCATTCTTTCATCGGAATATCCGGGGGGCGGCAAATGACCGGAATAGAATTTTGAACGGCAGAGAGCCTCTTTACCGGGTTTTCTCTCTGCCGTTTACTTCCGTACCAGTTCGTAGAGAAAAACCGAGCCTTTTTCTGTAAACACGTTGACAGGAAAACGAATTCCGGCATCGGTGCGTCTTGCGGGGAGCTCTGCGAGACGGTTGCCCGCGGTGTCCACGGAGTAAAGCGTGTATTTTGTTCCGGATGGTGCGTGCAGAGTGATTTCCGCTTCCCCGCGCGCGGCAAGAAACGGCATCGTTCCCCAGCTTTCCAGACGGGTCATCTTTCTGCTGAACTTTGTTTTGCTTGCCTGGGAATCCGTCAAGTGGATCAGAAGAAGCCGTCCGGATTCCGCTAGAGGCTTTCCATCGGCAGACATCACGGAAAAGACCGCGTGCCCGATGTGATTTTCAATTTCTATGAAGTTTCCTTTCCCCTTTTTTCCCGCAGGGAGGATCAACGCCTCACAACTTGCTGTGACAGCTTTGAAAGTGCCGTTGCTGCAGTCAAGCGTAAGCTGGCCGGTGGGGGCACGAAAGATCTTGTTTTCGAGGTCGAACCACTCCGTTTTCAGTAGCCCGGAATCTCTCATCCGCGGAAGCAGGGCGGAATCTGAACCGTCTGCCCGGAAAACGGGAAGGGTGCCATGTCTTGCCGGAAAATTGATCCCGGTGTCAATCAGACCGTCAATATCCGCCGGTATTTCAGCTCCATCGGGGAGGATCAGTGTGCCGATCCGGGCGATGAGGCCGAGCCGGATGAACTCTTTGGAGTAATTGCGGCTGAAGTCCATTCCTTTTCCGTTTGTGAAGACCGCGGCAAAGGCGGACGGCGCCGCCTGTAATTCCCGGTCGAGAAACAGACGCAAACCGATCCGTTGGGATAAGGACTTGACGACATCTGTTGCGGAGTCGAAGTGGCTCTCTGTGATATCGCTGCGGATGACTTTTTCGCGGCTGTGGGAATAGGCGAACTGAAACAGTGCGTCCCAGTCCTGCAAAGCGGCATAAGCTCCGGTGAGAACGGCGCCTTCGGCACGGAAAAAATTCGGTTTGGCATAATCGAATTCGGTAATCGTCATTGGACGGTCGAGCAGCCGGGTCGGGAAAATCCTGCCAGGCATCCGCAGTTCCTGCGAAATCGCGGAGAGTCCGGAGGCCGTAGACGGCAGCTGCCAGCTGTTTTCCGGAAATGACGGATGATCCCAGTAGAAATGATTGTCCACAAAATCATACTGGGCACGCATGGTCGAAAGCAGCTGGTCGATGTTCATATTCTGATCGGATAGCGGTGTTTTGACTCCGAGTCCGCGGATGAATTCTTTCATCTCCATGAATCCCCGGTTGTAGGTTTCAACAAGGAATGCTGCCAGCTGCTGACTGTAAGAGCCTTCTGTTTTTGTTTTCTTTTTCCATTCTTCGAATTTTTGCAGATAGATCCGTGTCGTTTCCGGCGTCGCATTCCAACAGGAAGAAAGATTGTCTTCGTTGATCAGGGAGAGCGAAATCAGCGCGGGGTCGTCTTTCAGAGCAAGTCCCGTATACGGATTTACATGTGTGAGCCAGTTCTTTGCAAAAGTCTTCCAGTTGTCCATGACGGACGGCAGGACAAAGGCCAGAGCTTTGTAGGCTTTCACACTCAGCCGGGCGTCGGGAAATTCCGGTATCTCGCCCTTGTTGATTCGGCGTGAGACGTAAAGGTCTGTCGTGTAGTAAATGCCGTGTTTGCGGAAACACGAGATCAGATAGTCGAGCTGATCGGTGTAATACGGATCCAGTGTTGAACTTTTGTCGCCCGGATTGCGGCGTAGGCCGAGCCGGTTGTCATGGTGATGGAAACGGACAGCGTTGTAACCGATTGCGGCAAAACGGTCCGCGAGCCGTTCCGCCCATGCTTTGTCGAGATACTGGCTGAATCCGCAGAGATTGGCTCCATAGAACCGCACAGGTCTGTCCGGACGGTTCCGGAAAACGAATTTGCCGTTCCGGATCACCACAGGACCGTATTTTCCCGCCGGAGCATCAAGACGTGATGAGAAATCAAGAATTGAACCGGGCTTGAAATCCTTGTGGTAAACAATCGGCTGCCAGTTTTTTCCTGCAATGATGTATTCGGGAGCACTCTGTGTTTTCGGCATACGGTCATGGCTGACAGAGGCCGCTGCAATGCCCCAGACGGAGATTCCGGAGGAGCGGAATGAAACGAGCCTGATCGGTTTGTTTTCAATTTTCCAGACCGAACGGTAGAGCCCTATATAGGCGCTTTTGTTTTCACTGGTCCATACAATATCACCATTGCGTCGTGCGGTCGGACTCCACCAGTTCCCGGCATCGACACCGCCGATGACCGGAAGGACGGTCGAGGTTCCGTCTGTATAAGAGATCGTTATTTTGCCGACCTGTTTGCCGTTTACCGGCCATGCCAATGCGTGCAGCAGATAAAACCAGTGCCCCTGCACGGTTCCGGTTTGCGGCGCACTGGCTTCCATCGGAAAGCCCTTGGAGCCGGCGAGGACAATGCATGATTTCCCGTTATTTTCCGCCGGGTCGATGATCCGGAAATCGGTTCCGTACCAGCGTTGCTTTCCGGTTGGGATCATGCGTAAATCGTTTTCCGCGCCCTGATCGGTCCATCCGCCTTTGCAGTCGCCGTTTTTTTCATCGGCGAATCCTGTGGTTGCTGCGGAGGAAAGATCAAGCGGGGTGCTCCGGTATGGTTCGACTGAGATCGAGAGCTCAAGGGAGGATGAGTTGATTTTTCCGCGCGGCGGATCGAAAAGGAGACGCATTCCGTAATTATTTCCTCCGAATGCTCTTCCATCCTGAAGGACCAGTTCAAAATTTCCCCGGAATGTGATTTTGGCATCCGTTGCCGGAATGCAGAGCTCGGAGGCTTTTCCTGTGCGCAGGGCGTGTCCGGATTTTTTGTTGTATTCCAACGGGAGAATGATTTTTTTTCCGTCTACAAGGAGTTCTCTGCCGCAATATGTTTCGACTGGCATTGCGGTGCAGAGTCCGATTTCAGCCAGTTCGGCGATTTTTTCAAAATGGATTTCCGCGCGATATTTCCAAAGATGCGGCGCGTTTTGTTTGAATGTTTCAAGGACAGCGGCTTTCGGCAGCTGCGGTATCTGGAATAAGCCTTCCAGGAAGTATTCATTGTTTTGCTTTTTTGTTTTTTTAACAAGGAAATACGGTGATTCCTGTGAGGAAGAGACCCAGCTTTTCGGTTTGAAACAACGAATCGAGAGCGTCAGATCTTCGATTTTCAGCGATCCTTTCGGTGTTATAACGGGAGTTCCCGCGTTTCCGGAGAGACAGAGCAAACCTGCAGTCAGTATAATCGTGGATTTGTGAAACAGTTTCATGGGTATTACAGTCCTTTTGTTTTGGGGGATCACGGCCAGCGTTCTTCTGCGAAATAGACGGAAATCAGGTCTTCAATGGAATCTTTGCGCAGTTGATGCATAGAATTGAAAACGGCATGTCCATCCGCATAGAGCGTATTGACGCCACGCCCTTTTTGGTGAACAGTCCACGGCTTTCCTGCCCATGTTCCGATATTGGTGTTCGGTGCGAATTTCGGATGATTTTCCGCAACACCGCTCCGTTTGCCGTCCAGCAGAAGAACGAATGTGGAGGCGGTGGGCAATCTGGAGAAAAGCAGACAGCGGTTGTTGTTTTTCTCATCGCTGGTTCCGCTGCCCCATGCGTTGGTTGTGCAGCGCGTCCAATAGGAACGGTTGTTGTAATACGCATGATAGTTGGCGGAATAACAGTTTTTGGTGATGTTCAGCTGCGTGATTGTTGTTACATCAGCTGCTGTCGGCTGTGGTTTTACAACTTCCGGGCAGCGGACAACAGGTGATTCCGTATCGACCAGATTTGCCCGCCACAGTGAAGTTCCCCAGGTCCCGTATCCATTTGAAGCATCGGAAAGAATGAATTGATCTTTGAAATTCCCTGCATAGACGGCAATATAGACCCCGCATTGTTTCATGTTGGAAAGGCAGGAAATCTTTTTTGCTGTTTTGCGTGCGGAATTCAGCGCCGGAAGGAGAAGAGTCATTAAAATTGCAATAATAGTTATTGTTATGAGAAGCTCTATCAGAGTGAATCTGGCTGATCTGCAATTAAAGATGGATCTGATGTGCTTTTTGTTTGAATTCATGGTTATTTTTATCCCTTTCTTTTTATTCGAGGTCTTTGGGCAGGGAGAAAAACAGTTCTCGCTGCTTGTTTAAATTATATCTGATTTTGAAATAAAGTCAATATATTATATTGAACTCAAGGTATATAGTTTGCAAAATGGTGGGAAAAAACAGAAAAAACGGGAACGGGCTGGTTTAGAGACAATATCAATGGCGGCCGGGCGAATCAAAAAAGAGAAAACATGAAAATCTGTTTCATCGGTCGGAAAAGATACTTTTCTTTGATAGAGCTTCTAATCATCATTGTTATTATCGAAATTATTTCCGTAATGCTTCTGCCCGCGCTGAATGCGGCCCGCGAGAAGAGCAAAGGGATCAGTTGCATCAACAATCTGAATCAGACCGCGCAGATGCTCACCATTTGCGGAAACGACCACGATGGAAAGATCCTGATGTGGCGGAAAGTGGACAGCAGCTACTATGGACATTTTCTGGTTCGAAGCGGAATGATTGAGAACAGTCGGAAGAGTTCGAAAACCCGTTCGGTGATGTGCCCTTCGCTTCAGCTGACGGAAGGGTGGGATCCATTCAGTCCGATTCAGCAGATCTACGGCATCACACACACAAGTGCCAACGCCAGTTATCAGAAGACATTCAATAATGCATATTTTCTGGAGGGGGATACGGATGCAACAAAAGTGTTTGTGCTGGTTCCGTCCCGGATGAAGAACTCCTCGTTGTTTACCTGGCTGTTTGATTCGATCAAGACGACGGATCCGGCCGGATACACGGTCCCGAGTACAGCCGTGCTCTGGTATGATTACGACGGATCTTCCGGCGGATTTCACTTCCGTCATTCGGGGAATGCGGATGTCCTTTATGGCGACGGACACGCCATGGCACGGAATCCTGCTTCTCTTCTGTATGAATATCTGAAGAACGGGGCTTCTGCGAACGGATATTTGACCTCAAGCGGAGTCTACCGTCTTGCGGACCGTTCGCAGCATGCGGTTTTCTGATAGAAGGAAACGCCGTCAGAAACATTTTTCCGTTCTCAGACCGTTATCGCCCGGAGATCGGTAATGAGTACAGGGTAATCCGGAATGGGAATCGGCGGGAGGACCATTGCACCTCTCGCCCAGACTGGACATTCCGCGTTGAGAATCCGATAGACATTGCCCCGGAGAGGATCTATCAGAACCGGATCCGGAAGCGGAGAAGTTCTGCCGGTCAGAAATTGAATTTCCCCCGTCAGTGGCTGAAACGAAATGGCAACGTTCTCCGGCTGCCAGAGCGCAGTTGCGGGAACGCCGTTTTTCCGGAACGTGACGGTTTCCAGATCATAGGGCCGTACTGGTGTGAGAGCGGAACCGTGGGTCGGTGTGAAGCGGATCAGAAGGTCTTCGGCGGGAACAGCATTTTCTGTCAGAAACGCCATTGCTTTCAGAACATGGTAGGAGAGTTTGGGCTCCCGGGTTGCTCCATGAATGATTCCATAATACTGATTGCTTCCGTCCGGATAGTAGTTCTGAAAATCGGTGACGGTGAAAATCGAGGAGCGTTTTGCTCCGCATTGGAGATCGATCATCGCCCGGCGGGCGACGAATTTTGCCTGATTGTATTCGGTTGGCAGCGTGTGCAGAGTGCTTTTCCCGGTCGGGAAGCCGCTTTCGCCCTGCCAGTATTCCAGTTTCGGGCCAAGACAAGCCTTCGCAAAACGGACTCTTCTTCCGGTATAATTTTCCTGATTTCCGTAAAGATGGTAGCAGAAGATATCCGCCAGATCGGAAAGTCCGGATTCCGCGCAGAAGCGGATGTATTCCGACGCCGGATTTGCGGCGCAGGCGGCAAGACGGGCAGAGGGGATCACGCTTCGGATTGCGCGACCGGTTTCCCGGAAGAAGAGAACATAATCCGCTGCACACCGCCTGAGACGCTCAGAAGCGGAGAGTTCGGGATAGGGTACGGAACCTTGATAATTCCAGAAATGCCCCAGAACATCCGGCTCGTTCCAGATTTCCCATTCCGTCACGCGATCCTTGAAATGTCCGGCAAGAGCTCTGACATAGTTCAGGAATCCCCGCATGGCTTCTTCTCCATGATAGAGAGGAACTTCTCCAACATAACCGCGGACTCGTCCGGAGAGGATCTTCCCTCCGGATTCCCGGCGGATCTCCTCATATGTTGAAACGGGTGTATAAAGGGGATTCCCGTAACCGAGGCTGAACCAGGTTTGGACGCCCCGCTGAGAAAGAGAGTCCACGACGTCGTCGAGCCAGGAGAAATCGTACTCCCCCCGGACGCGCTCGCAGCGGATCCAACCGGTCTGGCAGCGGACGGATTGGATTCCGCTTTCTCCGACAAGATCATAGAAGTCTTTGGGATTGAAGGTCTCCCGGTCCAGGGTTTCAAATCCCAGTCCCATCAGGGAATTTTTAATTTCCCTGCTCGTTTTCTGCGGGAGTTTCATCTCGAACTCCAGAACCGGATGCTTTTCAAAGGGGTTTCGGTTATAATCGAAAAGAATTTCTTCACTCTTCATGGTTGGTTCTCCTCTTGAACAAGTTCAAAAAATGGACTGATTTCTTTTATGCGGGAGGTATCCACAGAAACGGTCAGCAGATTTCCTCTCTGATGAAGCGGCAGTTCTTCCATGCGTTCTCCGGAGAGATTCAACGCATAACAGCGGAATTTCCGACTGGACGGATTGGAGAAAACCGCATGGAAGCGGCCTGTTTTCATGCGGACCGGAAGAGTTCCCCGTTTCAGAAGATACTCTTCGCTCTCATCCCATTCCATCCCCGTGTTTGCCACGCGTGTGGAGTAGACCAGAACAAGCCGCCGGCTTTTCCGAAGCGGACGGCGATCCCGGGAGATGACGGCAAAACATCCGGATTCCGAAAGTGTTATCTGACGCAGAAAACCGGGAAGCTCTTTCCGTCCCTTCTCCATAGTGATGACCTCTGTCCGGTCCGTGATGACCCGGAATGTCTTTCCGGGAGAATCCAGGAAGAGCTCTCCGGTGCAGCTTTCAAACATTCCCGCATCCGGGTTTGTTCGATTTCCCGCGGGGAGAAGATTCCGTTTTTTCAGATCCGCAATGAGGGAGTTCATATCGAATGCGGATTTCCCGTCTTCCTGCAATTCCGCCGACCGTCCGCCGACGAATCCGGCATCCTTGCTCTTCCCCTGCATCGGAATAGTCAGAACGGGCGGGACAGGGGTGGTTGTTAATTCCGGAGGCGTCGGCAGATCCGGGAATGTGATCGCAAATCCGCAGAGCAGGGTCAGACGGATCTGTTCCAGTGAAAGCCCCTGATAAAGACGGGTCGCTTTTCGGGGAATGGTCAGATCGATCCGGAATGGGGCACGTTTCACATCCCCCCGAAGATACAGCATGTTGGCAATGAATTCCCCCGCCCGCAGAACCGGATTCGATCCCACATTGAAAAAGGAATAAGGGTAGCTGCCCCGTTTCGGAACGAGAAGAACGGCGCTTTCATGGATGAAAAGACCATCGGTGCCCTGCAGTGCGCCGTATGCTCCGAAGAGAGGTCCCGCTTCGAACTGATAACGGTTCCAGCACGGTTGGCAGTATTCCGTGATCAGATGCGGCCGGTCCGGGTAACGGGAGGCGTTGTTCAGAAGAAAATTCTGCGCAAATGCATGGACACAGCTCTGCTGGGAACAGAAGTACCGTCCTTTGCGCAGATAGGGGTGTGCAAAATATTTGTGCGAGAGCGCAACAGGACTTTTCTCGTAACGGACCGCCAGATTGTTGATCCAATGGGGAACATCGTACTGTGCAGTCAATCCCCGGTATCCAGCCGCTCGGACGACGGACTGGCACCAGTCGAAACACTCCCGGGCAAGCGAACCGGTGAAAAGAAGGAATTCGTGGTCAAGCGGGGTCTTTCCAAGATTGCCCAGCATCTGGCTTGGAGCCTGGACCTTCTCGGGAGATTCCAGGCCGACTGCCTGTTTCAGCATGCTCCGGGATGGGTATTTTTTTTGAAGGTATTCACGGAATTTTTTCGTAGCAAGCTGCTGTGTCTGGGGAGAGATCCCGCCCCAGATCAGACCGCCTTCCAGTTCGTTCCAGAATTCGAGGACTCCAATGGTGGTGTCATCCCGATAGAGTTTCCCATTGCAGCTGTTTCGACGGTTCAGAAGCGTCCGGACCCCGAACGCCCATGCCTTGCGCGTTTCCGGGTCCCCGAGATACATCCGCAGTTTGGTGTCATTGAAACGACGGTTCTTCCGGGCTTTTATGGAGTCTTTCCGGAAAATGCAGTATGTGGCAATGGGAAGGGAACAATAGATCCCGTTTTTGCCGAGTTCCGCCAGAAGATGATCCAGAAGAGCGAACCGTTCCTCGTTTGGCAGGAGATCTCCTTCGGTACAGAGCCGATCGGCATCAAAAAACCGGACCGCGTTGTAACCCTGTCTTCGAGCTGCACGGGCGAAGAAGGTGATCTCTTCTTTGGTCGGCTGTGGATAGGGATTGCCGGGAAACTGGAAAAAAGAAACACAGTTAAAGCCCATCAGGCGGGTGGAGAGTTTTCCGTCATTCCGGATTTTCAGGCGCGGAAGAGTCCCGTCCGGAAGGCGCGGAAGTGCTGAATTTTCTGAGAGGTCCAATGCGCTTCCTTCCCGGATCAGCATCCGGTCGGCATGGATTTCCCTCCACTGGCTCTCTGCAACAGAAGGACTTTGGGCAATGGATGAAACAAATGGGATAAGGAAGAGAAGAAGAGAAAGTCTTTTCATAAACGGTACCTTTGCAGACATTGAGTTATTTTTCGGTCCAGTATATCTCCGGTGTGCCGGGTGCGGAATAAAACTGTTTCCCGTAGGAATGGGGTTTCACATGTCCGCCGGCATAGAGAAAGTTCGCTTTCAGGTCATGTCTCATATAATCCACGATTGCAGTGGAATCCGCAGGAAGACTCTGAACCTGATTGGTTTTGTAGGCCTGGGGAATCTCTGCCGCGCAGAGATTCTCCCATATGCTGAAAACTTTCATCTTTGATTCCGCCACGGCCACGGAGGATGGATGAACCATGCTCAGCTTTCGAGCCTGAAACGCCCCGCCCCCATCCCGAAAATAATACAGCCCCCCCGCACGGGAAATATCTGAGTTGGCAACTCCGCGTGTGGGACTGTAACTGCTCCGATAGTATGCCGCGTCTTCCAGAAGCGGAGTGCGGGGACAGAAAAAAATACCTTTGAGCCCCTCATTTTTGATCCATCCCTTCCGTATAACTTCCCTTCGAATTCTTTCCGGAAAGAAGTGGTGTAAAATCTCTGGCTTCGCATCCCGACAGATAGAACGGAACAAAATCGTTGTTCTGCTGCGTGTAGATGGTCAGAGAGATCCCGATTTGTCTGAGATTTCCGCTGCAGGCGATCCGCGAGGCCGCACTCTTTGCTTTATTAAGCGCCGGCAGAAGCATTCCCACAAGAATGGCGATCACGGAAATCGTGATCAGGAGTTCCACAAGAGTGAAAACCATGATTGCCCGTTTCATAATATTCTTCTCCTCCTATGATAAATTTCCACTCCAATTCGGAGTTTTTTCTTATTTTCAAGTAGTTTTCAACTTTCAAGTAGTAAAATCCTCGTTGATCTTGTTCTTCAGCACAGTTCGAAGCTGAACAAGTTTTTCCCTGGTCTGCGTCAAACTGGCTACTTTCGCCTGCAATTCATTTTTCATTCTTACCTCCGGCAACCGGCCTTTCTCCAAAAATTCCGTCAAGACCTTCGCGTTGTTCTTATCCGTCTTCTTCCCAGAGAGACTGATCGCTTTGAACTGGTTCGGATTGATCACAGCCAGATCAACTTTTTCCTCTCCGTTGGAATAGCGGACACGATACATAAACTGATTACGGTGGAGATCCACCCCGACAAAATAATTCCCTGTTCCCATCAATTTCTCCGAATACCATCTCCTTCATTTTTCGCTTCCGATCTCCTCGGAATAAATATTTACGGACATACAAACTCCCTGTAAGTGCTGAATCCCTGCTGTGCTCTGGAAGCGGAAAGCCGGCCGGACACGGAAGCGTGAATAGCCATACCGATCCGATTCAGCCTCCCTTTGTGCATCCTGTTTTCTCTCCTTCGCTGCCATGATTGTTGATCTCCCGAAAGTGAAGTTCAATCTGGCTGCCGATGGCGGACCAGTCATTCCGGGCCACCTGATCCGCAGGAAAAAGCGATGCGCCCGCCCCAATCGCAACAGCTCCCGTCTCCAGCATCGAACGGGCCGTCGACGGATTCACGCCTCCGGTGACAAGAAACGGAATATGCGCCAGCGGCGCCATCACCGTTTTCACATATTGTTCTCCGCCCGGAAGAACCGGAAAGAGCTTCACCAGATCCGCGCCGGCTTCCCAGGCGTTGCAAATCTCATTCGGCGTCAAGGCTCCCGGAATTGCGGCAATTCCGTGCTTCCGGGCTGTTTCGATCACGCTTCGCGAGGTTGTCGGTGAAACCAGAAATTCCGCTCCCGCCTCTGCCGCCGTCTCTGCCATGGAGGCGGTCAGAACGGTGCCCGCTCCGATATGAAGAGTCGGAAAGTTCGCCCGGAGTTCCCGGATCGCATTGCCCGTCGTCCGGAGAGTCGCCGGATCGGCGGGATCGAAGGTGAGTTCCAGAAATTTCCCGCCCCGTGCAGCGAACGTCTCCGCGCAGAACGGAATCTTTTTTTCCGGAATCCGGCGCAGAATCGCAATCAGAGGCGACTGTTTCAGCAGATCAGAAAGTTTCATTTTCCATCCCCTTGAAGTAACAGACGGCATCCCCTTTCGGACGGATGTCGGTGACGTGGCCCGTGTAGTGACGCAAATTCCGCGGACGGTAGGGATACTCCGACAGAACCGATTCATTCACTTCGATTCCGAGTCCGGGACTGTCCGGAATCCGGATGAAGCCCTTCTCGAATTCCACGCATTCATTGGAGATGTGCTTGCGGAACGTTCCGTCGGTCAGCATGATCTCGTGGATCAGAAAATTCGGTGTGCACGCTGCAAGCTGAAGAATCGCCGCATTCGAGACCGGTCCGCTCGGATTGTGAAACGACACCGGAATGTGCCTGGCTTCCGCCATCGCTGCAATCTTCTTCGATTCAAACATTCCTCCGGCATGAAAGATGTCCGGCTGAACGATATCGACCGCATTTCTTGCAAACAGATCGTCGAATCCGAATTTCGTGTAGACCCGCTCGCCGGCGGAGATTGGAACAGGCGATTTGGAACGGATTTCCGCAAGAACAGAGAGATTGTCCGGCGGACACGGCTCCTCCATCAGCATAATCTCATACTGCCGGAGCTCCTGCGCGATCCGCAGAGCCGTGAAGGCGTTGAACCGCCCATGGCACTCAATGAGCAGATCGATCTCCGGTCCCACCGCTTCCCGGACCGCTCCGACAATCGCCGACGCCTGATTCAACTCCCGGTTTTCAAGGGTCATATGCGCCTTCCCGAACGGATCCCACTTCAGCGCGGTCACGCCCAGATTCACCGCTTTCCGCGCGGCTTTCGCAAACTCCTCCGGCGTTTTTGCCCCGACAAACCAGGCGTTGGCGTACATCCGCACCGAATCGCGCAGTTTTCCCCCCATCAGCGCATAGACCGGCGCGTTGAAGAACTTTCCCGTGATGTCCCACATCGCCATTTCAATGCCGCTGATGGCGGACATGAGGACGGGGCCTCCCTTCCAGTAGATGTCTCTGTACACCTCGAAACACATCCGCTCAATTTCCCGCGGATCGCGGCCGAGAATCAGGCGCTTCAGGTCTTCCACGCATCCGGAAAGCGCTTTTTCCTGTGTTCCCAGCGACGCTTCGCCCCATCCATGGAGCCCCTCGTCGGTTTCCACTTTCAGAAAGGTCCAGTTCGTCCGGAACGCGTCCATCACAAAGGTTTTGATTTCACTGATTTTCATGACTTTTCCTCGCTCTTTTTTTATATTATACTTGAATCGGAGGAAAAAATATATATATTTCATGCTGAAAAAGAGGAAGAAGATGCTGAAAACCGATTTTCTGGAAAAATTACGGATCTTTTCCGAGGAACTCAAAAGCCTCGGCGCACTTTTCGACTGCAGCTTTGTCTGGCATTTCGCCGACAGCGATCTGCTGATGAACGTTCTTCCGGAACAAAGCGAGCATTGCCACTCGTACTGCCGGATGATGAAAGGAAATCCCTACCGGAAACTGAATTTGTGCATCCGCTTTCATCATGACGAATCTTTCCGGGAGCTGCGAACGGGAAGCGGTTTCCGGATCGCCGAGTGTCATGCGGGAGTGAAGACTCTGGCTGTGGCAATGACGGTCGCCGGAGAGTTGAAAGGGGTTCTGTTCGCCGGTCCGTTTGCGGGGAGGAGTCGTTTTCTGCCCTTTGAGTTCCCCTCTCTCCCGGACGGACGTCTGAAGAGCCTCGGGGAGTATTTGAAGATGCGGATGGACCATCTCTTCAATGCCGAATGGCTGCCCGGACCGGAACGACCGCTGCTGACTCAGCTGGTGTCCTCGGACCGGAGGATTCTTTGTGCGATGCATTTTATGCGGAAATGCTGCAGCGAGGCGCTGACGGCAAAGCGGACGGCGGAAACGTGCGGACTGAGCGTCTCCCGCTTCCTGCATCTGTTCCGCTCGGAGACGGGGTACTCGTTCAGCGACTGGCTCCAGCGCCTGCGCGTTGCCCACGCCTGCCGCCTTCTGGCGGATTCCCCGTATCAGCTTGCTGAAATCGCGGAGATTTCCGGCATTCGCGATCAGAGTCGGATGACGGTTCTGTTTCATCGCTATTTGAACATGACTCCCCGCGAATACCGGATCTCGTCCCGCCGGAAACATGCGGGAGAGAAGGAGTGTGCCCGTGAATGAGAAAAAATTTTAAATGCTCCGGAATGAGATCCGTTCGGTCGCCGTTTACCTGGGATCCGAAGGGGAGGTTGACGCCGTCTGTCGCGACGCCGTGGCAGAATTCAGACAGTATCTCGTCCGCCATGGAATGACGCTCGTTTTCGGCGGAAGCAACGTTGGATCCATGAAGCTGCTGGCGGACACGGTGCTCGAACACGGCGGACGGGCGGTCGGGATCTTTACCCGGAGTCTTTCCGAAAAACTCATCCGGACCGATCTGACCGAATCGGTCATTACCGCGAATTTGAGCGAACGCAAAGTGAAAATGATCCGCCGCGCCGATGCGATCGTGGCGCTTCCCGGAAGTTTCGGTTCTTGGGACGGGCTCTTCGATGCGCTGGCGCTCCGCAAACTCCGTTTCGCACAAATGCCCTGTCGGCGTTCTGAACGTGAACGGTTATTACGATCTGCTTCTGGCGTTCATCGCCCACAGCGTTGAAGTCGGTTTTTCCTCGGAGCGGTTCGCGGATCTTCCGGTCGCGGAAAGAGCCCCGGATGAGTTGTTCCGCCGTCTTGCCGGAAAACTCGTACTCCGGACAAAATCGGAAAAACAGGAGCGTGAATCATGAAAATCCGTGTCGTTCCCGGAATCTGGTTCCGCGGGCAGGGGTGGGGAGACGATCCTCACCCCGTCTACCAACTGCCGGATTCGCCGTTCTGTAAGGGGAACAATTTTATTTCGATCCGGAACTTGTTCACGGAGGATCCCCGCTGCGCCATTCCGGTCGACAGGGAGAATATCCTCCGCCTGCAGTTCGACGACGCCACGGCGGATCCGGAATGTTCTCTCACTCTCTTCGACGAATCCATGGCTGAGCGGATCGCGGCGTTCGTGAAGACCTTCGATTCCCGGAAATTCCTGTTTGTCAACTGCAGCGCCGGCGGGGAATGTCGTGCGAGATGGTTGTGAGAGGCGGATCGAAGAAGGCGCTGCCCGGGATGCCGGATTCTCCGATGATGCTGATGTCGTCGGGCACGCGGAGACCGTACTCCTTGACGACGCTGATGATCCCGAGTGCGGAATCGTCGCTCTCGGATTCTCTTTTCTTCCCTGTCTTCTGCGGATCAGCGGAGCCACCAGTCGGATTCGTCGGCGCTCTGCGTGTCGGAATAGGCGAACGTTTTCTGCCGTCTTGTCCAGAGCATGAAGAGGCCCACGGAAGGAGTCACCGACCCGTGAAAACTGACAGCGTGTCCATTGCTTCTGCCCGGTCCCGGAACCGGTGTGGCGGAGGGGGTTCCGCCGAGGTCGAATCGCAGAAATCCCCGATTGCTATTTTCTGCGACGGCTGACGGATCTGATTGATTCTCATTCTCGGATAGGGACGAGACATCCGTCCCTGTACAAAATAGTTCAATCCGTATCCGCCGTATGCCATATGCCAGAGATTGGTTCCGCTGTTTCCCAGAAATTCCCTGGCTTTTCCGGTGGTCATGGTATAGGCGTTTTCCCAGCAGTAGGCTCCCCACGGGGGGCGGGACAGGTCATCACCTTGCCCGAACGGACATGTCCCTCGTAGATCAGAAGTTCCGACCAGGTCGTCCGGCAATTGGGCGGGAACGTGTTGGCGGAGCGAATGCTGAAACAGTTCGCCAATGGATTCTTTCCAGTAAGGATTTCAAAGGGAAGAGGGTTCATTGGACCTTGCAACACCTCTGTTTGGAAATAAAAGAACACCTTGGTGTGGAACTTGCATGCAGCACACTGTCCGATACACTCAGCGGGATGAATCTGGTCATAAAGCGTCCCCGTTCCATATATTGTCATTATGATTCAGAGATGGCGGAAGAATTCAAAAAAGTTCCGGAAATAGTCTTGTCAGAAAAAATAGAAATTTTCAATATAAAAAAGATAAAAACAATAAACAAAGAAACTAACATAAAAGAAATATCCGCCTCGTTTCAAGAGTTATCGAAGAAGTCATTTTTTCTCCTGTATCTGGATGACTGTGCGTATGAACAACATGTTTCCTGAATGAACAATGTAATGCTTTCCATTTATCAAGGACGGGCATTACAGATTTTATTTGAGCAGCCCTGCCATTCAAAATTTCATCCGTGCCAGTAACCATATAAGCCTTTTTGCCCTTTTTGCAAGTCGATTCATTCATTATATTTTCGATATTTATCTTGTTCTGTTTTGGGGACTGACATCTTCATGTACTTGTTGCAGCTTGCATTTCAACAGATTGTATTTTTGAGGATTTGCCCATTGGCCTTTTAGATCTTGAAAAGTAACGAAATCTTTCTCGCTAAATGGCAATGTATATTTATTTTCGAGTTCACCGAAATGGTCAGCGTAGGTAATTTTTTCACCCTTCATATCATAAATGAAGTATCTTACCGTTTTTCCGGAGAATATGCAATCTCCCGCCAAATATTGGATATTGTCCCCAAAGTTGAATATTCGCAGGACCAATAATTATTTTTGAATGATATCTTATAATACTAAGATTTTCTTTTCCTCCAAGGAATTCCCATGTAATATCATTCAAAGTCATAATATTCCGGTTAGGAACAAATCTATAAACGAAAAGAATTATAAAAGAACATAGGATTCCCCAAAAAAGATATTTGAGTAAAGGAAACCACTGCATAGTCAAAAAACTTTATATATACCAAGTGCACTCATCTTTTTATCTTGGATAGACTCTTTTTTGCTGTTGCTTTAACCAGTTGTCAAAAAAGATATCGAATGATGTCGAGGTAAACTCTTTATTTTGGTATTCTTTCTTAAAAGAAGCATCAGAAGAAGATTTTTGAGGCATTTTATCAAGAACCTCAATGGCTTCTGAAAACTTATCATTTGCAGCCAAGGCATTGGAATAGATTAAAATATTCCTACGGCTCGCATGGGAATGGGAGGTCTCCAAAACGTTTTTGCAAAGCTGTAAAGCCTTAGCCGGATCTTGTATGGGGGACTTTGCCAAATAAATGCTTGCAATAAAAAAATAGAGTTCCTTATCTTCAGCCTCTTGTTTAATTAAAGTATTTAAAATAGTGTCTGCTTGAAAGAAATTTTTATTTTTCATATTCAGCATTGCCAAGTATATCAAGATAATTTTTTTATCAAATGCTAATTTTTTTGGATCATAGAGTCTTGTCAAAGATTGATTTTGTGGAATTGTATTTATGATTTTATTTGCCTGTTGCACATCCAGTAACGCTTTTGAAAAATTATGTCCAAGCATATATTCCAATCCTCTGTTAAAATAAGCTTGAAAATAGGTTGGTTCCAAATCGATTGCGTTTGTATAGTAATCAATCGCTTTTTCCCTGTTTCCCCAATCTGCATTGACAAGCCCCAAATAAAAATAGGTCAAGGCCTTCTCGACTCTTTCCGGTTCTCTTGTTAAATGAACCAAAAACGATCGGTTTGCTTCTTTGTATTTGCCCTGCATATAGAATCGATATCCCATCGCCAGCCTGTTTGAGGCGCAAGCAGCAAAAATCAAGCTCAACAATAGAATCAAAAGGAAAGCTGTTTTTCGATAAACTCTCATATCATCTCCTGACTGCAAAGTTTTCTGTTGTGACATTCTGGCAAATTTTTATATTTTTCTTGTTGCGTCTTCGTCCATTCCTGAAATTCATTTAGAATTTTCTTCGGGATATTCTCTAATATCGGAGTTCGGTTTTTCAATGGGAGTCCTTCATTGGCAAGGATTTCACTATATGCTATTCGCATATTCCCATTGAGTAAAATTGTTCCGCCAACATAAAAATATTGCTGTCTGGTATGTGTAACGAATCGCCCATTCAAGTCTTTTTTTACATAACTGTTTAATCGGACGAGATATTCACGCACAGGGAAATCCGGATCGTTATTTATATATCGAATATTTTTGACTTTCAGATTTGGCTTGTATTGACAGGTCACAACATCTGGAGATAATGTGTATATACATAAATTGAAAAAATTATATTTTGTTCCGATAATCCGGGGACGTAAAAATCGTAGGAATTCTCCGGCAAAAGAAATTTTTGATTGGTATTTTTTTATTTCCTCCGGAATGATACTGTTAAAGAAGTTATTTGCTTGGTTTGACCAATAGATATTCCAGGAAGAATCAAATGGAATATCTTCAATTATATGAGTGAAAAGTCCGCATATGAAAAAGCGTAAATCCCTTTTGCTTTTTTGAGGAATTTTTTCGTGGTTCGCCAAAGCCTGATTGCCGCTTTTTTGGAAGAACTGTCTACTTGAGGTATTCGCTTTTTCTTCTGCAAACAATGGGAAAAATGCTCCGCAGAGGAGAAAGGAAAGTAGATATTTATTCAATGACATGGCGAATTCCTCCATTCTGATGATTACGGACATATGAATAATTGGGATCATTTCCTGTATGCAGAGATATAATGCTCCCCTTGACAAACGTGGGACATTACACATTTTTATACAGATCATGTCTTATCCCAATATTTTTTTTCTATTTTCACTACTTTCCCTTGTTCAAAGAATAATTCAAAACACCCTTCTTTCTGTTGAATGGAAAAAGAAAATCTATATTTCTTTCCAATCTCCCAAATATCACTATCCATTAAGCAGGGATCTTTCAGTGCTGCATTGAGTGACTTATAATAAAAGTTTTGATATGACCTTTTTCCATTTTTTTCAACTTTCCATATTCCTATGTTTAGTTCCCCATTGTTATCTAATGTATACTTTTCAAACACGAAACGAAGTACATCACTCTTTGACATCCCAAGTAATGAATTCGGACTGATATCAGAATCACAGCCTATAAATAGAAAAGTATATAAGCTGAAAAAAAATAACAACATTCTTCGCATATCTTACTCCTCCTATGATAAATTTCCACTCCGATTCGGAGTTTTTTTCTTATTTTTCAAGTAGTTTTCAACTTTCAAATAGTAAAATCCTCGTTGATCTTGTTCTTCAGCACAGTTCGAAGCTGAACAAGTTTTTCCCTGGTCTGCGTCAAACTGGCTACTTTCGCCTGCAATTCATTTTTCATTCTTACCTCCGGCAACCGGCCTTTCTCCAAAAATTCCGTCAAGACCTTCGCGTTGTTCTTATCCGTCTTCTTCCCAGAGAGACTGATCGCTTTGAACTGGTTCGGATTGATCACAGCCAGATCAACTTTTTCCTCTCCGTTGGAATACCGGACACAATACATAAACTGATTACGGTGGAGATCCACCCCGACAAAATAATTCCCTGTTTCCATCAATTCCTCCGATCCGTTTTTAGTATTACCGAATCGAAGCGGAACTGCTTTCACTGCCTCACCAGCCTCCTATGCAGAGTAGTCATAACTCAATATGCTCTCTATGGTGGCGCTTTCGGTTCTCAGGTCCGACTAATCTCCTTTACGGGGTCGTTGCCATCTCTGGATGCCCCAAATTGACATTCTGCCTGAGTCCTGTCCGCATCTTTTCAGTAAATCTTATTACAAGTAATTTACCGTCAAAACGCAGATGCCGCTAGTCACATCTACTTTATCATATCATCTCCTTTAAAATCTATTCCAAAATTGGTGTTTTTCAACGACTCTTCAGCTTCTGCAATCCAAAAGGTAAACGGAATCATTTTCTTTTTTTGGGGGGTGCCGTACTACGGCGGAGAAACCAGTTGTAATCGACTGGAACATCCGCTATGACTGCTTCACGGTGCAAAAGACGGTTCAGCATAACCAACGTATGATTTGCCAGATAATCGTAATTCGGCATGATACCCGTAATCGGCGGATCGCAATACAAATCCATTTCGCTCAGCCAGCCGCAAACGGATATATCACGCGGAACCTTTAATCCCGCTTGTCTGATATAATGTAAAATGCGCGGAATATCCGGTTCCGCGAGATTTACTACAGCTGTGATTCGCTTGTCCAAAAGGCGATATACGGCTTCGGAATATTCCACATCTTTCAGACTGCAGCCGGCGATCAGATCATCTGGAAGATTACGTTTCCGGAGAATGCGCCGGAACGTTTCAAGACGAATTCGAAGATTCTGTGCGTTACTGTGCAGTCCCTCAATCCAGGAATCGCCCAGCAGACCAATTCTTTTGTGTCCCAGTGACAAAAGATGTTCCAAAAGAACATTCATTCCCTGTTCCTCATTGGAATAAATGGAATAAATCCCCTCCAAATGCCGGGACGCCGTATTGAGACAAACCAAGGGAATGTCATATTTTTTGCTCCAATAGCGCCCCAGGTCATCTTCTCTGACGGCGGCAATCACTGCACACGGATTAATTTCATCTATCAACTGTATATCTTCAAGAGGAATAGCAACTATTCGATATCCGGCAATATGAAGCATGGTCTGCAAAGATTTCAACAAGGATTTGCAGTAATAGGTTACAAAAAGATTGGAAATAACCAGTATAACGGTCTTTTCACTGCGAAGATAACCTATTTTCCGTGCGGTCTCCAGAATTTTCAACCGTGTTGTTTCCGGCACTCTGCTGGAAGAGTTCAAGGCCCGCGAAACAGTTGTGATAGAGTATCCTGTCTGTTTTGCTATTTCATTCAATTTATGTTTCATGATTTTTCCCCTGCTCTTCATAAGATATCACCCTGAAGAAAAAATTCAATATTGTTTTTGTCTTTTTTTTCTTAATCACGTCATTTTTTGGCATATTTCATATTTGAC
>ENA-OXEG01000136-OXEG01000136.1-human-gut-metagenome-genome-assembly--contig:-NODE-136-length-49193-cov-12.121474_pt1 | contig 49193 bp, 54 predicted proteins | sample MGYA00249355_ERZ652243 | MGnify/ENA primary metagenome ERZ652243 (study PRJEB26925, sample SAMN05826944) | human gut metagenome | biome: ENVO:2100002; feature: ENVO:00000062; material: ENVO:00002003... | reverse complement strand
CTTCATTATGAATAATGCTTTTTATCATCGTTTCTATAATAGGCCAAAGTAAAGGCGGCGGATGAGACTTCATCCGCCGGTCAAGCGGCCGGAAGAACTGAATTTTGTTTTTAACTTGAGATGTTGTTCGATAACCAGACTTTATACCGTATGGCGCAACTCCCGGATGATTTGATACGGGCATTTGGCACAGTCGAGATTGCAGGGTTCCTGACCTCGCAGTTTACAAACGGATTGCAGAGCATCACGCTTGACCAGAATCGCGTCACTTTTTCTGATCCAGTATTCGCCGTTGTTCCAGGCTTTACGCAACTCGGCAGAGGAGGAAAAATAATTGGTTTCCGCACCGCAGGTTTCACAGCGGAAGGCATATTGCTCCATCTGTTCGTTCCATGGGCAAGGACGCTTCAATACGGCGATATTTCCCATTGATTTGCAGGAACGGCACCAGAATGGCGTATCCGAATTATGGAACAGCGACAATTTCGCCGGATCGGGTTCATAGCGGGAAAGATTCTTATTGAGATAATCCGAGGCATAGTATTGCAAAATCCCGCAGGCTTCGCCCATGATTTTCATTGCGGCAAGATCGCGTTCCAGCGTCTTGATCGTGCCGAAATGGAGCCGTTGCGTATGCCCGGACTCATCCAGATAACCGTTGAGCCAAGCGTCGATGTAAATGCCTTCCGAACCGCCGTAATCGACAGAGAAGATACAATTAAACTCATAATTGGAAATCGGCCGTTTATTTTTCTCCTCAAATTCACACGCGGAATCGTAGTCGATAATCCGGTCAAGTTCCTGCAAGGCGCCGGCATCGCGCGCCGTTTTCAGAATACTGTTGAACAGGTCGATGGCACTGTCCCGTTTGATGTTTTCTTTCATGATCAGGCCTCCTTGAGATTAAAATTCTTTTTCGAGGATCTCCTCAAGCATTTCGTATTCGCCATTGGAGAGATAGCAGTTCCCGCCGAGGCAGGTGAATTCTTCCTCCCGACCTTCGATGTGTTTGCCATCGACAACCTGAAATCCGTAGATTCTTGCATAAGCAGCCATTTTCTCATACTCCTTATTTTGATTTTAGTTTGAGAACTTCTGTTCTTTCGCAAAGAAGCCGCGCGGCGGACGGGAATCCGTCAGCCGGAAAAGCGGCGCAAAGAACAGAGGGACTGGTCAGGCACTCTTCTCCAGCGATTCCTCCTCGGAATCTTCTTCATCGGGCTCATCCGTGATTTCGACTTTTTCGGCAATCACTTCGACGCCGAGGTCGAGGTAATCCGAGAGGCGCGGCATGACTTCAATACGGCGGTCTTCATGGAGCAAATCCAGCTCGTTCAGCTCGAAAAGGAGCTTGTCGAGTTCCTTCTGAAGTTCGATGCGCTCGTCGGCGTATTTGAATACACGCTTGCCTTCGGTTTCGGCAAGCTGTTTCAGCCGCAGCCGGTTCAGTTCCAGCGATTCCGCTTCGCCGACGGCTTCTTTGGCTTTGGCGTCCAGCACGGATTTCAGGCTGGTGATGAGTCCGCTTCCGGTCGTGACATCGCTTCCGACACGGATTTTGCCGTTGTAGAATGATTCTCCGGCAAGGCGGTAACGGATCACCGCCTGATCCTCGCGGGCACGGTAAATTTCAAACGGGCAGACCGCTTTGAGTTCAATTTCAATGCCGTTGATTTTCGCATAACCGAGGTCGATTGACGCATCTTCCCGTTCCCGCCTGGCGTGCAGAATCGCCTGATAAATTCCTTTGCTGGTCAGGTGATTCGCCAGCTGTTTGACCCGGTATTCGGGCGTGCCTTCCAAGGCAATGCCATTGATCTCGATTTGCGGGAAGTCGGTCGGGAACGGATATGCCGCAAGTTCTTTCATGCGCTCAATGTCCTTTTCAATGCGAGGGATCGCCCGTTCAAGCTCGGATTTCAAATCTTCATCGCGGCGGACCGAACGGCGGAACTGATATTCCAGCGACTGCAGTTCCCGCAGACGGGTCTCCACTTCGACCTTGCGGATCAGCTTGGGATTACCGGAAATCTGCGCCGAAAACGAGGCGAAATCAATCGAAGTGTCATTGATCTCATCCATGCTGCGGCGCTTCCCTTTCAAGGCGTCGTTGATGAACTTCTGCTTTCGGGTCAGAATCTGATACATCCCGGCGTCAAGCGTTTCCGCCATGCCGTAGCGGATTACTTCGACCTCCGGCAGAATATTGCCCTGACGGACCAGACGTCCGGTCCTCTGCTCGGCGTCAGCCGGACGGAACGGGGCATCCAGATCATGTTCCACCGCAAGACGTTCCTGCATATTGACGCCGGTTCCGAGCTTCTGCGTCGATCCCATGATGACGCGGACATCGCCGCTGTTCACCATGTCGAACACTTCCTGCCGCTGCTTGTCGGTCTTATAGTCATTGATGATCGCGATTTCATCGGCGGGAATGCCGCCTGCAACCAGTTTCCGCTTGATTTCACGGAATACGTCGAAATAGACCGTTTTGCCATTTTTGAGCTGGAAAAGGTCGCTGAACACAACCTGCGCGGCTTTGATGGAATCGTATTCACGATACTTTTCCAGAATCTTATTGACGCAGACATTGAGCTTGGAACCGGGATCATCCTTCGCATCGGCTGCAATTAGGCGCAGATCGATGGTCGCCTTGCGGGAGAGTCCGTAGATCAGCAGCGGAATGTGCGTAAATTCCCGCTTTTTCGAGTTGTCGAGCTGCTCGAACCAGGTGTAAACATCGCTCAGATAATCCATGAAGCGGGAGACCTGTTCGGTTCGCGGCAGACTGATCTGTTCCGGATGCCCGCCCTTGATCGGCGGTTTCGGAATGCCGGTCAGATCCTCCGGCAGAATCACATCCGCACAGCTCCGGAACATCTTGGAGAGCTCCACGATGTTCGTGAATTTGCAGAAGCGCGAGACCATTTTGAGGCGTCCGGCGGCATTCAATTCCATCGCCGTTTCGCTCTGGGTAAAAGTCGAAGCGAAACGGTCAAAGGTGTCCACATGAAACGCCGACAAACTCTCCGGCGATACGTAGCGAACCATGTTGAACAGCTCCGGAAGCTGGTTCGTGACAGGCGTTCCAGTTGCCGTGTAGATATTCCTGCCGCCAGTCTTTTCGCGAATCTGATTCAGCTTCAATGTCAAAGAAAACGCCTTTTGTGAAGCGGCGTTGTCCAGCCCCTTTACCCGCGTCATTTTCGTGACGAAGAAGTTCCGTTTGTAGCTGTGAACCTCGTCCATGAAGATGCAGTCCACGCCCAGTTGGTCGAAGTAGACGATATCCTCGGAGGCATGGCGGTCCTCCAGTTTGTCCAGACGTTTTTTGAGGCTGCGTTTGCGTTGTTGCGCCGCTTTCACTTGGCGTCTCGAAAGTCGCATGCCCGCAGAGTTCTCCGTTTGGGCAAGCGCACTAAGTTCCTCCTGATATTTCGCCCGCACGAGGTCGGGATTGTCTTCAATCATATTGAACGAACTCTGAGCGATGATGACGATATCCCATTTGCCTGTGGCAATGCGCCCGAGAAACCGTTTGCGTTTCTCCTTGACCAGATCATTTTTCGTTGCGACCAGGATGTTGGCGGTCGGGTAGAGTTTCGGAGCGAATTCCGCAAACTGCTGAAGCGTGGCATTCTGAACGACGATCATCGTTTTCGTCGCAAGTTTGAGGCGGATCAGCTCCATCGCGGCGGTAATCATCACGGCTGTTTTGCCGGCTCCGACCGCGTGCGCCAGCAGGGTGTTTTCCTGAATGCACCGCGTGACCGCCCGCTTCTGATGTTCGCGCAGAATGAACGGCTTGCCGTCAATCACCGAGCTCGCGCCCGGATAAACGTCGAACGTCGGCAGGTCGTATTGCTGCAACACATAGTTGTTGAAGCATTCGTTATAGACCTGTTCCACCTCCAGCGCAAGTTCACGGTCATCCATTACGAAATCGTGAAAACGGTTCTGGATTTCATTCTTGTACTGCCGCGCCATCAGAGTCGCTTCTTTATCTATGACCTCGACATACGCTTTGCGATCCGCATTCCAGACCGATTTCTGGATGACCGGATCTTTCAGATTCAGGATGAGCTCAATCAGTTCCACCGTGTCGAGGGTGTCGAGATTGTACTGATTCAGGAGCTGGCTGCTCTGGTAATCGGCATCGACCTTCCAGCTGTCGGAATCTTCGTCATAATGAATCTCAACTTTGCCGTTCAAGTCCTTTGCAATCCATTTCTGAACGAGTTCCGCAGGCAGCCAGAACGAACCGAGTGCGAAGTCGATATCTTCAATGGTCAACGGCTTGGGGAGAACCGTTTTCAACGCCTCCACATTGGCGGTCAGACCATACGCCTGCGCTTCTTCGATCTTCATCTTGATGTGCCCTGAAAGATAGCGGCTTTTGAGTTCAATTCTCTGCGCTGCCGGGTTGTAGAAATATTCGCCGCTTGACAGAAGTTCCGCCTTGACCGATTCATAATCCTTGCCGGTAATCCGCGCGATGTATTCAAGGTCGATTTTATTGCGGTAGGCATGGGAAATCAGTCCGGCTTCCACGATGTTTTCCGCATGATCCGGTTCCCGCCACGGCCATTGCGTCCGCTTGAACAGGATGTCGCCCGGTTCATAGACTTTTTTCGTCGTCTTGATCCCGGCTTTGTTGGTTTCGGTCACTTTGCGACAGTTTTCAATCGCCGCGACTTTGAGGTATTCCGGATCTTCCACGCAATATTTATGAACGGTCTTATTGGAAAGCACGCCGTATTTTGCGACATGATCATTGTAAAGACAGCGAAGCCGGATGCGCAAGTCCTCAATTTCTTCATCCGGGGCATTGAAATCCAATTGAGCGTCAATGAGTTCGTTCAGCGCATTCTTGATCTTGACGAAAGAATGGACTTTCTGCGTCTCCTTGAGCGTGAGATTTTCCCCTTTGCGGTCCTTCAGACGATGTCCCATGCCGTCAATGACCTGATAAACCGCATCCAGTGTGCTGAAAATGCTGTATTCCCGGCAGTTTTCCGGCGGTAGCTTCTCCTCCGGAATATTCGTCCGCTCCGCATAGGAAACAACCTCAACTTTGGGTGTTGTCGCTTCCGGAAGTGCATTGCCGAACAGATCGGTATTTTCGGGAACTTCCGGCAGGGTCGGCATGAACTCTTTACGCGCGATATCGAAATGTTCTTTCAGACTCTTGCCATCCGGCAGAATGGTCGGTGTATTCAGCTTACCATACATTTTGCCGGTATTCGTGAGTTTTCCGAACACATGTTCCGGATGCTGCGCGAAGTAACAGTTGACCTCAATTCTGCCCGTCTTATCGGCGGTGTCAATCCACTGCAGATTCCCGGAAAGATTCTCCCGATACCCTTTTTTCAGGATGAGAATATCGGCGACGATCTCCGTTCCGGCGAAAGTATTGTTCGGCAAACGGTAAGCCTTCACAAGTCCCGCCCGCCCGTTCGTGATCTGCGGCATGGAACCTGGTTTGTCCATCGTGGAACTGGAGGTCAGAAGGACGGCATGGCCATTTTCCTTCAGGCAATCCAATGCGCGGGAGATGAAATAATTATGCAGATTCCAGGCATTGCAGGAACGGTAATTCCGGTCATACGGGGCAAATCTGCCGAACGGAACATTGCCGATCACAAGGTCATACTGTTCCGGCAGTTTAACCGTCTCCAGCGATGCGATCCGGATGTCTGACTTCGGATAAAGCGTCTTCGCGATGTTTCCCGAAATTTTATCAATCTCGACGGCTGTAAACTCATAGGCATTCTGAAACGGCGCAAGTCCGATGAAATTTCCTGTCCCCGCACCCAGCTCCGCGACTTTGCCAGACTTGATTCCAAGTTCCTGCCGGACAAGGTCCCACATGAAATCAATGATATATTCGGGCGTGTAATAGCTGTCGAGAATGGAATTTTGCGCAGTCTGATATTCCTCGTCAGGAAGCAGTTCCTTGAGCGCCTGATAATGGCGATTGCCTTCCATGAAAACTTCGGTCAGCCCGCCCCATCCGCTGAACTGCGAAAGCATGACCTGCTCCTCGTGAGACGGAACCCGTTCTCCGGCTCCGAGTTCTTTCAGCAGACGGATCGCCTTGAGATTCGCCTCAATCCTCGCCGCCGGAGTTGTCGGCATCCCATGCCTGCCGTCATTCTGAAAGTTCCGCGGAACGACCGTTTCCGGAAGTTCCTGCACCTTCGATTGAACTGCCGCCTGCATCGCGGCAAAATCGAACAAATCCAACTGTATTGCTTCCATCATCCTTATCCTTTCGGTTGATTTTTTGCCCGAAGGCTGACGGACCGAAACAGGATGCAGCGTCATCCGGTCCGGCAGCCGGGAAATCAAACGAAAGTTTCTTTTCTATATTGGCATCAATTTACTATGACCTCAGTTGAAATCTTCATTTGATATGATAAATTATAATATGTATTTTCTAAACGTCTTATCTTGAATAACCGGAGGATTTTGGTATGTCAAAAATAGTTGTAGACAATACATCCATAACGGTTTTAAGATTTAAAGAATCCGATTTTATATCTTTGACTGATATTGCCAAAAGAAAATCGGATGAACCCAGTGCGGTTATTGGTAATTGGATACGCAACCGGAATACAATAGAATATCTGGGAATATGGGAAACCCTCTATAATCCGGATTTTAAACTCCTCGAATTCGAGGGGTTTAGAAAAGAGGCTGGGCTGAATGCATTTACCTTATCTCCACTGAAATGGGTCATTACCACCAACGCTGCAGGAATTTGCGTAAAGTCCGGACGATATGGTGGGACGTTTGCCCACAAGGACATTGCTTTTAAATTTGCAAGCTGGATTTCCGTCGAATTTGAGCTGTATCTTTACAAAGAGTTTCAGCGTCTTAAAGAGGAAGAACAGAGACAGCTCGGCTGGAGCGCGAAGCGAGAACTTGCCAAATTGAATTACCGGATTCATACGGATGCCATCAAGCAGAACCTGATTCCGCCGGAACTTGACCGCCGCAAAGCCTCCATTGTTTATGCGAATGAAGCGGATGTCTTGAATGTGGCGATGTTCGGGATGACTGCTCAGGAATGGCGGGAAGCCAATCCCGATAAAAAAGGGAACATCCGGGATTACGCCAATATCAATGAATTGATTTGCCTTTCCAATCTGGAAAGTCTGAATGCCGTTTTTATCAATGACGGGATTCCACAGGGAGAACGGCTGCTGAAGCTGAACCGGGTTGCCATTTCTCAAATGAAGGTTCTTACGGAAGTGACGGAGCGGCAGATATTTCTCCCGGAAGCTCCTGCTGACGGCAAGTAGATCAAAATGCGGCGATGCAGATTCCAGCGAGCAATATGGCGGTGATGATTCCGATCAGCAGAAAGAACAGGAACACTTTTCCTGTATTGAACTTTCCGACATGCCGGATCAATCGGATCAGTCCCAGAGAACCGAATTGCACAATGATGAAAAAGCTGGCACCGCAGACCGCCCAGAGAAATTTTTTGTTGGAGAAATCCCGCCAGGTCGGAACTTGACCATATACCAATGAAACCAGAATCAGCATGACTCCGCCGATGGCGATCAGGAACAGAACTGCTTTCATCAGCGCGTAAAGTTTGAGCGAGATGAGATGACCATATACTTTCTGGTCGATCCAGAACTCTTTTTCACGGTCGGATTGGCGCATGATCCATTTGTAAATGCTGTAGACCAGAAGTATGAAAGCCGCAGGTGTGGAGAGAAGAATATACATAATTTTCAATCCGGGGGGATGTGATCCTGCACATCCCCCCGGCTCCTTTCTTGATTAGTTGAACAATTCAGCGGCTCCGTCGGTTATGACAGGGACGTTGTGGGCGTCGACGGTGGCATATTTTTCGATCAGTTCGCAGCCTTCCTGCGACAGCAGGTGTTCCGCCGGTGTGTCGCCGGTGACGTAATGAACTCCTTCCTCGACCTGTTTTCCGGTTGCCTGATAGTGTTTGGTGCGGGTGTCTGCCCATGCGCAGGCAAGCTCCGGAACTCCGTAAAAAAATCGTTCCTCCGATTTTTTCAAGTTCAGATGGCAAGCAAGTTCATTCAGAGTGACGAATTTTCTGTTGTTGACAATCCTCATGCGATTTTCCTCTCCTGGGTGTTGTGTTGGTTGATCAGTTCGTCCAGCAGTTCTCTTTCCTCCGGGTTCAGGCGGTCGATGACATTCAGCACGAGCGCAACGGAAACCGGAAGTTCCGCCTGGGGCTTCGGCGCCGACGAAATGAGCTGTGAGGCTTCTTCCTTTGTCATGTTCTCCCATTTCCGACGGGTGATCGTGGGAAGTCTGTCGTTGCAGATCATTTCAGCCAGCGCCGCTTTCTGCCGAGACGTGGCAAGTCCGGTCCGCATGACCGGAACATATTCCATCTCGAATCCGCGCAGGATTTGAGAAGATGGAATCGGTGTAATATCGACCGCAAGCCGTCCGGCGAGGTCGTCCGCAGAGACGATTTTTCTGCCGAACGCGAAGTAGTGATACAGTCCTTCCAGCGGATTCAGGTAGACTTCCCGCTGGAGTCCGGTAACAACGAATACTTCCTCCGACCGGAGTTCCGGCAGACGAGCGATCAGATCGTTCAGATGTTCCTCTGTAAACGCAGAGAGCGTCATCAGCCGGAGCTTTTTCTGCCGGTTGCGACAGGCGATTTCCCGGCAGAACAGGAATCCGATGTGGAGAATCAGTTCGTCGATTTCCCTGTCACAGGTCGGAAGCGGAACATCCGCTGGAATCAGTCCGGCGGCGCGGCCGCGCAGGAATGCTTCATGTTCCAATTCAGTCAGATACATCGGCAGTCCTCCTCCGGTTCATTTCTCCGCGCCAGATCAAACACTCGGCAGACAGATGGCAGAGTTTCAGCAGAACTTTTGAAGAAATCCGGCGCAGATGCCCATCCTTGCCGAGCTTGATGATCCGGGAAAGCTGTTCCGGATCGGCGGGAGCAGTGTCGATGTCCGTCTGCCGGTAATAATCGAACAGGCTTTTCTCCGTCAGCCAGCGGTTGTCCTCGGCACACCGGATGAGAAAATCCGCTTCAAACGCGGTCAAATCCTTGAAATCTTCCGGATGAAAACCGGGAAGCAATCCCTGCGCATGATAGGAGCGCAGCAGATTTTTACATTCCAGAGAAACCGGCGAATAAGTAAGCGGCGGTGTATTTCGAGCTTGTCGAATGAGCAGTTCTCGCTGCTTTCCGGTCAATACGTTCCATTCGGAAACGGGGATACAACGAAATTGCCCGTTCCGAACGAGCTGTTGCAATAATTCTTTTGTGGTGGACATAAGACCTTTCCACACACCCCGCAATTAATTTACAGGGTGTTTTTCATTTTTCAAGTTATTTGATTCGCAACGGCATCAGAATATAGTGAAATCCTTTGCCGTCCTCAATCATGACCGGGCTGCTCGCACCGGTCATTTTGAGGCGAAATTGGTTTTCTCTGACATACCGGAACGGCGCTTGCAGAAGCTGGTAATTGAACGTGATTTCCAACGGATCATCGTAGTCATAAGCGACCTCCAAACGATCTTTTCCTTCTCCGACAGTATCGTTGCGGGAGAAAAACTCCAATTCTCCCCGTTTAAATGTCAACTTAAGGTTGCTGATATCGGCAGTCAACGGAACCGCCAGCAAATCCAGCGTCTGCATGACGGTATCACGGGGAATATCCAGCATCTTCTGAAAACTTCCCGGAACGATCTGCCGGAAATTCGGATAGGTTCCTTCAATCAGTTTGGAGTAAAGGATCGCATCGTTGAACCGGATGCGAACATGGCGCTCGGAAATTTCCAATTCGACCGTTCCCTCCTCGCCGAGAAGCCGCCGAAGCTCCAAAGCGGTTCTTGACGGCAGGATCATGTCGCCGTCGCCGCTGCTTTCCTCCACTTCCTTTTCGACAAAGGCGAGACGCTTCCCGTCCGTGGCGACAGTCGTCAGAATGCTGCCCTTGACAGAGAACAGAATGCCCTGAAGCGTTTTGCGGGAAGTGTCCTGACTGACCGCGTAGGAAACATAGTCGATCATACGGCCCAATTCCGGCTGGGGCAGACGAATCTTCCGTTTGGATTCAAACAGCGGATCATCCGGGAAGTCGACCGGATCAAGACCTTTCAGCAGAAATTCCGCGCTGCCGCATTTGATCGTGGCATGATGATTGTCGCCGCAGTCGATTTCAACCTTGTCGCCATTGAGCTTGGAAACCAGTGCCAGCAGACTTCGCGCCGGAAGCGTGGTCACTCCGGAATATTCGACATCGGCACGGAGTTCCGTACTGATCGTGATGTCCAGATCGGTCGTCTTCAAATTCAAAACGTTATCATCAGCTTTCAGGCGGATGTTGCTGAGAATCGGCAGAACCGGTCGGCGACAGACGATATTGCAGACCTTCTGCAGATGTGTCAGCAATGCTTCTTTTCCAACGGTGCATTTCATTTTATGGCTTCCTTTCATTGTTTTTTACGTTCAAACACTTTGTTCGAACACCAAAACAGAGCGACCGAAAACAACATCGTTTTCGGGGAAAGCGAAGGTCGAACAAAGTATTATATTGTATCAATCAATCGGAACGGGATTCATGCGCCCGGTATCGAGATTGATGTAGAATCCGCGGTAGTCGAGGCCGCCCTTGCGGAAAAGCCGCCAGATCAATTCGAGTTCGGCGGTTGCGAGCCACTGATTCACGAACAGCTCCTGAACGGAAAGCGATTCGGCGAGGGAACAGCTCGGAAGATTCTGTTCCTTGATTTTTGTGTCAATGAGCGTCGGCAGTTCTTCGTAGGGATACGGCAACTCCTTACTTCCATTGCCGATGATAACTTGCCCGCAGGTAGCAAGGACGCCTCCGTCAAGGACGTATGGACCGTTCTTTTTCGGGAGCGTCTGAAAGATTTCTTTCCGTGACTTTCGGGAATCCACGCAGGCAATGAGAATATCGAAATTACGGGTGAAGCGGTAACGTTCCGCATGTGCTTTCCAGTTCAAGGCGAAACCGAGATTGTAGCGGTTCACGAGCGCTTCCGCCTTATTCAGGCCGATTTCCGAGGTGGCAAAAAGCTGCCGTCCGATGTTTGCCGGGGAGACTCTGTCGGGGTCCCATACTTCAACGTCCAGCCCGTAAGGATGACCAAGGCTTTTCATTGCCAGATGCAGTCGGACCAACCCGGAAAGCACCAGCGATCCGCCTCCGCCGACGCCGACCAGATTGATTTTGACCGGATTTGTGTGAAATCCGCTTTTTACCGTATGTTTCATTTCAAAAGGTCTCCAAGAGTTTGATTGGCTGATTTCAATAATTCGACCGGGAATCGGTCATGTTTTTTCTTTTTCAGATATTCGAGCCAGAATCCGTCATGCCCGCCGGGATGTTCGATCTGCCGCATGGAGTGAGTCGCATGACCGAATTTCCCCTGATAGAACAGCTCGGATACCAGATTCATGTTTTCTTCCAGAGAGTTCCGGCGGTCGATCCGGAGCCCTTCCGGCAGACAGACTGCTCCGTCGGTTTCATTGATATGCGTCAAGGGCGCAATATAGAGCTTCGTTTTGGGGGTGGGACGACGATTGCTTTTCAAAGCACGGCAGCGGAGTGTCCCGTTTGCAATCATGAAAAGCAATGGAGGCCACATGACCTGCCGCCCCGACAGTTTGTTCAAAATCGCCCGGCCGGGCTCTTTTTCCCGGTCAATTTGAAAATAGATCGGAGCCAGGCGGCTTTTCTCATACCATACGATGCCGTCATAGGAACGTGCCAGAATTCTGGAATCCTGAAACTTCAACTTGTCGGCGCCGTTGGAGTTTCGGAAGAAATATTCCAGCGCCTTCATGTCAAGAGCCCGTCCGGGCGCCAGCGAACCATTTTCATTTACTTCGTGAAGAACCGCCGCCACATTATGCGCGGAATAGCTGTATCCATATTCCGACCAGCGGCGGTAGAACAGAATTGCGCCATTAAGCCGGAACCTCATTTCATTGGGGATCATTACTTCCATATTCTTCTTCCTCCGCATGGATTCGATTGAGAATCAGCAGCAGTCTGCCGAGCGAGCTGATTGCATGGCTGATTTCTTCCAGAGTTTCCGCCAAATGAGCGTGATCTTTCGGAAATGTCCAGTAAAGCCCATTCAGAATAATATCCCGTCCTTCATTGACTGCCTGGTTGTAAATATTGTCAAAGCAGTCAAAGAGCATTTCATTCTGCCAGATGAGTATTCCCGGCAGGTTCGTATTGCAGCAGGGATATTCCGTATGGCTGTATTTCCTGTCCGGAAGTTGGAATAACTCTTCCAGTTCCGCCGGGATCAGACCTTGAAAGATATTCTCATTCGGCTGAAGCATCCAGGGTTCAAAATTCTCATCGAAGTCTGCTCGGGTGACATCCATCTCATCCAGATACATCTGGCGGTTTTCTTCATCTTCCCAGGAACAGATTTCATCGATATATTCTTTTTCATCTTCATAGCCGTTCCAGCAATTGTCACGGACAACATCCAGAAAAAGCTGCGGAGTGCCGATATCAAAGGGCGTTGCCGTGCTGATTTTCCGCAGGATTTTCTGTCCCAGTCCCGGAAATTCCGCCTCATAACGGAGGATGGCCTTTTCGACGGAAAAATCCGAGGCGTAAGGCGAACCGAGACGAAAGAGCAGCACATAATCATCCTCATCGGAATCGAACTCCAAGTCGGAACAGCCCTGATTGTCAGGTTCCGTAATGAAATCGACCTCAAAATCCAGGGACTGTTCAATTTCTTTCGGCAACATCCCTGCGAACCACTGCTGCAGAGCTTTCTTCAGGACCGATAACGGCGAATAATCGTTCTTCAACAACGGTTCAAGGTCGGTATACTGCCCGATTCCGTGAAGAATCGGGAGGATGCGTGACAAATTCCCTTGTGAATATAATTCCGTCGGCAGAACCAGACGCGGAATCGTTATAAAAGAGGCGGCAGGAACGCCGCATCCAGCGGGAGCGACGGCGTATGATTGACCGCATGAATCAGTTTTTGGGTGCATTGTTCACTCTCCTCCGGAAATTCATCCGGATTGAGTTCATTCTTTTTCATCTGCTCCGGCAGAAAATGCCGGAACAGACGTTCCTCGCTTACGGGTTGGAAATTCTTTCTCTTCATCGGAAAGTTCCGACCTGCGGAATGAATTTGTATTCATCGAATCCGTCCGCAGTCTTCGCCGGCCCTTTGATCGTGACGTTGGTCAGTTCCGCGTGAAGCAGAGAGTGGAACTCCGCGACTTTCAGCGGCGTCATCTTTGGATCGGGATCGGCAAGCTGCATTCCGTTGAAAACGAATTTGCGCGGACGTGCTTCGGTGGTTTTTCCATTGGTTTCGGGCATGATTGAATCCTCCATGTTTGTTTTCAGAAAAGGGACAATTCCCCTTGAGCGGCTTTGTTTTCTTCGACCGCCTTCTTTTCGGCGGCTTTGCGGGAGGCGGTTTCCTGTTTGAGTCTGGTTTCAGCGGCTTTGAGTTCCGCTTCATGCCTGGCGGCTTCCTCTTTGGCCTTCTTCTCGGCGGCCTCTTTGGCGGCAACTTCCAGATAGCCGGGCAACTTCTCCGCAATCGCGGTCTGCAATTCCGCGAGCGTGCCATTGGCGACCAGCGGAGTCGTCACGCCGTCGCTGACGCCGAGCGCATACTTGTCATCTCCATTGTAAGAGATCACAAGACGGCAGTTCCCGCTTTGCGCGGCGATTTTACTTAATTCCTCAAGCAACATCTTCTTTCTCTCCTTTCCGGGGTTGTTCGGACACAAAAGAGCTTGCGCCGGAAGTCCGAATGAACTTCCGAAGCGCAAGCCGACGAACAAACCGTTCTTCTTACCAGCAGATCAGATCCTCAAGATAGTCCGGTTCCAGACCGTATTCGTCGATGATGTCAAAGCCGTCCTCTCCATCCGCGATCCGGTCCAGAATCTCCAGCCTGGCCTCGTCAACTTCCTCCTGCGTATAGCCGTCGCGACGTTTCAAAACCTCATCAAATGTTTCTCTTGCCATTGTAATCCTCTCTTGTTATGGATGTTATGTTTTTCTGTAAAGTCGTGAACACGGAAAATTATCAATACATATTTCTCAACTCATTGGCTTTCCCGCAATCATGGCAAATCCGGCAGCAGTCCTTGCTGTCTTTGCAGAGTTTGCGCAAATTTTCGATGGGCATGAGTATTGCGCAAGACCCGATGTAGTTGACCTCATGAGACTGCCATGATTCCAGCGCATCCGCCGGGGTATCCATGCTGTCGGTCCGGCGTCCGCAGACAGAACAGCGGAAATGATAATTGCCGAAAACACCATCCGCATCCTGTTCATCTCCTTCGTCAATCAGCTCCACACACTCGTGGTTGAGGCAGGAAGGGCAAAAGGTCGGAATTTCCACTTCAGTGTTTTCCTGACTTTTCTCTGCGAAGTGATTTGTTTCTTTGATTTTATTCATTTTTCCTGATTCTCCTTTCGGGTTGTTCACTGAAAAATCCGCCTGCCGGAAACGGCGAATGCCGGAGGACAGGCGGATTTCAACAACCCGCAAAGAAGCGTGTTCTATTTAAGCCTTTTTCGTAATGATCTGGGCAATCGCCCTGAGTTGCCGGATGACTTGGATAGGATAATCCAGCAACCAGCCTCCATTTTCAGATTCGACTTTTCCATCAAGCATTTCGTTGATATAGTGGCTGCCATCGCGGTTTTCTTCCTGCCAGCTTCCTTGCAGATTCTGCTGGAACTTTTGCTTGCAGAAATTCTGAATTTCCATAGCAATGCCTTCCATATCAAAAATTTCATTATCGACTTCCTGAATCGTTACCGTATTGCCTTTCAGAAGCTCTACCAGCAGGAAACGCTCCAGATGCTTTTCCTGATAAATGAAATTCTCCAGTTCTTGCTTCGCAATTGCCGCATCGGCAACAGAGGCAAAATGCAAATAAAAATGAACGCAGGCAACCCAACTCATTCGTTGTCACCTTTCTGATGTTCAGATTCCAATTTCCGTATTTCCGTTCCGAAAAGTCCGCAGACGGCATTTTCGCCGTTTTGACGGACAAACCATTCCGGCGGTTGAGCTGGTTTGGCAATGACACCAATCCAGCCGTCTTCAAGGTAGTAGCCGAGAATCTGGCATTTGCCGATATCGTTGACTACAGCGAAAACCGTTTCTCCGATTTTCGGGATAAAATTGCCGGACCATTTTCCTGTCGGAAATTCATCGAAACCTTTCATATAAACCGAAAAATACAAATAACCATGACTACCATTCGGACTGACCTCAATCCGATACAGCCAGGTCTCATCTGTATAGATTTCTCTGGTCGCTCCTGTCCAGTGATGATCGGTGATGTACTGTTTCAGTTTCGGCAAGGCCTTGTTGTTGATCCAATTGCACAAGACTCCACTCGCTTTTGAATTGCCGATGAATTGCTGTCTGTCCGGCAAAAATGTAATTATATTGCCATCCCAAATCGTTCGGGCTCCGAACACTGCCAGATAATTACCGGTCTTAAACGGTTGAAGTCCCCATTCCAGCTTGGTCAAGTCAATCATTTTCCTCTGCCTCCTTACCAGTTTCCACTGTCTGATAGCCGGGAAAGTAGAGAATCATGTCGAATCCCATACTGTCGCGACGACTATGCTGAAGCAACTCAGTAAATTTCTGCTGAAGCTCCTCCGGTTCGTAAATGCCGTTAATGTCTGCTTGAATTTCGGCGATGGCAGTTTCCGGATTTTCTACGACAAATCCGAAACATTTTTCACCGCACATTCCGCGTCCGGAATAGTCATGACGGATTTCCGCATGATCTTCGATCACGCGGACGAGCAACTCAGATACGGTTCTCATGATGTTGTCTTTCTTTTTGATGTTTTATAATTAAAACCAGCCGTTTTTCTCAGCGGCGGCATCATACTGTTTTTTTGCGGCATTCCATGCCTGTTTCAGCTCAGGAATGGAATTCAGCTGCTTTTCGTTGAGGTCGCAAGCGGATAAGACATCTGCCTTTCCATCCCAGTTGATGCCAAATTCATGATTGCACATTTCATAATAAAACATGCTCTGGACATAATCGGCATTGATTCCGGACTCGGTGAAAATCGCCTTTCTGCGTTCTTCCATGTGACGTTTGAACGTGCCGTGAATCAGTTCCGAATCCACTTTCCGGTAGAAGCCTCCTGTGTCGCCAAGACGGTAGAGTTCGCTGTTTTCTTTGACACCAAGTTTGAGTTTCATCTCCTCAAACTGCTCTTCCGAAAAAGCAAAGCCAAGCGGCAGGGCGTTCACTTCCTTTTCATGACGCGCCTTCAATTCCTGATACGTTTCCATCTTTTTTCAACTCCTTTCAAGGGTTTGTTCGAGCACAAAAAAGCCGCGCCGGAAGTTGGAATGAACTTCCGAAAGCGCGGCAAGTCGAACAAAACGTTATATCAACTCCAGTAAACCCAATGTCCCTGGAGTTCCTTGACATGATTCCTGATCTTTTCAATCAGTTGAACTTTTCCCGGACAGGCACGATATTCCCGAAGCATCCGGTCGATTTCAATATCAAATTCCGGAAGAACCAGATCGCAGGAAAAGTTATAGACCATGCCGTGCGTATATTTTTGCAGTCCGGGACGCAGTTCGCCAAGCTCCGGATTTAATTTACCAAGCCAGCAGACTCCGTTGTGCTCACTGTGCATGGCGCGAATCAATGCGCGGGCATATTGATTGCAGAGTCCATTTGCCTCAATCCGCAACGCATACTGACCAAAATTATCCTCAGCCAGATGATCGGACAGTTTCGGCAGTTCGTCCGTCCGGAGTTTCTGCCGGAGCCATGCGAGAATTTCCCGCATATAATCAGCAGAAACTGTCCATTCCGGAGAATCACCATACAACAAGAGACCGAAGTTCAGATCGTGTTTCAGAAGCGTTTCCGCATAGTAGCGGGATACGAACTGACCGCGTTTCCACTCCTTGTCGTTCCGGTGTCGGTAATCGTAGAATTCGACCAGCGGTTTGCGTTCCTTGTGGATGAGACAGTCTTCAAGACCGTATTTCTCACCTTTGCGCAAGACGCGGACATTGAAATGTCCAAAGATTTTCGATGTTTCGCTCATGTTTGCGACCTCCTTGATTTTTGGGGTGGATAAATTCAAAACAGTTCCGGGGTGTCCGGAGAAGATATCACATGCTTTCTCCGGAGCGCCGGAAGTTCACATTTCATGACGGTTCGATAGACCTGCTTGCCGTTGATCGTCTTCTGAATAATCTGACCGCTTGCAATCAGTGAGACGAACACTTCGGAAACATAGTGACCGGCCGTATTGTTGACCAGCTCGTCAAGCGCCGGCAGCCCGTATTTCCGTCCAATCGGCAACTCGATATTCCACCACAGCAGACCGCCCGGATCATGATACAGCTTCCGCTGCGAAGTCCGGAATGCCTTGAGAAGTTCTTCCTCTATTTCCGGACGTTTTGCTGCAATGTACTCCCGCTGCTGCTCCACCGTAATGTCATAAATTTCCTCAATAATCCGTTTGCCATTCTGCTGAAATTGAAATAACGTTGCCTGAGCAATGAGTTCCGGAACAGCATCGACCAGTTCCGCATGGACGATTCCGAGGAGTTGCTGCGGATGCAGATACAGGCTGGATTTGCCGTTGACGGCATAACCGTGTTCAATTTTCCAGCCGCCATTTCGGAATATCCGTTCGCAATCCGCATGAAACGCCATACTTTCCGCTTCGCTCCGAAAACCGAGTCCGTTGTCTTCCGGACGATAATAGCTTGGCGTGCGGATACTGTAACTGACTTTGAAATAATCCGGTTTGAATTTACTGTTTTCCATGGCATGATCTCCTTTTGTTCACTGATATTCCTGCGGTAAATTGTCCCAATGTTCCTCATAGAAACGCAGATGTTTCAGAACGGATTGACAGTAATGCAATGCCTTCTCTGCCTCCTCCTTCCGCCGCCAGGTAAAGGGACGGAACGGATCGAACATTTCTTTCTGATGTTCCGCTTTTTTCCGCAGAACTTTTTCCTGTCTTTCGGCGCACTCAATGAGCAGCCGGAGATCTTCACGGGTCATGATAATTCGGTTGGTTGTCGGCATGGGTTCACCTTCTTACGCAGCTTTTTTCATCGGGCGGATCAGTTTGACGGCATTATCACTCCATAAATCAGAACCGCAGCCGTAAATTTCCCGGATACCGTAACCATGACAGCCATCATGGTCTGCCGAAGCGATGCAACGGAATGGCAAACGGACATCTTTTTCCAATTTGATTTCCAGAACACTGCCGGAGCCGTTCCAGGAATCATAAAGACCGCAGGTCGTATCTTTGGAGAGAACCAGATAGCCACGCCCGGTACGTTCGGAAAGATAGTAGCTTTTATTCCGTTCTCTTTCCTTATTGATGCCATCGTGAAGAGTGAAATATTCTTCCAAAGTCATTTTGACCAGAAATACCAGTGCATTCATATGCGAACTGCAATTTAATGTTTCACAGTAAATCGACTTGAGCAGAGGCGACTGAGAGTTTCCCCTGTCGGCCAGTGCCTTTTTGAGTTCAGATTTCTTATATCCCTGCTGCCGCGTCAGCCAGAGCAGGCTGGCCTCCTCCTGGATCGAATCATCATTGGCATTGTAATGCCCGCCAATAGAATTGGAAGTAAAGTCATAATTCAGATCGCCGGTATCGACAATCAGATCAATCAGCACATCCTGGGCAAGATAGTGCTTTGCCGGGTATTTCACATAGAACTGGTCGCGAATCAGCTCCCGGACTTCATCCTCATCCAGATTTTCAATAAGCTCCGCCACATCCTCGTCTTCGAGAACCCGCTTGATGACATTGTCCGCATATTCCCACTCGCAGTCACGATACCACTCGTCGAGCAGTTCCCAGAACTTCTCGTGCGGATGGTCGTCATTGCAGATTTTCTTGAGCGTGCGGTCATCCAGCGTGTCCCGGTAATCCGCATAGATTTCCTCATAAAACACGCCGTTTTCATCTTTCCGGCAAACTGTGGACAGAGCGTCCCTGACTGCCTCCTTCAATCTGTTTTCTCTTTCCTGATCATTTTTCATCTTCTTGAGCCTCCTTTTCGTGTTTGTTCACCCCCAAATCCATCTGCTTCAAAAGGCTTTATGCCGGGGCGGATGGATAACAGGCAAACACGAAAATCTTCATTGATTTTTCTTTATGGCGCTGTATATTATTCTTCGGAAGATTATTGTTTCAGAAAATGAAAAGAATGCGAGGTTTACAGAAGGAATATTATATTAAAACGAAATAAAATGAAGTCATAAAGACTTTTCAACAATCGTCTATCCTAAAACCGCCAAGTTTAGTTATTTCCGGCTTTAGCCGGAGCCGAGATAGGTTGTTGAAAGGGCGCACCTGTGCTGTTTGTGCTGGTGCCTCTTTCACATTCTCGGCAGAGTGCTTGGCGGTACTCAGGATAGGTGTGAATGAGGCACCTCTTTTATGAGACCGTTGAGGCAAATTTGCTTGTTGTGCGTTCTGCCGGCAATTCTTTTAGCCGGAGAGCCGGTTCTCATCAAAACTCCTGCGGAAGCAAACTCCTCGCCTTATGACAATCTGCGGATCGGAGTGCCTGTTTTTACCGATTATGTCGTAGATCGTGAATGGTTCTGCATCGGCTTTTCCCGTAAACACCGTCAACCGCTTTGGGTTCAATATAGACTGCTCGCCACAGAGGTTGAAAATCAAGTTGTCGAGCGTTCCAATAACTTTCACAAAGACCCCCTCATTCCAGAGTCTCCCGCTCACCAAGACTACGCAAAGACCGGATATGACCGGGGACACATGGCTCCGGCAGGCGATATGCGATGGTCGCCAGAGGCCATGTCGGACAGTTTCTTGATGACCAATATGAGTCCACAGCATCCGCGCTGCAACCGGGCCACCTGGAAATATCTGGAGGAACAGGTTCGGGAATGGGCAAAAAAAGAGAAGGAACTTTATGTAATCTGCGGTCCGGTTTTTGCTGAGAAATCTATTACCATTTGCAATGGAACGATTTCAGTTCCACTTGCCTATTTCAAGATCGTTTACGATGTGACTCCTCCGGAGAAGATGATTGCTTTCATCATTCCAAACTGGAAAACAAAAGGCAATCTGCAGAATTTTACTGTCACAGTCGAACAGGTGGAGAAGATCACTGGATTCAATTTTTTCAGCAATTTACCGGAAGAAATACAACTGAAACTGGAAGCGACAGTTTCAGTTGATGCCTGGATCTGGAAAACTTCTTTCAAATCCAAACCCATTCACGTATCACGCTCTGAATAAGTTATTCAATAAAGACTATTCTGACCAGGCATAGATGATCAACTCTCGGTAAAATTCCGGTTGGAATTTTGAGGTTGTTCTCTCAGCCATTCCAGCAATACGTCATCATCGACCTGATTCGCTTCAACTGGAAGTTTCCAGCCGCAGTTTTTGCACTGATAATGAGAGTTCAGACTGTCGTGAATCTCCGGCGTTCCATATTCAGCTTCGCCAGAGTTATTATACTTGATGGTTTCGGCTACGATGCAGTCGGTCATGACAACTTCGATTTCCGTATCTTTCTTGCATTTCGGACAAATAAATTTCATCTCAGAACCTCCTTCAGGCAGTTTCAATGATGTGGCAGTTTTCATTCATCGGGTCCCATGACACGAAACCGTCGAAGTGCGCTGCACAGCCTTTTCTGCCGCAGGAAAAACATTTTTTGAAGCCGGAATGCTGCTCCATCTCAGCCAATGCTTCCCCGATGCGTTCCGCGCGATCCCATTGTTCCGCGCGTTCCGCTTCCTCATAACGCCGTTCCAATTCGGCATACCGGCGTTTCCAGACAGCGCGAGCCTTCAGATAGTCTTTGCAAACCTTCATCTTTCACCTCCGATTTCTTTTTTGATATTCCGCAATGAATTCCGTTTCGGAAACTTCGATGGAGTGCCAATCGCGATCAATCTGACCGCACCGTTCAAGAAGAATCCGGTAGATTTTCCGCTGATCGGCATATTCTTTTTTCCGGTGTAGCCGGCTCCAGTAGTTCTGTTCCCGCTTGACATGCGCCATATCCCGGCACAGGCTGAAATCCCGGCTGAGAACAGAGATTTTGTTCCCGCTCAGATCGAAATACGCACGATCCGTATTGACAAGCAGATACGGATGCCAATCGTCATTTTCGTCGAATCGCACAATGTTGCGTTTCCATAATTCATTGAACTCAATTTCTATTTCAATCATTCCCATTTTAATCTCCTTTCCGTTCTTGTTTGGGCACAAAAAAGCCGGACTGTTCCGAACGGCGTTTCGTCGGGACAATCCGGCAAAACAAACAAGAACCACTTATTTTATGCAGAAGCCTCCCGGCTTCCCTGCATTGCAGTAGAAACGTTCCAACTGTTCATCATTATAAAGCGGAATTTTTTCAATGGACCAGCCGCTGTATTTGCTTTCCGCAAGATAGTAACCGTGTCCACCGGAATAGTCCTCACGATTCTCCCAGTCGGCTGGAGCCGTTGCCAGCTTCCGGATTTCCGGAAGATCGCTGTTCAACGCAGCCTTGCGCATTTCCGGAAACAAATTCCGCTTGTGTTTTGAAAATGCCAACCCCACAGTCCGGACTGTTCGATAATCGAAGTAATCGGTTTGCAAATCCGAAACGTCTTCATGCTCTACGGCTAAAATCAATGCCACAGGCTTTCCATGTTTTTTGATCGCATCGGCAAAACGTTTCTTGCCGATTACAGCCAGGCGTTCATTTTCGATCCGGCGCTTTTCGGCTTCAAGTGCTTCGGCTCTCTCTTTTTCCAGAAACCGCTTTTCGAGTTCAGCGATCTTCTCTTCCGGCATCAGTCTGCCGGGATAAAAATAGACGCCGATTCCGAAGCGTTCCGCAATCGGTTTGATGAACTGATGACCGGAGACCCGCAGATCATCAATCCAAAGAATCCGGCAGGAAGTACCCCATTTCCCATTCTCCACACGCTCAAGAACAACGCCGTCATATTCATGGGCTGGTCCATCAATCCCCATAACAATCTGTCCCCGTTCCAGACGATGTTCCACGCACGGCTCCATCTTCCCGGTTTTCCAGTTCATGTGCATAACCTGCATGATATAATCCTCCATTTTCAGCGTCCGGAGCGTTCCCGGACAAGTTTGTCGAATGCGCTGTTTGAAATCGTCCGGACATTGGTGTGCAACCCGAACCACGGCTTGAGTCTGGCAAGAGTCCAGATGACGGTTCTGCCGTTCCTGTAAGTCGCAATTGCTCCGACTTCGCGGGAGTAGCGATTCAAACGATAAAGAAACTCTTTTGCGGTCTTTTCATTGAGATCGCCCATTCCGATGGTAAGACTCGCCCAGATCAGACATTCCAACGTATGACCGTCTTTTTCCTGTTTCTTCTGCCAATTCCTGACTTCTCTGATGTTCCAGTTCAATGACATAACAACCTCCTTCCTTACATTGAAAACCGTTTGCCGATCCCGTGATTCCGGAGAGCTTCCCGCTCGACTTCCGTAAAAAGAGATTCGGGATAGCCGGTTACGCACCCCGAACTCCAGCAGTCGGGACGTTCACGAACCATCTGGAATACATTTCTCTCGGTTTCATTGAGGACACCGTCCTCTGTTGCAAAGATTCCGGAATATTCGGTCAGACTTTGCGTTCCACTTTGCCGCTTCTCCGCCGTAACCAGCAGCACAACTGTTTTGTTTTCTTTACTCATGTTTACACCTTTCTGGAAAGTTATTCTTTCCGCAAGGAACAAGGAAGGCGGGAAAAGCAAATGCGAACGCCGCACCGGAAGGAAAGAATAATCTTTTTCTACTGCCTGAAGAAAAGCCGGGCGTCAACCCGGCTTGCAGATAAATAGGATAATACGAAAATCCCCCGTGGAAGTTCTGTTCCATCGGGGGAAGTCATTCTTATTTCAGATTGGAGAATTATTTACCGGGAATGGATATGAGGGGTTCCATCTGCCGGTTTGGAGAACTGTTTTTTCTGATTTCAGCGATTCTTTCTGCGGAAGCATGAATTGCTTCGGCGATTTCCTTGCGAATCTGTTTGGCAATTTTTCTGTTCAGTTTTTGCCTGGTCGACATAATGGTGCTCCTTCTTTTGCTTTTTGCAACTTAAAGAACAATCGCATGTCATGCGATTCGACACCAATATATTTACAACGAATTGCCGGTAATTTCAAGCCCTGACAGTGAGCTATTGACAGATTTTTTGATGATCCGCCGGACATTTCAAAATAATCTGGCGGATATGACGACAGAACCGACTCAAAGGAAGTGGTGACAATTCAGTTTCATATATCCCCGACATGAAAGCTCCAGTGAATGATTACTGGTTGTTATGAACTCAATTGTCCCACATTTTCACTTCAAGCTCCTGAAGTTTTTTCCGCAACGCTTTTTTCCCCAGATTGCGATAGGCTGCGATTTTTGCAACAGTCATAGGAGATGGAACAACTTTGTCATGCTCCCATTTGCAAAGATTCGCCCTGTCGACGTTGAGCAGTCGAGCAAAAACAGCCTGAGACAACTGCAGGCGCTTGCGGATCATTATGATATTGGCCCCTTTCATTCTGGTTTGATGAGATTGGTTGAAGTTGACGGGAAGTTCTTTTCTGACAGGAAAAGAGTTTTCCAGAACCGTCAACCGACGTTTGATTTGTTTCTGCTGTTCCATCACCTCCCTGCACCTTCTCTGAATTTCGAGAATAATCAGCTCGTGTATCCTTTCACCGATAGCGATTGCTATATCCTGCATGACAGAACTCCTTTCAAGAGCCATCATGCCGGGGCTCCGAGTTCCACGAACTGTTTGCAGTATAGTTTTAACAACAGGAATGATCAGACATCATATGCTTCCTTCCTCTGTAGCCTTATGCAAAGAGATTATTCTTCTCCAAGGACACTGTATTATAAAGAAAAAACTTTTTCAATAGTTTTAACCTGTTTATTGGCAGAAAATTCCCCAAAAATCATGGCAACAAAATTTTTTCGATTTTTTTGTTGTGTCATCTCCGCTCAATTTTGCATAAAAATCAATCAGGAATTTTTTGACCGGGAGAAAACCACAATTTGTTTTTTGGGCAACGTCTGAATAAGCTCAATATCAGTAGTTTTTGCTGGCTTGAGCTTGAAACAGACGAACCAACACGGCAACCAACATTCACCTCCTTCAATGTTGTTTTATGTTGATGCAACATATTTATAATCAACATATTACAGCTTTGAATCCGCTATTGAAAGAGCGTATTTCCGGCGTATTTTAGATGATGTCGGCGATGGTCGCAGAACAATTCAAAATCAGAAAGGACATCATCATGAAAATGCAACTTCTCAGAATGCAGGCAATCCTTGCCAACAAACTCTGCGGACTTGTGAACCTGCTGCAAATGCCGTTTACTCAGGACGGGTTTGAACCGCTGTATCCGCTGTTGAAATCCAAAAAGCTGGCCGGTTTTCTGGCGACCTATGCCACCATGTGCCGGGCCTGGGCGGTCAACACCGGCATCGACGCTTCTTCGGGCCTCGGCTATGTGCAGTGGATCATCATGGCCATAGGTCTGATCTTTACGCTGATCATGGGGATTTCGACCGGATTCGCATTTAAGAACGATGCGGCAAACGCGAAAGCGCAACTGATCGGGACGATCCTGATTCCGGTACTGTCCGCGATTGTGCTGTACATTTATAACAAAACGCTCGGCATTTCGCTGAATGCTTCCAGCGGACTGTGAGGCTGATATGACGGAAGAAGCACCTCTTGCCATTCCCCGGAATCCGGCGCAGATACCGGCATCGCAGTTCCGTCTGTCGCGGAATCTGAAAGTGCGCGGCGATGCGATCTACATCATTTTCGGCGGCATCATCGGAGCGGTTTTCCTGTTTTTCGCTTTGATGGATGTCTCGGCAATACTGGCCGTCGCCGTATCATGGATTCCATTGGCGGTATCCGTCTGGTTCTATTTCCGATTCGTCCGGGAGAAGCCGCGCTACTATTTCGACTACTGGCTCAACAGCCTGTTCGGAACGGCTCTGCGGCTTGACACCCGAAAGACAATCCGCCTGAAAGCGAGGGTAAAATGATCCGTTATCCGAATGGCTATATCATTGAAACCGATCCGCCGGAAAATGCGTTCTTCGTCTACGGCGAACTGAACGCAGCCGGATATATCGCCAAAGGCTTCCGGCTGGATGTACCGAATCTCTCCAACGCCGGCTGGCCGCAGAAGAATGAGCTGTATACGCACCTGCAATCGTATCTGTCGCGGTTCGATGCTTCAAAGCGGCTTCAGTTCCGCTATACCAAGGACTCGAATTACCGGAAGATTCTGGAAAAATACGAATCCGATACGGAGCGTTTGGCGGATGTGCCGTTCTGTCGTGAGTTCAGAAAGCAAATCGCCACCGAACTTCGGCGTCAGATGGAGGCTCATGAACTCTGGCGGGAGCATCTGACTGTTTACATTTCGCGTCCGGCAAAGGATTTCATTTCCGGAGCACTGAATGTGGAGTCGGAACAGGCGATGCAACTGTTCAAGGAACGGGTTTCCGCCTGTTTCGAGTCGGAATATCTGCTTTTGAAAAGCGCGTTCAGCTTTCCGATTCACAAACTTACGGCACTTGAACTGTTCGCCGAATTTTTCGGCGCGGTGAACAAGTCGCTTGCGGCGGAAGAGATTGATTACGGGAAGATTTTCAGTCCGAATTTCAGCGATGTTTGCCAAAACGAGTTCAGCGGTCAGGATCATGCGGAGCAGGACCGGGAACGGGAGACCGCTTCCGAACGGCATTACGGGATGTACGGTGATGGAATGTATCACAACATTCTGGTCATGCGGCAGCTTCCGGGCTTCGACCTGACGCCGTTTTACGGCAATGTCCTGCTGGAGACAAACGTGACGAATTTTTCGGTCACGATCAATCTGCGTCCGCTGAACAAGGCCAAGACCATCGAGAAGCTGGAATCGCGCCAGGCTTCAGCGCAGCGTGATCTGGAAGCCGATCCCTCGGCGATTGCCTACCGTTCCGAAGTCGATGCGTTCGGGAAAATGATCTATCGGATGGGTGCGGGAGAAGATGTGCCGTTTGAGGCGGAATATCTGATCCATGTCTGGAACCGGAATCTGGAGGAACTTCAGCAGGAGACGGAACAGCTTCGGCTGGTGGCGACCAATCTGCAATGCGGCATAATGATGCACGATCTGACGGTGCAAGTGGAAGCGCAGTTTCTGAAAACGCTTCCCGGCAATCTCTACTACAGAAAATGGGACCCGCTGTTTACGCTGCACCGGTCCTTTGCGGCGATGATTCCGTTCAATTCGACGTTCGTTGGCTGCGAAGACGATTTTCAGGCGATTTTTCAGGGCGATCACCATAATCTTGTTTGTGTCAACGGATTTTACGGCGGCTCTCCGCAGCACGCCGCCACGTTCGGACAGACAGGTTCCGGAAAATCGGTCAATACGCTCGGAGAACTGCTGCAAACATATCCGTTTTACAGCAAGGTTGTGATCATTGAGGAAGGTGCATCCTACCTGATGTTCACCCGGATCGTCGGCGGAGAGTATATCGAAATCGACCTCAACAGCAATCTGACGCTGAATTATTTCGACACCTGCGGTTCTCCGCTCACTGCCAATCAGACGGATTTTGCAACGAATTTCGCAACGGTGATGTGCGGCCAGTCGCAGGACGATGAAATCATTCAGGACCGGGCGGCGATCTTGTCGCATTATGTGATCCGTCTTTATGATGCCTCGTGGCAGGAGTGGTGGAACCACCATACGGAACTGCGGAGCGAAATCGCCCGGATTGCCCTGACGATGGAATGGATGCTTCCGCAGCAGCCTGCGGGAAGCAATACGCAGTTCGACTGTTACGCGGCATTGAAAGAAGCGCTTGCCAAATCACCGGAGAGTCTCACTGTTCCCGAACAGCAGATTCAGAACTATTATTATGCTATTCCGAGTGGAAAAATCACGGAATGTATCGTGGAGAATGGTTCTCTGCTCAGAGATATTTCTTACGCCTATATGAGACCGGAGGATATGCCGTATCACTCTCAGCTGGTGGAAATGATCCGTTCGACGCCCGATCCGACGCATCGCCGGGAGGATACCAACCGGATCGCCACACGGCTGGCGCAGTATGCGGTGGAATCCGGACGCGGCGCTCTTTTCGACGGCGTGACCAACATCAATCTCGGAGCGCGGCTGCTGCATTTTGAAATCGGCAAGATGGCAAACGTGTCGCAGAACATCCGGGCGATGGTCGGCATGGTGATCAGCAACCTTGCACAGCAGCAGATCATCAATATGCCGCGCAAGCTGCTGAAGCTCTTCCTATATGAAGAGATGCCGCGAATCATCGCCTCTGTTCCAGGAGCAAGCGGCTTTGTGAAACGTTCCTACGCTCAGCTGCGCAAGAGCAACTGCCGGAGCTGGACGATCACACAGGAGGCCGGTCAGCTCATGGTGCAGGACAAGGAAGGTTCCGATCTGGCGACCATCATCATGGGACAGAGCAAGCAGTATTATCTTCTGAAGAACAAGGACAAGGGGAATATGGAGTTTTTCCGGCGCTTCATCGCGCTGTCCGACGATGCGGCCAATGCCGTGATGAACTTTCCCGCGCCGGAGCATATTCCCGGTCGAAAGTATTCTTCGTATCTCTACTACATCGACAACGGGGAATATCCGTTGGTGGGGGTGGTCCGGCATTACGCTTCTCCACTGACGATTGCAGTTGCCTCGACCAGCGGAGAAGCGTTTTCCAAACGGGAAGAGGAGTTGCGGCGGCTCCGGATTCTTTATCCGGAACTGGATGAGGGAGAACTTCTCATCGAATATGAGAACCGGCAGCAGATCAGCAATCCGGCCCTGAAACTGCTGCGGGAGATGCTGAACAGCAGGGATTTCTCCCGCCTGGATGTTCTGCACGAGGAACTGATCCGGCTGAGTCTGCAAAATGCGGGATTCCGTCCCACGGAAATTCCTGAACGAATCCGACATGAACTTGAAACCTTCAACTCAAACAAGGAGTAAAACACATGAAACGACAAAATTTGAAATCCACACTCAAAACACTGCTGGCGGGATTCTGCATCGCTTCCGGCGGGCTGGCATTCGCCGGCAGCGTCACGGTTTCCGGTACGGCGGGAACCAATCCCACCTACATCGTCATTCCGGAGGAGTATGCCGGAAAAGAGGGACAGTTTGTAGCGACGGCAACTTCAAGCAATACGAATAAAACGACCTACACGAATCCATATATTGATCAAACCTGGGCGTATGTAACCAGAAACAATTCCACCTATGGAACGATCAATTATACGCTGACGACACCTTCCGGTGTTGAATATCAGGTCAGCAGCAAGAATTTGCCTGCTCTGGAAAAAGGAAGTTATCGGGTTTCGTTGACACAAAACCTCACCGGAAGCTGGACGCGGTATTCTCTTCATCAGAATTACTGGGCAGATACGGAAGAGCAGACCTTTTCCGATATGCTGTACTATGCGCAGAACGGCAAACTGCCAGCTTCTCCCGGAATCAAGCAAGCGCCGGGAGCATCTGCAGGCACACCGGCAAACAGTAAAGTAAGCAGCGGCGTGACGATCGCCTCCGCTTATATTGTCGTTTACGGAGTCGATGACGGAGGTTCCGGCGGAGAGGTTACGCCTCCCGTGACCGGCGGCGATTCTTCCGGCGGCAGCAATATCGACATCAACATCACAACCGGTACGGATGACGGCGTTTATACCCTGATCAACTCGCTCTTTTCTTACATTTCGGAAATGCAGTCGATTCTTTCGGCTTCCGACGATGCGATCCGCAGCGAGCTCGCGTCTTACATCACCGAGCTTCAGACGGCATATCAGGCGGCCGATGCCCAGCTGGCGACAACGATTCAGAATCAGATCAATGCGCTGCAGGCGGCAATGTCAACCAGTGTTTCGGATCTGCGGACTTCGCTGGAAAATCAGATTGCCGCATTGCGGAATCAGCTGGGATCATTGCAAACACAGCAGTCCAATCTGCTTTCCGAGTTCCAGACGTTGAAAGGAGAACTGCAGACGGCGATTGCGCAGAATTCCGGCAATATCGCGGCATTGTCCAAAGAGTTGGCGGAAAAGTATGAAGCACTGGTTGCGGCGAACTCGAATCTGAAAGCCGATCTGCTGGCGGAAATTGCCGAAGTCACCAGCGGTTATAAGGAAGCTGATTCCGCGTTGATTGCAGATTATTCCTCGAAACTCGCCTCCTTGCAGACGTTGCTCCAACAGGCGGATTCCGCGTTGGCTGACAATATCGCGGCACTGCAGAATGCCTATCAGAATGCGGATGCGACCCTGCGGGAGAATCTGGAGCAGCAGCTTGCCGCCCTGCGTAACGAAATGAGCGCGGAAGATCAGAGGACACTGGACCGCATCACTGCTTTGCAGCAGGAGATGAACAGTGCGGACAACGCCTTGCGCACCGACTATGAAAATAAGATTGCCTTACTGGAAAAAGAACTCTCCACGGAAGCGTCTGCAATCCGGACGGAGATGAACAATCTCCAGACCAGATATGAGACCGAGCTTGCGAATGCGAAATCGTCATTGGAGGAACAGATGGCGACCATGCAGGCCCGCCTTGAGGCTGCGGATCAGCAGACTCTGAGTCAGATTTCCGCACTGGAACGGGAAATGAACAATGCCGACGAAGCTCTGCGCGCCGATTATGAAAACAAAATCTCCGCATTGGAAAAGGAACTCTCTACGGAAGCATCCGCGATCCGCAAGGAGATGTCCACGCTTCAAACGCAGTATGACACGGCTTTGGCCAATGCGAAATCGTCGCTGGAAGAGCAGATGGCGACCATGCAGGCGAATCTGAATGCGGCGGACCGGGAAACGCTGAACAAGCTTTCCTCGCTGGAAACATCCATGAACAACGCGCTTGATCTGCAGCGGCAGGATTATGAGAACCGGATCAATTCCCTGAATCAGACGCTGACTGCGGAAGCATCGGCTCTGCGAACCGAGATGGCGAATCTCTCCAATGCGTATCAGACGGAAATCTCCTACCTCAAGGAAAATCTGGAACAGCAGATTTCCAATCTCAAGGAAACGACGCAGAAAACAACCGATGATCTGCAAAAGCAGATCGACGCCCTGACGGAAAACTACGACCGCCAGATTACAGAGTTGAAGGCCGATTACGATGCCCGGCTTGCCGCTCTGGATCAGAAATCCGATGATGCGGATGCGGAGTTGAAAGCCGCTATGGAGGCGTATGTGGAGGCGTTGCGCGAGCAGATGACTGTCGCAGACGAGGAAACGCGCGCCGAACTTCAGGCGCAGCTGGATAATCTCTCCGGGGCATTCAATGAGCGGCTGGAAGTGATTTTGCAGGAATACGAGCAGCGGATTGAAAAGGTCAAAGGTCAGATTGAAGATCTGGAAAGCGACACGAAAACGGATCTGATCACGCAGAAGGCGTTGCTGGAACAGGAATGCAGAAATGAGATTGCCAATCTCAACAGGAGTTATGCGGATAAAATCGCTGAACTTCAGAAGAAGCTGTCCGGCGATCCGGAAAATGCCGATCTCTACTATGCCCAAATTGCGGCATTGGAGAAGGAACTGACCTCCAAAATCTCCGAAACGAATCTTTCCTATCAGAAATTGATTCTGGAAATCGACCGTCAGCTTCGCCAACTTTCGGACAAGAGCGCGACCGAGCTTCTGGCGGAACTGATGGAACTGCAGAACAAGCGCGACATCGTGGAGGCTGCGATCAACAGTTCCGATTATTCGGACAAACTCGCCGCATTGGATGCGGGAAACCGGCAGAATGCCGACGATGCCCATGCGGAACTGGAGGCGAAACTCGCGGAATTGGAAAAACAGCTTGAGGCGCTGAAGGCAGTCGGCGAGCTGTCGATTGACGACATCATCGCAAAAATTCAGGCGGGAGACGCCGCCAATACTGCTGAGATCGAAAATCTCAAAGTGGTCCTGAAACTTTATTGCGACTCCTTGAAGGATGCGCTCGGCGACCGGATCGCGATTCTGGAGGAGACGATTTCCGCTTTGCAGACTGCGCTTCAGGAGCGGATGCAGACTTTGGAGAACCGTCTGACCTACTCCATGATGACGGATGAGGAACTGGCGAAGCAGGAGGAGGAAAAACAGGCCGCGGTCAATTCGCTTGCCAATCAGATTGCCGGAGTTCAGCTTGCCGTTGAACAGGCGAGGAAAGAGGGTAAAGACACCTCCGCATTGGAGGAACAGCTTTCCGCGCTGACCTCCGAATACTATGCGGCGCAGAACGATCTTGAAAACATCCGTTATGTGATGGAACTGCGCTCCACCTCAGAACTGGCTCTGCACCGCAAATGGATCAAGGAGCTGCAAGAGCTGGTGGCGGCATTGCAGAACACCGTTGCCAAACAGGGCGAAACCATCGCGCAGCAGGGGGAAGCGATCAACGGTCTCAAGGAGACGGTTGTGAATCTGGAAAAGGCGTTGCGCGATGAACTTGCGAATCTGAAAGATGAACTCAAAGAGTATGTGGACGGCAATGTCGGCGAATTGAATGCGGAGATTGCCGATCTCCTCGGCCAGGTCGAAACGCTGCGCGACAATGTCGTTACGCTGGCGACCAGTTCCTATTCCGGCTATCACTCCTCGTCCACCGGGAACGGGTATCAGTACAACTATTCCGGCACGAACAAGGATGAACTGAAAGACGACCGTGATCTCCGTACCAGCGACACCACGGCTCTGGATTTTTAACTCAATAACAGGAGATTTACAATGAAACTGCACAGAAGAATCCTTTCCGCTGTTCTGGCAGCGGGAATCGTTGTCGGAGCGACCGGATGCAGCACCGTCGGCAATATGGCGACCTCGGAACTGGTGGCACCGGGACTTGCCATTGGCGGAGCCAGTCTCGGCGCGTTCGCGGCAAAAGACGAGTCCGACGGCACACGCCTTGCCGCAACTGCCGGAGGCGGACTGATCGGCTGGCTGGCCGGACTTTTCGTCACAAAGGGCGTCGAACAGGAGAAGAAAGACGAGTTCCGCACTGGTTATGAGCTTGGGCAGTCCAACGCGACCAAATCGCTCTACTGGAATATCCAGGGACTGCATGAGGCGAAAAATCAGCCGGATTCGCAGGTGATCTACTATCAGATCCCTGCCGACTATCCGGTGGATGGAGCAAACCGGACGCCCGGTTCCGTCATGCTTCCGGTCGTTACGGATCGGAGGTGAATATGAGCAGGAAAAAGCAACCTCAAGTGCAACAGGAACAAACCAGACAAAAGCAGGAATCCCATGAGCAAAAAGAAGAAAAGGAAAACACTCAAGCCCAAATACAAATCCCGTCGAATGCGCCGGCGACAACCCGGCAGCGGGAACTGCTCCGGCTTGCAGTACAGAGGGAATGGCTATATCCGAATCCCTTTGCCTGCGATCATGCGAAGTGGAAAAATCTTACAGCCGGTGAGGCGGATCAACTTCTTGCCTCGCTCCCGCGGGAACGGCTCGGCATCCTCGAACGGGAATTGAATGAAGAGCAGCGCAGAAGGGCTGAACACGGCATCGCCCGTGCCATCGGACGCGGGCTTGAAGATGTCATAAGACAAATCGGGCATTCGATTGACGGAGGTATTTCATGAAAAAGGCAGCAACATTCATTTTAATCGGATTGTTGGCGTTTCCGCTCAGCAGTTTTGCCGCGTATCCGGTGTTCGACGCGACAAACAATCTGCTGGCGACGCTGCAAAAGACGATGGACAGCACCTTTCAGACGGTACAAAAAGCGAATATGTCCACTCTGATTCAGCAGGGGAAAGAAGATTTTGCCGAACAGGTCAAAATTTACGAGGAATGCGTCAAGCAGTATGAGGAGTGTGTCAAAATCTACAAGCAGGCGGTCCGGATGTATGACTGGATCGACACGAATGTCGGCAATGCCCGGAATCTGAAAACGTTTCTCTCCTGCGGTTTTTCCGATGTCAAAAATTTGCAGCAGATGTTCCTGCTGCTGAATACGATTCTGCGGCAGACGGCGACCTCGACCAACCGGAATTACAATTCGACACTTCTGCAACAGGCAGAACGGATCATCGGCAATGATGTCCTGAAACAATCCGCCGACCGGGGGATTGAGATGCAGAATTATGCGCAGGCATCGGAAAAACTTGCTGATAAAAGCGACAAAATCTCGCAGACCATGCTGACGAAACTCCGCACCAAGGATCAGGTGCTGGAATCCAAAGTCAGTTCCGGGACTGCCGACCTGATGCAGATCGCCCATGCGAATGAACAGGTGTCCGTATTCATCGCGGAGGAGTTGGCGCGCATGAATACGAACATCTCCTCCATCAACCGGACCGTTGCCAAGCAGTTGGAAATCCACGGCCAGAATGAGATGAATCAGGCGCAGGAAGCCGCCGCATACGATCTGCTGGAAAAAGAGGCGATTGAGCGCGGAAGCCGTTACACGAATCAGAAAAATTCGTGGGACCGTATCAACAGTGTTTTCGACAACTGCCGGGTGTTCTGATGATACTTGCAACAACAGTCAATACCAGTATCCGGATCGGGAATACGGCGGTCAATCTGACCTCATCCGCGAATGTTCAGCAGTTGATCGCAACGGCAATGTCGAGCATTCATTACTTTGCGCTGACCGTATCGCTGTGCATTTTCCTGCTGGCGATTGTGCGGAATTACACGCAGTTCGGGGAGCATGTTGGAGTCCGGTTCATCGGTTCGCTGCTGGTGGCGCTGGTCATGATTTTTTCCTTCCCGAAGATTTGCGATGCGGTGCAGAATGCCACTTATTCCTACTCGCAGGGAACGTCCACGACGATGGAAAATATGTTCTGCTGGCTGACGGAACAGAAGCCGAACGCCGGCAAAGATCCATCCGAAAAACAAAGTCTGGCGCAGAAAATCGCCCACTTCCCGGAAAGTATGCTGCACGCGGTTCAGGCGGCGATGTGCAATATTTTCTACGTCAACGGCATTTTCCTCGGCAAGACCATCCGGGACATCGTGTATTTCATCTTCAAGTGTCTTTATAACGGGGCACTCTGCCTGACGCCGATATTCTTTGCGGCGATGCTGATCCCGGAAACGAAACACATCGGTGTCAACTTCATTGTGACGACGGTCGGCATCGCCCTGATGCCGCTCTGTTTCCTGTTCGGGGATTTGTGCAATATCTGGCTGGCGGAACACATGTGGAATGTGCTCGGGCTCGGCAGCAACGGAACGTTCTGGACGCTTGCCAGAAGCGGTCAGGCGTTGTCCGCTCCGGTCGGTACAGTCCTCGGCTACGTCGGATTCGGCATCGCCTATGCGCTGATTGCCGGAGTCGTGTATGTGGTTCTGCCGTTTCTCTACATGAAGTTGTTCCGCACCGGAAGCCCCGGTTCACCGGTCGGCCTGATGGCAACGGCAATCGGAAAAGCGGTCAATGCCGCTGTTGTCGGCGGAAGCATGCTTGCCACGGCAGGGACTGCCGCGCCTGCCGCCGGAGCTGTGACGGGAGGAAGTTCTGCCGCCACCGGAGCCGCCAATGCCGCCAAGAGCGCAGCAAAGGCGACGCAGAGCGGAAGCGACAGTGCGGCCAAAGGGCTGAACAAAGCCGCGCAGGAAATCGACGATGCCGCCAACGCATCGCCGGGAAAGTGAGAGAGCTATGAGTAATCATGAACGATCTGAATTCAACTCCGGGCATGGGGTTCATCAACACACCCCCAATAACCCGAATTCCCATGTCCGGAGTTCTTTTTCATCTCCGCAGAAACAGGTCCTCCGGGAACAGCGCAGCGTGATTCGCTGGAGTCTGCTGCATATCGCGACGGCGGTCTGCCTGATCGTCGGCATTTACTATGGTCGTGAATATATGCGGATGCCGGATCGCGTCATCGTGGTGGATGAGGCGGGAAGCATCTATCGCGGAAGCAGTGAAAACGTGCTCTGCAAAGAGACGGCGGAGAATATCGCCCGGCGCTGCGCGTTTGCGTTTCTCGACCGGAGTTTTGAACACGATCACTGGCAGCTTTGCGAAGCCCTGTTCGGACGTTCCGCGCAGAAGTCATTAAGCGACATCATCCGGAAAAGCAAAGACGAATTCACGGAACAGAAGATCCGGCAGCTTCCGGAAATCCGGAAAGTGGAACTGCTGCCGTTGAGCGATGCGCCGGGACAGTGCCTCGCATTCGTTTACGGGACGCTTCACCGGACGGGCGTCTATATGAAAATCCCGTATTCGCAGAAGTTGAAATTCACGCTCGGACTGCGGCTGGTCCGTTCGCCGGATGAGAAGGCGTTCCCATTGCGGGTTCTGCGCATGACCTACGAGGAGAAATCCGTTTTCGACAATAAAACAACCGGAGAGGATGGTGCGAAATGACTTACAAAGGCATCCATGAAATCTTGAAAAAAGCGTTTGTGATCTATGTGCCGCTCTCGCTGCTGACGCCGCTTCTGATGTATCAGTGGCGGGACAACAACCGTCTGATTCTGATGGATCGGGCGAACAGTTATCATATCACGGAGTATACCTCCGATCAGCAGCTCCGGCAACTCTATGAGTATCAGGTCAAACAGGCGGTTTTCGCTTTTCTGATGCGCAATCCGAACGGCTTCGACAACCGGGAACTGCTGGATGCGATGTTCGTCGGAACAGCCGGACAGGAAGCGCAGAAGCAGTTCGCATCGGAAGCGGCGCAGTTCAAACAATATAAAATGCACCAGAAGCCGGAAGTGCTGAACATCCGGATTTTGCGGGCGGACCGCCGCAGATCGTTTGCGCGGGTGAGCGGACAGTTGATCCGCTACTATGTCACGCCGCACAACGAGCAGCGGACCTTTACATTGGAGTTTGAGCTGAATCTGGAACTTCAGGTCAACTACGATACCGCCAACGGCAGCCGCTATCCGTTCATCATCACCAACATGAAATATTCACAACTGGAACATCAGGAGACTCAGAAATGAAGCTGTTATCATCACTCGCTCTCGCATTTTTCGCCGTCATTGCCGTGATGGCGAATGAACCGACGCCGGAGGAGGTCCGGCTGCAGAATCAATATATCGAATACCGGTTGATACAGGGAGAAATTTACCGCATCTGCGTCAAGATGAACGATGGTGTGACCACAATTCAGTTTCCGTCCGGAATTTCGGAAATCGCCGGGAAGAATATCAGTGTCGACGGCAAGGGAACCGATTTTCAGATCGCGGCACAGCCCGGTTCCTATTATTTCAACGTTTCCGCGTTGAAACCGGGCGTTTCCACGACGCTGACTGTCACTTACAACCGTCAGCTTTACATTCTCTATCTGATCCAGTCGGACAAGGAAGCGTATGCTTCGGTGGTGTTCGGCAAAAGTTCCGGCAGGCGGAATTTTACGGAAAATGTCGTTACCAGCACACCGAAAGTGACTCCTGCAAGGCTGGTTTCCCTGATCGACATGGCAAAAAAGTATGACGTATTGAAAGAGACTTATCCGGATTCACTCGCAGGCGTGGAACGGGCGCTTTTCAGAAACCGTTACCGTTGCGGCAAGTATGACATTCATCTTGATGAAGCGATCCGGTTTGAGGAAGAGGACACGGTCATTTTCAAGTTGCGCCTGGTCAATCTGACGGAGAATGAGATCAAATATGACAAGCATTCCTTTTCCGCTCATGCGGGGGACGGCATCTATTATATGAGCGTTTCCGATGCGTCCGGGATCATGCCGCCGAAGTCGGAAACATACGCCTGGTTCGGCATTACCTCCACTCCGCGCGGCGGTCGCAACAATCTCAAGGCCGACAACGACTGGCTGATTGCCCTGACCACGCAGGAAATGCACCTTGAAAATATTCAATCCGTCAAAGATGAACTCAAGGAAAAAGAACGCATTGAAGCGGAAAAGGCGGCATTGCTGAAAGAGCAGGCGGAAGAGGCCGGGAAAAAGATTCAGACTGCGGAACAGCTGATGAAGGAGCTGAAACGGCAGCAGGAGGAGTTCGCCCGCCAGAAAGCGGAAATGGAACACTCCTTTACTGAAATTCAAAGAAAACTGGAGGCGGAAAAGGAGGAGACGGCACAAAAACTCCAGAATGCCGTTCAGCTTGAAGAAGATGCCAGAGAAAAGGCAAAACAGATGCTTGAGACTGCCGATCAGCGTCTGAAAGCGGAGATCAAGGCCGCTGATCAGGTTCGTAAAGAACTCGACAAAGAGATCGAAAAGCGAAAAGCACAGAAAGCCGGTCTTGAACGGGAAATACAGGAAAAATCGGTCCTCGAAACACAGAATGCCGCAGTGTCCAGTCTTAAATCCATGCGGAAGCAGACGCAGGAAAACATCCGGACAGTTCAGCAGCGAACAGAAGATACGGTCCGCAGATGGAAGCCGTCTGACGGCAACGGAGGGAAATAACCATGACCGGCACTGAACTCGTCAACATCATCAAATCGCCGACATCGAAAATCGTGATGTTCGGCACACTGCTGATAACCGGCGCTCTGATTCTGGTTCCGATGCTGAACCGGAACGAAGATCCGAATTCCATCGTTCAGGAAACGGAGCTCCGGCAGGAAGAAAAGGCGCCGCTGGACATCGGCAGTGATATTCCCCGCTTCAAACTGGATCGGGATTCGGATTCCGGAGCTGCGGCTGAAACGCCGCCTCCGGTCATCGGCGACAGCCGTTCGCCCAAACCTGCCTTGCCGAAAGGCAGTGGAAACACTGCAAGAGAAAACGCCCGTCAAAAACTTGCGGAACGCAGCGAACGGATACCGCGTGAACGTGATCTGGCCTCAATGCTCGGCATCAAAAAGGATTCGCAGGCGAATGCACGCGGCAACAGCTTTCAATCGCGGATCTTTGTTCTCAGCGCTGCACAGGGAACCGCCGAGGCAAAAGACGATACGTTCCTCTCTTCCCGCTATGCTCCATTCGGGCGGCTGCTGGACTGCAAGCTCGTGAATACTCTGGAGTCCAACGTCGATGGCACTCCGCTGATCGCCATTGTCATCAAGGACCTCTGGTGGACCAATGCGCAGGGAGAGCGCAAGCTGATCATTCCCGCAGGAACGGAAGTTCACGGGAAAATGGGCTCGTGCGTCCGCAACCGGATGATGAGTGACGGCAATTTCATATTGGTCTGGCAGATCACCTCCGGTCAGGTCGGCCTGGAACTCCAGCTTCAGGGGCGGGTGCTGGAGAAGTCGAATCAGGCGGGCGACAAGAGCAAAGCCACCATTACCGATATGGCGGCGGGGATTCCCGGTCGCGTGATGGGCAACGCGAATCTGAACGAGATGCTCCAATACACGATGGCGTTCGCCCGCGGACTTTCAGAAGGTTTTGAGACGACCAAGACCTTTGACAACGGTTCAACCATTGTTACCGAAAACGACGGCTCCACGAAGAATGCGCTCGCCAAAGCGTTCGAGACTCTTTCCAACGTCGCGCTGGAAAACATCACGGACAAAATCTCGAAAGAGTCGTATTACATCCGCGTGCCCGCCGGAACGGAGTTTTACCTCTACATTGAGCAGGTGACGGATGTGGAAAAGGCCGCGATTGCAGACACCGTGCTGAACAATCTCGAACAGGTCAAACTCGCCCGGGAACAGAAAAACAGCTCTGCCGACGCTTCGGTCGAACGCGCTTCACAGCTTCACGACGCGCTCGGCGGAGTTTTTCCGAAATCACTCCAAAAAGAATTGAAAGGGATACATTGAAATGAAACAGAACATGATCGCACTTCTCGCCGGACTCTCCGCAGCCGCTCTGGTCGGCTGCCAGTCGAAACCGGAAACGCCTGAACCGAAGGAATACACCTCCGTGCCGCTCTATATGGCGGGACAGGAAATTCCCGGAGATTCGCAGGAAAAGTATCTGACCAACGCCTCGGTGAAAATGTATTCGGTCGGCCGCCTGGTCGATCCCGGTTCCGGCACCATGCGCGAAGCCGGAACGGTCTACCGGATTGAGACTGCGCCAAAGTGGAATCTGATTCCGCAGCATGACGCCAATCCGGAAAGTTTCGCCAGGCGGAAATTGCAGGAACAGTATGCGGATTCGATGCTTGGTCAGATGAACCGTTCGCTTTCCGAAACGCGGGAGGTCAAACATGGGCTTGACACGGTTCAGAGGAACATGTCGGAAATCGACCGCAGGCATCAGGCATTGGCAGAGGAGAATCTGCTGCTGAAAAAGGAACTCAAAAAACAGAATGAAAACACGGTCAGTCTGCTGAACGGAATCAAGAAAATGCAGAAATACATCGAATTGCTGGAACAGCGTCTCAACGACCGCAATACCATGAACTTCGGAGGACAGAAATGAAACAGCGGATTGCTTTTGCCCTGATCGTAATCGCCTTTGCCATGAGCGGAGCATTGCATTACAGGGAATACCGGAAGTCTCAGGAATTTTCCGACACGTTCCGTATTCAGGCGGAAATCGAGTTCAAACGCACGTCCCTGATGGTCGTTTATCAGGAGGTGCTGCAAAGCGTGGTAAAAGAACTCGACGCGATGAAACATGGCAGAATCGAAGCGGAAAGTCAGGAACTTTCCAGGCTGCTTGATGCTCTCCCGGATGAGATCGAACTTCAGGAGGCGCAGCCATGAGACGAATGCTGATCTTTATTGCCGGAACCAAAGGAGGCGTGGGAAAATCCTTTGCCTCTGCAATGCTGGCGGGGGCGGCTGAGGATCTCGGACTCTCTCTGACCGTTTATGATACGGACAATGAGAACCGGACGCTTGTCACGCTGATGAAGGAGCATTGCAGATTTCTGGATGAACAGAAAGAAACGTATCCTCTGGATGAGGTCATCAACAGCCTTTATGAATCATCGCCCGTGACCGTCACCATTGTGGACATGAAAGCGGGAACCAGCCGTTCGACGCAGGAATGGTTTTCATCGGTTCCGTGGGATGCCCTGCGGAAAATTGATGTGGATGTTTACGTGGCAGGCTGCGTAACTTCCGATCCGGATTCCGTCAGGACGTTCGGACCGTGGCTGGAGTATTTCCATAACATTGATTTTCCGGTGCATTATCTGCTCATCAAAAACGCGAAGGACGGAGACAACTTTTTTGTCTGCGACTCCCTGCTGGAACCGGGAATGCGGGAAATGGAATTGGATTACAGCGTCTTTTTCATATCGCCGATTGAGCAGGAATACATCGGCAAGCTCAATAACAATGACATTCTTCTGCGGGATTATCTGCATGGCAAAGGACCGAAAACACTTCTGCCGACCATCATGCAGAAATCGCGCCTGCGGAACCATTATTACGCAATCACCGATCAGCTCCTTGAGTTTTTCGCTTCCAGGATGGAGGCAAATGATCGGAATGAATCCCGTCAGAAAATTCTGACATCCGTACAAAAACGGATTGCGCTCCGTTCGGGAGCACAACCCGATGAACACGAAAAAGAAGAAACAACAAAATCGAAAGGGAACTGAAGATGGCAAGAATGAAACCGCAAATGACGCCGGAACAGCAGACCGCCTATCGTCAGGCGGTCGCGCAGAAAGTGATCGACTCGATTCCGTATGAAAAATATTGCGCGATCACGCCGGAACAGGCCGCAAAACAGATCAAGGCGTGGGAGAAATCCCAAGCTGTCGATTTCAATCAGCCCCCGTCGAATCGCCGCAACGCTCCGGCGCCGGAACGGGCGGCTCCGGCGAAAGCTCCGGACGCTCCTGCCGGAGACGGATTGCGCACCCGCCACCAGCTCAACGAGTTTGTCCGGCTGGTCAAAGACGGGCGGCTGAATCCGATTTCCCGCGACAAATGGGCGACGATTTCCTCCAAAGAGATGGGCAAACTCATTTACATCGGGCAGCAGCGCGAGAAAAACGGCGAGCTTGCTCCGGCACGGGATCAGCAGGATCAGGGGAAAGAACCGGAGACGCAAGCGAAGTCTCCCCGGAACAGAGCACCGCGTCCCCGTTCACGCGGCAATGATCTGGATATGTGAGGCCGATGAAAGGAGAGATGCAGTATGGCGGAACCGTTCAATTTTGAATTGACCCTTACGGATTTTCTGAAATATATGCCGGAAGCGAAACGGCACGACTACGAGCTGATGCTCCGGCGTTGCAATTTCAGCGATCCCGCTGATCCGATGTTTCCAGTCATGCTGTTTCTTCTGTTTTTTCAGGATAATCTCGCCGACCGGATGGAGGAGTTGACGGAAGAAGTGAAAACGCAGAAAACGATTCCGCCGACGGATCACGCTGCCGCTGCGCCGGAACGGAAATCCTGCTGGAAAATCGTGGTTGCGGTTCTGATGGCAGTTCAACTGATGTTGACCGTTTTCGGCGTTTTCTGCCTGACATTCCGGGATTTTCCAAGCCAACCAATCATGAATCCCGCCATTTCGCATTCCAGCGAGATTCAGAAGATCAACCGCTATTGGGATGCGAAACTGCAATATGCACAGAAAGGTAATTTTTGTATGAACCGGCTTGATCTGATTCCCGAAACGGAACTCATGGGAGCTGTTTTGCTGATTCTCATTTTTTTTCTGGGGCTGATGGCACTTCAAATCATCTGGCTTGTTCTGACCGTTCGCGGTCTGCGCAACAGCGAGAAACGGTTGGATGAAGCGACCGGACGGCTGCATCGCAACCTCACGCAGCAGAAGAAAACGGAGGAACTCATGGCGTTCCTGAACGGCCCGCCGCCTCCGGTTCCGCCGAATACGCCGCTTCCCGACCTCACGCTTCCGGCTTCCGCTCCGAAGCAACCTCCCGTTGCCGATGATGCGGCATGGAACGAGAAAGAAGCGGAAGAGGAACCAGTTCCGGAATCGCCGGAACAGAGCGAATCGGCAGAAGGGAAAACCTCATGAGGAAAGGAGCTGAAGAATGTCCATCATGACCGAAGATCAGGTGAAACTCCTGCACAAATTACAGATGGCGGAAATCCCCGCATTCAAAAACATCAATCCGCTGACCCTTCAGGAAGACGAGGCGCGCGATCTGTTCCGCATGAATCTGCCGCCTCTGGAGTGGATCAATGCGGCAGCGCAAAATGAAAAACATGAACTCGTCGAGAAGCGTTTTATCGGCGTTTCCGAGAACAACTGCCGTGAGCAGATGAAGGAGTGGCTGGAAAAAGAAAATCTGACTTTGCTTCAGCAGCCGAATCCGCAGTTCGGCGCGGGAGAAGCATGGCTGGAATATTTCTCCCAGCCGCTCAAGTCCGTCAACTTCAAAGCATTGAGCGATCACTTTGAACGCTGGGAAATCCCGGTTCCCAGGATTCCGGTTCCGAAGGATCAGCAGGAAGTGCTCCGGCATAAGGCGCCGGTTCCTGCGCAGGAGATTTATGCCCGTCTGGATGTCGAAGAACTCAAGCAGGAGTTACAGAAATTGCGCAGCGGCAAAAGCGTTTCCGAAGGGATTCAATTCGGATTCGCTCCCGGCGATGTCGGAACCTTTGAAGAAGACACCACGTTCCATACGTTTCTTTCGCCCCTGAGTGCTCCGTCCTCCAAGGAATGGGAACGGCTTGCCGGGAGTCTCCCGGTGGAAGAACTGGTCGGACAGGTGCAGGTCGATACCGTTTTGTCGGATGTGGAACGCAAACCCTATTATGCGCTCCTGTCGCCGGAGGAGTTGCAGATGGAAATCGAATATTTTCAGGCGAACGGAGAGTTTCGCAATGGAATTGAAATCGGTTATGCTTCAGGCGACAGGCCGAAGGCGGAAAAATCTGTCGAGCCGCTCGTCACGGAACTTTCCGATGAGGAGCTGGACCAGCTGGAAGCCGGAACGTTTGCGGATTGGAACAAACTGCGCGGGCAGAAGCTGCTCGGCTTTTCCAAAGCGCAGGAGATTCCGGTATTCCGGCGAATGAGTCCGGAAGAACTGCAGAAGGAGCTCGACTTATTTGCGGAAAGCGGCAAATTTTCCAGCCCGGATATTTCTGTCGGGCATGTTCCGGAACGGGAGACGCATAAGAAAGAGTTTCATCGTCCGCTGGTCCTGCTGTCCGAGAAAGACCTGTCCGATCTTGCGGCGGGCAGGACGATCCGCAATCAGGACATCCTGCTTGCGCAGAAACTGGTCTGCCGGACGCCGCAGATCCCCGGAACTGCGGTCTATGAAAAGAAGTTTTCCGCTCTGGAACTGGCCTTTGATGACTGTCCGCAGAAACGCCTTGAAATCTACGCTCAATACCGCAAGAAACAGGATGAACGGGCGTTGAATAAGGTCACACCGGAACTGCGGGCGCAGATCAAGGCATTGCAGGAGTCCGGCAAAGGACCGAAAATCGACCGGGAGAATTATCTTGCCTTTACGCGCAAAGACGCGGAAACATATATCCGGGAGCATGAGAAAAATCCAGAGAACACCTTTACGCCGACTGTATATTCCAAGCGGGCGATTCCGAAGAATGAAGCGTTTCCGCAGTTTAAGAAATCCAATCTGTTCTCCCAGCCTCAAGCCGATTACCTGCAGCGTTCCATTCTCCGCGATCTCGCGGCGGAAGGGCATATTGCTTCTCCAGAAACCGTGGGGGAATTTCTGGAGAAGCTGGAATTCATAACCGATGCGCAGGCGAAAGAGTTGATCAAACCGCATCTTGGCAAATCCGCGGGAACCGGTCTCCTGAACCAGTGCCGCGCCTACATGGAAAGCGGCAAGATTTTCAATGAAAAAGAAATCAAAACCATCGCCGATGTACAGCGGCTTTATCAGGTGAATCGTGGAATGGATTTTGACAAGAAAGCCGCGCTGAAAGATCTGATCGAAGGCGGTTATATCCAGTCCAACGATGCTCTGGCAAAAATCAAATTTACCACCGAGTTACAGGATGACGCCCTGATCGCCAAATACAGCGATGCTAGAATCGGCAGGAATCTGCGCGCCCGGATCAATGACTTGATCGACGATGCAAAAATCGGGCAGATTGCGGATGAGGATTTTCAGCAGATGAGCATTTCCAAAGGAATGCAGATTATTGCCGCCAATGCGGAAATTGAACGCTACAAACATCCGATGGCAACGCCGGGACAGATTGCTCTGTTGCAGAAAATGGAACAGCGCGGTCAGATTGACCTGCATAAAATCGACCTGACCAGGTTGCGCTTCCGGACCGCCGACCAGTGGATCAAGCAGAACATCAACAATCCCGCGCGGAATACGTACAATCCCGATGCTCCGGCGACTGCAAAGCAGAGAGGCCTTTTAACGCTGCTGGTCAGAGAGAAGCTGATCAAAAACATTCCGTATCCGGTGTGGCGGGATATGACGGTTGATCAGGCGTCGAAGCGAATCTCCTCTGTTCCGCCCCGGCTTTTACAGCAGGCGATGGAAAAACAGAATGCTCCGCAGCGGAATGTTTCGCCTCGCCAGAGAACCTCAATGGAACGGTGAAGTGGAGAAAACGGCATGAAGATGAGTCCGATGCAGAAGTATGCGATGCGTCTTTTAATCGCGAGCGGACAGGTGCGGCTTCCTGATCGCAATGCCTGGTCGCAGTTGAACTCGGAAACAGCGGCGGAAAAGTTGCGGAATTTCGGCGGAGTTCAGGCCATTCTCAGGAATACTGTTTTGCCGCAACGGAGCTCATCCGCAGGAGAATCGCGGCTTCCCGTCTCGAAATCCATTCCGTTTTCTCCGAAAAAATCTGAACTTGAACGCTGAAAAGGATCTCCGGCATGGCTATGAAAAAAAGTATTCTTGATGAAGTCATCTTAAATATCGAAGGCAATCCGTGGACGGTTCGCGATGCCTGTACCGGCTGCATCGTGTTCGGCATGACCGGTTCCGGTAAAAGTTCCGGGCCGCTTTACAAGATCGCACATAAATTCCTGACGCTCGGTTACGGCGGCGTGGTGTTCTGCGCCAAACCGGATGAAGCCGATACCTGGAAGAAATATGCCGCGAAAGCCCATCTGGACGATGATCCGCGCAAGCCGAGCCGGACCGGGGATCTGCTCTTTTTGAGTCAGCTGACCTTCAACTATCTCGACAGTGAGGCGAAACGTGCCGGACGTGGAGGCGGGCAGGTCGAAAACCTCGTCAATCTCTATTTGGAAATCGTCAATATGGGCAAAGACAAGCGCAATTCCGGCGGCGGCAACGAGGAGTATTGGAATAACGCCGTCAAGCAGTTGTTGCGCAACTCCATCACGATTCTGCAAATGGCAAAACAGCCGATCAACATTGAAAACATTCATGAAATCATTGTCTCCGCTCCTTCTGCTTCTTCCGAAACAGTAGAAGAAAAAGGTTACTGTTCCAATTTATTGGATGTGGTTATTCCAAGAGAATTTTGCGATACGCCGGAATATCAGATTGCCCATACCTTTTTCTATGAGGAGTTCGCCTACCTTGACGAACGGACCCGCTCCAACACGATTTCCTCCTTTTCCGTTGCCGCGGACTCCATGCAGCGCGGTGAACTGGCACGCTGTTTTTCCGCCGAACAATCGACGCTTCAACTGGAAGATCTCTATCGCAAGGGAAAAATCCTGATTGTCGATTACGATGTCAAATCCTGGGGCCGGATCGGGCAATACGCCGCCGGCATCATCAAATACTGCTTTGAGTCCATGATCGAACGTCGGGAAGACATTGCCGACGACAATGCCCCGCCCGTTTTTTTATGGGCGGATGAATGCCAGTTCTTCAGTCTTGAATATGATCAGAAGTTTCAGACGACCGCCCGTTCCAGCCGGACGCTGACCATGTATGCAACTCAGAATCTCGGCAACCTTTATGACGGTTATGGCAAGGAAAAAGCCTCATCGCTTCTCGGCAATCTGGGCACAAAATTCTTTTGCCAGAACGGGGAGTTCGAGACGAATGAATGGGCTTCCAAGTCCATCGGACAGGAAATCATCATTCGCCAGTCGAAAACCTACGGCGACTCCAAATCATCGTCGATGAAAGGCGACGACAACAAGTCGTTGTCCTATTCCGAGGGCTATAACGAACAGAAGGACTACCGTGTCGATCCTGCCGATTTTTCCACGCTCCAGACCGGCGGGCCGCGCGGTCAATGCAAAGTCGGGTTCATTTTCTGGCAGTCGGGACGGATTCTGAACAACGGCAATGTATTTGTTCGTTCCACCATCGAACAGGAATGCCGCCGCGTCTGTGGAGCAAAGCTCGTGCGGCATTGCCCGAAAGTTCCGACTATCGGCAAAGGCGAGTACATCGGTGAATATCGGATTCTGCTGCCGAATGATTATTTCTGCTTCATCGCGTTTCTGCTGTCGCTGGGATTTCCTCTGGCGGGATTTTTTCTCGTACTTACGAACCGGGATATTCTCATCGGCTATTTCAATGACGTTTTCTATTGTTGTGTCAGCACACTCTGTTTTTACATGTGGAGCGTGGTTCTGGATATTTTCTGCGCCTGCCTGAGCCGGACTCCGGCGATTCTCAAGGCTCTGTTTTCCGGCAGACCTCGCAGGGAGCAGAAGTATCTGAAAGCCGTCATCTGGCAGGACGCGGTTCTCGGCTACTACGCGATCTGCGTCGGCATGGCGCTCTGGTTTCAATATCATCTTTTCGATTTCAAGCAGCTTGGAATTGTACTGGCATGGTGGACGGGACTCTGCATGTTCTTCCGCTTCCTGCGCTCTTCCGGCAAACAACCAATCAAACCATAGTGAGGCAAAATATGTTCAAATCCACAAAAGAAGCAATGCAGTTTCTGGACGGTCTCAAACCATATCTGAAATCACGGATCATCGGTCAGGATCATGTGATAGACGCCATTTCGGAGAAACTCCGTTACTGGTATCTGGGAATCAGCAATCCGAACAGGCCGACGGTCTTTTTCTTCCTCGGACCGACCGGAACCGGTAAAACTGAAATCATCCGGGAGACGATTCATTATCTCTACGGCGATGAAGAGGAGAAACTCCTGCGGCTGGATATGTCCGAATTCGGCGAGACTGCCGGGGCCGATGTCGGCAAAAAACTGGTCGGTTATACCGAAAAGGAGCCGGGACGGCTGTATGATTTTCTGGAAAAGAATACGGAAGGGGCAATCCTCTACGATGAATTTGAAAAAGCACACAAGGATATGGCGAAATACATGCTCCAGCAGATCGACGCCGGACGTGTCACACTCTGGAACAACAGAACCTACGATATTTCCCGTTTCCTGCTCTTTTTCACCTCAAATGTCGGCGCGGAAATCTTTCAGGGAAACACGCATCTTTCGATGGCGCGCAAAACGGAAGCCGCCTGTCAGCGGCTCGTGATGATGTTCAATTCACCGGAATTTGTTGCCCGATTCGGCAAATTCGGTTACGGGATTTTCGCCTTCAACAGTCTCAAACCGGAACATCTGCGTCAGATCACCCGCAAATTCATTGACGACAAGCTCCAATATTTCCGCTCGATCCGGGAAACCCAGCGGGATCGTCCCGGCTTCTTCCTGCCGGAAAATATGAACGTCCTCGGCTACTCTCCCGAAGTCGTGGATTTTGCTCTTTTGCAGACCAATACCACCAAAAACGGCGCCCGCGAGATCCGCGATATTGTGGAACGTATGCTCAATCAGGCATATGATCTTGCTCTGATCCGTGATCCCAGCGGTAAAAACATGACCGGCTATCTCAATATCGTCCCCGTCATGGAGAATGAAATTCCCCGTGACGCCGTTGTCCTGCAGCATGAGATACCCGCAAACTGCATTCGCATCATCCCGGCTTGAGGAGGTGTTTATGGTAAAAATCATTGAACGCATCACGTATCGTGATGATGACACGCTGGAAAATACCGACAAGAAAATTGAGATTCCGGGCAGAGTTGTCGGCAGCCAAATGGTTGCCGGTGTCCTGAATATCATGGGCTGGCACTTGGTCATGATTGACCGCGAGCATCTCACCAGCGTTCAAATTGATGGTGAGAACGAAAACGACCTGCTGGAACTGAAAAGGCTGCTGGAAAAAACAACCATGAAGATTTCCATTCAGGTCAAGTTGAATCTGCCGGATTCCTGAATTGCAGAAAAAAAGATTGCCTTTGCCCTGCGATAAGAAAAATCGAGTAAAATTGAATCAGTTGAAAAGATTACGTCGTTTTGAAAATTGTTAGGATAGGTGTGTTCCTACATTTTCTTGGCAGTATCGACGATTACCATGGAAGTAATCTACTTCACGTTTCTGCTCGATCCTTTCCTCTGCGGCCTTCTTCTCCGCCTCGGTCGTGTGGTACTCGCTCTCGGCTCCTTCATGATATACGCTATCCGGTTTTCCGATAATATCCTTCTCGCGGTAAACAAGGCAGTATTTCTTTTCCGGTGCGTCCGCAAAAGGCGCCGGGCCGCGCGACCAGACGCAAGTTCTGCACTGATCAGCGGTGATCTTCGTGCACCCCCATCTTTCCTGAACTTTTTCCTCTAAAATTTCTTCTTTGCTTTTGGCTATTTTTTTTTACCGCCTAACTATTGAAATCGTCTTTCGGCCCCTTCCATTCGTTCGGGTCTTGCTGGAATTTGTCATCCCGATTATTTATACTTAAATAACGGTTTGGAAGAAATAGACTACTAAAGTCTTTCTAATATTTGCAACCAATCATTAAAATGGGGACACTTTTCTCTTATAGGATCAATCCCTATTTTAGATACAATACGATGAGCGTGCGATGTTTTTCCATAATTTGCTTTAGCAGCAGATATTCTTGCTGACGGCGCTTTTGTTGTATTGATATCTTCTGGATGCCCGGAAAAATCATTCAATATTTTTTCTAACTCCATTGTTGCATGCCTTGCCTTAGTGACTGCAGTAATAGCCCTTGGCTCAGTAAAGAAAAGTCCCTCATATTCATGAAGCATAAAATAAGGAAAAAATCTTTCTGTAATAGCTGGAAAAGACAATTGTATAGACAACTCTTCTTTAGTCCTTTTTTCCATAATCTCTACTTTTTGTCGTGAGGTCATCGTTGGGAGATATTCAGTTTTACCTGGCCAAGTACCGTGTAACTGGTAGAAATCAAAAATAGTGGTAATATAAGAAATTGAGTCGTTTTGCAATGTTGATTCTAGATCATTCTTTAAACGTTCAAAAGAGACATCTCCTCCAGTTCCGTTACACTGTCTCTTATACACATCTCCGAGCCCACGAGACGGAGCTACATCTCGTA
>ENA-OXEG01000117-OXEG01000117.1-human-gut-metagenome-genome-assembly--contig:-NODE-117-length-54369-cov-14.734120_pt1 | contig 54369 bp, 88 predicted proteins | sample MGYA00249355_ERZ652243 | MGnify/ENA primary metagenome ERZ652243 (study PRJEB26925, sample SAMN05826944) | human gut metagenome | biome: ENVO:2100002; feature: ENVO:00000062; material: ENVO:00002003... | reverse complement strand
GATGTAGCTCCGTCTCGTGGGCTCGGAGATGTGTATAAGAGACAGCTTCTGCATCTGTCTGTTTGCATGGTCTAGTTTGAGATATGCCATCAGCATCAACGGAGAGCCGTCTACGAGCGTCTGTGGCGCGTTTTTGCAATGAAGTCGATAAAGTTATCATCTAGCATCCAAAACGCCTTAAAACAAGCTTTCTCGTGGAGTCGGCAAAAACAAAAGGCTGTCATTGCTGACAGCCCATATGCTCAATCCATCCAAGTGTACTCTTGGAACCGTTGAATCTGCTTGTTAAACGTGATGGGGAGGTCGCCTATCTCGCCTTCCTTGTTCTTGCTTAGCCGGAACAGGTATTTGTCTGGGTTGTCGCTGGATAGAAGAATGATTGCATCTGCGTCCTGTTCAATCTGTCCGCTCTCTCGCAAGTCGGAGTTAGTAGGCGTTGCTCCGGGTTTGGATGGGTTTCGATTAAGCTGTGCCAAAGCCACCACAACAATGCCTGTGGTCTGTGCCAGTTCGTGCAGGGCAATGGATATGGCTGTAATGGCGGCATATCTGTCCTTTGCGCCTGTTTCGTGGATGAGTTGAAGATAGTCTACGAAGATGACCTGAGCCTTTTTACGGAGAGCCTGAGCCTTCATCCACGCCACGTTCTTTCCGGCAGCGGAGCGGATATATAGGGGCATCTTCATGTTTTTTGCCTGTCCGTCAATCTCATTCAAGCTGACCGCCTTATTTTTCACCGTGTCCAGAGGGCAGTATATTTGATTAGCCATCAGACGTGCGCCCAGCTTGCGTTTGCTGGTTTCTAGGCTGAAATAGTACACGGTGTAGTTCTGCTTTGCCATGCTTGCTGCTATTTGCAAGGACAAGGCTGTCTTGCCCGCAGACGGTCTGCCGCCGATGATGATAAAATCACCCGGTGAGATGTGCAGCGCTTCATCCAAACGCTCTAGGCCTGTCTTGATGTACACAGGCTTCTCGTCCATGTGAAGCACATAGTCGTTCAGCACATCCTCGTATGTCCACGCATCTTCTTCCTCAGCTTTCAGGCTCATTGCCTCGCCCATCTGCTGGTAAATGTCTGATAAATCAGAATAGTCAGTAAGCTCGCTGGTCATCTGAAATGCCAGACCTTGCACACGAGTGAGTGCAGCTTGTTCTCTGATAAGCTGTGCCCAACGCTGCATCTGCTCCCTGTCAATTCGTACACACTCTGATTCACAGGTCTGTACACACGATAAGAGCGTCTGCGCTACGTCTGGATGCTGCGTGTTTATCTCGACTATATCTATCTTTCCTCTAGCCGTCCAATAGCCCTGAACAGCCGCAAAAGCGTCTCTCAGCTCAGGTCTAAACAAGTCAAGTTCAAGGTCTGGTATGATTTCATCCACAACGCCCGGCTTGCAGAGCATTAGCGCACCGATAAATACCGTTTGAACGTCCATTGTCATAGTCTAGGAAACTCCATCTCCGTACTTTGCTCGTACTGGTCATCCTGTTTCAATGCGTAAATGTCCTGCCATCCGGCATAGATACTTTGGTCGAGAATGGCTTTCCAGTCATGCCGATCAAACTTTTCCAGCTTGTTGCAAAGCATCTGTTTTGCTCGGTCTGTCATAGGCTTTTTAATTCTTGTACGCATCTGTGCGAACTCTCGCAGGGATTCCAACAGGGCTTTATCGCCATGAGCAAAGTCGGAGAAGATGTCAGGTTTCTTCTTGACTGCACTCTCCGGCAAGGTCTTGACGCTCGTCTGACTGTCAGTTGATACTATCGGTTCATTGTCATTTGACTTTGAGCTCATAGATGGGCTGACTTTCATCTCATTTATGACATGAGGATGAGCTGACTTTCGTGTAGACCATCCTTTTGACGCAATATCGCTTCTTTTCGATTTTTCATCGAGTAGATGTTTAATCAAAATGAAACAAGATTCTGCTTTTTTTGAATTCAAAGTCGTGTCTTTTTCTTCAAAAACGTATGCACAGATTGCATCGTAGAGTTCCAATTTTTCTTTACTTTTGAGTGTGGAGATGGCTTCAAAGTAGTATCGTTGGAATGTAAAGCTGTCTCGTTTTTTGTCCATACTCAGTCCTCTTTGTAGCGTTTGTTCTATGCTTCGATAGCATCCTCTGCCGTGTCAAACAGTGCGCCACCCATGCTTTGATTGTCTCCATCAGTGCAAAGGATACATTTGCCCCATCCTTCGTGATGCAAGTCATAAGAAAGCCCGCTCCACGGGTCTTGTTCGTACTCGCATCCCAAATGACCATGAAAGTTGCCTTCATCATCGCACACGCCAATGTAAACTGCGTTCTTGCCGCAGAACGGGCATCTCTTGAGTTCTTCTATCTTTAATCCTCCTTAAAATAGGCACTCAGCGTCAGGTTCACGCAGCCAGCCTTCGCCCGGAATGTTGACTATCTCATAATACTGCCGTGCAACGTAGATTGTTTTCTGCCCATCCTCAGCAATCAGGCCGACAATCAGATAGTTGCCAGCAGCCATAAAGAACCAAGGGTTGCTCTTATAGGTCTCGCCCTTCATCCAGTTCTTCATCCTATTCACGGCTTTTTCAATGTCCTTATCGGGGCAGTCCGGGTTGTCGTACGCAAAGAAATCCTCAGGAAATTTAAGTTTTTTCACTTTCTAAATCCCTCTCTCGTTCTCATAATTCGTTTGCAACCTTCATGTAGCTTTTCGCCTTTACGGTATAAAGGCCGATTGTGCTTCTGCTTGATGTAACCGCACTGCGTTTCGGACTGCCTGATAGCATTTGAAAGCTGTTCAAGTGATGCAGCGCATCGATTCACCGCTTCTGTTAACGCTTCAAATCCATCCATATTTAGTACTCCGTAGGCGGTTCAGGCATAGGCATCCAATGTGTAACATTTTTGAATGGGATGCACTCTCTTGCTTCACACCAACCACCGTTTACATCATAATAGGCTACCCAGTCACCAGCTTTTTCGTCGTGAATCAGAACATAATCGCTGGCAAAATCATTTTTCGGAATATCTGGCAATCTATCCTTGACATTAATCCAATTGCTCATGCTCATCACCTCATATCATCGGAAACGCCATCCAATACGTTACCGTCACATCTTTCGGCAGTCTCTCGCCTATCTCGTCCCAGAACTGACCGTCTGCGTAACAGCCGATAAAGTATGCTGTCGGCGAGATTCCTTGCAACATTTTTCCATCTTTATCACGCCACGTTGTCTTAGTCGCAAGCAACAAAGGCTGCGTTCGCTCTCGTGGCGGTTCGCTTGCCGGATGCCAAAGCGTGTTACTCATAACCTGTTCTCCATCAAAGAACCACAGTTCGGGCAGTAGTTGTAGCGGTCTCTGTTGTTTCTCGCATGGCAATTGCTGCACATGAACCTCGTCTTATCTTCGTCTTGCGCAATCCATTCAGCGGTACGCTCTAAGGCTGTCGGGGCATCTTCCACAACGTCAATGGCATCGCCAATACCGCAAGCACGGCATCTTACTCCATTGTAATTCTCGCAACCATTGCAATATGCTTTCTTGATTCTTTCAATAAGTGCGTTTCGTTCAAGGTATTCTGAATAATTATCCATTGTCTTTCACCTCGATTGTTGGCGCAGCGTCGATGTAATCTAACAAATCTTCCAAGTCACATTCCTGATACCGATATTCCGTAGAAAATTCTTCGCTAAACTCCTGTATCCATTCTTCAACACGCTTCCGCAGTGCATTGGCATCAATTGGCCGAGTGTCTATTGTTAGATTTGCATTCAATAGTGATTTTCGGTCAAACATTTCTCTCCCGCATTTGGGGCATCTCCATCCAGAACAGGTCGCCTTAAGGTTTGTAAAATCGTAAAAACACTTGTAAACGAGGTCATCTACTCTTAGCATTTCGATTTTGCACCACGGGCAGTCAACTTTCATTGTCCTTTCTCCCTTCAATCTCCTTGCAAACCGCCTTGTAAAACGCATTCCACGTCTCATAGTCGCAGGAATCGCCAAAGTCAAATCCTGTCCGTTTTCGCTCTGCGATGTCACGTTCAAAACAATCCAACGTCTTGTTCGTCAGCTCCGGCAAAAGCGATGTGATGTATCTGCAAACAAGGCTAGGCATATACGACCGTCTGCCCAAGCAGTAGCGGACAGCGCAGTTGCAGACCGCACCGAAGTCGTCATTGGTAGGGTCTACCATGCCTTTCAGTGCATCGTCCTTTAAATCATACTCCTTACACCCAAGAGAAATTGAAAAGCTACGAAAATCAATATCTGTACATTTTTTACGTCCGCTTTCAATGTCTTGTATGTAACGAACGCTAACGCCAATTCGGTCAGAGAGTTCTTTTTGCGTAAGCCCCATCCATTTTCTGCTTGCCTTAATCTTCTCCCCTGCTGTCATCTTTCTTCTCCCATTCCTTGCATCCGCGTTCGTCCCACACGAAGTCTGCAACGTGTTCTGACTGGTCGTTCACGCATACGCCCTCCGGCTCTGCGTACCATTTGCAAGAGCCACAGGACGGCTCAGATTTGTTCTTGCAGGATTCTGCTGTGCACCGTATAGCCTTGCCAGCAGAGAACTGCTTGATGCCCATGCAAGAGCAATGTTCGGTTGTGCAGTAGAAGTTCATTCCTCTATCTCCTTCCATCCGATAAACTCACACAATCCAACGGTGTTACTGGAGCAACGATGGATGAGAACTTTATCGCTTATTTTGAACTTTGCGATAAACCCAATTTTGCTTTCTTCCATTTCGTTTTCAAACATCCAATCAACAATGTCTTTGTCGATTCTGACATCGCCTTCGTCCGTCATGGTTGCAAAGCACTGTTTGCATCTGTAAAGAGCACACTTTTTCATTTTCTTTGTCCTCTCTTTCCCCTGTTGAACCGCCCGATCACTCGCTTATACTCTGCATAACACTCCGGGCAAAGGTCGCCTGTGTCCCTGCGCCATGCCCAGTCCTTGAAGTATTCGTCAGGGTTCATCATCCTGCCGCCTAGAACTGCTCCGCAGCGGTCACACACTCGCTTGTGGTAGATTCCTCTGTCAGTCTGCATTCTTCTCCACCTCTCTGTACTCCACGTCAATCCCCTTCGGCAAAGCCGTCTGGTACTTCTGTGCCAACTGTTCTGCGCTCTGGGCATCGCCCAACGGCTGTTCAGGCGGCGCAACGGTGACTTCCACGTTGTCACGCATACCAAAGTAGTTTTTAGCTCGGAAAATCCACTCTGCCGGGTTCTCCTGACCATACATACCGTTGTACGCCCACATGGACTGCATTTGCAGAATCAGCTTCAAGATATACTTCTGCTGCAAGCTGTCGTCACGGCGCTTGCCAGCCATAATCTGCTTCAGGCTCACCCATTCGATGCCAAGCACCAGTGCAATCCATTCCACCACAGGGGAGATTCTGGCTTCGATACAAGCGTCAAAGAAGAAGTCAAGACGCTGCTGCACTTCAATCGGGTTGTTCATGTCCACGCTCGGAAGGTCGCCAAAATACTTGGCTGCAATCATGCCGATGACCTTCTTGTCCTCTTCATCGCCGATTCTCGACTGCAAATCACCTGTGTTCAGCATCTTAGACCTCGTGATCGCTAACTCCTGTTGCTCTTTCACCTTTTTACTCACCTGTGAGCGGATAGATTTCCGCTTGTTAAGCATCTGTTGTTTCTTCTTCTCACGCTCTTTCTCGCGCTTCGCAGCGGCTTCTTCTTTCGCCTTTTGCGCCCGCTTCTCACGCTTTTTCTTTTCAGCTTCGGTAAGTGGCGGTCTGCCACGACCACGCTTCGGGGGTGTTGCCAAGAGTTCTCACCTCTTCATCTTCTTTTCGATGCTGTCCAACTTCCATGCGATTTGCCAGACTGCACAGCAACCGTCCAACTGCCGCCACCATGCGCACTTTTCTTTTTCGCATACGCACCGACCAAGCGGATTGCTGGTCATCTTCATCGGGCAGTAAAGTTCGTTGTCCATGATTTTTCTTAGCCCTCCAACTGGAGATAAGCGTTTACCATCTTGACGGGAAAATACTCATCTATCTGCAAAAAATCGCCGTTTTTCAGGTTGATGCCGCCAGACAACTCGCTTGTCGAAAGCTCCACGCTGGCTTTCATGAAAATTTCGCCGCTTATTTCAAACACATCTCCACGTTTCAAGCTCCCAAAATTGGCTTCTTTTCTCTCAATATCGCAAATTTTCATCATTTCCACCCCATCATAACAGCTGTACAAACGACCAGACACACGTTGACGAACAGCCAGAAAAGCATTGTCTGACGTTCTTCAAACAGGTTGTCTACCGTGTCTTTGATTGTCCGTTCGGACTGAACCACTACCGCCAGCAGGACTAGGCAGACCAGCCAGCGAGTTGCAAATTCAAACATTGTTATCCTCCATCAAATCATCCATGCTTAACTGACCGCTGATGTTGTCATCTTCCATCCACCAGCGAAAAACGTCCATGCCAGTCTGCCAGTCGCACGGCAAGCATTTTACTTTTCTGATATTAAGCATTCGTTCAAACGCTGAGATGTACATTTTCTCGTAGGCAGGCCATCGCATAAACTCACGCTGTCTGCCCCCCCTACCGGCCATAGGACAGCCGATGCAGCCAACACGCTTCTGCCCTTCGCAATATAACGGATTGATAGGCAGGTGTTCGCTGTGTGTGTAGTCCCACACGTCATCGTCAGACCAGTCCACGATCGGATTGACGGTCATCTTGCCCTTAAGGTTGCAGGTTTCGAACAGTTGTCGTTTTTCATCGTTGTCGCCCATCATCGTAATTCTTTTTTCTTTGTTACGATGGTTAAACTCCATAATTCCACGATTGTTTTTTCTCGATGTCGACTCAGCCCAACGAACGCCAGTTGCAATAAAGCGATTTTTACCAGATGTTTCTTTCAACACAGAACAACAGTAACGCATAAGCCTCGTTGGTGGAACCATGATTTGCGGAATCAGCGTCCACATGGACACAGGCTTGTCCTTGTAGCGTGGCATGACGATGGAGCATTTGATTCCCCGTTCTTCCATCGCCTTGAACTGCTCACGGATGAAATAGACTGTCTCCGGCGCATCTGCTGTGGTATGGCTGTTGACCACCTCAAAGTTGATTCCTGCACGTTCAGCCAGAGCCACAAGCACCTGTGAATCCTTACCGCCAGAGTATGTGACCATGAGCGGTTTCTTGTACCGATGCTCGGATAGCTTTGCAGCGTCCTGCAACCGTGCGATAGCAAGCTGTTCTTTATCCACTTTTTCTCAGCCCTCCGCATCTTCAAGAAATGTGATTGCGTTTTCTACCCTCAAAGATGCAGATTCGAGCATATCAACTGCGTTCTTTGAGATTTCGTATGCATCCATATTACGCATAGACTTCTGAATTTTTATAAAAGCAGCAGATTCTTCACCGTATAGTGCATCAATTTGCAGCTTCAACTGGCTAAGCGAGTCTGCGATTTCGTGGATATGCTTTCTTCTGTGCTTATTCATCAGCTCCACCTTTCCCTCAGCTCTTTTTCGACCTGTTCTGACTTTGCGGTGATGTAATCTGCAAACTCGTCAGGGGTCATGTCCTCTTCTTTGAACTTGCCGACCATCTCCCAGTACCTGTCACCGATGCGGATGATTTTCTGCACCTGTTCATCGGTCAGGTCTGCATCGCACCGAAGGTTCTGAATCAGTGCGCCCCATGTGGATGTAATGCCATCCAGAGCCATACGGAAGCCATATAACTGGTTCTGTCTTGCGATTTTGCGGAGGTTTGCTGACATTGCCTGTCTGCTAGACGATGGACGGTTTCTATGCTTATTCATCTGACTTCTCCTTTGCTTCAAGGCGAGAGAGCCAACGCTTGTATTTAGCGTCCTCAATCTCACGCTCTGCGTCCCAAAATTCGCATTCGGAATCGAGGTTATCTCCAAACCAAGCATCGCATAAAGCGGTGACTGCGTTACTTATGTCCGAAAATTCTTCTATCAAATTTGCTTCACACTCCGCAACGCTCTTCGGTGTCGGGTTCGTACCATCCAGCGCACGGCGCAACTTCAACGCAGCCTGTGCCAGTTCGGATGCTTCTTCTGCCAACTGCGCCAAGATTTCCGTCTCGGGCAGAATGTTCGAAACTTTTTTACTCACTTCTGTTCTCCTTTCAGCCAGTCGTTCAGCTTTGCCATGCAAGAGGGGCAAAGGACAACGGTTTCATCTCTTATCGAGTAAATTCCTTTATCATCGCCAGAAAGGCACTTTACAATAGAATTGCTTTCAAATTGGTCAAGTTCGTCATCAAACGGTGTCATGTATTTCACATCGTTGGAAAGCGGAAACGCTTCGCCACACCTATCGCATACCATTGTCATTTTCATTCTCCATTCTCTTTAGCAGCCCATCCACGTCATACCGCCAATGGACACGCAGCCTTTTTGCTTTTACCTCTATCCCCTCTTGCTCTGCCCACTGCCAAGGGATGCTCTTGCGGCTCTCGTTGTAACGGAACGTCAAAACCTTGCTGGCAGGGATTGCAAATGTGCGGTTGACCGCTCTGTAATTGACTATCACATGGGCGGTCTGACCGCTGTACCCCATTGCATCCACCATGTCCGTGATGTGTTTTTCCTTGTGGTATTTGCACTTTGCCTTGTCGTACTTGCCGAGCACCTTTTCCAGAGGGATAGAGGGCGTTTCAATGGTTTTTAGCTCAAACAGGTGGTTCATCGGGTATCGGTACACAAGGAAGTCGCAGATGTTGTCGATGGAAAAGGACAGGTTCTCGTTGCCGCCGTAGTAGGTGGCAGCGCTGTCTTTCAGACGGTAGCACCACGCATCGGATGGGATGGATGCTTTGAAGTCCGCTTCAAACTGCTTGCCAGTGTTCATTCGTCACCTTTCATATCAAACCACATCATACAAATTCTGTAGTCTCCAATACCTGTTCATTGTCGGACACCGTAACCACCGTATCGTTCGTAACTTCTACTTTCGCGCTCATATTTCCACATTTCCAGAACGGCTTAAAAGCAGTATTGTAATTATCGAAGTAGGCGTACTTTCCATCAAAGAAAAATTTTCCGTACATCGTTTTATACTCGCAATTTGGTTTAAGCGTAAGTAACTTTGCTTGCTTTCCAATAAAATGTGGAACTTTGTTCTCTTGACTCGGAGACTTTGCGATAAGCTCGACATAAACCTCTGGAAACAATTCACGAAGCTGTCTCAAGAATATTGGAACTTCGTCATTTTGATAAGAATCAATTTCTCCGCCCATAAGAGCCATCGGTTTACATTTGCAGATATTCAAAACATTATCAGCTGTAAAAATTTCCTTTGGGACAAAAAGTATTTTACTGCCGCTTCCCCAAGGCCCATCAACTTTCAAAACGTCATTTTCGATTTTCAATCTTACATATGCTAATGACAGAACCGCATCGTCTCCGATGCGAACAATTTTCAAATTACTAGAGTATTGAAGCACCCCATAATTAGGATCTGACTTTACGCTGTTTTTTACCTTTGTAAACATCTTTGAGCGTTTCGTTCCGCCATCAATAGTTTCAACATTTCCGACTGGACAACGACTAGAAAATGGTTCTGTAACGCAAAGACATTTTCCATGCTTACATGCAGAACATTCGTTTGCTTTATCACAATAGATGTATTCTGCCCTAAGCCTGTTATTTCTTGAACCGTCTCCATACAAATGTACGCAAATCGCTTCGTTCATCCTCGCTCACCTCTAAATTCACTTCCGAGATACCGCTTCTTGCCACGTTCACGGTGCTTGTCCTCATAATCACGGTGGTACACGCTCTGGCTGTGGTTCAACTCATACACGAATGCCTTGCGTTCCTCGAAGTCTTTCTTCTCTGCCTTGTACTTTTCGCAAGTGTCGTGGCAGGCTTGGTGGCGTGCTGTGCAGTTGAGACAACAGGTAATCATCTTTCCAAACGCCCGTTCAGCCAGATAGCACAGCTCTTATATAAGGTAGGCGGTCAAGACGAAGAAACTTCTTCGCATATAGTTTCGAGTTCTTCAACATCTGCTGGCTCAAAAACAAGAGATGCGCCTTCGCATTCATATTTCTTTGCTTCCCAATCCATTTTGAATTTTTCAAAATCGTTCTTGTATCGGGGGAATGGATGCATTTGCTCTGCGTAATAAACGCCCATCATAACTTTTTTATCATCTTCTGGCTTCCAGCTTTCGAGATGATAGCTTTCGTGGTTGTCGTATTCCCAAAGAGACAACTCAACAATCAATCCAGAAAAAGCATCGTACATCTGTTGGAGACTTTCAAAATCCCGATAAACCATCCCTTGCCCCTTGTGGGATTCTTTGATTTGTTCGATGCTTTTCCCGCCAGTTTTCAGGCGGCATCGAACTACTTTCGGACGGTAAAACATAACGTTCCTTTCTCGCCTTTTGTTCCGGTAGCGTAACCGTTAGTTAAAAGGGAGCGAACCGTCGTCCTCAATCACGGAAAAGTCATCGTTCACACCCTGCGAGTAGCCGGAGCCAGACCCACCAGACAGCGTTTTCTTCTGTCTGACCTCATAATCGCCGGAACGAATCTTGTCCACGCTGGTAAAGCGGTCAACGACCAGCTTCGTCTTGACGTTGCCATCGTTGCCCATGTACTCCTCCTCACGAAGAACCACGCCGACCAGCTTGCCACGCAGGGTCTTTTCATCGTTGTTGAACTTGTAGCCGGGATTGGACTGCTCCACAGCGGTGATGAAGCCCTTGAAGAACGGCAGCGCCTTTTCCTTGTAGCTCTTGATGGTCTTGCCACCCCACGCCCATTCGCCCGGATTCAGCTTGCCACGCTCAATAAGGGAAGCGGTCTGCTCACGCCAGTAACCCTTGAACTCGCCCTCTGCGACTTCCCACTCGATGTTCAGGCGCTCCTTTGCAGGCTCGTCCGTTGCCTTGCAAATACCGGCAACATAGCCGCCAACAGGCAAGTCACGGCGTTCGGTGGCTTCCTGTACGTCATTCCAGTTGATGTTCTTCATCTGTTACTCTCCTTTGTTATCCGGCTGAACCGGGATGTTATAATACTCACGGATGGTCTTGTCTACGGCGGCAAGGTCGTTCTCGATCAGCGCATCGTTGAACATCCCTAGCGGGGTTTTCACGGTGTCCATCCCATCGTTGCGAGTGCTGAACAGGTATCGCCCATCCTGCACAACGGTTTTCAGGACGATGGTGAAGTACCCTTCCACGCAGACCTTCTCGTCCAGCAGCTTGCCAATGGTCTTGAATTTCTCGCCGCCATCGCCGTCACGCTCGCTGTGTCCAAAGAAGTAGACAATCACATCGTCCGGCAGCTCCTTCGCCCGCATCAGCAGGGCGTTGAAGTTGGCTGCCATGTCGGTGAACTTCTGGTATCCGGCAACCTTTGCGTTCCGCATGAACTCGCCGGTCATAAGGTAGGTGGCATCGTCAATGACGATGGACTTACGCTTAGTGCTGTGGATTGCTGCATCAATCTTGCCGTAGTCATTGGTAATGTACGTTTTCATGCTGCTTCGGAACGGAAGCGGCTTTCCAAGCACGTTGATAACCGCCACCTGTTCCGGGTCAAAGTTCCGAAGCGATGCGGACTTTCCGCTGCCGGAATGACCATAGACCATTACTAATACTGCCATCAGTTATTCTCCTTCCTCGCTTCTCTCCTCGCTTTACGGCAAGCCGAGCAACGCTTGGGCAGTGCCATGTTATGCGATTCAAAGAAAATGCACTCTGCACGAGAAACCTTGAATGCTTTGCCGCAGTCACGACACGTTTTCTCAATGCTTGTGCTCTCGTCCCACGAAGCCCTTCTTGCGGCATCTTCTACAGCAAACGCTTCATTAAGGCTGTCACAAAAGCTCCTAACAAGCGTGTGCTGCGGTGCGTGACCGTTCTTGCGAAGCGTTTCCTCCAAGCTGTTCCTTTTGCAACTTGTGCAAAGAGTTTCGGTGCTGTTTGGAAACACCGAAAAAGGCTTATTGCACTTTTCGCAGTACTTAATTTCTTTCTTGTATTTGCCCATTTTCTTTCCTTTCTTCGGCTTCATTAGGCATCATTGTTCTTACTTTGGCTTAATTTGGCTGTATAAAATCAACCAGCCATCAGGTCTGCCAACCGTGCGCGGAGGTCTTTCAGCTCTGCTTCCCTGTCCTCAATCTCAGACTGCAAGTCCTCAATCTCAGCTAGACGGTCAGTTTCTTTGGTTTCTGCCATCTGCTCGTTGGTCATAAAGTACACGCCGTCCTCCGGCTCGGTCACGCCACCGAATCTGTCAAGGTTAATCATCTTTTGGTCTTCCTCTCTTGCGTTCTTCTTTGATTTGCAACGCACTGTACCACTGGTCTTTGTCAATTTCGATGGTAGACCACCGATGGTTGCAGGCAATACACTTTTTTCTGCGAACGATGCTGTCGTGGTCAGACCGGCTGTCAACCGTTGTGATGTTGTCACTGCCGCACATCGGGCATTTCATCGTGCACCCCTCCAACCGTTCGTGTGGTTGGCAACCCGCTTGATTTTGTGGCATTCTTGCTCGCTTCGCTCTTCCTCCTCGGCGCTAACAGCCAGCGCGCATAGGACAATGGCCGTTGCGAGAAGCCCGCAGGACACGATCACCCAGCCAAGCATCTGCGCTGTGGTCTGGCATCCTTGAATCGCATCACCGCAGCCAACTGCTGCGATAGCCGCGACCAGACCAAGCATGGAAAGCGCCATTCCTTTCAAAGTTTTCATTGGTTCTCCTTAGTTCAAAATGATGTCAAACATAAACGGTTTGCTTTTGTTTATCACGATTGTTGCGTTCAGAACCTGCGCTATCTTTGCAAGCGTTTTAGTTTTAACACCAGTCTTGTACGGTTCTTTGTTCGGACTAGTGATGTTGTAAACTGTTTGCTCGGACAACCCGCTCCTGTGAATAAGCTCAAGAGCGCTCATGTTTCGCTTTTTAAGCGCTGCTTTCAGTGTCATCTGTTCTCTCCTTAGCTTTTCACTGAATGCCCAAAAATCCAGATGGTTGCCATCAGAGCGCCAATGCCAATGATTGCACGCGTTGCGTTTACGCCAACCAGAAGGTCAATCCGGTGAATCAGCCAGAAGTTCAGCAGAAACGCTGCTAGAACCAGTGCTAAGACGATTCCCCAAATCAGGACGATTTCTACCAGTGCTTTCATTTTTGTCCTTTCTGTTATGTATGTGTTCCAGCCGGTCTTTCTCCCGGCTATGCCAGCGAATTTCCCGCTTTCCGTAGTATTTACCGTTCATAGGTCAACTCCCCTGTTGCAAGCATCTGCGATACCTCGCCGTAATGCTTTCCCAGCTTGTCCGCAAGGGCTTGTACTTCTCCGATGGATGGAAACGTCTTTTCCAGCTTCTTCTTTTCTTGCTGTTTGATTTTGTATGCTGCCTTCGCGTTCAGGTTTGCCTTTGCGTTGTAGGCTTTCTTAGCGCATCCATTGTGGTACTTCTGCGATGCTACTTTTTTCAGCATCGGCTTTCCGCAGTATGCGCAGAACGCCTTACGGGGCTTGAATGTAATTCCAGCTTTCTTGTGCTTCCTGTCACGCTCTTTGTCAACCTTGCGCTTGCATTCTGAACAGTACTTTCTTGTCGGTCTGACCACGCCAAGATACAGGCCGCAGCGCTCACAGTACTTTTCTTCCACGCTGCATCTCCTCTTTCAGTCTGGCTTCCCGATTGTGACGTTCAAAGCACTGGTTGATGGATTTCTCCATCCACAGCACCTTGTTGGCATCGTTTCTGGACACGCCAGCAGCCATTGCAAGCTTTAGTCTGCGCTTGCTGCTTTGCGCTTTACGAAATTTCATCACCAGCACTCACCAGCCTTATCTGTGATGAACTTTGGGACTTCCTTACCCGTGGCAATGCACAGCGCAACTAGCTTTTCGACCCAGATGTCAAACAGGCTTTCTTTGGGCATATAGCACTGGCCGACACAAGGCTCCTTAAAGCTTTTCCAGATCGTCAGTCCGACAGCGCCATCCGTGACCGTCCATATCATACTGTAACCTTCACTGCACAGGTTGTACATAATGGCTCGTGCTTTGCTTTTGGCTTTGTTGATTTCAAAGGCATCCCAGCACTTTTTGCTTTCCTCGTAGGCCTCAACCGCAGCGTCAATGGCAAACTTGGCTTCATCAGGGTGCTCAAGGTCTACCTTTAAGGTGATGATCTGTTCCATGTTCAGTCCTCCGCTTTCTGGGTTTTCTTTGCTTTCAAGAAGAGGTTTACGAAGTAGACTTGGCCACGACCGGAAATCTTTGGAGTGCGGTTGATAGAAATGTGGTCGCTGTGCTGAATCGTGGTTTCTTTGATTCCAAACAGCCCCATCTCCATACTCCGCTGCGTCGGCAAGTTGTAATCGCTACGTTTCGGGTCTTTAATCAGATAGCCATTCCGGCGTAGCCAGTCAAACAAGCGGTTCTGACCGATGTTAATGCCGTTCTGAGACAGCAACTTTGCCATTTCGCCAACCAAAATGCTCTTTTTGCTAGCGCTCACAGCGTCAGCAAAAAGTGCTTTCGGCTTCATGGTTTCAATCTGCTTGTCCTTCTCTTCCAGCTCCTCATGCGCTGCGATCAGTGCAGTTGCGAGGAGTTGCGAGCGAGTGAGCTTCGGCTGTTCGGTCAGCTTCTTCTCCATCTCGTTGAACGCTGCAATGTACTTGAGCTTCCACTCAAGAGCGGCCTTTCCATTGAAGCCCATCACCAGCAGTGTAAAGCCGTCACGGTTCATCAGATACATGGGGTAGCTCTGGCCGTTCTGCTCATGGACGTACTCGGTCTTGTAGAACATGGGGGTGTCCCCATTTTTGGGGAGACCCCTCATAATGTCTTCGATGTCGCGCATCACATGGTCATGACGCTTCTCGAAGCTCTCTGCAATCTGACGGCTGGAAACCACAGGCTCGCCATTTTGCATGGATAAAATAATGTCGTTCATTTTTAATCCTTTCTTATGACTTACTGCTTGTCCCTCACAAGCAAAGCGTCTACCGACACACGGAAGTAATCAGCGACTTTCACAAGCTGTCGAATGCTCGGCCCATTTGCGGAGCGTTCCCACTTGCCCAGTGCGCCGTTGCTTAAACCAGCGGCTACTTCCAAGTCAGTACGAGACAGACCATGTAACTTGCGAAACTCGTCGATTTTAGAAAGATTCACTAGCCATTCTCCTTTCTGGGCTTGCATTTTACTAGAAAATATGCTACTATGTAGTTGCGAAGTACAAAGTGAACATTTTCTAGCGACTTCCCGATAGATTTGTCAGGGGTCTTAGTTTTTGTTTGCCCTATGCTTCATATTATACTAGCCAAGTGGCTATTTTTCAATAGTCAATTTTCAATTTTGTGAACATTTGGCTATTTGCACAAAAAGAGAGGTCTTTTTCTATGCGCAATGTGGAGCGAGCCAAAAGAATCGCTGCCGACAAGGGTGTCAATATATCCTTTGTGTGCAGAGAAATCGGAAAAAGCAGAGGTTATATCTCTCAAATGCTTACTACCGACAGGGATTTTCCAGATGAAATGCTTTCGCCAGTAGCCAACGCGCTAGGCGTTACAGTTGAAGAACTGACTGGCAACCAAAAAGAAAACCCGCCCCAGCAGCCGCAAATTGAAGTTGACGCGGATATTAAATGGATTGAGCAGAAGCTAGTAGAGATGCCGAAAGAAAAGCGTGAAGCTTTGATGAAGCTTATTAAAACGATGTGAAGGGGATGCCAATGAAAGGAACGGGCTTAGATAAGGCAGTTTTCTTTGGCGGCATTGGACTGCTTGTTTTTTCTTGCAGCCTGCATGGGACACCCAGTGCTATTGTTGGTATTGCTGGAATTGTTCTTTGCTGTTACAAGTGGCAGGCCTGCTTTGGCACAAAAGCAGAAAGAAAAGCCAAAAAAGAAGCACAAAAAGTTCAAGCAGAAATGGAAGCGGCGCAGGAAAGAGAAGAAATCAGGGCTGCGCATAACCCTGTAAAAGCAAAAATTATTGTTTCCAACACTAGCAAAAAGGCAGGGAGTGCTGCCATCCGTACTGCCATTGGCAGTTCAATTGCTGGATTGCCCGGTGCTGTTTACGGTGCAGCATCCGCAAAATCTAAAACCAGCGTCACATTTTATGTGACGTATGAAGATGGGCATCACGGAACTGAAACCGTAAAATCTGATTCTAGCCGGTTCTTAAAACTGATGAAGATCTGTGAAGATTGACCCGGTACAAATAAAACCCCTTGCGCCGGGCTTTCGGTAGCCTTATGCGCAAGGGGTTTTGTCATACATTGGTTATTGCTTCTTTTGCCGCCGGAATCTTCTCTGGATGTTCCAGCAGCCATTCGATAAATCGGTCAATCTTGGCTCTTTCCTGTTCACTCATTGTGGCATATCCTCCCGATCGGTAAGTGCAGATGTTCATTTGATACGATTATACATCTTCTAGTTGTCAAGTCAATGTATTTTGAACAACTTCGTGAAAATCGAACGTTTTCTTCACATCCATTACTTCACATCGGGGAAACCAAAAATTGCAATGACAATGATTAAGAGCCACATTAAGTTTAAGTTACCCTTTGCTTTGTAACATTCCGTTGAGCATGGAACGAAAAGGGTTTTCAGGCAACTTGTCCAGAACATCTGCTTTGACAAGCGCGTTTGTGCTGATGCTGTGCGAAACATTGTTTAGCTGCACAATGGCATCGTCCAAGTCTTTCACGGTTGCTCCACGCCGTTCCATTGACTGGAGGAAAGTTTTCACTTCTTCAAGAACGACAGGGTTCTCGGCTTTATAGAATCCATTCGTAAAGTCCATCTTCTTCTCCTTTCACAGTTCTACAAGCTGTCCGTCAATGCGTTCGATGTTATCTGCCGGGTCGCGCCCATCGTCTAAGGCGGCTACGGCGCGTTCAAGAACGTTTTTTGCTTCTTCATAAGCAGACTTATCAGCATCGTTGTTTGCAAGGTTGTAGACCAGTTTTAAAGCGGTCTGGCGGGCATAGGGAATGAGCATGGTATCAATCTGGTTCATACACTAACCCTCCCACGGTTTCGGCGTTTTGTTTTCGTTCGGTTCAGATGCGGGCATACCGTCAATGATAATCATGTTGTTACCTCCTGTTTTGATTGTTTTTTCGATGGTACAGTTATAACACAGGCTGCTGTTGGTTCTCCATAGCAGCTTTTTCCATTTTTTGGCTTGTCGAATCCAGCAGTTTTGTCGGATTTTGTTGAAAGGGTGAGAATTTATGGATGAATATTTAGTAAGAACAGCCAAAGCATTAGAGATGGCTCGAATGCGTTCCGGCTTGAGCCAGCAGAAATTGGCAGCACGGATGGGCGTGAATCGTGGCACGATAGCGAATTGGGAGCAAGGTCTGGCAGCCATTTCCCTTCCGATGGCTATGCGCTGGTTCACCTGCTGCGGCGTATCGGTAGCTCGATACATGGACGCTTGCATTCATCCAGGACTACTTGAACACCTTGAAGACGACCTTTCCGATTTGGAGAAACGGCGGATTCTCATAGATGCTATGATGGAGTGCTCCTCCTATGAAATAGATGCCTTGCTGTACATCCGGTATGGAGATCACGGCTCAGACCATATCGGTGTGCTGACGGAGATTCTGGCAAACCTCCACACGCCGTTAAAGGACAGGGTCACTGTCTGCCGGATGGTGTCTGGTAGCTATGAGATGGCACAGGCCACCGGAACAGACCCAGACCCGAACGGAACCGCCCCAAAGATGGAGATTCTTTATCAGGCGCAGGACGCTGGAACGGAAGCTGCTATGAAGTCTAACGATTCTTATACGGTGAATCCCAATAATATAACTGGTTGATTGTCGAATTATCGCAGTTTTTGCAGAACATTTTGTACACGTCCATCCACTTTTTGTACACGTTTCATGCAGATTAGGTATACCTTTACCTTGTCAATCCGTCCCCCATAGGCTGCAAATCGACAATGTTTGCGCGGAATAAATAACGGATTTACGTTAATTTGTTGTTTGCGATTGAGTAACTCGTCAATCCGTCCCCCATCGTGCAGATTAGGTATACCTTTCCATCCACTTTTTGTACACCTATCCACAATCCGTCCACGTTTGGCATGGCTAATGGAAGGTCGCTTCACCACCGGTACAGTCTTATTCAGCAAGTGACGGCTTGAGTTATCCACAAACTGGAATGGAAAAATAAAGAAATTGTTGAAAATTATCGTCATCGACTATTTAACGATGATATTTAACCTCTTGTTTATTTCTTGTTTAATATATAATATGTATACGGGGGACGAAATGACAAAGCATGGGGGACGTTTTGACAAGTCACGGGGGACAAAATGACGAGGACATGGGGGACAAAAAGACAAGCCATGGGGGACAAAAATCATTGACACGTCCCCCAACTTGTGATATACTGTTTTCAGACCATTAAAGGAAGTGAGCAGATGCCGAAAATATCAGACAACAACCTTGTCGAAAAGAGCAAGTCCCTTGTGTGGGCAAAGTTCAGGGACTACACAGCAGGAGAACTTCGTCTGCTAGAGGTTTACCTATCAAGAATTAACCCAAGAGACCCAAGTAGCAGTCGTGTAGAGTTTACTCTTGCTGAATACAGAGAACTGCTTGGGCTGAAAAGCCTTGACGCTCGAAGGATTGAGCCGCAGATCAAGCACTTTCTTGGCAATACGGTGTCGATTCCAATTGACAAGGAGAAAGGAACATTTGAAAGCTTTGTCTTGTTTACAAGGGCAAAACTGGACTATGTACCAGAAACAAGGTCTTACGTCGTGGCAATCACCTGCAACCCAGACCTTCGCTCCATCTTTTTTGATATTGCTGAAAGCGGATATGTTCGGTATCGACTGCGTTACACTTCACGAATGAAGTCACAGTACAGCATTTTGCTCTATTCAATTCTTCGAGACTGGTTGAATATGGACAACAAGCCGCATGAAATCAGTCTGAAGAAGTTGAGAGAGCAGCTCGGCGCGATGGAAGCCAGCTACGATGTTTATAAGAACCTTCGCAAACGAGTGCTTGACGTTGCGGTAGATGAGATCAATGCCGTGTCTGACATCGTGGTGACTTATGAACCGGTTCTTGTGGCACGAAAGGCTGTGGCGGTCAAGTTCAAGCCCAAAATTAAAGCGTCTGAGACGCTGATTGAAGTTCAGGCAAGCGAAGTATCAACCGAACCTCAAAAAGCCGCCAAAAAGCCCCGCAGAAGCGGATACGATGATTTTGACTGGTCTGTGTGTGACGAGTTGGAAAAGCAGGACTGCATTGACGTGGCGAAGGTGGTTGAGAAGTGGATGAAGAAAGAGCATCCAGAAATCAAGCTGCCAAGACGCAGAGAAGCGGTTTACGAGACGGTAAAGGCTGCGTATAATGACATTTTGTCTTTGGATAGGTCTCCGTTCCCGGACAGACCCGTTGGCTATCTGATTAGAAGCGTGGACAAGGCAGGTATCGTAGACAGGTATATGCCAGCATTCTATTCCATTGAAGCGTTGCAAAAGTAGCCAGAATGAGCAGATGATGCAGAAAGGAGAAAGAATGGGATGGATTAGTGTGAAAGATGAGTTGCCAAATTACAGGGAAAATGTAATTGTTTTCACGGAAAAGCATATTGACGTTGGGCATTTGGCAAGAGGAAGATATGGTTCTTTGTGGTGGGAAAGGGATTCTGTTGATGTATGGAAGGACAACGAAGTTCTAAGAGATGTAACCCATTGGATGCCACTTCCTGATGAACCCGAAGAATAAAGAAAGAGTGATAAAATGGCAAAAATTATAGCGGTCGCCAACCAGAAGGGCGGCACAGGAAAGACCACCACAAGCACCTGCCTGGCTGGTGCATTGCAGTTGCTTGGCAAGAAGGTTTTGTTGGTGGACTGCGATGCCCAGTGCAACGCAACGGACACCTACGGAGCGCAGACAGAGGACGTATGTACCCTGTTTGATGTGATGACCAGGCAAGGAACAGCAGAGGAAGGAATCCAACACTGTGAAGCTGGTGACATTCTGCCGTCCGACAGTGCATTGAAGGATATCGATGAACAGATGGTTCGGGACATTGGCAAGAACTTCCGGCTGCGAGAAGCCCTTGAAAGCGTGTCCGGGCAGTACGATTACATTGTGCTGGACACTCCACCGCAGCTTGGTCTTGCGCTTGTGAACGCGCTGATTGCCGCCAACAGCATTATCGTGCCCATCACAGCAGACCGATATGCACTGGCTGGATTGAGTCAGCTTTCGCAGACCATCAGCGATGTTCGCAGATACTTCAACCCGACTTTGAAGATTGAAGGATTGCTTTTGAACCAGTACAAGAGCCGTGAGAACCTGTCCAAAGAGGTTGTGGAGCAGCTTCCTGCGATTGCACAGAGCATGGGAACAACCCTTCTGGACGTGAAGATTAGACCGTCTATGGGCGTTCGTAAGGCGCAAGCAGAGCGGCACAGCCTGTTTAGTGGTGACACGGCAAAGAGCACAAGTGCAGAGGATTTCAAGGCGTTGGCGCAATATCTTGTCGGAGGTGAAGGCTGATGAAATCGACCAGCAAAAAAACATCCGGCTTGTTGGGCGGGTTTGATTTCCAGCCTATTTTTTCGGAACAGCCATTAAGCCGAAGTGAGCCAAAGGAAGAAGAAGTAAGCCAAGCAAAGCCGAACGAAGCCGAACAAGCACCGATTAAGCCTAGTGAAGCCACAGACAGCCAAGCACAGCCTTATGAAGCACAGTTAAGCAATATTAAGCCGAAGCAAGCCAAAGACGGCGAAACACAGCCGAATAAAGCCGTAGTAAGCGAAAGCAAGCCGAAGAAGCTGAAACAGGCGAAGGAAGTTCAACGTCTTATCGAACAGGGCGATGTTCCTGGTGCGTTAGCCGAAGCTGGTTTGACAAAGAAAAAAATCCCGATGCCGGAATCGCATCAGGGCGTTGCAAGCGGTGATGGCAAGCGTTCAAAGCGCATTACCATCCTTATGAGCGAAGAAGAGCGCAAGTACATCAACCGTGAAGCAAGACGGCACGGAATGACGATTGGACAGTTCGTGTACGCTCTTGCGGTTGCAGCGGCAGAGGGAAAGATTGAATTGGAGGATTTCTTAGATGAATGATGTATGGATTGACATCGGGCAGAAATATGAAGCGATGGCAAATATGGGATGCAAGCCTTATGGCTTCAAGCGAGTTCCATCGAATTTTGTGTTTGACGAAGACAAGTCAGTAAAGTGGAACAAAGAACAAGCGCAAAAGAGCAACGATGATTATGACAATGAAGTTAAACGACTGAATCAAGAAAAAATGAAGCGTAGGGATGAAATCTACGAAGAGATTTATAAGACAATTCAAGAAGAAGTCGGTTTTGGAATTTCAGAAAAGAAAGCGGCAAGAATTTGGGAGTACGCTTACGATAAAGGGCATTCAGCAGGATGGTATGAAATAATCATCAATTTGGAAGAAATTGAAGAACTTGTAAAGTCCGTATTGGATAAAAAGAACTGAGTTGGAAGATTTCTTGGAGGACTGGCGATAAAAGTTGAGTTCTAGGAGGATTGACGTATGATGAAGTCGAAGGAATTTTACGAAGAAAGCATTAGCCGTTTACAAAAAATGGTCAAACACGGAGTTTACGTTCTTTTGTTCGATGCCTTTGCTGTAGCAGTTCAGATTCCGTTTATCTTTGCTGGTAAATGGGTTGCAGCGCACTTGATTTTGTCCATCGCCGTATCTTTTGCGGCTGGATTTAGCTTTAACACGCTTGTAGATAACAAAAGACAACTCGACGCGTACAAGGCAGATATGGAATTGTACTACACCAAATAAAATAGCCCCTGTGTAGTCACAACGACCGTACAGGGGAGAAAGGGAGAATATGAGTAATAAAACTTCACTTGAAAGCTTAACTTGCAGAGAAAAAGAAAAATTTGCGGTTGGCTTTAGATGTCAATGTTGCGGTGCGATTGTTTGGGTAAAAGGTAAAGACATGAAGATAGAAGAAAAATTCATGGACAGAAAATTCATGGATGGAAGCTACGTTTGGATTTGCCCGGTGTGCAAGTTTGGAATGGAAAGTATCGATTTCGCACCAGTCGAAAATATTTTTGATGAATAACAAAACAAACCCCTGTGCAACCAATCAAGGCTACACAGGGGTTCTGCTTTACTTATCAGCAATGCAATCCCAGTAGAGATACGCCTTGCCATCTGCGGCATCCGCGTCCTCAAGGAACGCCTTTGCCATGTCAGCGTAGAAGCCAGGAGTGTCAACGGACTGGCGCTTTGCGACCTGACAATAATCCGAGTACATCATGTTCATAACAGCCCAGAAATCGTTCGGGTCACAGGTGATATTGCGCTGCTTGGCAACGTCCTGTGTCTGTTCCAGCGTCCAGTGACAGCCCTTCGTGCCGTCAGCGTTCACCATGCTGTCGCACCATTCCTCTGCTTCATCGTGGGTGAGATGCTGGCGTGGCATCTTGATGGAGCGGCTGTCTGCGCCGCCACGTTCGTACTGATCAGACCGTTTATCCCAGTCTCCGTTCTGCGAGAAGCCGATTTGCGGCATTCTGCGTCCATTCTCTACGTCAGGATAGCGGGGGATGGGGTATGGGTCGATGTAGCGGTTCTCCTCCTGCGGATAGTAGAGATGGCGGTCGTTGCCACCTTCCAGCTTACGCAGACGGCGTTCCATCTCACGCTCCCTGCGGTCACGCTCTTCCTCAAGGCGGTCACGTTCCGGCTCACGGTCTTTATCGTGGTCACGGAGCATTATCATGCGGCGAAAATTAGTCTTGCCCATAATCTACACCTCCTCAAGAAATGGACGCGGGCGCACCAGCGTGGGAGCGGCAGAAGCAGCCAAGATACTTGAACGTGCCTGTGCCGGTAGCAGACGTTGCCACACGGGTAGCATAGCGGGTTCGAGTGTGGATGCTCTCAGCGGTTGCCTGAGCGCAGTTGCAGTCGGTCAGAGGGTATGCGGTCGTACCTGCGCCGATGGTGATGACCACAGGGGCGTTGATGGTGGTCGTGTCCGGTATGCTCTGGGCAACCACGATGCAATACTTCTCTCCGTTCTGGTATGCGCCAGCAGGGATGTTGATGGTCAGCGTGTCATTAGCGAAAGTCACCGACTGGCTCAAGACCAGATGGGGGCAGAGTTTGCAGCTTGTTTTGCAAGCCATAATGTTTTCCTCCTAAAAAATCAGGGGCAGAGGTGTCTTACCCCTGCCCCGATGGTTCACCCGGTGTTATCGGGGAGTGTGTTGGTTAGCAGCAGCCGCAGCAGTTCACGCCCACGTTGGGGTTTGCCACCTGATAAGCGGGAATCGGACGAGGATTGACCCGGTTCAGGATGGTATCAGTCTGCTGGGACATCACGGTGGTCAGAAGCGCATTCTGACGATCCTGAGAAGCCGCGAACTTGAGGTTCTGGTTCTCAGCGGTCAGAGTGGCAATCTTATCCTGCGTGAAGTAGTCCATCATGCTGCGGAAGTTGGCGTTGCAGTTGTCCACGATGGCGCGGGCGTTATCTGCGATAGCCTGACGGGTAGCACAGTCCTCCGTTGCGATAGTATACTTCAGGTCGCCGATCAGCTGCTTGTTCTCGCAGCAGCAAGATGCCAGCTGCGTGGCAAGTGCGGTTTGACCAGCCTGCCGAGCGTTGCCCTCCTGCATGATGGCAAGGCTGATGGCGTTGTCGCCGTTGGACACGCTGCGTTCCAGACCGTTCACCAGCTGTGCGTTCTGGTAGCCAAGCTGACAAATGGCACTGTTCACGCCTGCAAAGCCGTTCGCGATGTTGGTGTTGACGCCGTTCATCTGTGCCAACTGGTCATACCCCAGAGAGCAGATGCCGCTCTGTATGCCCGCCAGAGAACGGGATGTATCCTGCTGATAGAAACCCTCAGACAAAGCCGCGCGGGTGTCGTTACCACCCTGCCCGGTTGCGCCAGTGCCGACCAGATAGGGGATGTAGGCGTTCATGCCGTTGTCGCCGCCGTTCCGGCCATAGCCGTTTGTGCCCCAGCCGAAGATGATGGCGAGGATGATAACCGCCCACAGACCCTCGTTGCCGAAGAATCCGCTGTTGTTATTGCCGCCGTCCTGCCCAGCCAGATAGCCAGTTGCAAAATCGTCCATAACAAAACTCCTTTCAGTTTTGCGTTATGCTATTCCATCGCCGTATGCGATGGGCGAAGCCAAACAAAAGCGGTTTTTGTCAAGTCCGCAAAACTGAGAAGCGTTTCGCTTAGAGGGATGCGTTATCGGGGCAGCGTCAGATTCAGGGCGCTTGCCAGCTGGTTCAGGTCGATACCACGCTCTTTGGCGAGGTTTTGAGCCATCGTTCGGAGCTGTGCTTCGTTTTTGCCCTGAATCAGGTTTAGCCCCTGCATGATGGGTGCGCTCTGCCCACCCAACTGCTGGATAAGCCCCATCGGGTTTTGTCCGGCACGAGCCAGATTTGCAAGCTGCATGATAGGGCTGTGAGTAATCATATCAAACGGAGAGGACATTATTTATTCTCCTTTCTTTGCTGCGGCAGTGGGCTTAGAAAAACTCTTCTGCCACTTTTCCAGTTCATCCAGGCGGTGGACAAGGGTATTGTACTGCTCAATAGGCACATACTGCTGTGTCGGTGCAGCGGTCTGCTGTGCCTGTTGTGCTTGCATCTGCCGCCACGCTTCCGGGCTATAGAACTCCTGTACATAGGATTCGCAGGTGTCAGGGTTGAGCCGCTTGCAGTAGATCACACCGCTGCGCAAATCCGGGCAGTAGGTCGGTCTACCGTACAGGTCAGACGGTATTGCCAAAAACTCTTCCCTGCTGGAAACAGGTCTACCAAGCAACCAACCGCCGTCTTGTGCCGACTGCTGAACAGGCTGTTGCCCATTCATCGGCTGCGGACGCTGCGGTTGTGCCTGTTGCATCTGCGTGTTGGGCAGGGAAGTGGCAAGGCCTACCGTGCCCATGCCACCGTAAGGATTGACAGGCTGCTGCGGAACGTAGGGCGTTCCGGGTATCTGGTAATAGCTCATAATACATCCCTCCTTGTGCTCTCAGTGTACTGCATCCGCAAAAAACGAAAGACAACGAACGTACAACGAAGGACAAAAAAGAAAAGCGCCCACACGGAAAAAACCGCGTGAGCGCTTAAAGATATAAATATACTTATATAAAATGATGCAAAATAGAAAGTTTGAACGTTTTACTTGCAAGAAATCCCCCACTTTGCCTACAAAGTACCCCGCGTGGAACGCGGGGCTTCGGCAAAGCAGGGGATTTTTTGTAAAATCAAGAGCGGAACCGCCTACAGGTAATGCCACTCTCTACAAAGGCCGGAGCCTTTCAATCGAGATATTTTAAGTGGAGGATTATTTATTTTTTCAGATTACGCCCACAAATGGGGCAAAAATTTGGATACCATAAGTTGTTTTCACCCTCATCTGATTCTATAAAAACAGCCCCGTTTTCATCCACTCCCATAACAAGGTCACTGTGCATTCCACCGTGAGCGAGAACTCTTTGGCTTCCTTCTTTATCATACACGCAATGACCCGAAATGTTATTTTGAAACGCAGGTTTTATACCACAATATTCACACATATATTTTTCCTCATAACATAAAACCATCTCCCGCATGGTACGCATTGCAAGTAGGTGGGTGGGAGACTGTATCATATCAAAGTCGGCTTGCGCACCATCCGGTTGGCATCATCACCGATAATCAGGTCTGCCACACGTAGCCGACCCTGAAAGGCTTATCCTTTGTTCAGCGCAATTTAAGATTTACTTGACATGGATATTGTACCACAATTCGTGCAAAAAGAAAAGCGGCAGACCCGAAAGCCTGCCGCTTTTGAATTGTCAGAGCAAAAGCTCAAAACTAATCCATATACAAGGTTAGTATATCACACATCCAGCATTTTTTCAATGCCTTTCAGCCGGTAGCCTACCGCCGTTCGGCTGTAATGTGTCTGTGCTGCAATGTCCGGCAGCGGAAGCCGCTCAACGTACCGCAGTAAGGCTATCTTACGGTCTACCCTCCCAAGCGGTGCGTTTTTGATGGCGGCGATCATCTGCTGTCGGTCAAGTCCTTGCAACGCTGGCGGAAAGACTACGCGAGCCGCCGCCACAGACAGCACCGAGCCAAAAAGGCTGCGGCAGCTGTCCGGCGTTGCGCACCATACTGCCAATGTTGGCAAAACGGTGACAAAACGTCACCAGTTTGTTGACATTGCCGAGATGGCATGTTTTCGTGAGGCCACGAAGACGTGCGCAGACCATTTTCGTGATGTCACGAAATTGTTCTTGTGCGGCGTACATTTTGTTGGTGTCAACAAAATGGTGGTATGTAGTGCTTGCCATGATATCACTCCTTATTGTGAACAATGATATAACGAATTGCGGAAATTTTGACGATAACGCTATCGTCTGGGCTGTTTTGTTGCACACCGCTGAGCGCAACGTATTCGCCATTTAGCCACAAAATATTTCCTTCCAACCGCATGAGCCATTTTCGGCTGCCATCGAAATCAGCGGCATGGTTATCCAGGTCGATTTCGAGGTAAAAACCATCGTTCTGCTTTGCAAAGTATTTTTGCAGAACAGAAGTGATTTCTTTCGTACTCATGTTTTTGGAATCAGCAATGACTTTGATGTAGTGATAATGAAACATTTTTGTCTCCTTACTGCGTGATTTTCTCAGCGTTCGCCTTGTCCTCAGTGTTCGCCTTGTCCTTAGCATCCAGTGCGTCGTAGTACGCCTGCGCCAGCTGCTCCACCTCTGCGATGTCATCTGCGGTCAGCAGTCCGTTGTCGTAGTGCATGTATGCTTTATCCAGCCAAAACGCAACATCGCGTCCAGCGGCGATTTCCCGCTTGATGGAGCGCAAGGTCAAATCGTGTCTGGATTTGGATTTAATTGCCATAGTCAGTCCTCCTTAGATCATGGACGCTACTGCGTCCTCAATGCGTTTGATGGCGATGTTCACATCCCTCTGATACCCCAGCTGGATTCCAGCACCGTCACCCGCTTGCACTACCGTGTCAGGGCCGTAAGTGACGAAGGCTTTGTAGGCGGCGATTTCGTCAGGGGTGAGCGGGGTTTCGATGGGGGTGGCGAGGGCGTAGAATAAAATGTATTCTCCTTCTTCCGGGTTTTTAGCGTCAATGGGAATGAAGACATTCACATTGTTTGCGTCTACATAAAAGTGAATGGTATCGATAGTGAACGAAACTAAATATGGCAATCTATTGCATAGGGCTTTTACTGTATAATCTTTAGCTTTGAGTGGCAACCGAATCGCAAGTCGTTTTGTTACCGCAAGGTTAGTGGTACCTATAATTGCACAGGCTGACAAGTCCACAGCGTTCACCCTCTGTACCTTTACACCCCTTTCCAAGTCCACCTCGTCGCACACCCACTGCTGGCCGCTTTGGTCAGTGTAGTTGCCGCCGGAGGTGACAGGGATGCCGGGCAAGCCGTTGGGAGTGAGCAGCGTGAGAGTTTGCACTTTACCGCCCCCATCACCCAAGGTCACTGCAATCGTCCCTCCGTCACCAGCGCTCACGATAGGCACAGGTGCATCCAGCGTGGGTATACCGTCCTGCGTGCTCCGACCGTACACGGTCAGACCGCACATGGGCGCAGAGAACGCATCGTCAACGGCGATGGGGTTGCCCGTCTCAGCGCCCACAAGGATGTTCTGCCGCGCCTTGACTGCGCTGATCGCGTCACCTGTGGCTTTTGCGTCAGCGGCTTCGCCCTCGTGGGTGAGGGTGGTGTCCAGTGCTACGGCGGGGCCTTGAGGTCCGGGTTGCAGCCTCAGGTTAAGCACCGGATTTTCAGGCGTGCCGGTAATGTCGGCGGAAGGCTTGTCTCCGCTGGACACCGTACCGATCGTCAGAACAGGCGTTGCGCCGGTTTTGCCGGTTTGACCATTTAAGACATCGATTGTTTTTGTACCGTCTTTGTCGGTGATGCTGACACGATGGCCATTTTCGATGTCAGTTACAGCTATAACTGGGGATTCCCCGTCATTGCCAGGCTCGCCTTTGAAGTCTCCGTTTGCAATGCCGTCCTTCAGTTCTTGCAAGCTTCTAGAGGCTTCCTGAGCGCTCTGGTCTGCATTGCCCGCACTGGTGGCGGCTTCACTGGCGGCGGTCTGGGCGGCTTTGGTAGAGGCTTCCACCTGCTGGAGAGCCTTGTCCCGGGCTGTGTCCACAGCCTGCGTGGCAGAAGTCTGCTTGTCGCCGATGGCTTTCAGTGCGTCCTCTTTGGCAGTGATGGTGTCAGAAAGGGCCTGCCCGGCCTTTTGGGCAGATGCCCCGGCCTGCTGTGCTGCCGTCTGTGCATCGGTCTTGGCCTGCTCTGCGGTGGCGGCATCAGTGTGCACGGCATCCACCAGCTGCTGCCATGCAGGGGTGCCCGGTTCCGGCTCTGTGCCATCCTCTGTGCCTGAGTTGGCACTGACGCGATACCGCAGGTCTGCGCTGGTCACGGTCTTGGCGCCGTCGCTGCCCTCAAAGGTGATGCAGCCATTGCCGGGCTGGGCGGTCACGCTGGCGGGTACGTCCACATAGCCGTCCACCACCAGCGAGGATGCCGGGTCTTTGCCGTCCGGGACGTGCCAGAAACAGCGGATAGCCAGCCCTTCCCACTCACCGGAAGCGGTGACGGCAAGGCGGTATACGCCCCGGTTTTTGGTGTAGCCGAAGCGCAGCATCTGCTCATAGCCCGGCACTTTGACGACGCCATTGGATGCGAGAGATACGCTTTGCTCGATCATGCTTTACTCCTTGTTGATGGTGGGCATCTTCTCCGTCAGCGCCTTTTTCATCATGCTGACGGCCTTTTCGATCACGCTGTCCAGCACTTCATCCGTGATAAAAGGCTTCAGCCAGTCCGGCAGTGCGCCGCGCAGCGCGGCAAAGACCTGTGCCTTTTTCTTTGCACCCTGACCGCTGCCCATGATGCTGTCCTCGGCGATGGTCACGAGCTCCAGCGCCCAGTCCTTGACGTATTGCTTGTAACCCATCCGGATAGCGCCAACGGCCAGCGCGGCAAAGCCAATGAACATCAGTACCAGTGCGATGGGTGCGGGGATAAAGTTAAACATTGCTTCCATGTTTTGTTACTCCTTCCATGAGGTAATTATCGATTTTTTCTTTGCTGGCCTGCATAGCGGGCACGTTGTTTCCGGTCAGCTGTGCTTCCAGCAGGGCACGAACGGCTTCAAGCGTCAGGCGGTTCACTTCGTCGATTTCCCCGAAGCGGGACAAATCGCGCCCAAGCGCCAAAGAATGTTGCGCATAGCCCGTTTCTAGCGTTTGCAAGCGCTTGTCCATCTCGTCAAGCCGCTTGTTCTGCGCATCGTCGGGGGCCTGTGCCTTTTTGACGTACTTGTGGATGATGTCCAGCACCTTGTCGATGGTGATGACCGCAGCGCACAGGCTGCCCAGAATGCCCAGCACCCACAGTAAAGCTTCTTTTTCGGTCACGTTCCCTCCCGGAGACGGGTCAGACCCTTCTTTGCGATAATTTTGGCATAGTCCTTGTAGGGCACAGACAAGTCCACGCCGGAAATCTTGCCCGGTATCGCGTCCACAACACCGGGAATCTTGCCCTTGCTGGTGTACTGCCACAAGCCGAACGGCCAGCCCGGTTCAGGCTTCTTGCTGCGGTAGGCTGCAAGCCATACATCGTATGGCTTGAGCGCAGCGCCGCCCATGTACAGGTTGGTTTCACCGAAGTAAAGCCCGGTGTATAGCATGGCGTAAAAGCCCCAGCGCTCCACCGTGCCCAGCGCATGGGCGGCAATGTCGGTCAGGGTCTGCTTGCCGAGCGGTGCTTGCACATAGCTGTCCTCGATGTCAACTGCAACGGGCAGCTGAACTGTCTTGCCGGTAAGCACCTTGCGCAGCAGGGCAAGCTCTGCGTCAGCTTCTGCCGTGTTGACCGCCTTGCAGTAGTAGTACACGCCGCAGGGGATGCCCAGCCGCTGGCACTCGCGGTAGTTGCGCTCAAAGGTGGGGTCGATGTACGGCTTGCTGGGCGCGTCTTCCGCGCTGTTGCCCAGCGCCCGCAGCATCACGCCAGAGACAAGGCCGCTTGCCTTGACCTTGTCCCAGTCGATGTTGCCCTGCCAGCGGGATACGTCCATGATAGGAAGCATGATATCAGTCCTTTCTTTTCTTTACATACGCTTCAGCAGCGCAGCGATGGGCTCCATGTAAAACCGCTCGTAGCCTGCTTTGTTGGGGTGTGTGCCATCGCCGGTGTACTTGCCGCTCAGCCCGCTGATGCCGTGGCCGCCCATGGGCGGGGTGCTTTCTGCAATGTCCACGTAGGGTACACCCCACTTTTTCAGCGCTGCAAGAATGGCGGGTTTGTAGGTCTTGTACCAGTTTTCACTGCTGCCGAACAGACCGCCGTGCGGGAATACATAGGCCACGCGCTTGTCGCTGTAGTTTTTCGCCAGATACTCCAGCATTTTTTCCAGTGCGCCGGTCATGGTCGTTTCATCGTAGGCAGCAGCAAAGCCATCCGTCAAGGTGCCCACCGGGGCCTTGTTCCACGCATCATTCACGCCGCCCTCCAGCAGGATATAGTCTGCCTTTGCAAGCGCCGTGGAGCTTGTCACCACCGTGCTGATACAGGTGCGGATACCGCCGTTTACGTTGTCGGTAATGTTCGGGGCCAGCGTTGCGCCGTTCACGGCTTCATTGGTCACCGTCATGCCATATTTATCTGCAATGCACTTGCCGTAGCCGCCCGCACAGCTTGCACCGTAGGCGATGCTGTCGCCTGCAATGTACAGTGCTTTTCCCGCCAGCGGGCTGATGATCTGGCCGCTGATACTGTATCCTTCCATTTTACCACCCCTTTTCGATGTACTCGTTCACTTTCTCATCGCTCAGCAGCCCCTTGTACACCTTACACTGATACAGCGTGCCCAACCAGAACTGCTGCTTTTTGCTGCCGTCCGCGCTCTGTGCCGCACCGATCAGGAAGGTCTGGGGCACATCGATGATCGCACTGTTGCTGGTCAGCCACCCGGTCATCGGGCAGTAGGTGCTGCCGCCGCGGTACTTTTTACCATCAAGCTGCACCACATACCGCGTGCGGGTCTTGAGGTGCTCGATGCTGTCCGACAGGGTAACGCCGCCGTAGTTGTAGTAGGCGAACTCCGTCTTATTATTCAGCGGACTGCTGGTGGAGTTGAAGCCGGGCAGGTTGGCGGTGCTGCCGGTCTCGGTCAGGCAGTGCAGGAAAGCAGGCCATGTGCTTGCGTCAAAGTTGTCCCCCGCCTTTGCGTCCACCAGAATGGTATACTGCGGCGACTCGGTGGATGCGTGCTCCAGCAGCTTCAGGCCGGTGTCAAAGCCGTTGGTCAGCTCCGTTTCGGCGGGCAGAGTGTAGATCAGCTGTGCCGTCTCGGCTGCTTCCACCGTCACGGTGCAGCTGGCGCTCTTGCCGCCTGCGGTGGCGGTCACCGTGCAAGTGCCCGCCTTTAAAGCTTTCAAAGTGTATCTGTACACATTTTCAGATAGCTTAACAGGTACGCCTGAATTAGAAACGAAACTTCCCGGACTAAAGTTAAGAACAAGTTCGCCATAGGTGGCATCCGCAGGCAGCACGGTAACGGTCAGGGTCTTGCTCTCGCCCTCGTTCAGGGTCAGGGCGCTGCTGCTCAGGCTTACGCTCTGTACCGGGATCTCGTCACTGCCACCGCCGCTGCTGCTCCACTCGGTGCGCAGGGCGTTCAGCTGCGCCTGCATGGAGGGGCTGGTGTAGGCGGCGTTTTCCAAAAGGGACAGCAGCAGGGTCTTGCTGGTCTCGCTCAGGCCGGAGCCAGAATTCGTATTTTCATTAGCTTTTGCAATACCGTCCTCCATGTGATTCAGCTGCGAAGCGGTAAGCACTTCGCCGTTTGCAAAGTTCTGCTTCTGATAGCTCATTGATATGTCACCTCCTCTTCATTTTCGTTGGTTTTCGTAAAAGCCGTTTCTGTTTCAGTATCAACAGGCTCATCGACTTTTGGTACGGGACTGTATATCAAGTTGATTCCATCCCACAAATAAGCTGTATAAAACCCTTCTGTCATTCCTGACAAGTCATCAAACAGAATCTCATCGGGCGGAAGAGGGTTTGGAATAACGCTTTCGTGGCACCACCCGCCGCCATACAATCGACCATCCAATCCGACTTTGCACTTGAACTTGAAATGTTCCATGATATCCACCTCACATAAAACCGTATAGTTCCAACGGGCGGCAAACCTTATCGTTTTTATTAACACCATCAGAAATAGGAACTTCCAAATGTATCACGCCAGTTATAACGTTATTTTTATAGTCGGACGTTCTCTCGTTTCCATTTCCAAAAGTGATACCATTATATGATACTGTTACCTTTCGCCAGTGTACCGTATTCCACGGATAAGCATAAGAGTACGTTTGCCCATTAACAGGAAGAACGACCGTAAGTCTACCAGCACCGCCGCCACCTGAAAACCATGTTCCATCTTTATGCGTGTCATAGACCAGCATTACAGACGAGTAGGACGAAAGATCGATTTTTGTAGTTTGCGCAGCGAATTCGCCTATCGGGTTGCCATAAGAATCTTTTTCATAAGGCCATTCAAAAATCTTACTGTTGCGAATGCCGTGAAAAGATATGCCACCGCTGTATATAGAAACACTTCCATAGGCATTCGTTATGTCTATGCCATTGTTGTTTATAATAACTTTATTGTTTCCGCGAACGACTTGTACGTTTTGACCGGTGATTTGAACTTTGCCTTCCCAGTCGCTACGAGTGACGACCAACCCATTTTCAGGAGTAAACGTTATCATGCTATAAAGCTCTTCTTTTGTTGCACGAAGAATAATAGCATCAGCGTTCTGAGAAATCTTTGTTTCCGCTGCACCGATGCGCGTAGAAACGCCAGCCATGTCAGTCTGGTACGTTTCCTTCGTGACGCGGGATTCAATTTCAGCTTGCGTCTTTTTGAAATCAGAAGAATACTGTGTCTTGAACTGCGTCAAGTCCTGCTTGTTCTGGTTAGTCTGCGTAGCAGTCTGGTTTATCTTTTCAAGGTTCGCTCTGTCGGTCGCAGCCTGTTGGCTCGTAACGCCGCTTGTGGACTGCGCGTAAGAAAAACTTGTGACCGTCTCGCCCGCACCGGAAATCGCTGTGTTGCAGTTCAGAGCCAGCGTAACGTTGGTGACAATGGTATCATGTACAACGCCGTCTTTGTCCTTGTAGCGTATCATGTCCAGCGGAAACAGATACGGTGCAGACTTGATGGTGGCGCTGTATGGACGGTAAGCAAACCCGCCGCGTGCGGTTTGCAATTCCTTCAAAACACCCTCGTAGGCGTTGGTCAGGAAGCCGCAGTCACTCAGGTCAAGCGTATAATCTGCTGTGCCGGACAGGTAGGTGTTGCCGTTGCCATCGTCACAGGTAAAACCTGTAATGGTGATGTCGTTCTCCAACATATCGCTGGAATAACGCTCACTTGCGGTGATGGTCACACCAGTCTGCTCGTACCATTTCAGCACAAGCCGTCCGCTGCCATCCATGAATGCGCAAGTGCCTGTAAGCTGCGCACACCATTGCAAAAGCTGGCGGTAGGTCAAAGTCTGGTTTGTATCAGGCAGACCGCCGATGCTAAAATAGTGGTTCGGCAGCACCGAAACATCCGTTGCAAGCGTGACGTTGCAAATGGAGCAAATTTTCTGGATAAGCGCATCAACGTGGATAGGGAAGGAGAGTGCAGAAGCGTTCACCTCGCGGTCAAACAAGACCATGTAGTCCAGCGCAGAGATGCTTATTGTGCTCAGTTTGCGGGGCGGGGTGTCCACGATAAAAAGACCGCAGGGAACATACGCAACGTCTTGGTCAGAGGACGCAGAGCCAAGAATCATGCGTCTTAGAATGCCCTTGCCTAGCGTTGCACTCTCAAGAACGCTGGACAGTTTGATGCCGATTTTGACGTTCAGGACAGCGCCCTCAAAGGAAACATCATTGAACTTGCCATCGTAGTTTTGCAGCTTCAAGGACAGTTCAGACGCAACCGCAGAACCGACCTCGATTTTGCTGTTGGTCACGCAGTATCGGTCAATCTTCAGCCCGCCCTGAATGATATCTGCATCGGTGATGGCAAACGTCTTGCTGCCGGCAGTAACCTCAATAAGGGCAGTCTGTTTGTTGCCCTCGTTGAATGATTTTATGATATCTTGCGATACATTGACCATCAGTGTGCAGCCCTTTCGATGATATTAAAAGATATCCCTTCCCAGCGATTCATCCGCGAATTATACATCGGAACAGCACGGTCGCCAACGTAGAACTCGCTGGTTTTCCAATCGCCAGACATTGCGTCAAGATAGGTAACGTTGATGTATTCCGGGTTGAACGCTTTCAGGATAGCAGCGGCTTCTTTTATCGTGGTGTACTTCCATTCCAGTTCCAGCTTGACGCACTGTCCAAGACGTTTCTTGTCCATCTTGTTATCCTCTGTGCGTCCGGCATCGGATGCCGAAATGTCTTGTAACCGCCACTGATAAGAAGAGGGGCATTTAAGATACTGCCCATCCACGCTCCGAATCGGATTGTACTGGTCGTAGTCCATAAATGCCCCTCCTTTAAATGCCTACCGGGATAATGGTTTTGCCATTGCGCTGGTTCGTTCTGTTCACTGCCTGATAGAAGCTGGACACGTTGATCTCCGCGCTCCCTTCCTTCTCAAGCAGAGCCTGCAGAAGCTCATTCTGACGGCGCAGAAGCTGGTTCTGATGCTCCATTGCAGCTTCAACACCTTCTCGGATGCCATCAACGATTTGGTCATTGTTGGCAACTGCTGTGTGACCGCCCAGAGAGCCGACCATCTCTGCACCGGCTTCTCGGGCGATGAACAGCTGACCGGCATCGGGGAAACCGCCGTCCGCAAAGCCGAAAATGCTTTTACCAAGATTTACAAGTGCTCCGATTGGGGACAAATCCCAAAGGGTGTGCTTCGCAGTTTCCAAGAGTTTTGTACCAGTAGATTTGTTGGAATCGCTCCAAGTTCCTATCATGTCCTTCCACCACTGCATACCGCCAGCAGCGCCAAGCCCAACGCCAACGCCTATGCCGCCATAAGCTCCAAGATTTGACAGAGCGCCACCGGAAGCCGCTGTGCTACCGACCGCTCCAAGCACGTTGCTTCCTGCCGAACCAGCAGAAGAAGCGCCGGCGCTTCCGATGCCAAGCTTTTCCTTAAGCCAGTTTATAACCGCAGCGCCCTTTGATAAGATGTAATCGAAGCCGTCAGACACGATTTTGCCAATGCCACTGTCCTTGCTGAACAGGTCACTAAAAAACGTTTTCAAGCTTCCGTATGCCTGCTTCAAGGCAGGAACTTGGTCGATGACCTCACCAACTTTGGTTTTCAGGTTATTAAAGGTGGTAATGACGTTCTTCACGCTGTCGATGGTGTCAGACACGTTCTTGATAGCAGTGGAAACCTTGTCAAAAACAAGATACACGCCCTCAAACGCCTTTTGAATGGCAAGACCGGCAGCACCGAAGAAGCCGTTGTACTGGTACTCGTTTTCAATCTCCGCAACGCTCTTTTTCACAAAAGACCGGATATCAGAGACCGCACTCACAAAACCATCATGCGTGTTCAGGATGGACTTCGATGCAGCGGTAAGCGCGTCAATAGAAGATTTGAAGCCGTTGGAGATGTCTTTGCCCGCCTTAGTAACCGCGTTGATGCCTTCTGTGAAGTCGCCCAAGTCGGTTTTCATCTTCTTGAACCAGCCACCAAAACTATCATTGGTGGTGCGCATCGTGCGTTTCAGCGCGTTTGCAGTTTCCATCATGGACTTGCCGCTTGCATCAACGGAAAGGCTGATAGAGCCATTGCCCAGACCGTAGTTTTCATCTGCCAGCTGAGAACCGATGGCCTTTACCGCATCAGACACGGACTGAATGGCGTTCACCGCAAGATCTTTGGTGGCTAAGACGCCGTTCACAAGACCTTCTATGAGGTAGACACCGTAGCCCTTAAAAACTTTGGAAGGGGAGTGGATGCCAAGTTCAGTCTGTGCTTCTTCTTGGATTCCGTCCGTTACAACCTTGATAGCATCATCTGCAACGTTCTTTTTGCCAACGATGCCTTTTGCGATGCCATCTATGATGTTTTTGCCAACGCTAACAGGATTGAACTTCGAGATTTTTTCAATCAGGGTTCCGAACCACTTCACGGCTTCTTTAATTCCGTTGATAACGTCAGCAATCAGAAGAATAAACTTTTCAGCGAAGTTACCATTTGCCGCAATTGCCAACCGGTCAGCTTCATCAACGCCACTTGTAATCCAACCAACAAAAACGCCTATATTGTGGATTGTTTGGGCAATGCCCATCACAAAGTTTTCAATGAAGTTGCCATTCATCTGCAAATCCAAGCGGTCGGTTTCGGAAACTCCGTTTTTAATCCAACCAACAAAGATTGCAATATCGTTAATGATGTTACCAATCGCGGTAACGGCAGCAGCCGCAAAGTTTGCAACGCTTTCGCCAATAGACTTGAAGGAATTGAACCAGTCGGTTTCCATTCCAAAGGCAGTTTTCTGATTTTCACTTCCAAGCCCGCGAACGGCTACGGAAATAGCTTCAAATCCTATAACAGCAAGACCCGCAACAGGATGACCGGATACGATCAGTCCGATGCCAGCAAGCGTTGTAACTAAATCCCAAACGTCAAGGTCGAGCTTCTTCACAACTTTTGAAATGGAATCAAACGCGGAAGTGATTCCTTCCTGCCAGCTTTCAGGGAGCAAATTCAGGATAGATTGCCCAAGATTTGAAAGAGATTCTTTCAGGTACTCAATGGATTCTCCGAGTTTCCCATCAGTAAGTGATATGTTCCAACCCTGTTTGAATCCTTCCGCCGCGAGGTAGACAAGCGCCCTTACACGCTCAAGACCTTTTCGGAATTTCTCACTATTCTGATAAAGGCTTACAAACCTTGCAACGATAATACCAACGGCAATCGCAGCTGCCATTATCGGGTTTTTCCAAAGCTTCAAGACTGCTTCAATCAAAGAACCTTCACCTTTGATTTTTTCAAGAGCAGTAAGAACCGAGTTGCTAATTGCCCATGTCGCAAACCCGGCTGCAATTCCAGAGATGAGCGGAAGTAACTTTTCAAGTTTTGCTTTGATTTCATCAACAGAAGAACCAACGTAGTTCTTGAACATATCGTAGCCGGACAAGTCTACATCGCCCAAGAGGTTGCCAGCAGCACCAGCACCAGAGCCGGAACCACCGGAAGAACCGTTGTCCTTCTGGATGACGTTCAGTTCATCAAAGCCCATGATGTAGTTCTTGAATGCCTTTGCAGCTTTGCCGGTCGCTTTGGTGGTATTGTCCATCGCATCCGTGACGCCACCAACAGCATCGCTTGCGCTGCTAAAGTCCGGGAACTCCACCTTGACGCCCATTAACGATGCGATACCGGTCACAAGCTCTTTGACCAGTTCAACAGCTGCGATCAACGGCGGGAGAATGGATTTCAGGGCAGGGTAGAGCAGAGAACCAACGGCGCGAGCCAGACTGTTCAGCTGTGCCTGCAAAATGCGAATCATATTGGCAGGGCTGGACAGAGTGCGGGCGAAGTCTCCCTGTGCATCGGTGGTCTGCTTCATGATGGCAATGTACCGCAGAACAGCCTTATCAGCCTGAGACAGGGTAGAAACGCTCTGCGAATAGCCAAGATTAAGCAGCTCCTGCTGCAACCGTGCGTTAGAAATATCGACACCCAGACGGCGAATCGGTTCAAGTTCGCCGGAGATAGCCGCCTGAATCTTCGTAAAGGATTCCGCAACAGGGATATTCTTCAAGGAAGCGAGGTCGTAGCCAAGCTGCGTCAGGTTCTTGGACAGCACATACGCTTTGTCGCTAGCCAGACCAAACGAAGTGGTCAGGCTCTGAATCGTTGCCATGTTGTTCATGGCTTCGGTTGGGTCAATGCCAAGCAGGGTCTCCATCTTGTTGATGAATGTGCTTGCTTCGCCGGTCAGTCCCTTCATGGATACGCCAAACAGGTTTGCAGCTTCATAATAGCTGTTGAATTTTTCCGCTGCGTTGCCAAGATAGGTTGCAATAGCTTTCAGCGAGACCAGCTTTGCGGCAGACCGCATGAAGTTGTTCATCTGGCTGGAAAGGCTCATGTAGCTTTTCTTCTGCCGTTCGTTGGCGGCAGTCACGCGGTTAGCCTGTGTCACAACTTTGCTCAACTGCGGAGGTAGCTTTGCAAATGCGTTGCCTACTTTGTCAAGCTGAGATGCAAGGGGAGTAAGAGCGGTGGATATCTTCTGGCAAGAATCCGCAAAAGAATCGAGGTCTGCCGCTTTCAGCTTGTCGGTCAGGTCGGGCACAGTACCAATCGCCTTGAACGCGCTACCAAGCGATTTCAAGCCTGAAATGTCCAAAATGGACAGGGGCGCAAGAGCATTCGTCAACTGCGTTATGCTGCCAGACATGGAGTAGAAGTCCACGCCGTTCAGAGCAGATACCGCGTTTGGAATCTTCTTGATAGCGTTTACAACAGAATTAACGCCCCTCACGCCAGCAGTCGTGTTGACAGAAGAGATGCCATTCAGGAAGTTTGTGACCTTATCCAGACCGGAAATGCCAGCAGACGCTTGTTTCAGCGCAGAAATGGAACTAGATAGCTTATCAAGGCTTGTACAGACCTTGCCAACACTGCCTTTTGTCCGCAAATTAGAAATGGCGGTGGCAAGCTTGTCAATGTTAAGCTCTGCACCCTGCGATTCCGCAGAGATTTCTACGGATAAGCTTGTAATATCAACATCAGCCATTGCTACCACCGTCCTTCTGATTCATCATAGAGAACATCGCCCTCTTGATGCGTTCCTGCGCTTCCAGTGCGCGTTGGTATTCGTACTCGTCCTGCTCTTTCTGAGTGAGAGGAATCGGTCTATCCATGTACTTGATGGGGCTAGACCCTTTCTTGCGGAACATATTGCCAACCGTAGAGGAAAGCGCAGATGCTGTGTAGAAACCGTTTCTCCACGCTTCAACATTGGCTCTGCGGGCGCGTAGTTCTTCCGCGTCCCGGTAGACCTTTGCCAGCCAGACGTCATCACGCCAGAATTGGTCATAGGTCATGCCAATGGAAATGTAATAGGCTTCTACATCGTGGAACAGCTTAGACACAGAGAATGGCTCTGTATCGCTGTCCGTTTCTTGAGACTGTGAGGTTACACAATCTCCCACGTTGCGTTTTTTGCGGTCTTGTCCTCTTCATCGGTAGCAATCAGCGCCTTGATAGAATTCGCGTACATCTCCATCAAAGCAGCTATCAGACCTTCCTTGTTCTCGGTGTGCACAAGCATATCGTCAACCAGCTTGCGCTTGATGCCCTTGTTGCGGGCAATGAACGCGCCATAAAACAAAGTGGAAGTGTTCTTGATGGGGTTGATGCCGTTGGAGAACTCGTAAATCTGGAAGCCGTTGCGCTCAGTGGCTTCGGCGCTCTCGCGGGTGAAGGTCAGCTCGTAAGTGTTCTTGCCATCGGGGGAATGAAAGTTGATAACCTTAGCAGCCATAATAAATGCTCTCCTTTATAAATAGGGGCAGAACCAAATCCGTTGTTCAGTTCTGCCCGGTTTGATTGATTCGATTTTTGCGGTTTAGCCGCCGTTAATGGTCAGGCTCTCGCTGAACTTCGGGGTAGAGTGGAAGATGCAATTGATGGTCATTTCCACGACCTCATCAACGCCAAAGCCGGACAGACCGACCTGGTGCATACCCTGCCAAGTGAAGCCGGAACCGTCCTGCATTTTCAGGGCGTAGTACTTGTCCACGTTGCTCTCAGAGGTATCGTCATAGCCAGCAGCCTTGACGGCGGCGTAGTCGGTCTTGTTGTAGTTGGCGGTAAAGGCTTTGGTGTCAGCCTGAACAATGCCAAAAATCTGCTTCTGCATACCATCAGACAGGGTGGTTGCATCCAGAAGGTTCGGGTCGGAGATCAGGTCGGGCACATCCTTGATGTCGCACAGCTTCGTCAGAGTGGTTGCGCTGTCGCCACAATACAGGGTGGTATTCAGACCGGAGATAGCAGTACTCATAGAATGTTTACCTCCTTAGTTTCGGTAAATCATTCCGTCCTCTCCGATTGTTGCCCCGTAGCTGCAATCAATCCGATAGACGGAATTGTTGTACAGCCCATTCAACGGGGCAAACGATTTGCGATAAAATTTAAGCGGTTCAAGAACAGAATCAACAATTCCAACGATGGAACGTGCTTCTTCAATGCGTCCGGTGTTCTTATTGGAGTAGACCCGCACACGCAGGGAAACAGCGGCGTACTTGCTGTGACCAGCAGAATCAATATGTACAGGCAAATTGTTGTTTTCCTCTATCTGCACACACGGAAACCTCTTAACAGGGCGGTCATCAATTTCGCTAGTGACTAAGATACCGGGCACTTGCTTTCGCAGTTCCTTGGCAACAGCCGTGTAGATAGAGTTAAAATAATCAATCAACTATTCCAAACCTCCCTCCACGTTGCTTCGACCTGAGAAGCCATTTCCTCAACAGCTCCCCACATAGCCATAGCTGCATCGTTGCCACTGGTGTAATTCAACTGACCTTTGCCGGGAACGGTATCCACATAGGTTCCGGCATTGCCGGATTCTCCGTAGTAGTACCAGCGCTTGTGCTTGCCGTTTTCTTTGCCGTATGTGCCATGCTCCCCGATGTTATCAGGCAATGGAAGGGGGCCGACTGTTCCAGCAGCGCCCCAGCCCTGATGTGTAACGCCGGTACCAAACTCGATGTGAGCAACCGCTTGCCCCTCCGCTAAGATGGTGCAAGAAGCGCCGTTTTGGACAACTTCGCACCTGACGTCATTCTTACCGGCATATTGAGCGTTAGCAAAACGAATTTTGGCAACAGCAAGACCTTTATCTGCAAGCGCTCTTGCAAACAACTGTGCTTTTTGGTTCAGGGTGGTCTTGTATTTGCGAATATCTTCCTCAGCCTGTTTAAGTCCGGCATCGCTCAACCTCACTTTAATTTTCACTTGCAGCCACCTCTTTCAGCGCATACTTCGTGTCTGTAATATGCTCCGCGACTTTGACTACAATGTAATTGAAGGACTTTGAAACGTCCGTCTGAAACCAGACGCGCGTGCCTTCATAAAGCGGTGTGTTGCGCTTTTTGCTGGACGAGCTGACAACGTAGCTGTAATCCGTGAACGCTCCAAAAGGGTTTGCTTCCGCAGCGCCGGTAGGCGGGCTGACGTTCAGCATCAACTTTGCGGGTTCGCTCCACGATTCGTATGCGGATTCACCAGTCTCGTTTCCCCATTCGTCCACGACAGGCGTTTTCTCGCCAACCGGGTTTGAATACCACAGCGGGCGCTTATCCAGCGGGCTACCATTGAACATCAGCCGATAACACCTACTCTCGGAACCACTTCATTCAGCAGGGACTGTGCCACATCGGAACTTTCCCACACACGAGTAATGCCATTGTTGGTGTAGCTCGTCTGTCCGTTTGCACCGATGTGGTTGTACAGTTCCGCTGCAATGCGTATCTGCAACGACTGATACTGCGAGGGCAACTCGTCCGGTCTGTTACCGAAGGGGTAGCCCTGTGCAAATATCTTGTCTTTGGCGAAATCAAGCAGCAGGTCGAAGAGTGGGTAGTCCTCGTCCGTGATTTCACGGTCAAGTGCCGGGGCGATGTACTGCCCCAGTTTGACTGCCGCTTCGGAATACTGGTCTCCCATGCTGCTTTCCTCCTTTCGCCTTAGTAAGCCTTGATGCAGTACACAGCGTCCATGCGTTCAAAGGACGGCAGGACGATTTCGGAAGCATAGACATTGGCGTTGACCGGGTGAATGGTCAGCTCAGTGGTGATGGCAACGCCAGTGTTCACGATGGACACGGATGCACCGGACTGACCGGACAGCAGGTCGGCCTCTTCAGGAGTTGTGCCGTACCAAGTGCTGCCCAGAGCGCCGGAAGGAGCGACCACCACCATGCCATCAGGCAGATACTTCTCGCTTGCGCTGTACTGGTCTGCCTTGAACATCTTGTCGTACAGATGAATGGTCAGACCGGTTGCAGATTCGATAATCTGCCGTGCTTCAGCATCCAGCAGAACAGCGTTCGCCTTTGCGGTGACGGTCATAAACCGGTTCTTCACCTCGTCCGCAGCAATCATGTTGCGGAAGGTAGCGGTGTTCATGTACACCTCAGTCACGACCTCGCCCACGCTTGCCAAAACAGCATCCTTTGCGGCGTTCAGGTCAGCAATGGGAGTGGCGGTGGCAGCAGACCACTTAGACTTGGCGACACCACTGATATCCTTAAAGTTGGTGGATTTCCAGCCTCCGTCCGGGTCGTAGTTGTAGGTGTAGTTCACGCCGTTTGCCTTGATGGTGATGCCGGGAACGCCACTGGTGGGAGCCAGCAGCTGCCAGATCATACGCTCAGGAACGATGCGTGCGCCAGTGACAAGCTGTGCGATGTCATCGTACAGACGGTTCATCACATCACGGGCATAGGGGTCGTTGCTGTCCAGAACACGCAGGATTTCCTGACGGTCTTTCTCGCCCAGATGGTAGCCCTCACGGAAGAACGGCATCTCGGTCTCATCGAACTTGAAACCCTCACGGGTACGGAACGTAGCCTTTGCGTCAAATGCGCTGGGCATCAGGGAAACGCCAACGCCCTTGTGACCACGCAGCCACTTCAGGTCGAGACCAGCCTTCTTCTTTGCGGGGAACAGCGCGTCAGATGCAAAGGGCATCGCGTTGGTGGGGTCATTCGTCCAATAGGCGGCAATCGCAGCCGGGGCAAAGACTTCCTTAAGATTCAGTGCCATGTTGTTTTACCTCCTATCAAGCGTTCACGCTGATATTGTCGCGGCAGAAGATGCCGGGGACGGCGGTCTTGAGCGCCTTGATTGCGTCAGCGTCAAAGGTGAAGCTGGAACTTGCTGCTGCCTTTTTGGTGTCGATAACGCCACGAATCAGCAGGGAAGCATTGGGGTTCTCTGCCGGGTCAACGTCATACAGTAGGATGCCGTCAGCGTTAATGGTCTTAGAACCAGTCTCGCCAGCAGCAACAGCTTTCTTGCCAGCCAGCGTCATGGGGTAGCCAGCCTTAACCGTAGCAGTTTCGGTCACGGTAAAGGGGATGGCGGTGTAGTCATTGGAAGCAAGGATGGTATCGTTGATTCCGTTGACCGTATTTCGGATAAACTTCATGTTTTCCTCCTTGTTAATGGAAAGCACTCATTGCGTCACTCGATGCCTTAGAAGTATTTGCGTTCTGCTGTGCAAGGCTCTTAGCAAACGCCACGCCCTCACTGTCAGAGCCGCCCTTGCCATCCGCACCCGGAGGTGTGGGCATATCCTTCAGCAGAGAAGCCTTGTATGCGGTGTCGTGGGCAATCATAAACTCCGACTGGAACTTAAACACCTTGTCCATGTCACCGTCAGCCAGTGCAGACGCAGCCTTGCCAGCCAGTTCAGCGTCATAACCCTGTGCAACGAACTTCTCACGGTAAGATGCAAGGGTCTTTTCCTTGACGAGGTTTTCCTTGTCAGCAGTCAGGGCTTCAATCTGCTTCTGCATCTCTGCCAGTTTGTCAGCCTGTTCCTGTGCGGCATTCTCATCATCGGTACGCCTTGCCTTGAGCTGCTTCTTGTACTCAGCAGCTTCGCCGTTGGCTTTTGTCACGGCGTTACGCAGCTTCTCAACCTCTGCGTTAGGGTCTGCAACCTTTTCAAGCGCAGAAATGATTTCATCGGCGGTCATGCCCTCTTTGTAGGCATCACCAAGCAACACATTGAGTTTCATATCGTTAATTTCCTCCTGCGTTTTTTTACCGTTGCTTCCCTGCAACGCTGCGAAATTTGTATCCCGGCTTCCCTGCCGGAATATGCAAAGGCAAGAGCCTTTACTTCCATTCATCAACGATTTCCCAGTCGTCACACGCCATATTTTCCATGGTGTACAAAATGTCTTCTGAATCAGCAAGATTTACAATCTTGCCATCGTAGCAGTGCATCTCGACATAAGGTTTCTCAGAATCTTTAGACCCCAAGCACCAATAACCAATCCAATGATGACGCTTAATTTTGCGCCCTCGTTTAAGAGCAAACAAAGCACTTGCAAAATTCATTTTTCTCCTCCGTTCTTTGCGTCAGCCTGTTCATTGACCATATTGTTGGTGTCAACAATATGGTCTGCCATTTGTTTCTGTGGCTTCGGTGCCTTCCCATCCTCGCCCAGCTTGCCAGCGGCAATCAGGAAGGGCTTGCTCATTTCGTAAGCAGCCTGCGGGTCGGGGAACAGACCGGGCGTAGTGAACGCCAACTGCGGGTCAATGGTCTGCTGCAACATCTGTGCAAAAATCTGAACCTTGCTCTGCTGGTTGTCATACTGACGACGCGGCAGTTTGATGTTGATGTCACTTGCCATCAGCTTAGAACCAGCCGTATCACGCAGGATTTTCAGCATTACAGACAGGCTTTGGCGTTCAGCAAACTTGAACATATTTTCGTACTGCTGCGCCCTTGCTTCGGTGTGATTCCATCCGTTGCGGACGATAACTGCGCCCACGTTGTCGGATGTTGAGTTCTCGCTGCCAGTAGCACTAGGCATAGCAGTCAGACTGCGATACACGTTCAACATGGAATCAAGCAGGGTCTGGCTCTGCTGCTGGTCAAGCTCGTTTGCAATCTGCGAAACAGAAGCGGGCAGACCAGCGGTGGATTTCAGGCACATTGCGCCCAATTCCTTCACCTTGTTCAACGCATTCTCGTCAACAAGGCAGTTGGTAAACACCATAATGGACTGGATGAACTGCGCCACACCGTCCAAACGGTTGCTTTCAAGATCGTTGATGGCATCCAGCACAGGGATAGCCGGTTCAAACAAGCCCATACGCTCCGGGTTCAGCTTGTATTCGACCATCGGCAGCATTCCAAGAGAGTGGTTCTCCGTTTTCGTAACCTTGCCGTTGTCGATTTCAAAGTACTGGTTCGGCGTATACACGCAAATCAAGTCGTTCAGGTCGTTCTGATAATTGCGTGGAATGTGCAGCACGTTGGCAATGGGCTTGTGTCCGATGCCGGAGTTGTAAATCACATACGCCATGTCCGGGTCAGGAACGTCCACCAACAAGGGCGTTTCGTCCGGGTAGTTGCCGTTGTACCCCTTGTCAGGAAGAACAATGCGGTATCCCTGTCCACATTCCAACATCCACTGCCAGAGCCGCCGATCAAGCGCGTCCTTTCCCTCATACTGCAAGGCGTTGGACAGGCGGGCGATTTCTTCACCGTCGCCAGTTGCCGTTTCAGACCGCACATAAGAGCAGGGAGTGCCGCTCATGTACCCTGTGTAGAAGCCTACGCACTCGTTGGCATGGTTCTCCACAATTCGGTTGGTGATTTCAGCGTGGTACTCCTTCGTGCGGCGGAGGACAGGCTGGTTACCCAAGTAGTAGTTGTGCAGAAAACGAATCTCGTTCTTGTTCAGCAGGTGAATAGGATCTGCCTTGCCCATGACCACTTTCAGCACGTTTGCCCGATTGATTTCCGTCTCCGGCGTTTCAATCGGTCTGCGTCCGGTCAGTGGATTATTCAAAAAGCCGTCAACAGCTATCTGATACTCAGCCATGCGTTCCTCCTTTCCGGCAAAATAAAAAGCGCAGCAAGACAAACCTGTTAAGGTCTATCTCACTGCGCTTACAACTGCGCTTCAAAAGCTATTCAGTTTTTAAACTTTGGTACGGAGACCCATGTATCTTTTGGAAGGTTGGAATCTCCAATTGTAATCCAATGGCAAAGAGGGCACAGAAGGGAGAACTTGCCTTCTACTTCACCAAGATAACGTCCGCAATCACACGGATTGCCGTTTGCGTCTTTTCGAGGACGCTTGCATCTGACTTTTGCTACCATCTGTGCTCCTTTCGTTGGATTTCTGGAAACAGGCTGTTGAGCACAGACCTGTCAGAAGCTACTGGGAAACTGTTCGCACTTCCAGCCGTGCTATTCTTCGCCCGAAGAAAACCATTGCAGCCTTTACATTCAGTTGTCGGACAGACGTAAAACGGGTAAGCTGCAATTTTGGTGCTGCATAATGGATTTGAACCAATGTATGTCCGGTTATGAGCCGGATGCTCTAGCCTGACTGAGCTAATGCAACATAGAAACCCGGCTTGATTGGTTAACCGCTGCTCTTTGCAATGTCATGCCTAAACATTACATCGAGAGCCGGGAATAGCGATGGAGGTTTTGGAGAATAAAGCCATGCAAAGCTAGGTAGTTGGTTGTGCTGCGTAACGGAATCGAACCGTTGCTTGCCAGCCGTGGGGGAGACAGACTGGCATTCCCCAATCAATCGGAAACGCAACATATAAAGCCCGGTGAAGGCGAAAGAGTGAGAAAACCTCCACCGGTGAAAGGAGGAATATGCTTGTTGACACGCACGCGAGTAAAATGACAAAACCCCGCGTGCAAGATATTCCTTAAGGAAAGTTGCAAAACTTCCTGCGTACATTATAAGCCTTGTCAAGTAGTGAAATCAAATAAATAGACCCAGCGAACACAATATATTGTGTTTTTAATCAAAATGGCCTCTTGACAGGCTCAATTTTACTGATTCCGTTATACAATTCATCGGCAAGCTGTGCCAGACTGTCCGGTGCATCATCGTGCGGAACTTTGCCAAGCTGCGTGAACATCGTCACCTGTTCCATGAATGCCTTGTACTCTTTCGACTGGTGCTTTTCGTCAAGGAAATAGAACCGCTTGATGTCCGGCGCATACTGGATGATTCTTGACAGCTTGCTTTGACCACTAGGCGCACGTTGGCTGCGAACAGAGCAGTGATACCCCTGCTGCCGGAGCTGGCTGTCCACCACGTCACAGTATTCATCACCGCCGTTGTTGGCTTCTCCACGCACCACGTTGATTTTGTGCTGGATGATTTTGCCCACGACTTCCGGTCTGGTCACGGTCTTATCGCCGTTATTGAACACAAGGTCAGGAATGAATACGGCATCACCGTACACATAGGCGATAGGGCAGGCTGTAAAGTCACCGCCGCCCCATGCAATATCCATGACCATGAGCTTGCGATCAGGCTCACCGTCAGGCAGAACGCCATTGAAATACCGCAGTTCATCGGCAGGGAACAACAGGCCTTCACGCACATAGGGCTTGCCCATGTACTTTGCCCACCATGTTGCATCATCAATGCTGGCTTTCATATCGGCATAGTAGGCATCGTCAAAGCCAACGCCATAGTCATAATTGAAGTTGCTGTGTCCGTTCTCATCCACCGCAGGAATCACCCGGAATCTGTACTTCGGGTTGTCTGCATACTGGTTCTGGATGCGCCCCAGAGGGTCAAGCACGTTCCAGCGTGTACCGACCATCAGCTCTAATGCGCCTTGCTTTTTGCGGTCTTTCAACTGGTTTAGGTAGGCATCGTACTTATTGTTCAGACGCTCAACATTCAGGCTCTCCTCCAAGTCCTCAATCAAGTCATCGCTGTACAGAACGCCGCCCTCACCGATTTCAACAGCACCAGTCAGCGTACCGCCAATTGAGCGGCAAGTTAGGGTGGGGAAGCGTTTCTTTCGGTTCAAATCAACGCTTTCATCCTTTGCGCTTTTGTCCACAAGCTGAACGTCAGGGAAGATTTTGCCCCAGTTGTAGGTCACAGGGTCAGTGATGATGGACAGCACTTCGCCGTAGAAGCCATTGGTCAGTTTGTCAGAATGCCCGCTCATAACCGATGCAACGTCAGGGCGGTTGCCCATCAGCCATGTGATGAAAAAGATGCACAAGGTGCTGTTATGAGTAGGAATCAAGCGCTTTCCAGCGCAGTACACACCACCTTCGACCTGAATGCAGTTGCCCTGCTTCGGTTGGATGCGCTCAAAACCGCAGAACGCAACACGGCGAGGTTTAGAGAACGATTTCATCTGTTTACGAGGAACAACGCAAGGGATAGGGCAAGTTGGATTAAAATCAATCCGATAAACAGTTTTTCTCCCATGAACACCACTAGAAGAAACGCGAGGGGCATAACTGGTTACAGAGCAACGCCAACCGAATGTTGAAACAAGCGTAGTGAAATCATCGCGGAGCTGCGGTTCTGTTGTAGAAAAAGAATATCTATTTTCGCCTTTTTTTAGCATTCCATCTGTATCAAGCAAACCAGCCAACAGTTCCATGCGCTGTGCAATGCTAGCGGTAAAGTATTCTTCAGGGATATGCTTCACACAACGAGTAGAGCGATAGCACATATCAATCTTTTTTAGGTCGGCACGAAGCCCATCAAAATGAAAATATTCTACCCCTGTTGTCTTATGGACGTAATAATTCCCGATGGCATATCCGTCGTTGACAATTCTTTCGATAATACATCTGTCCTGTTTTGATTCGCAAATCAAGGGCTTTTGATTTGTTCCATCGCCAAGCCATGCGCCCAGTGTGTATGGCTCAACGGGTAGCTTTTTATATTCTCCCTCAACAAAATTGCAAACAGGGGAATAATAGAAATATCTATGACCGCGATGTCCCGGTTCCCCCAATTCAAAGTCATTCATCATCTGCTTTGTTTCAAGCACTTTGAATCCATTAGAATGTTTGCTGTAAACAGGCCACTCGTGGTTTTCATGGCAGTCAATGTATGTGCCGTCAGAGAAATGGCAGCGGATATTTGCATAATTCTTCGGAGATACTGCCAGCACCTTCACAAACTGGCCTTTAGGGCTGATAACTTCATCACCGACTTGTAAATCGCCGTGATTCTTCCAGCCGTTTCGTGTAAGAATTGGCGTATCATCACTCAAAAGCTTGCCGACGCGAGCAGGTAGACTAACTCCCAAGAAGTCAATCCGCTTATAAAACAAGTCCTCTAGGTCATCCGCCAGCACTTTCAGAACCCTGCGTCTCGGCTGATAGAACTTCTTTTCCGGCGCACGATTCCATTCAAGGTAGATGCAATAGCTGTCAAACACATCTTTTGCTTCAAACAGGTACGTCCGGCCGATAATGTCATAGACCTTCGCCACGTCCTCGCCAGTTTTCATCTTGCCCATCATAGCTGCACAGACAGAGCGCAGCTCACCAGAGTATTTGTAGGCATCGAACCGCTTGTCTTGCGGCAAAGCGTCTCTCAGGTTCACCACCGCCTGAAACCAGTCCTCATAGACCTGTGCTTCGGTCGGATTCTGCTTTGCATACGCTTTGATACTGTCGATGATGGCGATACACTGCTTTGGCTGCATAAAAAATAGGCACCCCCTACCTGAAAATGTAAAGAGTGCCTACAACTGCACAAAAATCAAATATTCGGTTTTATTTTAGGTTGCGAACAATGCCAAAGGTTCGCTTCAATCCAGACCCGATGGTTTTCTTCACATACCGCTTATACCACGAACATCTGTGACCCTTTCGGCATCTATAATCGCAATAGCGGCATTCACCTGTTGTCCTGCGCTTGTAAATTCCTTTCTTCATAGATTCACCTATTCTGTTCAGCAATCCGATACCATGTCTGGCGGGTCACACCAAGCTGTTTGGCAGCGTCATTCTTTGTATAATGTCGGCTCACGTTTGCCATCACAACCAATTTTCATAATGTAATCAAGATATTGTTTTACCATCGTGCTATCTTCGCAAATGCTGGCATACATAGCCAACTGGATATTCTGCCCTAAGTTTGATTCAGTTGGTTTAATGGTCAATCCTTCATTTTCAAAAATCAGAATGGAGTTTGCTAATTTGCATCCTTCAACAAAAGCAAACAATTCTTCGTATTTCACAAAATCAAAAATTGAACGCAGCTTTGTTGTTCCATCTTGAACAATCAAATTACCGCCATGAATATTTTCTAGCTTTTCAGTTAAATCCATCTTTTGTTTCTTACTCATATTGATGTTCCTCCAAAAGAATGGTATACTATGGTTGCACCATTCTTTTTCCTGTTTTGGTTGGTTTGGTGTACTCTTAGCGGTGGCTTGTGGTTGGGCTACCGCTATTTTTATTTGCGTATCTTTCGACACGCTCATACCAAGTGGATTTCCCGATGCCAAGCTGCTTGCAGCACTCTTTTACGGTAATTTTGCCTTTTTGCTGTTGCTCTAATAGGCTTTCAAACTGCTGCTCGTCAACTTGCTTTTCCTGTCTGCCAAAGCTACGGCCTGTTCTGGCCGACACTCTCTTGCCATCAACAATAGGCATGGCAGCTATGCCCTCTGCCTGACGTTGCTTGGTTTTCTTGCGTTCCTGTTCAGCTACTGCGCCCAAAACCTCAATAAGGATGTTGTTTACCATTTCCAGCACCCACGTCTGGTCTTGGAAGTCAATAAGCGTGGTCGGAATGTCGAGAATGCGAACAATCACGCCTTTTTCTTTGAACCACTGAAGTTCTCGCTTCATCTCGTCTTTGTCACGCCCGAATCGGTCAAATTCCTTAACAATGACCTCATCCCCAGCCTTGACAGTCTCTTTCAATCGTTTATATTGCGGACGATCAAAGCTGCTGCCCGTCATTTTATCACAAAATACATTCTCGTCCGGGATGTCAAACCGATCTCGTGCGATTTTAAGCTGTCTCGCAAGATTTTGCTCTTTGCTCGACACTCTCGCTAAGAAATAACGCATTGCAATCACCCGTTACTTGTCAATTTTGATTTTATAGGAATATTCATCCAGTTCCTTCGTTGTTTTTGGTCTAAGAATGACTTCGTAATCCAGTGCTTCTGCAAATTCGCATAATTTTTTTACAGACATATTGTTGCCCTTCAAACGTTCTCCAACGCCAGAAGCAGACTTGTAACCCATATCGTTAGCAAGAACTTCCATCGTTTTAGGAGGGCGGCTCTTAATCATAATGTCTTTAATGATTTCGGTGACAGTCATTTTAATTTCCCCTTTCTTATAACGGCTCTTTTTCTGTATCCATGTTACCATGTTTTCATGGAAATGTCAAGCGTTTGTTTTTATATATTATATAAATATACTCTAGTATGTATTTATACATACTAGAGTAGTATAAGGGTGTTTACTTAGTTAATCAAAATCAGGTAGAAAATTTTCTATAATAAGGAGTAATTCTTCCAAACTTCATTTCCGTAAAACTTTGGGTCTTGACAAGCATATTTTCACGCTTTATACTTGTTCCAGCGAAAGCGAGGTGATAGGCTTGGCAAGACGAGCAGAAACCTCGGAACGTGATAAGCTGCGCATGATAAGTACCCGGCTCACAGAGAGCCAGATCGCAAGCATGGAGAGCAGCGCAAAGGCATTGGGCATCTCAAAGGTTGATGTTATCCGCATGGGTATCGAGTGGGTAGCATCCTACGTTGAGAACATCAAGGCATAAAAAATAAGCTACCAGTTCCCACCTACCACAGCAGAACTGATAGCTTATCCACATCACGAAACGAGAACCTGCAACCACCAAGGGGGCAGTCTCCCTTTTCGGAATCTATTATACCAAAAAGGGCTGCTCTCCGCAAGAGTTAGGAGCAAAAAACATGAAATTTCCAACGAAAACCGAAGAATTTCTGAAAACCCTCGCCCACGGCAAAGAGCCGACCAGCGAGGACAGGGAGTACGCAGAAGCGCTGGGCAAGCTGTCCGAACTGAACTATCGGGCAGGGTACGAAGCGGGAGCAGCCAAAAATAAGGTCTAAGTTTTGTGCAAATCTACAAACTTTTAGATTTTGTACAGATACCAGTACTACATTAAGCGTTTGCGTAATTGACAAGCCACAACATATTGCGTATACTGGTTGCACCCACATGAAGGGAGGTGAGTTTATGTACAGTCCTTATCTCGAACGCCACAATCACACGTTCACTGTTGCGCTAACCGAACGGCAGTTCCAGTGGCTGAAAGCCTATTGCACCGAACACAAGGTCGCGCAGGCCGCAGCCATCCGTGACACGTTCTTTGAGGTGCATCCAATCCCGGAGACCAATGAAAACGAAAAATGATACGCTCGCTAAAGTTTGGCGACAGCAGCGAACGTATCATCAAAACCACTGGAACAAGCTGTTCCAGCCTTATTATAGCAGGAATTGGCTTGTTCCGCAAGAACCATAGGAGTTTTTATGGAACAAAAGGTTAAATATGCTATCAATCTTATCAGCGAGAACGGACAGGTTGTCGTGTCCAGCCGTGAAGTAGCAGAACACTTCGGCAAGGAACACAAGAACGTTATCCAGTCCATTGAAAATCTGGCGGCTGAAAATTCAGCCACCAAATCCATGTTCTACGAAACCACGTTTGAAAATCGTGGTAAACAGTATCCGATGTACCTTATGAACCGGGATGGGTTCAGTTTACTCACGTTTGGCTTTACTGGTAAGGAAGCCCTTGAATGGAAACTTAAGTACATTGACGCTTTCAATCAGATGGAAAAGAAACTCACCAATCCCGAACCTGAATCCACGGAAATGCTGTTGAGCCGCGCTCTGATTGCTGCCAACAGTGTTATTGACACGGAGCGCAAGAAAGTAAAGGCTCTGGAAGCAGAAAACGCCAAGATGAAGCCTGATTCCGACTACGCAAAGGCGATGCTACTTTCCGATGAAAGCCTGACTACCACGCAGATTGCTATGAACTACGGAATGAGCGCACGAAAGCTGAACCAGATTCTTAGAGGGCTTGGCATCCAACATACTGTGAACAAACAGTGGATTCCTTACCAGAAGTATCTTGGCAACGGATACGTTGTCGGGCATCCGATCGAGTTGCCGAACGGCAAGACGAAAGAGATCACCCGCTGGACGAGAGCCGGTCAGAAGTTCATTTATAGCAAGCTTAAAGAAGCGGGCTATCTGCCTGTTGGCGAGCAAATCAGAATGGAGACGTGCTGATGGACTACTCGGAAGAAATGTTTCGGCTACAAGCTGAGAACGAAGAGCACAAAGCCGTTTTAGAAAAAAGCCATGAAATCCTTAATCAGGCATTAGAAATCATCATGCCAGAGGATAAGCGGTCAAGAGAAGTTGTAAGTGTAGCGCTAGCAACGTCCGTACAACATTTTTGCGAGGACAGCTATTCCATGGGATACAATGATTGTTTGCTTGACATTCTCAGGGAAAAGGAAGAAGTCAGCGCTCCTATCATGTTTCCAACACTTAAATCGTAAATAGCCCATAAGAAAAGCCAGTGGTTAGAGAACATCTAGCCGCTGGCTTTTTTGTTTAGATTAACCCGCTGCGAACGAAGCGGAAAGCATAAATTCAAGGTAAGCGAAGATAATAAGCATGACAACTATAAACACAACTTTGCCAGCACTTATATATTTTCTGTTTTTGCCGCCACATTCAGGACAGGTCTTAGCCGTTTTGGAAATCATGTGACCGCAGTGTTCGCAAGGAATCAAATCGCTCTTAGGCGTTTTGTTTTCCATTATATTCTCCTTATTCATCCACAAGGTCTGCGTACTTGACTTCGATGCGGGGCAGTTCATCGGTAGTGCTGGTCAACGCTCTGGTGATTTTTTCAAGCCCGGTGAACTCACCGTAGACGTTGATAATGTCATCTTCCAGAATCTTCACAGCATCGCCACCACGCTTATCCAGCATATAATACTCGTCATCGGCATAGAAGCCGTATCCGCTGTTGTCCGTGTAGGTTCTCCATGCTTTTTCGCTACCGGAGAAGTTTGCGTCAATAATCTGAGAGACCTTTACCTTGACCACAACCTTAGTGCCTTCATACTTTTCAGGATAACGGCACAGTTCCTTATAGTCTACAGTCTGACACTCGGTCTTGTAATCCTCTTCGCTGATTTCCGGCACAGACGCAACAGAAGAAGCGGTGGATGCACTTGCCTTAGTGGTGCTGCTGCTTGCAGAGCCGTCAGAACTGCTGCTAGAGCCGCCAATGGCAGACAGAACAATCAATACGATAATAGCGATGAACCACCAGCGTTTGTAAATGGGCGGTTTATTCTTACCGCCGCACTGAGGGCAGACCTTTGCACTTGCGGCAATCTCTGCGCCACAGTGCTTGCACGTTGTCATTTTACTTTTAGCCATTGTAGATTCCTCCCTTTCAAGGCTTCTAAGGCAAGTATAGCACAGAACACAGACCCTTTGTAGGGGTCTTTTTATTTTTGCGGCGGAATTTTTGAGATTGGCAATGGGGGTGGGGTGATTTTGAGCAGAAAAGAGGGGGTGGTAGGTAGAGAAAACGCCTTTTTTGAATTTTTTCAACGCGAGGCCTGTCTCTTATACACATCTCCGAGCCCACGAGACGGAGCTACATCTCGT
>ENA-OXEG01000094-OXEG01000094.1-human-gut-metagenome-genome-assembly--contig:-NODE-94-length-62581-cov-52.027668_pt1 | contig 62581 bp, 74 predicted proteins | sample MGYA00249355_ERZ652243 | MGnify/ENA primary metagenome ERZ652243 (study PRJEB26925, sample SAMN05826944) | human gut metagenome | biome: ENVO:2100002; feature: ENVO:00000062; material: ENVO:00002003... | reverse complement strand
CGCCGCTGGCCGTGACCGATACGCTGGCCGTCGGTTCGGGTTTCGGCTATTATTCGCTGTCGAGCATCTTTATCGCCGATTTCCGGGGCGCGGAGCTGGGAACCGTCGCTCTGCTATGCAACGTCATGCGCGAGATCTTCACGCTGCTGGCCGCGCCGCTGGTCGCCCGTTGGTGCGGACCGCTGGCGGCCGTCTCGATCGGCGGTGCGACCACCTTCGACACCACGCTGCCCGTCATCACGCAGGCGGCCGGAAAGCCCTATGCCGTGGTTTCGATTTTCCACGGCTGCACGCTCGATTTCAGCGTTCCGTTTCTGGTGACGTTTTTCTGTACGCTGTAATTGTTGGCCGCAATAAAAATTCCCGCGGGTCTCTTGTATCCGGCGGGCGTTTTATTTCCGGATATAGGTCTGCAACGCCGCGACGTATTCGGCGAAGGCGTCGCGTCCCGTGTCGGTGATGCGGCAGACGGTGCAGGGCATCTTGCCCCGGAAGGTCTTTTCGATTTCGATGTAATTCGCTTTCGCCAGCTTGTCCAGCTGTACCGAAAGGTTGCCCGCCGTGGCTCCGGTCTGCTGCCGGATGAAGACGAAATCGGCGCTTTCGACCCCGATGAGGATCGACATCACGGCCAGACGCAGTTCGGAATGCAGCAGGGGGTTGAGTTCTTTAAACACGGTTCCTGCGTTCGTTATAGCGCAGCACGATTCCCGTTCCGAAGAAGAGGATGACGGCTGCCGCAAGGGTGAGTATGAATTGGGAGACGGTCTCTCCTGCTGCTGCGGCCCGGAAAATCCATGCGGCGAGAAATGCCCCCGCAATGCTGATGAAGAGCAGTCCGCCCAGCGATCCGCTCTGGTTTGACCGGTTGGTCTCGCTGCGGCGGAACAGTTCGCCCGTGACGCCCGCCGCAATGGCTGCGCCCATGGTCAGCAGTCCCATGACGGGCAGCTGCAGTCCGTCGCCCGCGGCTACGTATCCCGCAGTGTAGAGACATACGCCGAGCGCATAGGCCCAGACGTTCATCAGTGTCCGGTCGTTGGCCGTGACCGTGCGGTGACTTCTGTAATGGAAATAGAGTGCGGCCAGCCCGGCGACCGTCCCGGCGAGGACCAGCATCAGCGTCAAATCCCGGCCCGTCGTCCGCCGGACGACGTAATCCGCCGTTGTGACGGCCAGCGCCAGCGCTCCTGCGCCGAAGAAAAGCGTGCTCCGCACGAAACTCAGTTTGCGTCGCTGCGCTTCGAGCGAGCGGGCGATCAGCTCCATCGCCTCTTTTTCGGACATTTTCCGTTCTTCCATACGGCTATTGTTTCGGATGATTCGACTTGTAGTTGAGGATATGTCCCGGCACGATCATCATTGCGACGAATCCGGCGATAAAGAGCGCCGGCACCCAATAACCGGTCGCGGCGAGCGATACGGGGGCGAGGATGATCGCCGCGGCCCCGCCGACGGCGGCCGGGACGAAGCGGATGACGAGCCCCGTGATGGCTGTTCCCATGCCCATCATCAGCAGGATGACGAAGAGGATCGGGACCGGCATGTCGCCGAATACCGAGAGCAGGCTGACGAACCACGCCGTGAGACCCATTACCAGCCATACCTGACCGATTACGCGGTCGATGAAGGTATAGACCCTGCCGCCGTCCGCCTTGGGCATCGTCAGCAGACTCAGCGCGGTTCCGAACACGGGCAGCAGCAGCCATAGGTAGTACCAGTTCCGGCCCGGAAAGAGTGCATAGGCGGCCCATACGGCGAGTGTCGTGACGACGGTCGCATAGCCCCATATCAGGAACGGCCGCCCGGCGTTGCGGACCATGCGGCTGCGGGTGTTGTCGATCATGCGGCCGACGAGTGCGATGTTTTCGGCGGCGTCCAGCGGCCTGTCCGTCACTGCGCTGTCCGTCACTGCGCTGCCCGTTGCCGCGCCATCTGCCGCAGTGTTATCCGTTGCCGCGCCGCCCTCCGCAGTGCCGTTTTCGGTCGCTGCGCCGTCTTCCTCCGTACTGCCGTCTTCCTCTGCTGCGCCGTCTTTCGTCGCCTTGCCGGGCCGCGGTCCGGCCGCTTGTCTCACGTCGCTGCGGGAGTGTCTGTACCGGTAATTGAGGATATGCCCCGGAATAATCGTCATCAGGACGAAGGCTGCCAGAAACAGTCCGGCGTGCCAGTTTCCGGTGACGACGAGCGAGACCGACGCCAGCACGATTCCGGCGATGCCGCCCGCCACGCCGGGCTTGAAGCCGATGATCAGGTTGTTGATGGTCGTGCCCAGACCGATCATCAGCAATACGGTGAATGCGACCGGAAACCGGACGACGAAACAGATCGCCAGCGTGCTTATCAGCAGAGTGGCGGGGCCTATTACGCTCCAGATGAGATCGAGTACGCGGTCTACGTAGGTGTGCACCGAGCCTTCGGTCGCCTTGGGGCGCGTGAAGTACATCAGCGCGCCGCCCAAGAGGGGTAGCATGAACCAAAGGTAGTTCCAGCGTATGTCTCCGGTGCAGGACACTGCGGCCCATACGGCGATCAATGTCGCGGCGGTCGCATAGCCCCACGCCAGAAACGGCCGTCCGGCGTTGCGGACCATGCGGCTGCGGGTATTTTCGATCATCCGCCCGATGAGTGCCAAACTCTCGGCGGCATCCAGCTTTCTGTCTTCCATGTCTGTCGGATTTCGGGGTTAAAGTTACGAATTTGTTCCGGGTGTTCTTCGCTTTTCACCGGATGTCTGCGCGTCTTCTGCGGCGTTTCTGCCGTATGCGGGGCGGCGGTTTATTCCGCGGCAGGGTAGCGGAGGCGTATCGTCACGGCGTTCCGCTCTGCGGGCAGGGCGCACTTTTTCGCGGCATAGCCTTCGGCCGGGCCGCGTTCGCCCGTCTTCATTTTGTAGTCGCCGTCCTCGTCGTGGAGGAGCGATACCTCGGCCGTTTCGGCGTCGATGCCTTCGAGCGTTACCACGACTTCGCCCCTCTTGGCGGGCGACATGCCGTATACGGGCTGTTCATGTCCGGCGACTTTCGCCATCGCCAGAACATTGCCTTTGTCGCTGCGGATGTCCGTTACGGTGATTTCAAGGGTTTTGGCCGCGGCGGCAACGGATGCCAGCGCAAAAATGACGGTCAGGACGAGTTTCCATGCTTTCATGGTTGCGGAGGTTTTAGCGGTAATTGTTTTCGTCGTCGCAGTCGGTGAGATACCAGACCAGCGACAGCACCAGATTCAGCCCCCATCCTGCTGCGACCCATGCCACCCACCAGTAATGGGGCGAGGTCTGCCAGTTGACGAAGGCGAGGAATGCGCAGACTACGAGGTAGGTGGTGATGCGGCGTGCGAACCAGCGGCCGAAAAGGCGGCGTTTGTCCGGGGAGGTGTTCGTGAGTTCCATGCTGTTCGGTTTTTTAAGATTCTTTTATTGTGCCATAAATATATTGCGAATAAATTTAATCTCTCAAAAATAGCATATATAATGACTTGAAATTCAGTGTATTGAAAATTTTATAGTTTTAATTGAGGAACAAATAAGAAACAAAATTGCTAATTAAAGGCATTTCCCGATTTTTTGTTTTCACTCTGTTTCTTTCCTTGCACTTGCTTATAATCGGGACTTCTTGAACCAGCTTCCTTCCAGAATTTTTTTCCTCGTCCGACGGTTGTATTTGAACTTCCAAGAACCATTGCAGCCAAAAGAAAAGCAAGCCTTCTTTAATTCATACAAAGATAAGGAAAAACTTATAGGCAGGCAAATTTGTCTGCCTAAATATAGTTTACTTTGATTTAGCATATATATAAGCTAATGGACTAAACTAAACCTTTTCCCGAACTTCGTAAAACGCTCTGGTCCCATTGTACAGCCAAAAGAAAAAAATATTCCACGGCATATTTTTCTTTTCGCTGCAACTCCCTTTTTATAAACCATCAACCTTTTACACGAGATCTTCTCTTCCCTGTATTCGTACATCCGCTTTCGGGCTGCTGATATGAATTGTGTCGCAAAGGTACTTGACATGTCTTTCTTGTATGCAAGGTCAAAGCCTGACGGTTCACGACAAAATCTCCACGCTCCGCTTTGCGGAGGTAGTATTTGGTTGTGAAACCCTGCATAAAGAGTCATGTCACCTTTTGAGGCGACATAATTAAATCAAGCCCGAAAGTAGCTGATGCTACAAGAGGGAAAAAAGAAAACTCAAAATTTAAGATTATGGCGAACTATGCAACAAACATTTTTCACGCAAGTACGGAAAACAAGCAAGACCTCGATAAAATAGAGGCATTTCTGGACGATAATTTCAACGGCTTTGTCAATCGGTATAGCGATATAGTAGATGCCGAATTTTCTTCCCGTTGGGAATACCCGGAAAAAGAAATCGACGAACTGGTAGCTTCTTTGGAAGCCAAAGATAAAATCTATATCCGCATACTGACATACGAGTTAGAGGACGAATACGTGAGCTTTCGGATATTCTCGCAAGGCAAGTGGGACATTAAGCTGTAACCTAAAAACGCATTTACTATGTACGAATACGAAGAAGACAGCGATATTATCGGTTTGTCCTGCACACTGCTCAATCCGTACAAAGGTTACACGGAAGGTACAATCGTGGGCGACTATGGCAACACCATAGTTGTCCGGCTTGAAAGCGGCAAGGAAATTTCAGAATATCGTGATGAAGTGATTATCCATGATTAAACGATAGCAAACATATGACACAGATAGCAACAAAATTTGTCCAATGGGACATTCCCGAACTGGCGACATTACAGGATAGCAAGGTTTACAAATTGCGGGTACACCTGAACAATGGAGGCAAGTTAAACCGGGAAGAAAAAAACTGGATTACTCGTAACGTGTGGAAAAGTATCTATTTCAAACGTGGAATTGCCTTGAGCGGTTATCACTTTGACTTTTCCGATGTCCTCAAACGGTATTTCGTAAAACAGCATGGAAGCATTCACGAGTATTATGCGATTGACAAAACTGCGTTACGCTCGATACTGTACGGCAGAATCGAGGATATTGTAGAAGTAAACAATTAAAAACAAGGATATGGGAAAATACAAATTTTATCAAGACTGTAAGGTTACAAGTTGGGAACGAGACCATTTCAGTGTGGAAGCGGACAGTTACGAAGAAGCCGTTGCTCTTGTCCGCTCATGGAACTGTGAGGACGTATCGAACATCATCGACAGCCGTCTCTGCTATGAGGAGTGGGAAGCATTGCACGATACTTCAGAGCGTTTGTATCCCGAAGAAAACGACGGGTATCCGACAATGGAAATTTTCGACCAACACGGAGAAACAATAATGAGTAATGTACCCGAAACACCCCAATTAAATTAAAAGAGCCACGAATTATGAACGTAACAATCGAACACGTATTTTGCCGCTATTGCGATGAAGCGGAAGAAATCTATTTCCGAATCATGAACACGATTCTTTTTGCAACTGACGAAACCGAACTTCGTGCAAGTATGGAACGTTTGAAGAACGAGACCTCACTCGATGAGTATTTTATATTCGGATACGGAGCACACCATATCTGGATAAACCAACGGCGACCGAGTGATAAAAACAGAATTTTCAAACATCGGATTATGGTAGCCCATTTCTGACGGGAACGGACAAGAGACCTCCGATGTACTTTTGCGGGCTAAACCGGAACTGCCAGTTTTAGCCCGTTTCTTTTTCTCTCGGCAGACATGCCGGCGCAATATCTTTTTTATCCTCACAATCAAAATTCTTATACAGCCCGGAATATCCATTTATATTTTTCTTTTCGCTGCAACCCTTTTATATAAACTATCGGACCTTTTGCAAGAGACCTTCTCTTCCCTGTGTTCGCACATCGCTTTCGGGCTGCCTGATATGAATTGTGTCGCAAAGGTACTTGTCATGTCATTCTTGTATGCAAGGTCAAAGCCTGACGGTTCACGACAAAATCTCCACCTTTCGCTCCGCACGGGTAGTATTTAATCGTGAAACCTTGCATAAAGAGCCATGACACCTTTCGAGGCGACATAATTAAATCAAGCCCGAAAGTAGCTGGTGCTACAAGAGGGGAAAAAAGAAAACTTAAAATTTTATAGGTTATGGCAAACAATGTAACAAATTCAAATGGACGAGTAACGGTAGACGAAGTAATACACAGAGATTCAGTTTTCAGATACCAATTATTAGGACGCTTACAGTCAGATTGTGAGTATTACCTTAATTACGGTAACAGACACCCCAAATCTTTATGGGCTGGCGACGAAAAATTGCAAATTGAATTTATGATAAAACTGCATGAAAGTTTCAAAGAGGATGAAAAACCGGAGTGGCTTACGATGGATAAAATTTTGGAATACAGTAAGAGAATGATAGCTCAAGAAGAATAAAATTACTACTAAGGAACAGACTAAAAATGTGATTTTATGGCATGGTTGGCAGTAAATAAAGACGGAACAGAATGGATAATGCCCGGAAAGCCCGTTCGAGGCTGGTGCGGGCATTGGGAGTACTCGGAAGAAGTGTACATCGAGAGCGAGCAAGGGTACGTATCAATCGAGATAGAACTCCCCAAGGGGGCTGTTTACAAACTACTCGGAAAGGAACTGACATGGGATGATGAACCGGTGGAATTGCAGACCGAAACAGAAAGGAGGTAAAAGCAAGCGGGCTGAACGTAGCATCGGTTTCAGCCCGCTTATACCGGCTAAACAGGTACACACCGGCGGGAATCCCTTTTTTATCTCCGTAACTGACATCCGTACCGTTTCCTTCGGAAATAACCTTTTATACCTTTTGGCAAGCCATATCCTTTTGTAGAAAACGTCCATTCGTGCGAAGGGGCGGTTCCTCCGCTTTGTTTCAAGGCAGACTTCAGCTTTTTTCCTTTTCCTCTTCTTTCCCTCATTTCTCTTACCGGATAGAGACAGCGACATCAATACGCCGCATACATCTTTTGTCGGCTCTTCGTTTGGGCTCCCTTTCCACTATGCAGCGTACATGGTTGTATAAACGGTATATCGTTCTTGCCGCTTCAACCCCAAACAACCGATACGCTTTCTTGCCAGATGTTCTTCCCGCCCACCTGCCGGAACGGGAGCGGTCTTGTGTCGGTGGACGGACAGGTCTTTCATGTCTCCGAACCCGCTGCGATTGTTTCGCCTCGACTTTTTCGCGACCGCTTTCTATTTGAAGTCTCCATATCGTTTTTCGTTGCAAAGTTAGTATGCAGACGGGCGCGACCTGGTGGTCTTGACCAATGGCGTATCGCACAAATCTTCCTTTATCGGGCCTGCGGTTTGGGGCTTCGCCTCCAAAATAAAGAGTATTTATGCGCTATCCTTGGTGCAGCCCTTTACTGCACCTACTTTTTATGCACCGTAAAACTGATTTATTAACTTCAAAAAGCAATCGCAATGAAAAAGATCGAGAACAATTTCGCAGTAACCGGATTCGTGGCAAAAGATGCCGAAGTCCGTCAGTTCACCACCACAAGTGTCGCACGTTTCCCGCTGGCAGTAGCCCGTCAGGAGAAGAACGGCGAAGAAACCAAGCGCATATCCGCTTTCATGAACATTGAAGCGTGGCGCAAGAACGAGAATACCGGGTCGTTCGACCAGCTCACCAAGGGCACGCTGCTTACCGTGGAGGGCTACTTCAAGCCCGAAGAGTGGACCGACAAAGACGGCGTGCTGCACAACCGCATCGTAACGGTCGCCGTCAAGTTCTATCCCGCTGTCGAGAAAGAGGAGGAAGCTCCTGCGGAACCGGCAAAGAAGCAGAAAAAAGGCAAGAAGTAATTCCTGCCTTTTTGAAACAAAGCGGCCTTCGGGCCGCTTTTATTTTTAGACCCTCTGTCCTTAAAATTCGATTTTTATCGGATGAAAGTACGCTATTCGAAAAGTCGTTTGTAGAAATATTCCTTGAACTCTTCCATACCCATAGATATGTACTGGTCGTACAGTTTTCGGCATACGCTGTCGGTCGGATAGCGCAACTTGTCTTTTCCGTCGGTCGCGGCCTGCCAGATCACGCTTGCCGCCTCTTCCGGTTCCGGGAACTCCGCATGACCGTCCAGCAGGTATTTCCGTTGGTTTTCTGCAGCCTTCTCATAACCGGTTACGTCATTGAGAGGTGTCTGGAAATTCGTTTTCGTACCTCCGGGAATCATCGCCTTTACAGCCACGCCGAACGGCCTCATTTCATAGTAAAGCGACTCGACCATACCCTGCTGGGCACGCTTGGCCGCCCCGTACACACCATCGCGCGGCAGGGCAATGATACCCGCCAAGGAAGTTGTGGTCAGAATGGCCCCTGCCCGGCGTCGCTTGAAATGCGGTATGAATTGCTGCGTGACCAGCATGGTTCCGATTACATCTGTATCGAACAGTTTTCGAATTTCAGTTTCCGGAATAAGTTCCAGCGGTGCCATGATGCCATATCCGGCGTTATTGAACAGCACGTCAACGTCGTATTGTTCCAATGCTTGCCGACAGGTTTCCCGGATTTGCTCCGGATCGGTCACGTCAAGCGGCATGATGACGACATTGGGCAGTTCCACCAGTTCCTTGCCTTTTTCCACGTTGCGCATGGTGGCTATGACCCGCCAGCCATTGGCGGAAAATAATTCTACCGTCGCTTTTCCTATGCCCGACGAAGCTCCTGTAATAAAAATCGTTTTCATGTCATATCTGTTTTTGTCGATGAATAATGTTTCTGAATCGTAATTCTTTCCTTTACCGGTTCATCAGCCTGCCGTTTTCCCACGTCAGGTCGGGGTAAGCCTTACGCAGGGCTTCCACGCTCTTTTCGATGCCGCTCCCTCCGGACGTGGCGAAAGGTATGAGCCGTTTGCCACGCAGGTCGTGTCCCTCAATGAAGGTGTTGACGATGGTCGGTGCCACTCCCCACCAGATGGGATAGCCGATATACACTATGTCATATTTTTCCAGACTCTCCGCCTTACCTTCGATGGCGGGACGCGACTTCGCGTCGTGCATCTCCACGTAACAGCGGGACTGTTTGTCCGTCCAGTCGAGGTCGGCGGCGGTATAAGGCTTTTCGGGAGTGATGGCATAAAGCGTTCCGTCCGTCTCCTCCGCGATCCGTTCGGCGGCGCGTGCCGTGGTTCCGGTAGCCGAGAAATAAGCCACGAGCACGGAAGTCGTTGTATTTTCCTTCTTGTTCTGACCGTAAGCCGACACGCACAAGGCGCCAAGAACGGCCAGCGATAATAAAATGCGTTTTGTTTTCATCGTTCGTTCCTCCTCAATTATCATGATTATACCTCACACTTTCCGTCCTCCGGTCGAACCGGTTTATATCGCAGCCACACCGTACCGCTGTCAAGTGCCTTCACGTCCATGAGCCGGAACCCTTGTGCCGTGTCAGCGGTCAGTCCCTCCTTGGTCATGAACAGCGTCTGGGTATCCCTCGAACCATCTGCTGCGGGTGCCATGAGAATGCTCACCTCGTCACAATATCCGGCTTGGATGAACGACCAGTTGAGCACGCCGCCACCGCCGAGCATCAGCGTTTCGATACCGAAAAGGGCTTTCAGTTTCGTCAGCAGAAGTCCATAGTCCAGCTTGTCTTCTCCGGCGATGACATACGAGATGCCGAGCCTGCGCAGGAATGCCTTGTAGGCGTTGCTTGCACCGGCTCCCAATACCTCGACGACTTCGGCGGTCGTGTCCTCGTAGGTCAGCACGTGCGACTTCCAGCCAAGACGCCCCGAAAAGTCTACCGACACGTAGTATATGTCGCTCCGCCGGGCCACGAAATCGCCTTCAGGTACTGCCGGGGCATTCTCGTCCAATGCGGGCTTCTCGTAAAACGTGAAGTTGTCGTCCGTGGTGACACGCCCCGACAGCCATCCCTGATGTCTATAGAAGGGCCGCTTGCCGAAGGCGATGTCGTAAAACTCCCGTGCAGCCCGTTCCCCTTCAGGGGTTGTCATGTAGTTTCCCATGATCTTCCCGTCGAGGGAAGTGAGCATGTGGCAAAAAATATAAGGCCTGTCCATACGCTGTTTCCGTTATTGTTTCTTTTCTATCCTTCGGATAACCCGTGCAGGGTTTCCCGCCACGATAGTATCCGGTTCCACATCGCGGGTTACAACGCTGCCTGCACCGACCACACTGTTCTCGCCGATGGTGACACCCGGCAGGATAGTGGCTCCCGCGCCGATCCATGTGCGGCGGCCTATATGCACGGGCCGGCAAGTGATGACCTGACGGTTGTCGAGATCATGGTTGTTCGAGATAAGCTGCACGTTAGCGGCGATCTGCGCCTCGTCATCGATGATAATACCGCCTGCCGCCATCATCAGACAGCCGTTCATTACCACTACGTTGCGTCCGATTTTCACGCAATGCGGACGTACCGCCGTGAGTGGCGTGTTCACCACGCTGCCTGCACCCATATCGGGAAAAATCCTGTGGAGCAATGTGTCATATTCTTCCGTCATGGGCATCGTGTGGTTCAGGCGAAACACAAGCTGCGCATGTTCCTTCGCCAACGCGAGTTCTTCTGCCGTCTGACGGCTCACGTCGATTCTTATTTCCTCTGTCTTGTTTTCCATATTTTTTAATCCTATTGTTTCACGGTACAAAAATACGGGATCACCTTCTTGTTTTACGTAGACAAATTACTGATAGTTTTACCTTTATTACGGATATTGCTATTTGTCGCATTGGATTCATTTACTCGTTACCGTTCCGGAACGTCCACACTTTTATACTCCTTCATACTCCACACGAAGAGTCCGCCGTCGTCCATTGATTTTCCCGTGCAAAGTTAAGGCGGTCGGGAATCGGCAAGGCGCGGTTTCATTTGTCGTTAACAACCATCAACTCGCAAGCTCGTCAATACTTGTTCAACACAAATGAAATCGTCCACGGGACTATCCGCTTCCTCCTTGCCTTATTTCCCTTCTGTCCGCCTTGTGGCCCGCACGTAAAATCAAATCCCGCCGGACGAGGGAAACCCTCCGAAAGCAGGGATAAAAAACGAAAGTCAAACTTAAAATTCAAAACGTATGAAACAGATGATTTGGTCAAGCTATGACCTGTTGGACGAAACGGCAAAAGAAGAATATCAAAATTCCCAGCGGGAAATATTGGACGATGACAGTTACGAGGTCAGCGATGAAGAATGGGCAGAAGAAGTATATCGCTGGCTGGACGACGAACGGAGCAATCTGAATAAAGAAGTGGACGGCATTATTGTCGTATTCGGCAACTTGGGATTATGGAACGGCCGGAGACAAGGCTATCAAATATTGGGCAGCACCATTGCCGATATTTTGAAATCCCAGTGCGACGATGCAGAATGGTACGGCGACGGCTACAACATTCGCGGACGGATGGACCATCATGACGGTACGAACTATACCTTATACCGTATCGCCAAAGACCGTGACGAAGCGGAACGTATCGCCGATAAGATTTACAACCGTGAAATCGACGAAGAAGGCTTCCGCCGGAGAACACGTTCCCTCTATCCGTATGTAGCCGCCGTGTACGGCTGGAAAACAAGGCAGCGCAAGCCGGACAAGGCCGCATAAAAATGCTGTCCGCAAAATACCGCAACGCACCCGCCAGAGGTGGTTGCGGTATCCTTTATTGAATGACTGAAATACAGAACCGTCACCTTTTATAATCAGCTTCGTTCCTTTTTTATCACCACTCACGGAGCAATATCCGCCTTTTATACCGACCCCGGTCTTCCGCATATCTCCCGTCTTTTCTTCTTTCCATCACCGGTTTGGTTTTACCAGATGCAAAGGTAGGCCGTCGCACTTGATCCGGTGGCTTGAAGTGCATTTCTTGCAAAATTCTTCCTTACAGGGGTAAGAGTAATTTGGCAAGAAAAGCCACCGTATGAAGTTTTCCCGACAGCCATGTACCGCATCCGTAAAACCCAAAAGCGGTTCAGGAAGAAAGAGCCGACAAGAGGGGAAATAAGTATTAACAATTTCAAAAAACTAAGATTATGCCTAATCATGTGACAAACCGTTTAGAAATAAACGCAGACCGGGAAACAGTACAAAAAGTAATGAATTTCTTAAAAGGTAAAACCGATGATGACAATACGCCTTGTTACATCGACTTCAACAACATCATTCCTATGCCCGAAGAACTGTTGATAGAAAAAAACAGTAGTGGAGATTTCGGTATGAGATGTCTCGAAGCAATGCAGCGGCAGCCATTCTATTTTTTATTGGACGATGACGATTTGAGAGCCGTTCAATGGATGAAAGGATTGGCGGAAAAAGACAGACAAGAAGCGCTGCAACTTGGAGAAACGTATCTGGAAAACCGGAAAAAGTACGGTTATCCCACTTGGTTTGAGTGGTCTATCGCCACATGGGGTACAAAATGGAATGCCTATAACCAGAGTTTTGAAGAGCCGAACATACTTTGGTTCGATACGGCATGGAACGGCGTGCCACAGCTTATTCAAAAACTTTCCGAAATATTTCCGGATGTGGAATTTCATTACGCCTATGCGGACGAAGACTTAGGTTTCAATACGGGAAGAGGAACAGCCCGCAATGGAGAAATCAACATGACGATACCCGAAGGAGGAAGCAACGAAGCCTTTGAAATCATGTTTTTTGTGAAACCGGGAATGGACGAATATTTTGAACTGACGGACGAAGGTTACGAGTGGGTCTCCTAAACATTCGGTACAGATAATGACCGGTACGGGTTCGGGATACATTGGCAATGGATGTGTCCTGAATCCTTTTGCCGGAATTACCCTTTTATATCTTCATGACTCTTTCCCTTTTATCGAAGCGCGTTCCGTACCCCATTGTACTCCGGCTAACCAACCGGAAAGCAATCCTCTTATAACACCTTAGCTTCCCCATTTTACTCCTTACAGCCGTTCCCCGGACACACTCCATGCCGAAAGCCCGCTTATTTTTTCTGCAAAGTTCGATTGCCGGCTGCCAGTCCCGACAAGGACCGCTGGCGCTTGCAGCCGGAAAATCTTCCTCTCCGACTTCGTTGGAGAGCGTATTTCCCGTTGCCTCCTTGTCTGGACTGACCGTCAATCCTGTGGGCAGAAAAATAACCAGCCTCTCGGTACGAGATTGTACCAAAGGGAAAAACAAAAAATAGTTCAAACTTAAAATTTAAAGCGTATGACATTTAGAGAATTTATGCGAGAAAACGGTTACGAGTTACAGACAACTTTTTGGGAGGACTTCTCAATAGCGGACAGATTCGGTCTGTCAGCTATACAAGACACTTTCAAACGTGCTTTCGAGGAATGGAGAAATAACTATAAATACCTCACGGAACTGATATTGGTACTCAATCATAAAATCTGGCAGTATTATGAAACGAAACCGGAATTTGCGACACTTTACAATACCCTTTGGGAACAGGCAGGTCAATATGCGGTAGAGAACCTGAAAGATGACGAGTTAAGTTATTATTACGAGGTGACGGATTAAGCAAGGAAACACAAAGAGTCGGCTTTCATCGGCGGCTCTTTGTGCCACTTCCTTTTTTATAGCATACGGCAAATAAATACCGCAACCGTCCGCAAAAGACAGTCGCGGTATCGTGTTATCCTGTATAACCATTGTACAACGGTCTCCCGACACACTATGAAGAAAACTGTTTATACTTTCTTTATTTTCCCTCTTTTACCGCATCTAAGAATGTCTTTGCAGGCTTGAACGCAGGAACAGAGTGAGCCGGAATCACGATGGTTGTATTCTTCGATATATTACGAGCCTTTTTCTCTGCCCTCTGTTTGATAATGAAACTTCCGAACCCTCGCAGGAACACCTCGTTCCCGGCAATCATCGACTCCCTGACACTCTCCATGAATGCCTCTACTACAGTTGTCGCTACCGACTTTTCTATTCCGGTTTCCTGTGCGATCCGGGCAATAATATCTGCTTTTGTCATACTATTATTATTTTTTTATTCGATTATAAAGATGGTCAACTCATCTGATAACGCCTCATTATAAAGGGACTGCACACGGATATGGTTCTCTCCCAATTGCAGAGGGATATTCTGCCAACGGACAGTAGCATAATTGTCCGGAATGGCTTCACCCATGCTTTTACCATTGACAAATAATTCCACCTTGCCTGCGTTGCTGAACGCTATGAAATCTTGGTGGGAAGCCATGCGACGTATACAGCGCTTTCCAGCCAAATGCAGCATGGGGGATGGATTCCAGTTCGCTTTATAGAAATAATAAGCATCTTTTTTGATTTTACGGTCGAAAGTGACAAGTCCCTTGTCGTTAATGCCGGGACGGTCTCCTTCATGTCGATGTGCGGCACCAAAATCAAACATATTCCATACGAAACTGCCCCATACAAAAGGGCGTTCATGTAGAATGCGCCAATTCTCCATGTGATAATAAGTCTGCCAGTTCTCCGGATGCCAATATCCGGCAGGCTCCGGCTGCTTGAGTGAATCCTGTTGGTGATAAATGCTGGCACCGGCCCCATATTCACTGATGGCAATGCGCAACTGGGGATGTCGGTCGTGCATTTGGTCAAGGAAGCGGGCAAGAGCATGAGGATCTCCTCCGTACCAACCGTCGTATCGGTTCCATGCGATGCAGTCGGTAACGAAGTTCAGTCCGCCCTGCTGGTTACTTGCCGATGTAGTGAGACGGGTCGAGTCTTCGGCATGGGCGAGTTCATTCAACTCCCGGATATAGGATACCGGATTATCACCCACTTCGGTCAGTTCATTGAAAATTCCCCAGAAACAGATTGACGGGTGATTGTAGTTCTGACGGATAAGCTCACGCAATTGTTCCTTGCCATTCTCACGAAAAGCGGGCGAATCGACAAAACCTTTGTCCTTGTAACCGCCAGGTCCGACAAATGGAATCTCGGCCCAAGTAATGATGCCGGCTTCATCCGTCAGACGGTACATTTCCTCCGCCTGCTGGTAATGTGCCAACCGGACGGCATTGACTCCCATGTCGAGCATAATTCGGAGGTCTTCCGCATGATGGGAAGGATGCAGGGCATTCCCTATTTCCGGGCGGTCTTGATGGCGGCATACGCCTTGCAAATAGAGATGCTGCCCGTTTAAGAAAAAACCCTTGTCCGGGTCTACCTCATAATAGCGCAAGCCGAGAGGCTGCACCACTTTGTCAAGCAAGCGCTCTCCATCCCAGAGGGTGACTTCGGCACGATAGATAAAAGGGTCTTCCCGCCCGTTCCAAAGGCGAGGTTTGGAAATGGATAGAGGCAGGTCTACACGGGTTTCGGTATTTAAATCAACCTGTCGTCCCGTTCGGCAAACTGTACGGTTGCCATCTTTCACTTTAATACGCAAAGCAGCCCGTGAGAGAGAGGAACGGTTGGAAATACAAACGGAAGCCGTTATTTCGGCACTCTTACGGGAGACTTTGTGTTGCGTCAAATACACACCCGGTGAAGCGTAGTCCAACGGAGAGATACAGGCGCGGTCGGTCATTAACAGGGTGACATCCCTATAAATGCCTCCATAAAAATTGAAGTCGCCCACCAAAGGCATTACATCGAGCCTTTCGGCATTGCTGACACGCACGAGCAGAGTGTTGTTCTTTCCATAATCCACCCGGTCGGTTATCTCATAAATGAAAGCGCTGTAGCCACCTCTATGTTCTCCCACATGCTTGCCATTGATAAAAACATCCGCCACACTATTCACACCTTCGAAACGCAAGAAAAGACGTTTGCCCCGCCAAGCCGGATCGATGTAAAGGGTGCGTTCGTAATTGCCGATGCCCCGTTTGTAATCCGGTTTGCCGGCCAAGGCATCTTGAGCGTTCCAAGTATGCGGCAGGGAAACGGGTTGTTCCATACCCTTTTCCACTTGGTGGGAAAAGCGGAACGTCCAGTTATCATTCAATAGACGGACTGTGCGTTGGGCATGTGCGGCAAGCGCAAAGCAGCACACGGCTGCCAGAGTGAAGCAATGTTTCAGTTTCATAGTTGTTGTATTTCTTGTTTTTTCTTTTAAAGGAAAAAGAAAAATCATCAATGACATTATTGATCCTACGGGTCGGAAGCCGGTTTCTATTCTCCAATAGGTCTACTGCATGGTCGAACAACATTCGGGCATCAAGCCGGCTGTCTTTCTTCCACTCGGCATAGTTGTAAGGATATCCACGGCATTGTCGCCACCCGATCACCATTTATCGGTCATGATGGTAATCACTCTTGCTGAAACCACCGAATATAGCTTTCAGAATCTTTCCGATAACATAGAAAACCACTATAAAAACGATAAGTTCTCCCATATTCTATACTACTTAAAGTTAATATAAAGATACTAAAAATCAACGAGAACAGAAAACATATAGCCCTGATTCTCAAAAAAAACATTTCAATCCGGCTAATACGAAAGCTCATTGCCCGTCTTTCGGCTTACGCTTGCCCAACGGTCCTTTGAATTTTCCCCTATTGAGCTTTACCCCGTGCCGGTTGAGCACACTGAACACTGAACTCCGGCTGTTGTACCCGCTTACCGCCATGATGTCCTCGAAAGAATGACCGTTGACATACATATCAACGATGGTATTCTCCCGATCGGCCTTATCCATCGCCTTCATCGTTTTTCTCGGGACCTTCGCTTTCTGTTGCAGATTCATGACATGTGCGGACGAATACCGCAATACCGCCACCTCTTCGGGAAGCGCCCCGAACATATCCAGTACATCGGCTGCCGTCGTTTCGGGGAACAGTTTTCCCCGCGAGTCGATCCGGTCATGGATGGAGATGATACGCACCACTTTGATTCGGCACAACTCAATAAACGCGGACAATTCGCGCGACCCACGGAGAGCGTTGCTGAATTTGGCCACGACAATCTCGTCACCTCTTTCGAGATTCGCTACAAGCTGTTTCCATCTGGGGCGCAGAGCCTCGTTTTCGACAAGTTCCTCTATCACTTGTACACAACCGTATTTCTGCATCCACTCTTTATCAGCCTCGAATCCGTCGTAACGATCCGCCTTGAATATGTAACCTACTTTTGCCATATCATTGTGCACTTCTATAAGAATAAGTACAAATATAAGAGTTTTATTTTAAACTAAACCATACTTTGAACGAAAATGATATGAAGGGCTTTCTAAATCCTTCGTTTCTTTCACTTATTTTCATTGAAAATCAAACTGTTAAGTACAATGTTAAAAATAGTTTATAAAACAATTTTCGGCGCTTGTCATCTTGAAAAGAATACTTAGATTTGTGCTGTAAAATACAAAATGAACTATGAATTGTAAAAATCAATACTTAAAAATTGTACTCTCGATTGCTGGACTTTCTGCCGTTCCGATTGCCATTTTCACACTTACATCGTGCGACGGTCTGAACGGCAAATCACTGGTTGAAGCCCAATTCACTCCAGCCGGTCTGTATCGGGAGTATCTGTCCGAAACACGCAGGCAAAAAGAACTTTCCTTTGAGGATTTGACCGCATATATCGGGAAGTGGCAGACCCTGAAAGATTCCGTGACCGCAACCATGCGCCGGGATACGACCTATCAGGCACATTCCCACATACGAGAGGAGTGCATTCTACTGCACGATTCCGTCCGTGCGGAACTTTCCCGGCTGGCGATGTCGAAACCTCGCACCTATAAAGAAGTGCTGATTCTGAAAGAACGTTTCTCTCCCTATACCGGAGACGTGGAACTGCATCGTTCCGCCGAAGAAATCCGTCCGTTTTTCGCAGAATTGGATAAACGTCCGACCTGTCGGGGTAACAAGGAGCAAATTCTGTCAGCATATCGTAACGTGCTTGCCGAAACCCTGAACAATGGAATACACGGGAACGGCGACCTCAAAAGATTTATCGAAAGGGAGGATGCCGCTTTTCGAGCTTTCCTGTCCGGATTGCACGAGCTTGGCGAAGCGAATATGGCCGACATCACCCGTGACACGGAGAAATGCTGCTCCGAGGTGTTTTTCGCTGCCGGGCGCAAAGAAATCACTTACAAGGACGCCACGATATACATGGCCTTACGTACCGACCGTCGGCTGATCCAGAACGTGCGTGCCTGTCTTGACAACATACGCCGTGGGAAGGTCGTAACGCCCGAACAGGCACAAGCCTATGTCTGGATGATTCTACAGCCCTACGCTTCCTTGGACGGCCTCTGCATGACGCTATTGTCCCCGGAAGATAAGGAAACCCTTTACAGGATGGCCGCAGAAACACCCGCCGCATTCGAGAAACTGCGCAAAATCCTGCCGTCGGAGGGCGACCGGCTGGACGAACTGCCCGGTATGCTCATGGAGATATTCATCGCCTCTTTGTAAAAGCCTATTCACAAAATAAACGATATATGATTATGTTACGACACTTTTTGGATGACTTCATGTCGTTTGTGCCCCTGCAAATGCCGCAACTGCTCAATGTGGCAACGATGGAAGAGCCGCAGTTCTACGGTGACTATGTTCTGCTCACGTTTCCATTGCGGGACCCCTATGATCTGGAGGAGGTCATGGACATATTCGAGGACGACATGGAGCTGATTACGCTCTACCACCATGTGCCGGTCGGACTGGAGAAATCCGGTCATAGCACCTGTGCCTACTCCAATCCCGCTTTCGGGCAGATGTTCAAGATGAATGCCCGGACAGATGCGGACGGCAAGGTAAACCGTATCATCGCGACCATTTACGATTCGTTGGAACTGATGTACGGCGACCTGTGTCTCGACCTGAAACTCCACACCGGAAACGGCAGCTTCAAGTACAAAAAGAATCAGGAAGACGTACTGTTGGACTTCATGTAAAACTGGCCCTATGCGAAACACGATATACCGCCAAATGGTTTTCTGCATCAACACGTACCGCACGTGGATAGAGGTAGCCGATGACAACCTCTACAAGGAGCACGTCATTCCGAGAAACAGCCGGACTGACTTTCTGGTGTCCCGCACGCTGGTACTGCGTGCCTACAAACCGCACGGCACATACGACCGAGGCATGACGTGGACGATTCCGGAGCATGATCTGGACACGGCACTGGCTACATATCGTAAGCAGAACGGCACATTCAAGTCCCGGATGAAGAAAGGCGCGTCGTCTCTGACAGCCGAAGACGCCGAGACCATTATCGGTTTGGCCACCCACGGGATTGTCCGCTTGGAACTCGTGGTGCGGCCCGTTCACATACCTTCAAAACCCTATTACCTGTTATGACCTGGATTATATTACAATTTGTATTTCTTGCAATGCCTGTCATCCTTCCGGCACTGTTGTACAGAAGCAGACGTTACTTCATGGCAAGATTCTACGATAAGATGGTGTGGAGCGAAAAAGCCCGCAGGCTGTACGCCCATGTGCTGCTTATCGTATTACTCTTGTTTCATTATGTCTATACGAGCGGACACCCCGGCGAGTTCGGTATCGTGCCATCTACCATCGTGTGTGCCGCATGGGCCTCTTTCCGGCGGGCGGACCGATGGATGCGCGGCTTGCTCGACCGGCCGAAACGTTTCGTCTGGTTTGCGCTCCTGGCATTGGTCATCGGCTTCGTGCCGCATCTGTACACGATGGCCGTAACCATCGCCTTTGTTCTTTTGGCTGCCCTGTTCTACCCGTCGGCAAGGGTCATGTCCGAAAAGACAGACATACGCAAATTCCTCGAAAGGCTGGAATGTCCCGGAGCATTAGCCGACAGTTATCATAGTATCATCACGCGAGGCTGCCACGATAATGCGGATAATGGCAACCTGAAACTATCCGCACATTATGAATCATCAAAAACAGAATAAAAATGAGAAATAGAAATGAAGCGCCCGCCGCCATACTGGCGAACGTGGAAGTGTTCGACTACCTGAAAGAAAAAGTCGGCGAGCGGAAAACGAGAATGGAAGCCTACTGCGATTTGTTGGATAAATCGCTGGCAGGTTTCGTTTCCCCGTTTTTAAGAAGGCAGGACTACGACCTCTCTCCCTGCCAGTGCCATGTAACCGTTTCCGACCTTGCATCGGAGTGGCATTGGCATCGGGCTACTGTCCGCTCGTTTCTGGACACGCTCGAAGCGCTCGGACAGTTGGAACGCATCCGGCTGGCAAAAAGCGTCGTCATTACCATGCCCCTGCAGACCGGCACGCCTGCCATGCCGGACAGCGGACAGGAAGAAGCGGGCTTTGCCACAAGGATACAGGAAGCATTGTACGACTGGATAATCGGCAAAGCAACCTCTTTCGATGTAGGCAAATCATGTGGACAAATCATGCGCCAGACCTTGACGGAGATAGCCGGACGGGACAGTCGTATCTATCCGGACAATCATTCCGGCACGGCATCGGCACAGACCGTCCGGTCGGAAGAACGACTGTGTGAGACCGTCTTGGAATGTATTGCCCATGCCGCCCTCTGGCGGGTTCTGCGTAAATCGAGGTTCGACGACGGCTCGCCGCTCGTGCAGTTCTTCCGGCTCGACCTCGGCGGGGAATGGGCGGCGTTCATCGAGGCCTCGAAAGAGCTTGCAGAGCTTGTTATCGACGGAAAACCGGACGGGACAGGCTTCGGTACGGACGAAGAGACGGAACGCCTTGAATCGCTTCGCAAGCCCTTTTTATCGCTTTTGGCGAAAGCGCAGGAGGAAAGCTGAACGGGGATTCGCGGACAGAGATTGTATAACCACGGGCAATTCTCCCCGGTTCAGGTTCAAATATCCTTCCAGTTATAGCAGGCATCCGGGCTTGCCCGTCTGCCACTGAACAAAGGGAAGGGGGAGCCTAATACCCCTGCTGACTGACGTCGCAGGGAGAAGTGTCCATGCAAGCAGCAAGCTGGGACACGGGGAATTGTCCGAAACAACACGAAAACAGTATGGCAAATGCAAAACAGGTTCTCGACGTTCAGGTGTCGAAAGGGATCACAGCCGCCCAAGGCAACGAACATCTGCGTAATCGCAGCGAAGAGGCGGAGAAGTACGCCATGAGCAAGGGCAACTACGACCCCACCCGCAAACATCTGAACTTCGAAATTGTGCCCGGAGGCAAGGTTCGCCCCATCGACACGAGCCGCAATATCCCGGAACGGATAGCGGACATATTGGGCCGTCGCGGGATCAAAGACCCCAACGAGGGATTGGTTGAACCGAAATACCGCACGGTGGTAAACATCATTTTCGGCGGTTCGCGGGAGCGGATGCACGAACTCGCTTTCGGCACGCAGAAGGTGGATTTTGAAAAAGGTGCGGACAATACCCGCATCAAAAGGAAGAGCGACATCGAACGTTGGGCGAAGGATGTCTATTCATTCGTTTGCGGCAGATACGGCGAGCAGAATATAGCCGCCTTCATTGTACACCTCGACGAATTGAACCCGCACGTGCATTGCACGCTTCTGCCAATCAAGGACGGGAGGTTTGCGTACAAAGAGATATTCGCCGGAAAGGACAAGTTCGAATATAGCGCGAGGATGAAACAGCTCCATACGGACTTTTTCGCCGAGGTCAACACGAAGTGGGGAATGGAGAGAGGCCGGAGCGTCGCCGAGACCGGCGCACGGCACAGGACGACGGAAGAATACCGCCGTATGCTCTCGGAAGAATGTACCACCATTGAGCAACAGATTGGCCGGCATCAGGAAGTCCTGTCCGCCCTCCATTCGGACATTCGGCTGGCAGAGCGCAGAGTCAAAGGCTTGACCTCGATGGTGGAAAACTTGAAAAGGGAGAAGAGCGAAAAAGAGGCTCAACTGTCGGCGCTCGAAAATGATATGGATACCCGGAAAGGTGATGCTTTGACCCTATCTGCCGAGAAAGAAAAACTTGAAAAAGAACTGGCCGCTATCCAAGGGAAACTGGCAGACAAACAGGAGAAGCTGCAGACCGCCGACCGACAGCTTTCCGACCTCAAAGCAAACATGGATGCCATTGAGGAACGCACGGAACAGCTCAAGGAGGAAGCCTACGAATACTCCCGTGATGTCCACTCCAAAGTGGACAGCCTGCTCAAGGACGCCATGCTGGAAAATATAGTCAATGAGTGGAGGGAACTGTCGGCACGGATGAAGCCTTCCGAACGGCAACTTTTCGACGACACGCTCGTGCGTTCCGTGGCGGAACGGGGAGCGGAAGTCATGCGCTGCGCCACGATGCTCTTTCTCGGTATGGTCGATGATGCCACCACGTTTGCCGAAACACGTGGCGGAGGAGGTGGCGGAAGCGACCTCAAATGGGGACGTGATGAAGACGAGGACAACCGGGCATGGGCGCTTCGCTGCATGAGGATGGCGAGCCGCATGATGCGCCCTTCCATCGGCAAGAAGCCCAAGCGTTGAATGGTAAGGTTTATAATAAAGAATCGGATAAACAACAAATTAAGGATATAAGAATATGACGAAAAATATCATTCTCATTATTGCGGCGCTTTGTTCGCTGCAAGCCCGTGCGGATGTACAACCCACGGAAAGGGATACTGTACGCCGCACGTTCCGTTACGATGACACAGAACTGCTGCAGCCGTTACAGCCCTCATACCTTGACGGAGTGGTCGTTCCGGCACGGGGAAACGGCAATTGGTTTGTCAGTATCGCCGGAGGTGCGACAGCCTTTCTCGGTACGCCGCTCGGTTGCGAAGACCTGTTCGGGAGGTTGAAACCCTCGTACAGCCTTGCCCTCGGCAAGTGGTTTACCCCGTGGGTCGGTGCACGTATAAATTACAACGGGTTGCAGTTCAAGGACGGCACGCTGGCCGTGCAGGAGTACCACTACCTCCATGCGGATCTGCTGTGGAATGTGCTTGGCGGCAGCTATGTCCGACAGAAACAGGTGCGCTGGCATCTGGCACCCTTTGCGGGTATCGGACTGCTACACCACGCAACCAACGGGCATAACCCGTTTGCAATCTCCTACGGCATACAAGGGCAGTATCGCATTTCCAAAAGGGTAAGCGCCCTCATGGAACTCTCCGGTACGACCACCTTCCAAGACTTCGACGGGTATGGCAAGGCGAATCGGTTAGGCGACCACATGCTTTCACTCACTGCCGGATTCTCTTTCCATATCGGCAAGGTCGGCTGGAAACGGGCCATAGACCCAAGCCCCTATATCCGCCGCGACCGGCAGCTCGTCGATTATATCAATGTACTGTCGGAACAGAATAGTCGCTACGCGGGACAGCATGACAAGGATAGCCGGACGCTGGCCGAGCTAAAGAAGATACTGGAAATCGAAGGATTGCTCGACACGTACAGCCATCTCTTCGATGATGACGATGCTATCGGGCGCAAAGGTTATCCGAGGAACAATTACAGCGGGCTGAACTCCCTGCGGGCAAGGTTGAAGAACAGGCATTGGAACGGAAAATCACCATTGGAAGGACAAGCCCCGAATGGGAATGGCCGGGCAGACAGCCTGCAGCACTGGCCGGACAGCGTGCCCGGTCTCGGAACAGGACAGCTTCCGGACAGTACCTTGGCTGATTATGCCGTGCTGATGCAGTCCGGACGGGAATGTATCGGTGCTCCCATCTTCTTTTTCTTTGAACTCGGCACGTCGCACCTGACAGACCCCTCCCAATTGGTCAATCTTGACGAACTGGCACGGGTGGCAAAGAAATACGGTCTGAAGGTCAAAGTCACGGGAGCGGCCGATAGTGCGACCGGAACAGTCGGTATCAACAATGCCTTGAGTGTTTCGAGAGCCGACTATATCGCCTCGGAGCTGAACAAGCGGGGTTTGTCGCCCGACAGGATGACCAAGACCGGCGAAGGCGGCATTTCCGATTATGCCCCCACGGAAGCCAACCGACATACAAAGGTAGAACTGTTCTTCGGCAAATGTGAAGAAAGCGAAGGTTCGTCCGTAAACAGATAGAAATAAAGAGAGTGCCGATATTTATCATCGGTACTCTCTTTATTTGTTATGTGCCGTATTCCGGATTCTTTAAGCAGGCCATATCAGTTGTCCGGATTGAAATTCTTGTCGTAATCCAAAAGGAACTTTGCCAGTACAGGGTCGTTGTGGTCCACTTTCAATTTGCCGGTGTCCAGACGGCGGATTGCCTTTCTGTCTTCTTCCGTTAATTCGAAATCGAAGATCTCGAAATTCTCTTTCATTCGCTCTTTGTGCACACTCTTCGGTATGGCGATGATACCTTCGTCCGTTAAAAATTTCAGAGCGATTTGTGCGTTGCTCTTACCGTATTTAGCCCCGACACCCCGTAAGGTTTCATCCTTGAAAAGATTGTCCGCACCTTGGGCCAGCGGTCCCCATGCCATGAGACGTGTACCGTAAGGTGCAATCGTTTCCCGTATGGCAGCCTGTTGGGCAAATACGTGCGCTTCCACTTGCAGGACAGCCGGTTTCACTTCCATGTTCTCGGCCAAGTCCACGAAGCGGGCACCGTAGAAATTACTCAACCCGATAGCACGTACTTTACCTTCCTGATAGGCTTTCTGCATGGCCCTGTACGTTCCGTAATAATCGCCGAAAGGCTGGTGAACAAGCAGCAGGTCTATATAGTCAGTACGGAGTTTGCGCAACGACTCGTCTATGCTGCGTGCCGCTTTCTCTTCGCCTGCATTGGAAATCCACACCTTGGTGGTGATGAACAGTTCCTCGCGTGGCACGCCGAGGCGGACAATGGCGTTGCCCACGCCTTCCTCGTTGTAATAAGCCTGCGCCGTGTCTATCAGGCGGTAGCCGGTGCGTATGGCATCTGTTACGCAACGTTCGCACTCTTTCGGGCTTACTTGGAATACTCCGTAGCCCAATGTTGGCATTTCGATGCCATTGTTCAATGTGATTGTTTTCATGTCAGTCATGTATTTTATGGGTTCCTATGCTTTTAACGGTTGCCAAATCCATATCGTCATAGATGGGGCTACGGCCTGTATCCAGTGCGGCGATGGACTGCAACTCTTCTCCGGTCAGGGTAAAATCGAAAATATCGAGGTTTTCCGCCATTCGTTCTTTCCGCACGCTCTTGGGGATAACGACCACGTTACGCTGGTTGAGCCAGCGCAAGATGACCTGCCCCGTGCTTTTGCCATGCTTCCGTGCGATCTCTTTCAGTACCGGATGGTTGAAAATATCGTTCTTGCCTTCGGCAAACGGTGCCCACGCCTCATGCTGGATGGCCTCTTTCTGTAAGAACGCATTGGCAGCCTGCTGCTGGAAAAACGGATGCGTTTCTATTTGATTGACGGCAGGCTTCACCTCATTGTGCAGGAAAAGGTCTTGCAGACGTTCATTGGAGAAACTGGTTACTCCGATGGCGCGGATACGCCCCTCCTTGTATAGCCGCTCGCAGGCTCTCCAAGCAGCGTAATAGTTGCCGTAGGGCTTGTGCAGCAGATAAAGGTCAAGATAGTCCAGTCCGAGTTTTTTCATCGAGAGGTCGAAAGCCCGGAGGGCATTATCGTATTCGTAGTCTTGTACCCACAGCTTGGTGGTAACGAACAGGTCCTCTCGCTTCAGTCCGCTGTGGCGGATGGCATTGCCTACCTGTTCTTCATTGAAATAAGCAGCCGCCGTGTCTATCAGGCGGTAGCCCGTTTCGAGGGCGTCGCTTACAGCACGTTCCGTTTCGTTTTCGGGGATTTGAAACACGCCGAAACCGATGGCCGGCATCATCACCCCGTTGTTCAGTCTTACTTCTTTCATAGTCCGTATCTCCTTTCAATCCTCTTTCTTTTTCCAGTTGCTCCCGAAATCACCTTGTACGGTCTCCACATGTCCGCGATGGCCGTGCACCGGACAGGCGTTCAAGGCCGCCTCCAGCATTCGGAACTCCTCGTCGGTCAGTTCCACATTTGCCGCGCCGAGGTTTTCAAGGATGCGCTCTTGATTCTTCGAGCCGGGAATAGGCACGACATTGGGATATTTGTGGAGCATCCATGCCAGTGAAATCTGGGCGGGCGTGGCGCCTTTCTTGTCTGCATATTCATGGAGGATGTCCAATATGGGCAGGTTTGCTTTGATATTCTCTTTTTTCAGCTGGGGAACGAAATTCCGTACATCGTCCACGGCTTCAAACTGCGTGTCGGCATGGATCTTTCCCGAAAGAAACCCGCTGGCTATTGGGGAGAACGGCACGACGCCGATACCGTGTTCCATGCAATAAGGGAATATCTCCTTTTCACAGTCGCGCTCCAACATGGAATAGAGATTCTGCACGGCGGTGACAGGCGTGATGGCATGTGCCTTGGCCAACGTCTCGACACCTACCTGTGACAGTCCCCACGCACGGATAACTCCTTCCTTGATGAGCCCTCCCATGGCTTCGGCCACTTCTTCAAGGGGAATCTCCGCGTTGATACGATGCAGGTAATAAAGGTCGATATAGTCCGTATTCAGGTTGGCCAGTGATTCCTCCAAATGCGTGCGTACTGCTTCGCAGACACTTTTCCCGCCGCACAGCTCTTCGGAGTAGATGAACAGTTTGGTAGCCAGCACGATATCTTTGCGGAAACCGGAGATTGCTTTTCCCACCAACTGTTCGTTATGCCCCGGATAGAACATGACATCGCCATACACCTCTGCCGTATCGAAGAACGTGCAGCCCGTTTCATACGCTTTCCGTATTGCGTCGAGAGCGTACCCCTCTTCGGGTACTTTGCCATAGCCGTGGGAGAATCCCATGCAGCCCATTCCTATTTCGGAAACTTCGAGATTTCCAATCAATCTTTTCTTCATTGCGTTCTCAATTTTAAATTATACCGCAAAATTACAGTAAAACAGACATGTAAAGGTTGCGAAAATCGGGGAGCTTTTTTCACTTTTCGTGGTTTTTACCTACCTTTGCCGTATTGAAAAGCTGTGATATGGAAGAAAATAGCTGTGACGGAATCCTTTTTGCCGATAACATCGGAGAATATGATTTTGTAAGGTATGCCGGCCGCATACTGCACATTCTCTGTACAGAGGGGAGCATGAGTTTCGTCTTTTATGACGTGCGATACAACATCGTGCAAGGCGATTACATCATTCTGCCGCAAGTCTCGTTTGTGTCGGGCATTACGGTTTCTCCCGGTTTCAAAGCAATAATAATGAGTTTGTCCGAACCCTTTGTCGCTTCGATAGGCATACGCAGCAATTACGGTTTCATAGGTCACATGGCTCTGTTGCAGAATCCGGTGATGAAACTTTCACGGCACGATTTCAGGAAATGCCGGCACGACATGGAACGCATACGGGAAAGGCTGGAGGAAAAAGACCATCTGTTCCGGGAAGAGATGATGGGACACCTGCTGACGGCGCATATCCTCGACCTCTACGACATCCATGCACGCGGACAGGAGGCAAGGCAAATACCGGAACGTACGGCCAAACTCATCAGCCGTTTCGTCGGCATGTTGTATGACGGCTCATACATTGCTGACCGCGACCTCGAATACTACGCTTCCCGCCTCTGCATCACTCCGCACTACCTCACGGAAATCAGCAAGAAAGTGAGCGGGCGGCCGGCAACGTGGTGGATAGACCGTTTTACGCTTCACGAAATCGTCCGCCTGCTCCATCGCAAGGAACTGTCTGTCGCCGAGATTGCCGAACGGCTGCACTTCTCGTCGCTTTCCTATTTCAGCCGGTATGTGCAGAAACGGTTGGGGATATCGCCATCGGCATACCGTTCGGAACTTCCGAAAAATTAGGATATAGGGGTGGTTATCGCTTCCTTGTATTCATTCGACATGCACCCCTCCATTTTCTCGAACCTCTTGCCGGAATACTGGATGTATGGATAGCCCAAGGCGTATGCGACTTCGCTGATACGCTTTGGAGATTTTGCAGATGATTTCTTTGATTACGCTTCCGTTTACAGTCGCCCGAAATATATTCTTTTTCCCCTTGTCTCTCTGCCGCGTTCCTTTGCCGGTGAGATTTTCCCATGCGAATGTACAACGCCATTCCGGTCGTCAAACACCGTTCCGCCAACCGGCTCGCGGATGGAACGACAACCTTCCCGAATCGAAGCTCTCCTTCCGGTCCTTTTCCTCGCTGTGCCGTCGGGTTGGGTATTCCCTTCAATCCCCGGCGGTTTCCTTGCCTTTCCCTCATATTCGCTCTGTCTGACCTGTATGTAAAATCTCACCGCCCCGACCGACGTATAAAACGTGCGTGTGTATGCCGGTTGTACAGTCCAAAGAGGCATAAGGCATACCGGAAGGAATAAAGACAGCACTGCCCGCCTGTAGAGAGGTTTCCTACAGACGGGCAGTGAGTAAGGTCGGCCTTAAAGCCCGGCGGTTGTCATTCGATGGTCACGCCGCTGGGTGGTACATAGGCCGCACGGATGCGGAGGTAGGTACCGGTGCGGGGGGCTTTGCCGGTAGTACCGTTCTCACTCGTGTATGTATCGTCCCAGTCACTTTCTGCATAACCGCCATTGTGTAGGGCTTTGGTGGCGCGGGCATAGTTATCATCTTCCGGATAGTACCATATCGCGCCAAACCCGACGCGACTGCTTTTGGCTGCAGAAGATGACCAATAGAAATTCTTTTGAAACTCCGGATATGTATTGTAATAGGAGGTTAGTATGGCCTCTAATTGACGGATACCCGGCAGGAACCAGCCTGAAGTGTTGGACGGAACATGTCCCTCTTCATCACGCTTATTCTTGTTGTAGCAATACTCGGCAGCAGATTCGGGCTTCTGGTTCAAATTCATCACTGTCTGTCCGGCAGTAGTCACAATGTTGATTGTGGCCTCATAGCCGTTGTAATACACTTTTTCCCAATTTCCAGAAATTCCTTGGACTCTCTCCCATGTGAAAAGACCAGTTTGAATTCTTCGGCTCGTGTTCAAATACTGTCCATTCAGCCCCCATTCCAATCCGTCATAGATATAATCCCCTTCAAACTCGTTCAGGGGATCGTAATGGGAAATATACTCTTCGTAGGCTTCCACATAGATTTGCTGCATGGAGTTGTCATCGTCTCCCGGTACGGTTACTGGCAACAGACCGTGCTGCACGATTTCGATGGTACGGGTGCGTGGCGTTCGCGTGTTGTCGTCGATGTACTCGATGTTTACGGTGGCGGTGCGGTCTTTCGTACTTAGGTTTTCGTCCAAGTAGAAATAGATACGGTCACGGCTCGTCTCAATGGTATATTGGGTATTATTTGCGAGGGTTTTGGTCACCAAGTCTGTGGTGAAGTATTTGCGTTTGCCGTTTCCCGCAGTCCATGCCTGTCCGGTCGCCAAATGGGTATCTGCATTCATGTCGGCAGAGAGTGTCCCATACTCCATATTTTCGGCTGGCACACGTTCCATGCGTATCCAAGTGTGGCTCTCCGGGTCGGCTATGCTGACTTTCATCTTCGGATTCGCATCTTTCTCGAAGAGATACACGTCCAAAGGCGTAATGCAGAAGTGGGCGTCGTGGTCACGCTCGCGCAGCATGGACAGATAGAACGGATTGTTCTGCTCGGTGATGTTGACGCGGGCATCGAAGGTGATGTGGTCCGGATTGTTGCCCACATGGGTCAGTCCGCTGATGACGATGTTGTTGGCGTAGTGCCTGTTGCGTATCACCTTGAAGTCCTTCACCGGATCGCCTCCGAGGTAGAAGGTATATTCGGCCTCGATGGTGGTATTGTCCTGTCCTACGGGCAGGGAAGGGTCGCCGTTATAGGTGGTGTAGTAGGCTCTCATCTTGAAATAGGTGGCCTTGCTGTTTTCATTCACTAACTCCGGCTTCCATCGCTGCTTGTCAACATCGTCCTCCACTCCGGCCGGATACTCATAGCTCTCCGGAGCTTCGTCCGGTTCAATCATGTTCTCGAACATGTAGAAGGTAAGGGAGGCGGCCCCGCCGTGGTTATAAACGACGGCATCGCTCTGTATCTTTTCTACATTGCGGTATGCGTCCTCGGTAGTCAGCTTGGTCTGGCCATCGGCAGGCTCGGTCAGGGGCACGGCGGTAGGCATGTTGTACACACCCCATTCCGCAATGGAGAGGCGGGGCAGTCGGCCGCTCTCGTCCGAGTGGTCGGAATCGATACTGATGTTGATGTCTATGCGGGCCATCAGTGCTTTGAGTTGCATCGTGAGGTTTCCTTTCTCGGTGAGCTTCACGGGAGTCGCGCTCTTGCCTGCCATCGGCATTCCCGTGCTGGGCAGGGTTGTGATGTCATCGCGGGTGTTAGGAGTATAATTGGCAGGGTCGTACACGAACGCTTCGAGCAGATCCTTGGGCTTCTTCCCGTCTTTGCCTTCTTTGGGGAAGTTGTCGGGATAACCGTCGCCATCGGCATCGGCTACCACCTCCGAAGTCACGTTGGCCAAGGCGTAGATGGTGGCTTTTTGGGCGAGCGCTGGATTTTCAAACACGTTCGTAGGAATGCTGACATTGCTCGTATTCGCCGACGGAGCCATATACGGCGAGAATGCGTTCGGGTTGTTCGATTGCAGATAGTCGCCGTTTTCGTCGAAGAAGAACAGGTAGAGCTGGTTGATGCGCTTCTCCTTGTCGTCCTTGGCGATGGCCGAGCGGGTGACGACCTGCTGCGGCAGCATGTTCTGGCAGACGGCCTCGATGGTGAACCCATCACCGTGCGGAACGGTATTGCCGTCAAAATCCTCCTCCGTGGTGCAGGCTGCCGGCAAAAGCATGGCGGCCACCGGCAGGAAGTAATAAAGTATCTTTTTCATCTTTATGCTGTTTTCAGTTGTTGCTTTATTGGATTGAGACATCGCTGTCGCCCCCGTCTTCCCAGAACTCGTCCTCGGCGGCGATGAAGTTCAGCGCGAAGGTTTCGCCCACGAAGTTGAGTTGCGCCGTATAGCGGACGCCCGCACGGGGCTGGAACTGCGTCGGACGTTCGGCAGAGGCGGTCTTTTCTTTCCCTCTGTAGGTGTATTCGACATGAACCGTCACGTCCTTGCCGAAATAAGTGCCGTCCGTGGCGTTGCTCAACAGAAGCAGGTGCTTGTCGCCTATCAGGGGGACGGAACTGTTGGGTTCTACTGCATACCCTTCCTTGTTGTTGTATATCACGTATGTGCCGGGATAGGTGCCCCTGTAGGTGTAGAATCCGTCTTCGTTGGTGTTCTTGCTGAAATCTATGGTAATCGAGCGGGTGAAGTTGCCCGACAGCGTAACCTTCTTGACGGTAACAGTTTCCTCCTCTTCACTTCCGTAATTGTAGTTGTTCACGGCGAAGCCCAAGCCCGTCATGATGTGGCTGAAATTGAAGTGCACATTTCCCGTGGTGCGCAGGTGGTTATAGACGACGGAAACCATCGCGTCGGGCGTGTTCGTATCGTCCAACGTGGTAGTCTCTACATTGCCCGTCTCCTCGAACGGCATGTTGAACGTCAGTTTCGGCACACCTCGCTTACTGGCAGAAGCAGGACTTTCCACCGTAAAATCGTTCATCGGGTAATAGGCGAAGAAGGTGTACCGGTAGGTGTCTGGGGAGATCGCCTCCGAATTGTCCGTCGCGTTATACCATTTACGAGGGCCGTTATTGTCATAATTATAAGTGCAGGCCGAGCCATCGTAGGTGACGGCTTGCTTATAGAACACGTCGGGGAAGGCATTGCTGTTCTTGTTGTCCCATGGTGAACTGCCCGACGCCCAGTCCTTTTGAGTATCGCTGCCGCGCTGATAAGGCACGCAATAGCCCAATACGCCGAATGTGCCGTCGGCGGGGAATACGTCGTGGAACGTGCTCCGGGTGACCTTCTCCACGGTAATGGCCGGGGCGGCAAAGCGGATGGCATCGGGGCTGTCGGCTTCGGGCTGCGCCCATTCCTCCTGCTGGCAGGCGGCGCAGAGGAGCAGGAGGGCCGGAAGTATGTATCGTTGCTTCATTTGGATATTCATTTTATCGTCAGGTTACAGATAGCTTATAATAGGGTTATTGGGTCACGTCGATGGTTACGTTCCCGCCTATGGCGTCGCTCCATGCGTTGACCGTGGGCGGGTCGAACATGATGTAGCCTCCGCCGGTGAGGGTGAACGAGTAACGGTAATGGTTCGCCGCCTCCCACTTGCTCACGATGGTGGCAGGCAAGGTATAGGAAGCGGTCTTTTCCTTTTCGGCATCGGTGTCGTAAGTGACGGTCAGCTCCACCCCTCCCGCGAGCGATTGCGGAATGAGCAGCAGGTCGCCCGACACGTCCGCGTTTCCGGCAGGGGTTACGATGGTCTCTTTCTCCACGCTGACGGTCCCCGTTGTCGTGTTGCTCCACGCCGTTTTCGTGCTGCTGTCGTAGTCGCCCTTGACAGCCAGCCCCTCAAGGGAGATGGAACGTACCGTGGCGTTGCCTCCCTCGCTGCGTGCCGCGAAGGTGACGCGTGCCAGCAGATGTTGGAATTTGAGGGCTACCGCATCGGGAGCCGGTTGGTCTTCCGAGACAACTATATTCGTCCGTTCCGCCGTCATCAGGTCGTACCCTTTCGTGGCGTCGAAACCGTTGACGGTAAAAGTGCCGTCCGTGCAGTCGACGGACACGGCATCGCCCAGCGTTTCCACAGACGGATAGAGGGCGTAGAAGTCGTAGGTGTTACCGGGGAGCCAGTATCTCGTGCCCTCGTAACCCCACATGCCGGAAACGCATGTCACTTTCTCGGCATCAAACAGGCTCGTGGCCGTACCACCCGTCACGGCGGTATAGTTCCCCCACACGCTGAACGAGTTTCCGTCGGTCAGCATTCCGTTGGCGTCGTCGATGGCGGCCCGTGTCACGGCAGGACCGGCAAAGCGAATTGCCCCGCTGTCGCCGCTTGTCTCCATGTCCGGGTCCGTACTTTCCGCACAGGCTCCCAACAGGCAGGCCACAGCCGGTATGAGCAAGGTTTTGAATAGGTTGTTATTCATAATCATACATTGTTTCTTTATATCCGGTTATTTCTGAAGCTACCCGGCAGCGTAAAATTAAGGAGTGGTACTCCCGTTAGTGGCTATGAGGGGACATTCAACCCCTCATAGCCTGATGTTATGTCTTTTCAACGATTGGTGCAAGCAATCATTTTCCGGCATTATTTTCCGGAGTTACTGTAGTTGCGTCTGCGTCAGTCCATTCATCTACGTCAACAACTTTGAACTGAATTATCTGTTTATCCAAAGTCGGATCAATCGTCTTACCGTTGATTTCTACTGTATAGTTATATTTGAAACCCGGAGTCCATTCGTCTGCTTTTGTACCCTCTTTGGTACCGCTGTATTTCAAATTTCCTGTGAACTCATTTGTTGCTATTGTTTTATCGTTCTTATCCTTAAAAGTTGCAGTAAAGCTAACCTCCAAATTTGTGTTAGGTTGCGGAATGACAAAGCAGGTCGTAGTATGGGTACCGTCCGTAAATTCTTCGGCAATATCCCCTAATGTTCCGAAATCATACTCTTCTGTCGAAACATCTTGAGATTCCCATTTAATAGACGGTGCCCCGCTCTCATTATAAGTCGCTGTACCCGTAGTTGTTTTTACCGCATTCACCTTGATGTCGGAAATTTCCATTTTGTAATCATAGGAGTCCGTGTTATTGAACGTGAACTTCACCTGCGACAACATGTGGTAGAAAGATAAGTTTACCGGAGCATTATTGGAAGCTTGTGCAGTCTTTTCTTCGGGTATAGCCACGATCAGGTCTTTGTTATTGCCCACCGTGTAATCTTCGAATGTCAGTTCCCGCTTATCCGCATTGAAAGATACGTTTTCGTTTGGATTTTCACCATCGGAGTAAGCGCCAAAACGGTACTTCTTGCTATCTATCCAATAAGCAGTCTGTGTGGGATTCCAAACCGTCCCCTCCGCTCCTACAGTGCCTCCGTCTACCTGAACATTGGTATAGACGGGAGTCCATGATTCATCATAGTTTCCGAATACGAAGAACTTCTTAAAATTGGTCTCCGTTGTTTCAATTACACTACTTCTCGTTGAATGGTTCACGAAAGTTCCGAACTGGATCGCCCGGCTCTGCGGCATATCCACTACTTCTTCGTTCGTACAGCTTGCCAGTGCTGCTACAGCCACTCCAAGCACAAAAAAACTTTTCTTCATAAGATGTAAAAAAATTAAATTAAAAATTTGGTTATTTAGTACCTGTTGTTTTATTCGTTTCAGTCGATGGGCAGCGGTATGTCCACCCATTCTCCCCAGCCGTCCACATCCACGTCAAAGCTGCCTCCGCCTTCCAGACCCTCGTCATCGGAAATCGACAGTCCGCTCACGACGATAACACCGCCCCGGGGTTGTCCTTTCACTTGGTCTGTGACATCGAACTCGAAGGTCTTGAACTTGCCGTTCACCATTCTCACCTCCAAGTTCAGGCTGTACCTTCGCCCGTCCGTACCGTTTCGTCCGTAATGTTCACCCGGATAGTCGGGTACGCCGAACGACTGTACCAACGCTTCCGTCCCGTAATCTTCCAGCGTACAGTCGAACATTACCGTGGCTGCGGTTTCGCCGGTATGCCCGTCGTTCAGGTAGACCGTTTCGGCCATGCCAGCCAAGGCTCCGCGTGCCAAGGCCACGTATTGTTGTCCGCTTTCGAACTCGTAACGTATCATATAGGTATAGACCAGCGGACGCAAGGTAACCGGCAGCTCCGTCGGAACAAGTGTCTTTTCCGCCGTGTATTCTTCCATGTATGCCCCGTAAAGCATGTCGGGCTGGTTCACGGTACGTTCCCCCGCGTGCAGTTCCTGAAAAGAACTCCGGGTCACGCCGCGTGTGGTGGCCGTGGCGGACTCCGAGGCGGCCACGCCGTCGAACACGATATATTCCGTATCATTGTTGTAGAACAACAGTTCGTGCGTGCCTTCCGGCATGGAGACACGTCCTCCTTCATCGGGCAGATTGTTCTCTATACGCTGTCCGTCGCTTGTATAGACTTGGACACGTATCCCGTCGGCCGGAGCAGGGCACAAATCTTCATAGTCGTGCTTCCAGTCCTCTTCCCATAATTCTTCCCAGTCATAGGCGTAAGTACGTTCCCATTCCTGTTCCCAGTCGGAAGAGAGATTCACCTTCACGGAAAAACCATGCTCGTCGTGGTCGTAACACAGGTCTTTCCGGCAGCTCGTGGAAAGGAATGTCAATCCGGCGAGCGTGAGTCCCATGAGGGTATATCGTAGCGTTGCTTTCATCGTGCGCCCTCCTTTCTTTTACCGGTATCCCACAACCGCCACACGAGGGCAAACTTCAGTTTCAACGGACCGAAGTAATTCATTCGGTTTGTCTGCTGGTACACGTAGTGTCCGTCAATGGGAAGGTATTCCTCGTACTTGCTGTGCATGTATCCCAAACCGATACCGGCCTCTAAGGAGAGCCGCCGTCCGATGGGAAACATGTAGCCGTAGCTGACGCCCACCATTTCGGCCTCGCCCTGATAGCCCTTCTTGCCGTTTTCGAGGTCATACCATGTGAAGCCCCCGAACACGCCGAGGTAGTGGCCGTGCCACGGGCTGCCTTGCTTCTGTCCGAACCACCAGCGTCCCTCCGGGCTGATTGTAGCCACCTGATAATATTTGTGCTTGCCGTCGTTCTTCCACCACGCCATCTCGCCTTCGAGGTTCACCGTCCAGCGGTCGGCGATGCGGTATTCGACTTCGAGCGAGGGCATCAGTATCGCATCGTATAGCAGGTTGGTCTTGACGGCCAAACGCTGCACCGTCGGTCTCTGCGGTTGCACGGTCGCTTCCTGCCGCACCGTTGCCGGCTCGGAGGTCGTTTCCGCCACGCTATCGGGTTGCAGGACCGGTTCCGGTTCTTTCACTTTCGTCTCTTTTTGGGGAATAACTTTTACGGGCGGTTCGTGTTTCCGGTAGCAGACCACCGAAAGGCTGGAGCGTAAATCCGGGAAGAAGTTCTCCAGCATGTAGGTGTACGGCATACCGCCGCGCAGATCCATGAGCTGCTTCTTTCGTCCGTCCACCACGCGGCCCGCCTTGTCGAACACCCATACCGGTGTATGGTCGAGGATATGCAGCACCTCTTCCTTGTATAATATGTCCGAGGCGGCGACCATCTGGCGCAGCATGTCCCACGCGATGCCCTCGCCATGTATGCAGATCAGGCTGTCGGGGATTCCGGCGTGGCGCACGAGATAGGCTTTCAGAGAGTCGGCCCTGCGCTCTGACAACACCTCGTTGAGACGGTTCACACCTTCGGGCGATGCCCACGAGCGTATCACGACGTTTTCAAGTCGGTCCGCCCCGTATTCTTCGCGTAGGATGCGGATAAAACGCTCCAATTCCGTGCGGTTGTCCCGGAAGAGCACGTCCACTTCTCTGTGGCCCTGCCGGTAATGGATACGGGCCGAGTCCGACTCCAACTCTTGTGCATGAACATACCCGCCGCAGAATAAAAGAAATAATAACAGTATTCGTTTCATTGTCATATCCTGTCTATGCCAATTTATATATCAGCTATTTATTCAATTCTCTGTACGTTTGTCCGTGCCATGCTTCTTTCTTTAGAGGCAAAAAAGCACCGAACCAACAAATAATCGGCCTGATAACTGTCGGTTATGCCGATTTATTTGTCATTAAAAAAGCTATCGAAAAAAGGTCGTATTATTCGGACACTCCGGGAAAATTTGTCCTACTCAAAGAGCTGAAACGCAATTTTTTGCAGATTTTTTTTGTGGATAATTCATGTTTTTGTAATTTTGTGGCTGAAAACGAACGATTAAACCAACGATTTAACCAACGTAAAATCATACCGTCTGTTTTTACGACTTCCCTTTCCGTCTTATCTCTTTCTCTTTCATGGCTTTGTCTATTTCTTTGTAGCGGCTGCGGAATTTCATGAACGTGTCCCGTGAAATGTCGAAACGCCTGCATATAGTGGCAATCGTACAATCCCGTTTCAACATGCCGACAATGACCTTCCGGTTTTCGATCAGCACGTTCATTTTCGTGTAGCTGCCTTTTTTCCGTCCGAGGACGACACCCTCGGCTTTCCGCAGGGCGAGCGCCTCTTTGGTGCGCATCGAAATCAGGTTGCGTTCAATCTCCGCTACCAAGCCGAAAGCGAAGCAGAGCACCTTGCTGTTGATGGAGTTGTCGAACGAATACCCCTCCTTGGTCGTGTAAAGGTTGATTCCTTTCTCCAGACACTTGCCCATGATGGCCATGAGGTCCGTCAGCGTGCGGCTTAGACGCGATATTTCGGTGACAATCAGCGTGTCGCCATGCTTCATGCGCCGTATCAGTCCTCCTAATTTGCGGTCGCACTCTTTCTTCTTGCCGCTGGCGACCTCCGTTACCCATTGGCTGACGGAAAGATTTCTACTGTCGGCGAAACGCCGGATCTCGTCTTGCTGGTTAGCCGGATTCTGTTTGCCCGTGCTGACCCTTAAATAACCTATTATCATAGTCCTTAATTATTTTACGGGAGCGACATTGCTCCCGTCCGGTATAAATAAGGCATGATGGTCCGATATGAAAGGATTTTGTATATAATTGCAGGCGTAACATCTTATTTTACACCTTTTTAATATCTTCCGGAGTACCGTCGGGAAATAACGGCACGAGTATTTCTTCCGGATAGGATATAAACTCGTGAAAAGCATAAACCGTTGCGGAGGAAATGCCACATTCGCGAAACTGCATGAAGTCGGTGTCTATGGTGACAGGCATTCCCTGATGCCGGATTTGAATGGCGACGAATGAATCGGGTGGCCCAGATGTTGGACGAGCAATGCTGAAATCGAAAAATACGTCGGGGAATAAAGAAAATGCGATCTTCTCGACAGTAAGCAAGAAGCCGCATTTTTAATAAGTATCCCGATTTCTGTAAAAACGATTTGTTTGGAAGTTTCCCTTGTAGGCTTGCATACTTTCGGAAAAATCCGAAGTACTACATTGGCTATTGTTTATGAAAAATCTTGTTGTTTAGCGAGGGTAAGTCGTTTGTAGCAATAGCAGCCGATCAAAATTGGTAAGACTGATGATAAAGCAACGATTACAGAGAACATGCAAGCATAACCTGTGGTCATATCATCTGTACCGATGCAAAAAATGGCCATTATCGAGATTAGCAATACATTAGTGGCTATGATTTGTCGCATAGCCAAACTTATCCAATTATTATTTTTACTGATTTTCCAAACAATAACTGCTCCCAACAGAAAAGGTGGGCAAATAAAAACAGTCCAAAACCAGTCGAAAAACATAATGCCTAAGCAAGTTTTCAGTACAATGTAAAACAAGCAACAAGTAATAATGCTGGAAATCAACATTATTGTTTCATACATATATATGCTTTTAATTTTCATTTTTGAGTTTTGCTTACAATTCAGTGTTTATTTCAATAGATTGCGTTCGCTACCGCCATTCTCCAATATTCCCATTTGATGAATGGCTATCTGATTGAGCTTGATAAGCCGTTCCCCCTGCGGAATACCTTGGTCTATGAATACCGCATTCAGGTTTTCCATATTCGACAGGCAGATAAGCTCGTTGATTGTGGCATAGTCCCGGATATTCCCTTTCAGTTCGGGGTGTTGCTCACGCCACATCTTGGCGGTCATGCCGAACATCGCCACATTCAGCATATCGGCTTCATCAGCATAGATGATACTGGCTTGTTTGGCTGTTACCTCTGCCGGGATAAGGTTCTGCTTGATGGCGTCGGTATGTATGCGGTAATTGATTTTCGACAGTTCCCGTTTTGCTGACCAACCGAGCAACTGTTGTTCCTCGGTTTTCAGTCGTTGGAACTCCTTTATTATATACAGTTCAAATTCGACAGAAATCCAACTTGCAAACTTAAAAGCTATATCCTTGTGGGCGTAAGTGCCGCCGTAGCGCCCCGATTTGGAGAGTATGCCTATTGCGTTTGTCGTGCTTATCCATTTGGTCGGCGACAAAGTAAAGGCGTTCAGCCCGGCTTCCTTTTTAAACCCCTCGAATTCGAGGGGTTTAAAATCGGGGTTATACAAACTCTCCCAAATACCGAGGTATTCTATAGTGTTCCGGTTACGCAACCAGTTCCCGATAACCGCAGTCGGGTCATCGCTTTTGTATTTGGCTATGTCTGTCAGGCTGATATAGTCATTCTCATTGACTGATATAATCGTGACACTCGTGTCTTTTACTGTAATCTTTGCCATTCTATTGATGTTTCTTTGGGTTTCAGTCGCAAAGATAGTTACAATCCGTTGAATTATATCCTTTTGGAAGAGCTTTTACGACTGGAAAGTTCATGTTTGTATAGACACATCGCCAAGACGAATCCCGGTAAAGCCGCTACTTCCGGCGATGTCTGCCTTTCCCTTATTTCAAGCATGTAAAATCACCACAAATAGGTATTGTCCAGTCGATTCAAACCCCGTACTTTTGCAAAAATATAAACGGAAACATCGTTCATTATTTATGCAGGTGCTCAAAGAAGACATACGCGGCCGCATATTGGCAGTCGCCGGACAGCGATTCGGGCAGCAGGGATATTCCAAAACCTCCATGCGCGAAATTGCCGGGGCCGTCGGTGTCGGCGTGGGAAACATATACAATTATTTCCGGAACAAGGACGAATTGTTCTGTGAAGTGGTTCGTCCCGTCCTGCACGCTATGGAAGCCATGTTGCAGGAGCATCACGGAATACGCGGCGAGGATGTGATGGCGATGCGGTCCGAAAAATACCTGAAAGCCTGCATCGACGAATACGTTTCGCTTATCGAAACGCACCGCAGCCTGCTGGAAATCCTGCTGTTCCGCGCCCAAGGCTCTTCGCTGGAACATTTTCGCGAAAGCTACACCGACCGCTCGACCGGGCTGGTCAAGGCATGGTTCGCCGCCATGAAGAAAAAGTATCCGAATATAAATACGGGCGTGTCCGATTTCATCATTCACCTGCATACGGTGTGGATGTTCACGCTGTTCGAGGAACTGTTGATGCACGCAGTGCCCAGGCAGGAAATGGAATCCATTCTGCACGACTATATCCTGTTTGAAATTCAAGGTTGGAGGGCCATTATCAAGGTATGACGGATAGAAAATACACATACGGACAAGTTGCCGTAACGGGGCAGCGGGAAAAGAGGAAATCTTCACGGAGGTTTCCTCTTTTTTTATTCGTGAACAAATCTGAATATCGTTCATTAATAAATATCATAACAAATGAAACAGAAACATAAATTCGAGAGCATTGTCGCCGAGACATTGCTCATTCCGCTCTACTACAGAGCGAAAGAGAGCCGCCGTAAGAATCCGATCCTGAACGACGAGGTTGCGGAGAGTTTGGTGGACAGTTTGGAATACGACTACTCCCGCTTCGACGGGGCGAAGTTGAGCGAAGTCGGCTGTGTCGTGCGCGGGTGGTTTTTCGACCGTGCCGTGCGCCGCTTTATCGGGAAGCACTCCGGTGCGGTGGTGGTAAACGTGGGGTGCGGTCTGGATACCCGGTTCCAGCGCATCGGCGACGGAAAGGCCGTATTCTACGACATGGACCTGCCGGAAGTCATCGCGCTGCGCCGCGAACTGATTCCGGAGCAGCCGGGCAATTCCTATATTGCGGCCTCCCTACTGGAAACCGACTGGCTGGACGACCTGCGCCGTCGGCATACCGACGCGCATTTCATCTTCGTGGTCGAAGGCGTGCTGATGTATTTCTATGAAAAGCAGGTAAAGACGTTCCTGCACCATGTGGCGGAACGCTTCGGGGGCGGCGAACTGTGGTTCGATGTCTGCGGCACAATAATGAGCCGTCACGGGGTGAAACCCGATTCGCTTCGTGAACACGAGGCGCAAATCCGCTCCGGCCTAAGCGACGGGCATCTGGTAGAACAGTGGGAACCTCGCCTGCGCCTTCTGGAACAGGCCAACTACATGAAGTTCTTCCGTCCGCGCTGGGGCTTCTTCTTCGGGCAGATATTGGGACGGATGACGCGGTTGTGCTACAAGTTCAGCTCAATGTTGGGATATGAAATCGTATCGAAATGACAAGGTATAAAATCGGAAAAGACAATGGATAAGACAAAGAAGAAAGAAGGTCTGTCCCGCCTGTTCGAGATTGCGGGACAGAAGAAAGGACTGCTCTTTCTGGCAGGTCTGCTGTCGGCAGGCAGCGCCGTGTGTATGCTCGTACCCTATTGGGCGGTGTACGAGGTGTTGAAAGAGCTGCTGACGCACGGTGCAAGCCCGGCTTCGGTGGACGGAGCCGGCATGATTCGCTGGGGCTGGATCGCTTTCTGCGGGCTTATCGGCGGACTGGTGCTGTTGTACGCTGCCCTGATGTCCTCGCACGTGGCGGCATTCCGCATTCTGTACGGGTTGCGCGTCCGGCTGTCCGAACACATCGGCAAGCTGTCGCTGGGTTATCTCAACAACACCTCTACCGGAGCCATCAAGAAGACGATGGAGCAGAACATCGAGAAAATCGAGGGATTCATCGCCCACACGATTCCCGATTTGGTGAACGTAGTGGCGACGGTCGTGGTGATGCTCGTCATCTTTTTCTCGCTGGATACATGGCTGACAGTGGTCTGTCTGGCCGTGGTTTTGGTGAGTTTCGCCCTGCAATTCTCCAATTTCATGGGAAAGAAGGCACGGGAGTTCATGAGTATCTATTATGACGCGCAGGAGAAGATGAGCGCCTCCGCTGTGCAGTACGTCAGGGGAATGCCCGTAGTGAAGATATTCGGACAGAGCGTCCGCTCGTTCCGGCAGTTCAATGCCGAGATACAGGCGTACAAGACGTTCGCCCTGAAATGCTGCGACACCTACCAGAACGGAATGATCGCGTTCACCGTTCTGCTCAACTCGATGGTGACGTTCATCCTTCCCGTGGGTATCCTGCTGATGCAGGGAAATCCCCAGTCGTTTGCGTTGGCCGCCGTATGGCTGTTTTTTATCGTCATGGGGCCGGGCGTGGCTTCGCCCATCTACAAGCTGACGTTCCTGGGCGGAAACACCAAGGAGATCGACGAAGGCGTGGCGCGTATCGACCGCATTCTGGAGAAAAAGCCCGTTCCCGAACCGGAACGCCCCGAAGTGCCGCAGTCGTATGAGGTGGAGTTCCGCCACGTGTCGTTCTCCTACGAAAACACGGAACAGGGCACGCGGACCGAGGCGCTGCGCGATGTCTGCTTCATGGCGCCGCAAGGCCGGATTACGGCGCTCGTGGGGCCTTCGGGAAGCGGCAAGTCCACCGTCGCGAACCTGATTCCCCGTTTCTGGGACGTGGAGCAGGGCGAGATTCTCATCGGCGGCGTGAACATCAGGAATATCGCCACGCCGCGGTTGATGGATACCGTTTCATTCGTATTTCAGGATACCTTTCTGTTCTACGACACACTGTACGAGAACATCGCCGTCGGTTCCCCCGCCGCTACGAAAGAAACGGTCGTGGCGGCGGCCAAAGCCGCCCAGTGCCACGAGTTCATCGAGCGGCTGCCGCAAGGCTACGGGACGAGGATAGGAGACGAGGGCGTGTATCTGTCTGGCGGCGAGGCGCAGCGGGTATGCGTGGCCCGCGCCATTCTGAAGAATGCGCCGATATTGGTGCTGGACGAAGCCACGGCCTTCGCCGACCCGGAGAACGAATACAAGATGCAGCAGGCCCTGCAATCCCTGATAAAAGGCAAGACCGTGATTGTCATCGCCCACCGTCTGTCGTCCATCGTCTCGGCGGACAACATCGTGGTCTTGCAGGAGGGGCGGGTCGTGCAACAGGGCAGGCACGATGCCTTATCTGTTACCGAAGGTCTTTACAAGAACATGTGGGAGGCCTACACGAGCGCTTATCATTGGAAGTTGAACAAGAATTGAATACGGAGATATGAAAAAGAATAGTTTCTTGAACGATATTTTACAGAATACGAGTTGTCCGCAGGGATTCTGGGGACGGATGATTTTACGGGGAATGAACCGTTTCCACGCCTCGCTGGCCCGTCGCGGCATGAAACAGGTGGACTGGCGGCCGGAGTGGAATGTGCTGGACATCGGGTGCGGAGGCGGCGCCAACGTGAAGCGTCTGCTGAAACTGTGTCCGCAGGGAAAGGTTTACGGCATGGACCTCTCGGAGGAGAGCGTCGCCTTCGCCCGCAGGCATAATGCGGGAGAACTGGACCGACGCTGTTTCATACGGCAGGGCGATGTCTGCTCCCTGCCCTACGGGGACGGGGCGTTTGATGCCGTAACAGCCTTCGAGACCGTCTATTTCTGGTCTCCCGTCGGTAAGGCGCTGGCCGAAGTCTTCCGCGTGATCCGGAAAGGAGGCTGCTTTCTCATCAGTCTGGAAGCGAGCGACCCCGAACTCGGAAAGATGTGGACGGAGCGGATAAAGGGGATGACAGTGTACGGAGCCGACGAGCTGAAACGGTTGCTGTCCCAAGCCGGCTTTTCCGACATTCGGGTGATTCGGAAAAAAGAAGAGTTGCATATCGTCGCACATAAATGAAAGGAGTGGAACATGAATGCGATTAAAAACATTACGATAGGCCATACGGAGCGTCTTTACAAGCCCGTGGGCTATACCATGCTCGCCAATCTGGTCAATATCATACCTTTCTGCCTCTCCATCGAGGCGGTGCGCATCATCTTCGCCGCATTCGACGGCAGCGGACGACCGCTCGACACGGCAAGGCTGTGGAACATTTTCTGCATATTGGCCGTCTATATGCTGGTGATGGCTCTGGCCGAACGGGCCTCCTACCGGGCCAATTTCAGAGGAGCCTACGAAATGAGCGCGTCGGGGCGTATCGCGCTGGCGGAACATCTGCGGAAACTCTCGCTGGGATTTCTTTCCCGGCGCGACCCCGGCGATCTTTCGTCCATGCTCGTTACCGATTTCACGATGGCCGAGACGGGCATTTCCCACCATTTGCCCCAATTGATGGGAGCCGTCGTCATGCCCGTACTGGCATTTCTCTCTTTGGTTTGGATCGACTGGCGGATGGCCGTTGCCATGTTCGCCGCCCTGCCGGTCGCCCTGCTTGTCCTATGGATAAGCACGGGCCTGCAGAAAAAGTTGAGCGGAAAGCAGATACAAGCCAAAATCAATGCCGGAAACCGCTTGGAGGAATACCTGCAGGGCATTCGGGTGATGAAAGCCTACAATCTGCTGGGCGACCGCTTCGTCCGTCTGCGCGACGCTTTTGCGGAACTGCGCCGGGCCTGTATCCGTCAGGAAGCCCTGCTGGGTCCTTTCGTGCTGCTGTGCATTACATTGGTACGGGCCGGGCTGACCCTGATGGTGCTGTGCGGAACCTACCTGCTGTTGGGAGGCGAACTCTCGCTGCTCGTCTTCGTGCTGTTCCTTGTAGTCGGCTCGCGCGTGTTCGACCCGCTGACTTCGGCGCTGACCAACTTTGCGGAGTTCCGCTACTTCTCCATTGCCGGAGGGCGCATTCTCACGCTGATGAACGAGCCGGAGATGGAAGGCGAACGGCAGGCTCCGGCCACCGGCGACATACGGTTCGAGCACGTGTCGTTCGCCTATCAGGACAAGAAGGTGCTGCAGGATGTGTCCATCACGTTTCCGAGAAACACGCTGACGGCCCTCGTCGGCCCTTCGGGCAGCGGGAAAAGTACGGTGATGAAACTCTGCGCCCGATTCTACGACCCGCAGCAGGGGCGTGTCCTTTTCGATGGCGTTCCGATGACGGAAATAGAACCGGAAAGTCTGATGAGCCGCATCTCGATGGTGTTCCAGGACGTCTATCTGTTTCAGGACACGATACGCGACAATATCCGTTTCGGAAAGCCCGGTGCGACGGACGAGGAAATCATCGCGGCGGCCAAAAAGGCTTGTTGCCACGATTTCATCATGCGCCTGCCGCAGGGATACGACACGATGGTGGGCGAAGGCGGCTGCACGCTCTCCGGTGGCGAGAAGCAGCGCATATCCATCGCCCGCGCCATACTGAAGGATGCGCCGATCATTCTGCTGGACGAAGCGACCGCATCGCTCGACCCGGAAAACGAGGTGGAGGTGCAGAAAGCCATCGACACGCTTATCAAGGGACGCACCGTCATCGTCATCGCCCATAAGCTCAAGACGATCATGAATGCGGACCGGATCGTCGTTCTGGAAGACGGACGGGTAAAGGAGCAGGGCACGCACGACGAGCTGATGCGGCACGAGGGGCTTTATGCCCGTCTGTGGATGATTCAGGAAAAGTCCGCAGGCTGGACTGTATAAAATAACGGGAAGCCCGGATAATAACACTTTCACGAAAAGCCGAAAAGAGGGGTTTGCCTTCTTTCCGGCTTTTCCTTTATCTTATACCGATACTACGGCATAGCTTCCGTTTCAAACCGTATTCCATACCTCTTGATTATATCCGCTTACCTTCCTTTTTATTTATTCATTCTCTCTCTTATCCGTTCCCTGCCGTACTCCCTTGCCGGTGAGATTTTCCCATGCAAAGGTACAGCGTCATTTCGGTCGTCAAGTACCGCTCCGCTAACCGGCTCGCGGATAGAACGGCAGCCTTCCCAAATCGAAGATGACCTTTCGGTTCCCGCCGTGCTGCGCTGTCGGGTTGGGTATTCCGTTCAATCCCCGGCGGTTTCCTTGCCTCTCCCTCATTTTCCCGCTGTCTGGCCTGCATGTAAAATCTATCCCGACAAGGAAGCCGGAACAGCTTCCGACAAAAGGGAAGAAAAAGTTTAACAACCAATAAAAATTAGCGATTATGCCAAACTGGTGTTCAACAGCGTATGCGGTAGAGGGCGACGCACAGGAAATTAAAAACCTCTATGAGTTGATGAAAAATTTGCAGGAACGGAAAGAGCCGTCCGTGAAAAACGGTTTCGGGACATCGTGGCTGGGGTGTCTGGTGGATGCTTTGGGCAAAGACTGGAACAAGGTAAGTTGTCGGGGAGACTGGGCAAACCTCGAAATGGACGGTGAAACACTGAAGTTTACGACGGAAACGGCATGGGGGCCATGCAACGAGACATTCGACCTCGTGTACGAGAAATTCCCGTCGCTCTGCTACTATTACCAGACCGAAGAGCCGGGTATGGGTATCTATGAGACCAACGACAGCGAAGGCAGGTATTTTCCCGACAAATTCCGTGTCGAGGTATATACTCCCGAAAATGAGTATTATAGCGAATACTTTACCAATAGGGAAGCCATGTTCGAGTGGTTGGAAGAAATCTTCGGGCAACCCGTAACCTCCGAAACAGATGTGGAGCGCATCATGGAGCAATGGCGGGAGAAGAACGAGCAAGCCTATTGCAGTGTGGCCGAGTACGAAGTTGTGGAATAAAAATCAGGACGACATGAAAACCTATCATTGGAAAGAGTACGGTTTCATCGGGACAGTGCCCGACTTTGCCCGACATTTCGGAGTATGCAAAAGTCAGATTTTTGTCAATGCGGTGCGGAGAGCTTCCCGACACGTCTATAATTGTATGAGTACACGGGAACAGGCGGAATATGAAGAGAAGCGGGAGCGGGTAAAACCCGCTTTCCTCCTCTATCTCGACCAAGAGCATACGCAATTCGTCAAGGTCACGAAAGAGGAATACGAGGCTATCGACCTGCCCGTGGTGCAGGAGGAAATCGGAACATTCAAACTGTGTTACAGAAACAGAGTCCTGCCTGCATCGTTTGCAGGGGATAACCGTGATGAAATCCCTGTGGCATCTGCCATGAAAAAATACAAGGAGGAAGCCGTGCGTTTCGCCGAGCAGGTCATGCTGGCCACGGGTTACTTCAATACCCGTCTGTACTCGGAGCAGCCCAAGATTGAAATAAGTTATACAGCACTATGGTTGTCGTACAGCAACGGCATCGTGTTCCATTTTACGGCCAACCGTAGCCGTGACGGAGTATGCGATTGTCTTTTGCAACGGATAACGCTTGACGGCAACCTGATATACAACGGCTATTGTTGCAGGCATTCCAGTGTCTATGGAGTTTTACAAAGGACACAAACAAACGACGAGTGCCAAAATGCCCATTACCATTTTATAGAGTAGATGATTAAGTTCCTCGAATCTACTGGTGAATATTTTTTGATATAGCAATTATACAGGATAAAGAATATTCCATTTTTTAAGTAAAAGAATAGCCCAATTGTCTCTTTGACTTTTGGGCTATTCTTTTGGGCCGACTTTATCTATAGCTGTATTATGCCTGACTTTTTTAGTTCAATACTTCACCCAGTCATCATAGGTCAGAAGGCTGACGTGCTCTATCCGGTAGTCGTCTGTCAGGGGATAATATGTCCTTTCGCCGGTGTGATGGTGTCGGAATCCGCACTTCTCCTGCGCCCGCTTCGATTTTTCGTTGCCATCGAAGTATCCGCACCATAAGTTTTTGAGTTTCAAATCCTCGAAGGCGTGGCGGATTACCTCGCACATGGCTTCGGGCATCAGTCCCTGTCCCCAGAACGGAACGCCGAGCCAGTAGGAAACCTCGCCCTCGTCCTCGCCAATCGGGAAATTACTTCTTGCCCCGCGTATCACGCCGATGCAGCCTATCGCCTTGTCGCTTCCTTTCAGCGTGAGGGCAAACACGCCCTCCTGAGCGAAGACCGTGCGGATAATCTCCCGGCTTTCGTCCACGCTGCAGTGGGCGGGCCATCCGGCCACGGGTCCCACACGCTCGTCCTTGGCGTATTCGTACAACGCCTCGGCGTCGCTCTCCCGCCAAGGGCGCAATACCATTCTTTCTGTCGTCAATTCCATGTCATTTCTTTTTTAGGGTTATCAATTCGGGCGCAAAGTTAGCGTCTCCGGCAGGGATACCTGCGGTAATAAATCGGGCATTGCCGGTACTTTTGGAAACATTTAAGACGGTATCATGGAAAATATCGTTAATTTTACGGTATTAACAGAAATAAGATGAACACATCCATATCAGGACAAGAAACAGGAATCACCTTCGACGAATGCGGCATGGACGAATACCGGGGCTATCCCCTGCGTCTCCCGTACCTTGCGGTTTTCATCTGCCTCAAGGGGCTGGCTATTGCGAAAGTAAACTTCAGGAAGCACTTGCTACGACCTTCCGGCGTGCTGGTGTTGTCCGAAGACTCGCTTGCCGTATTCTCTGCCGTCTCGGCGGATTTCAGGCTGGCGTGCATACGGGTAGAAAAAGAACCGGCTTCGGAAATCGCGTATAAACTACCCAACCGGCTGTTCCCTTACCTATGGCAGTTCCCCCTTTGTACCCCCGCAGAGGAAGAACGGGAACTGCTGTCGGCATGGCTGGTCCAAGTTCGGCGCATACTGCAGGGCGACGCTTTGTTCAGGCGAACGATGGCAATCAACCACTTGCAGAACCTTTTTCTCTACATAGCAGGGAGGGTGCAGTCGATGCCGGCGGACGCTTCCGCCACGTCCCGGTACAGCCGCAAGGAAGAGCTATGCTGGAAGTTTTGGGACTTGATAGGGAAGAACTGCCGCCGGCACCGGGATGTGGCCTTTTATGCGGACGAGCTACACATCACGCCCTTTTACCTTTCCCAGCTGACGAAAGATTTCCTGAACGATACGCCCAAAGGGCTGATAGAGCGGCAGGTTATCTTGGAGATAAAGAAGTGGCTGGAAACATCGAGCCTGTCGGTCAAGGAGATGGCCGACAGGCTGAACTTCGAGGACGCCTCCTACATGAACCGTTTCTTCAAGCGGCATACCGGGCTTTCGCTTACCGAATACCGGAGACGGCATTCGGGCTGAAAGAATGGAAGAATATATCGGCGGTTTATGCCTTGTGGGCTGACATCATACATTTGTGAGAACGCATCCAAAATGCAGCAACGATCAACAGACTCGTCAATATCTCAGACAACGGCAGGGCGAGCCAGATGCCCTTTATCCCCATTGCTTCCGGCAACAGCATGAAACACGGCACCAAGAAGATGAAACCGCGCAAGGCGGCAAAGGCAATGGCCGGCTTTACCCGTTCTATACTCTGGTAATACCCAATCACGGACAGGTTCAGGATGAAAAAGATGAATCCTGCTCCATAATAAGGAAACCCTTCCACTGCTATGCGTGCGGCGGCATTGTCAAGGCGCAGGAACAACCCCACAAGCAATTCAGGAAACAGGACAAATGCGGCCGTGGAGATAATTCCACAGACAAACGCCGCAGCCAAAGACACGCGCAAGGCGGAATGTACCCTTTCCCTGCTTCCTGTGCCGAAATTATAGCTGATGATAGGCTGGGCGGACTGGGCAATGGCATTGCCTATCATAAAGACGAACGGAAGATAATAGCAGCTCACGCCGAAAGCACCCACGCCGTCATCCCCCAGATACCGCATAAACACATGGTTGCCGATGAATAATAAAACAGCCATCGTCAACTCGCCCAGCAAAGCGGACGAACCGATTTTGCATTGGATACCGATGTTGCGTGCAAAGAACACCAATCCCTTCCTGTCTATGCGCAACGTATGCAGACGGGTATCACGGGCATAGAACAGTAAGTAAACCACAGCCACGGAAGCTCCTGCCAGACAACTTATGGAGGTGGCAAACGCAGCACCCATCACTCCCCATCCGAAAGAGAAGATAAACAGCCAGTCGAGGACCACATTCACCACGGCGGCGATGATACTGCACCACATGGCAAGCTTCGGAGCACCGTCCAAACGCATAGCGAACAAAGCGACGGCTATCCACAGCTCAAACAGCAAAGACGGGGAGAACCATATCAGATAATCCACAACCATAGGCAACAGGTGTTCCGAAGCCCCCAGCATATAGGCTATTTTTTCGGGAATAGCCAGAATCAATGCACCCACCGCTACAGATATGAGCGTCACGAAGAGCATGGCTTGCGTAATGCTGGCACGGGCCGAAGCGATTTTTCCTTTGGACAAATAAATAGACGCAATGACAGAACAGCCTGCACCGATCATCAATCCTACTCCCATAAGCGTCATCAGCAAGGGCACACAGATATTTACGGCGGCAATGCCGTCGCTCCCGACCCCGTGCCCGACAAAAATGCCGTCGATGGTCGTCACGGCAGACATGCTCAACATTCCCAACACCGTCGGGAAGAACAGTTTTCTAAACAGCACGGAAACCTTTTCGTTTCCGAAGTCGATCACTTTTTCTTTCATACGTTTTTGGTTTTTATATAATGTTATTTTTGTCATAAAAAAACAGAAGCCGGACAACATGATGGTTTTACCCAATCATCTTATCCGGCCTCCGTAGCCCTCCGATGAGGATTATCAGACGTCCTGTCTGTTATTTCGGCGCAAAGGTGGGTCAAAGAATTGAATTATCCAAAAATAAAATAGCCTTTTTTTCATTATCCAATTCAATTACAATTTGAACCCTCTTTTTCCTTTGCGGTTGTATTATTTCCCTATCCATTCGCGAACGGCATTCTCGTCAAAACGGTTGAGCAAGCGTCCTTGTTTCCAGTCAAGTTCAGGATACTTTTTCTTCAGCGCAGTTACGCTGTTGGCAATGCCGCTTCCCCCGGAGGTGGCAAAGGGAATGACGGTTTTCCCTTTCAGGTCGTGCATTTCTATGAAAGTATTGATGACACGCGGTGCAAGGTCCCACCAGATAGGATAGCCGATGAAGATGATATCGTAATCAGTGATGTTTTCCTTTCTGTCTTTGATTGCAGGACGCGATTTCGGGTCGTTCATCTCTATTGAACTGCGCGACTGCTTATCGTTCCAGTCAAGGTCTGCATTTGTATAGGGCTGCGCAGGTACAATCGCATAAAGTTCTCCATCTGTAACATCCGCTAACTTTTCTGCGGCACGGGCTGTTGTTCCTGTCGCCGAGAAATAGGTTACCAGTATTTTATGGTTTGATTTTCCTTTGTTCATATCCTGTTTTTGTTGTGCATCGGTGGCGGTCACCATGCCGACCACCGACAGCAGTATCAATAAAAATCTATACATGCGTTTTATTATTTAAGTTTGTCATATTCTTCGTCAGTTACGGGTTCAAGCCATTCGTTGGATGTATTTTCTCCATCTATTTCAAATGCGAGGTGTGCAAACCAACTGTTGGAAGCCGCACCGTGCCAATGTTTCACGTTTGCAGGAATGTGGATGACCGTGCCGGGCAAAATCTCTACCGCCGGTTTGCCTTCTTCCTGATACCAGCCGCGCCCGGCCACACCGATAAGCATCTGTCCGCCGCCCTCGGTGGCGCGGTGGATGTGCCAGTTGTTGCGGCATCGAGGCTCGAAAGTCACGTTGGAGATATTCACCTGCTCGCGCGAAACCGGTGCGAGGTAACTGTTGCCGGTGAAATATTTGGCATAGGCCGTGTTCGGTTCGCCGATGGGGAATATCATTTCGCGCTGGAATGCTGCCTTCGCATCATCTCCGTTTGTATCTTCCGCCCATACGTTTTTGGCAAGGTTGAACGCTGCCCAAGCCTTCGGCCAACCGGCATAAAAACCGATGTGCGTGATGATCTCGGCAATCTCGGTGCGGGTTATGCCGTTTTTCTTCGCCGACTGGAGATGAAATATCAGTGAGTTGTCGGTAATGCCCTGACTGATGAGCGATGTAATTGTCACCAAGCTGCGGTCACGCAGGCCGAGTTTGTCGGTGCGGCTCCACACCTCGCCGAAAAGGACATCGTCGTTGAGTTCCGCAAACTTGGGAGCGAACTCGCCTAATTGGTCGCGTCCCGCTGTCTGTACTATCTTTTCCTGTGCCATAACATTGAATGTTAAAATGGTAAATACTGAAATTAAAATGATTCGGTTCATGATTTTTTACTGAATAAAATTATTGATTCGGTTTGCAGGGTTAAGCGGTGTCTGGTCGGACAGCACCAACGACTTGACCATGTGCAGTGTTCCCTGCTTGTATTTTTGGAAGTGCTCCGAAGCGATATGCTTCTCGTAAGCCTCTTTACTTGCGTAGGTTTCAAGAATGGTTACCTTGCAAGGATTCTCCTTTTCATTTACAGCATACATCGTCAGCACGCCCGGTTCGGTACGCAGGGAGACTTCGCCCACCTCGGTTGCGTATTTCATGTACTCGTCGAGATGCTGCGGGTAAACCTCGATTTTCGACAGACGCACGATACCGTCGGCGGTCATCGGCTCCTTGGCGCACATTCCCGGCTGCTTGTCCAAGTTCAGGCATTTGCCGATAATCTCTCCGGTGGCGATGTAGGAATAGGTCGGGAACTCGAACAGCACGGGTTTCAACCGCGTATAGTCGAGTTTCCCGCCAGCGTCAAGTACATCGGGAGCAGCGTAAGTGTTGGCGACGGAGCAGATGAAGTTGTCGAAGTCATCGGTTTCGTAAATATCCACCACATCGCACTCCATCGCAAGCGGCGAGGCATCTATTACGGGCGTGCCGTTCTCGCCCCAATGATATTCGAACACTTCCGATTTATCGACCGATGCGCCGCTTACGCTACCCACGTAGTCGGCTTTCGGTAACATTTCACGACTCACGAGGTTGATCGAGAGCTTCTTTGATTCCTTTATTCCTTGATTGGTATAATGGCTTTTACTCATGCTTACGAGAATCCGATCGTGGCCGATGACACCAGTATGCCCTACGACGAGCCAGTTCACCTTGCCCTCGACCTCCGCACCGACAACGGTCATCGGTTTGGGATAGAGAGCAAGCAGGTTTCCGATATTCTTCTTTTCCATTTCCGTTCTGTTTTGTTTGTTTCTCTCCTTTGCCGGCTGCGTATTACACGACAGCAAAAGGGAGAGAAACAAGATGATTCCTATTGATTTTCTCATCCTCAAAATGGTATTAAAGACTTTGACGTAACACTTCGATTACATCCTCACGGGTGAGGACGACGTAGCCGCTTTCGTTGATGGGGCACGCATCGGCCATGCCTTCGAGTTGCGACGCATCGGCACCGCAGGCCGTGATGTCCATCGCCAGTCCCAGTTCACGCATCCAAGCCTCCATTCGTTCAAGTCCTTCCAGTGCGATTTCCTTATCAGTCTTTCCGGTTGGGATAATATCCCAGACGTTGGTTGCCAACCGACGGAATCTCTTCACCGCATCTTCGGAACGTCCGATGAGCAGACGGTAATAAGCCCCGCTGACAGCCGAGAGCGTATGTCCGTGGGTAGCATCGGTATAAGCGGCGACAGCCTGCCCCAGCATGTGTACCATCCAATCGGCAGGTTTACCGCAGGAGAGAAGTCCGTTCAATGCCCATGTTGCAGTCCACATGATATTGCTTCGTGCTTCGTAATCCTCCGGATTGCCGAGCACTTTCCGGGAACTGACGATGAGAGAACGCATCAACCCTTCGGCGATATAGTCGGTCGTGTTGTCATCTGTTCCCGAAAGATATTGCTCCAATATGTGCGACATGATGTCATAAATACCAGCCACCGTATGATGTTTGGGAACAGTATAGGTGAAAACAGGGTTGAGAATAGAGAAATCGGGATTGCGGAAATAATAGAATTTCTTCCGGTTCTCACTGTGCTTGGAAATGACGGCGCAGCTGTCCATTTCTGATCCCGTTCCCGCCATCGTGAGTACGCATCCGACAGGAATCCAGCGACAGGTCATTTCCCCGAAATTATTGAAATAATACTCCCACGGGTCCTGTTCGCAGTAGACAGAACCGGCCACCGCCTTGCAATAGTCGCAAACGGAACCGCCACCGACAGCGAGAATGAAATCAACCTCCTCTTTCCTCGCAAGTGCCACACCATCCATCACCTTTTCGATTGTGGGATTGGGCATGACACCGGATAGTTCGAACACTTGTTTATCGGCTTTCTGCAATTCGGAAATTACCGCATCATAAATGCCATTTTTACGGATTGAACCGCCGCCATATACCAGCATGACTTTTTTGCCATACTTCTCCAGTTCCTTACTTAAATTCTCCAAAGAGTTTTCCCCGAAGTATAGTTTTGTGGGATTGTGAAAAGTGAAATTGCCTAACATATCAATTCGTTTTTAAGTTATTTCTTGTCGTAGATATTCTTGATGAACCGTGCCGGAACGCCGCCCACGACCGTATTTTCTGCAACATTTTTAGTCACGACCGCTCCTGCCGCAACAACGGCGTTGTCGCCTATGGTCACGCCTTGCAGAATAGTCGCGTTAGAACCTACCCATACGTTTTTGCCTAATACGATAGGTGCAGGATAAGTAGATTTCCGCTCTTCGGGAGCAAGGCCGTGGTTGAGTGTGGCAAAGACTACATTATGCCCGATTTGGCATCCGTCACCTATCGTAACTCCACCGTGATCCTGAAAATGGCAGCAGGCATTGATGAACACACCCTTGCCAACCGTGATGTTTTTCCCGAAATCGGTATAAAATGGCGGAAATACACGTAGCGATTGCGGAACTTCATAGCCGAACAACTCGGACAGCAGTCCGCGCACTTCGTCCGGCGTATGGTAAGCCGTATTCAGGCGAAACGTAATGCGGCGTGCCTCGTTGCTCATTTCATCCATAAAGCGGTGTATCTCTCCCGTGTTGAGAGCCTGCCCCGTCTTTACATACTCTTTGAAATCTTCTGTCGTCATATTACTGCCTTTCAAATTTTACCTGTATATCATCTCCAATATTCAGGGCTTCGATACCTTCGCCGTCAATACGACCTATTTTAATCAGGTCGTTGCTATGCGGCCAGTTCTTGCAGAAAATAGCCACGTTACCCCACGGAGCGTAAATCGTGATGTCGCCGGGCATAGGGGCACAACCTCGTGCCACACCTTCGGTCGTCAAGGCCGGATCGGGATAAAAGATTTTCTCGGTCGTGTTGTTGTAATCGTTCAGTGTAACTTCCAATGGCAGGCGGGAAAGAAAATCCCGTGCAGCGGCATTGTCTTCCATCGTGGCGGTAATCGTGCGGTCGCCGACAATGATGTTCACTTTCAAAGATGTTGCATCCGGAGTGTCCGGTGCATCCGGTTCTTCCCGACTTGTTCCGATCTCTTCGAGCCATGCAGGAACACGGGATGCCATTTGGGAGAGGGTTGAAGAGGTCAATAACAAAGACGGCTCTATTATAGTCGCATCAGGGCAAAGGCTGCGGGCCTCACTGGCCGATGACGATATGCCGCTGCTGCCGCTGGTAGCGAACAGGGCAATCCGCTTGCCGGCAAGTTTTGCAGCGTGTTCGTGCAGGAATGTCTGCATCGGTGTTGCCATGCTGCCGTACCAAATGGGGTAACCTACAAATACGATGTCATAATCATCGAAATTTTCGACCGATGTCTTAATCGGTGGGTAATTACCCTGACGGATAGCCGCCAGTTCTTCCTGCGAGCGTTCGAGCATGGAGTTGTAGTCATTGTCGTATGCCGTTTCCGGCTCCACTTCGAGCATGTCGCAGTCGAGTGTCGACTGAATCAGTTGCGCCACACGTTCGGTATTGTTCGTGCGGGAAGCATAAAGGACAAGGTAACGACCGTTTCTACCGGGAGTAGGCGTGTCGGGGTTACCGTCGGAATCATTACCGCCACCCGGATTCTCCGGCTGTTCGGGCTGTTCTGGAGTAAACGGCTCATCAGAACCGTCTCCGCAAGCCGCCATAGACAAGACGGCAAACAATAAAAACGGAATCAATAAAATCTTTTTCATAATTTATACTCTTTATTTGTCGATTTGGCTTTCGGTAAACGGGTCGGCGCGATGTCCCATAAGATCGATTGCAGCATATTCCTCGTCGAACTCTTCCATTTCGTATGGAGTGAGACGAACGGTTGCCGCACCGAGAAAATCATCCAGATGGTCGGGATTGGTCGTGCCGGGTATCGGGGCTATCCACGCCTTGCGCGAAAGCATCCACACGAGGGCGAACTGCGCCGGAGTAATGTCTTTGCGCTCCGCCCATTTGCGGACAAGTGCCACGAGCGGCATATTGTGTTTCAGCGCTTCGGGTGTGAACTGCGGCAGGTTCCATCGGCGGTCTCCCTGTTTGAAGCGGCTGTTCCCGTTGATTACCCCGGTAAGGAAAGCACGTCCCAACGGGCAATAGGGAACGAAACCGATGCCCAGTTCTTCAAGCGTCGGAAATATCTTCGTTTCAGGTTCACGCCACCAAATGGCGTATTCACTCTGCACGGCACTGACAGGACAAACCGTATGGGCACGACGGATGGAACGTGCGCTGGCTTCCGACAGTCCCCAATGCAACACCTTTCCCTCCTGCATCAAATCCTTGACCGTACCGGCCACCTCTTCCATCGGCACGTTCGGATCGACACGGTGCTGGTATAAAAGGTCAATATGATCTGTACGCAACCGCCGGAGTGAACCCTCCACGGCACGTCGGATATGGTCGGGGTGGCTGTTCAGTGCAGTAGGCTGTTTTTCTTCCACTCCGAAGCCGAATTTTGTACCTATTTTCACTCTGTTACGGAACGGAGCCAGTGCCTCGCCTACCCACTCTTCACTGGTATAAGGCCCGTACACCTCCGCCGTATCGAAAAAGGTCACACCTTTGTCGTATGCACGTCGGATTAGGGTAATCATATCCCTTTTTTCATATTTTCCACCATAATAGCCGACCATCGGCAGACAGCCCAGACCGATAGCCGACACGTCTAATCCTCCGAGGTTTCTGTATTCCATATTCCCCGATGGATTGTTTGAATAACCGTTTTTAGACTGCGAGGTAGATTGGGCAAAGACTTTCGACAATCCCGTCCATTCCCCGGCAGCCAGTAAAGCCGTCACTGATGACATCTTCAAAAAATCTCTTCTGTCCATAAATTCTGTAATTTTAAGAATGACCTCCATAAGTCAAACCCCGTATGATTTCCATTTCATTATCCTCCAACCGGAAAGTTATAGGTTCGTTTTCCTGTTCCGGACAAATCCCGTCCTGCACGAGAAAACATCTCACCACATTTTCAGTAGAAGTATGATAACGCTCTGCAAGGAAGCACACGACTTCATCTTCATACAATTTCGCTGGAATGTCAATTCGTTCATTCATCATTTATTTTAGATTTTCAATCTACAATCACTCCGCCTTGGCATAGCCAAAAGGTATTCTGCCTCTGCCCTCGGCTTAACCGTTTATTTCTTTTGATGATGCAAAATTACCGGGTTACGCGATAGCGGACTTAACGATAAGTGGGTAACTTGTATCATTTTTACTGAATTTGATATACTTGATATTCGGCTATATGATTGAAATAATGTATTTTTGCATTGGTAAGAAAGGAGTTATATAAGATGTTATGAACAAAATTCTGAAGGTCAGAAACGTGGGCGATTATAGCCGGTGGGTAGGACATACCGACCGACATCCGTTGGTCAGTGTCATTGACTACGCGGAAGTGTCCCCAGTACGTCATAGCCTGAACAATTACAGCATCTATGGCGTTTTCTTTCATGACGAAGCGGAAATAGACCTGGCATACGGTTGCGGGAAGTACGACTACAAGAAAGGAACGGTCATTTGCGTCGCCCCCGGACAAATCGGCGGAAAAGAGGACAACGGCGAACGGGTGATGCTGACGGGCTGGGCGTTGCTGTTCCATCCCGACCTGTTGCACGGCACCCCGTTGGAAAAGGCGATAAAGAATTATTCCTTTTTCGATTACCGTGTCAATGAAGCCCTGCACATGACCGACGAAGAACATGGTATCTTGACATCACTGATGCGCCAGATAAGGGATGAACTCCGGAAAAGGCACGATGAACTTCAAGATTCCATCATTGTGGGCTATATCGAGTTGGTTCTGAACTTCTGCCAGCGTTTCTATAACCGCCAGTTCATCACCCGGAAACTCGATAATTCGGATATGTTGATGAAATTCGACCGTTTGTTGCACGATTACTTTGACGGGAACATGCAACTGGCACACGGCTTGCCGACGGTGCAGTATTGCGCCGACAAACTTTGCATGTCATCGAATTATTTCGGGGATATGATAAAAAAGACAACCGGTGATACTGCAAGCAATTATATCCGTCGATATATAATCCAACGGGCAAAAAACGAACTTGCCACCGGTGAAAGCATTGCACGGGTAGCATACGGATTGGGATTCGAATACCCCCAGCATCTCAGCCGGATGTTCAAAAAGCAAACAGGAATGACACCGTCGGATTATTGTGAAAATCTGCGAAATGGTAATACTTTCAAATGAAAGTCGATATTCACATTGCTGCTTATAGACCTTAGCTATTCACTCATAATCTTCTGTGTTTCTACATGTCAGTGTAGAAACATCACTATATATCAATCCGATAAAGTGGCAAAATATCAATATCGTTCCAGTCGAGGTCGCAGAGGTGTACGGCTGGGCAGGAGTGATGGCATAAAGCTCTCCTTTCACCACATCGGCCAGTCTTTTGGCAACCCTTGCGGTGTTTCCCGTGGCCGAGAAATAGGCTACAAGCACTTTCTTTTCGGTTTGTTCCATATCAATAGGTTGTTTTGCGTTAGCTATGCCCGCCATACCCATGGCGGACAATAGCACCAATAGGAATTTATACATAGTGGTCACTCTTTAGTAAAAGCCTTCTTGAAAAAGTCTTCTATCTTGTCGAAAGGAATTGCTTTCAGGTTGTCGTACAAATCGGTGTGGTTCGCGCCGGGTACGATCAGCAGCTCCTTGTTGTCGCCTTTCAGCCTCTTGAAGGCATCTTCGCCCATGTAGCGCGAATGGGCATTTTCGCCATGCACCACCATCACTGCACTGCGAATCTCATCGGCATAGGCAAGGATAGGGGCATTGAGGAATGCGAGGTTGGACGTGGCATTCCAGCCCTGCCCGGAATTGATAGAACGGGCATGATAACCGCGCTCGGTCTTGTAATAGTCGTAGTAGTCCTTCATGAACTGTGGTGCATTCGCAGCAGGCTTCGGGTTCATCACTGTGCGTTTGTAGTTGCCGTTGCGATAATCTTCCGTGCGCTGGGCATTCAGTTGGCGACGCATTTCGAAACGGGCATCGACATTGTCGTTGGCATCGAAATAACCGTTGGCGGTGCATCGGCTGATGTCGTACATGGTAGAGGCAACGGTGGCTTTGATGCGCGTGTCGTTGGCAGCGGCATTGATAGCGAATCCTCCCCAACCACACACGCCGAGAATGCCGATACGCTCCGCATCCACACGGTCGTTGGTGGCGAGGAAATCGACTGCCGCACTGAAATCCTCTGTGCAGATGTCGGGCGAAGCCACGTTGCGGGGCATTCCGCCGCTCTCACCTGTAAACGAGGGGTCGAAGGCGATGGTGAGGAAACCACGCTCGGCAAGCGTCTGTGCATAGAGGCCGGAAACTTGTTCCTTCACCGCTCCGAAAGGACCACTCACGGCTATGGCAGGCAATTTGCCGTTCATGCCTTTCGGCACATACATGTCGGCGGCGAGCGTCACACCGAAACGGTTGACGAACGTCACCTTGCTGTGTTCTACCTTGCCGCTTTTCGGGAAGGTCTTGTCCCATTCCTGAGTCAATGCGAGCGTATCCATGTCTGATGATTTTTTAGGGTTGTCTGTTGTCCCTGCCGTCACATTCGCAACCGAGAGGAACGCCAGCAGGGTGATGAGCTGCAGTTTCATATTTCAAATGTATTTTAGTTTATTTTGTTTCAATCTTTTTGATGAACCGTGCCGGATTGCCCGCCACCACCGTCATGGGCGGCACATCCTTGGTCACGACGCTGCCGGCTCCTACAATCGCCCCGTAACCGATGCGTACTCCCGGAAGGATGGTCGAGTTGATGCCTATCCATACCTTGTCCTCGATGACGATTGGACGACCGTAAGTCGCGCTGCGGTTCTCCGGGTCGGGGTCGTGGTTGATGGTAATCAGGTTGACTTTCGGCCCGATGAACACCCCGTTGCCGATGGTGATGCCGCCGCGGCCGAAGAACGTACAGCACTGCTGGATGAAACACTCCTTCCCGATGCTGACCGGTTTGCCGTAGTCGATGTAGAGCGGCGGCAGTACCGTCGTGCTCTTTTCGAGCGGCTTGCCGAGAATTCGCCCCATGTAGTCGTGCACCTCTTCGGGGGTGCGGTAGCCCGTGTTCATCTCGGTGGCTGTCTTGATGGTGTCGAAGATGTCGGCTATCAATGCCTCGTAGCCCGGTTCGTCGGGCGAAACCATTTCGCCCGACAGGTCTTTTTCAAAAATATCTTTCATGTCGTTCTTTATTTAATGGTGATACCTCCGTCTACAATCAAACCGTGTCCGTTCATATATGTCGCCTGCGGACTGCACAGCCACAACACGGCATCGGCGATTTCTTCGGGCCTTCCCAAGCGTCCGCTCGGAATATCCTTTGTAAAAGCACTTTCCAGTTGGGGATTACGGCTTATCAGCTCATCCACCATGGCCGTCTGGATAACTCCCGGACACACGGCGTTTATGCGGATGCCTTTTGCCGCGTAATCGATGGCGGCGGTTTTTGTCAGCCCGAGGACAGCGTGCTTGCAGGCTATGTAGGCAGCCTGCCCCGGAAAGCCGACCACGCCTCCGGCAGATGCGGTATTGACGATGGCCCCGCCTCCCTGCTTCTGCATTTGGAGAATCTCGTAGCGCATACAATTCCACACACCCTTCAGGTCTACGGCTACGGTGCGGTCGAACTCGTCATCGGTAATCTCTGCCATCGGGCGCTGCGGCGTTTGTATTCCGGCATTGTTGAGTGCCGCATCCAAACGTCCGTAAGCGGACACAATCCAGTCGATCATCTCTTTCACCGCCCGTGTGTCGGACACGTCAAGACGGTAAGCTGCCGCTTTATAACCTTCGGCAACCAATCTCTCCGCCTGTGCTTTCGGATCGGCGATGTCCGACAAGACGGTAATATAGCCTGCACGGGCAAACGCCTCGGCGCAGGCGAGACCGATACCCATTCCCGCACCGGTCACCAAAGCCACTTTTTCTTCCATTGTCGCTGCCATAATTATCTGATTTTATCTGTTATAAATTCTAATCACGATGCAAAGGTAAGCGAAAGGTTATACAATGGCTTTGTTGTATGGTTCAAAGTACTTTGCTGGAAAGTCCACAAATAAAAAAGTCCCGCAAGCTATGCGAGACTCATTCCATGTTGCAGCTTCCCTGTGGGAGGAATACCGTATTTCTCTTTGTAAACCTTCGAGAAGTGGGATAGATTCTTGAATCCGACCTCAAAACAAATCTCCGACACTTTGCGCTCGCCCTTCCGTATCAACTCGTGAGCGGCTTCGAGACGGCGATGGATCAGCCACTCCCGCGGTGAAAGCGGGCTGTACTTTTTGAAATCGCGCTTGAAGGTGGACAGGCTGCGTCCCGTGTAGTTGGCAATCTCTTCCATCGAGATGTCATTCATGTAATTTCTTTCCAGAAAGTCCATGATGTCGATTTTCCACGGGTCGGTGAAGTCGAATACCGAGGCGTACAGGTTCTTGTTCGTGTTGAGCAGCACATACATTCCTTCGACCATTTTCAGTTGCAACAGTTCGTCCGCAGGCTGGACGCCCGAATCGAAATAAGGTGTCATGGATTCGAACAGGCTTACGATGTCGGGACGGTTGGACGGCAGCTTGCAGAGGCTTACTTTCTCCCTTTTGGCATCCTTCGGAATCGAGTCCGGTTCCAGCTTGTTGTAGAAGCCGCGCAGGAATTTCGGCGTAAACGTCAGGAAAACGGCCTTGAACTGCTCTCCGTTCCACGCCTGCTTGGTCATCCTCACGCTGAAATCCTTGCGGATAAAGGCGCAGTCGCCCCTATGCAGCCTTGTGGTTTTGCCTTTTTCCTCGATTACCATTTCACCGGAATAAATATAAACCAGCACGTGGGAATGGTTTCGGTGCGTGCAGCTCATTCCTCCGTCGAAATACATCGCGAAGAAGATGTCCGCATAGCGTAGGGTATTGATTTTATCTGTCATATCTATGGGGTTATAATTCGATTTCTTTTGCAAAGGTAATCTTTTACAAAGGAAGTTATTTTGTTGTATGGCTCAAAATAATAATATAGCTTTTATTTGAATAAACTTCTTGATTTTCCCTTATCTTGCCGTCAACATTCCCTTGTCGGTTGGATTTTCCCATGCAAAGGTACAGCGGTCGTCCGGCATCAAGCACCGCCATGCTAACGGCTCGTGGATTTGCCCGGCAGCCTTCCCAAATCAGAGATGTTCTTTCAGTCCCCCGCCATGCCGTGCCTGTCGGGTTGGGTATTCCGTGAAATCCCCGGCCGTTTACTTGCCTTTCCGTCCTTTCCCCGCTGTCTGACCTGCATGTAAAATCTCTCCCGGCAAGGAAAGCCGAAAGGCTTCCGAAGGGAGGGAAAAGAAAAACGAGGTTTAATTTAACTTTTATGTATTATGCACGCAAATGTTAATCAAATTATGGAAGGGAAAGTTCTGGACGAACAGGTTAAGACAAAAATTTTTGAGGCATTCCGGCAGTCGTGTTTCTTGTTTGATGAAACAAGCGGTCAATGCGCCTATATGGGGTCGGTTCGTAAATGCGATGGAAAGTGTCGCCTAATGCTACGCTTTAAGCAGAATCTGGATAAATTGTTTAGTTGAAAAGGAATTGCAGCCGTTGGCTGAACCTTATCGACAAGTTCAAAATAGCGGATAGAAAGATATATTAATTTTTTAATCTTGACAAGATATGAGTATAATATGTACACGATGTGGCGGTACGCAGGTAGTATGCGAAGCCACGGTAAACCCCAACACCAAAGTGATAACGGAAATTTCCGACGATTCTTTGCAATTCGGCCGGTGCGAAACCTGCAAGGCACGAAGCGTCCTGACGGATGTAGAGAAGACAAAGGCCGCCATCAAGAGCGGATTT